>Ga0126372_10000022_pt1 | contig 37525 bp, 35 predicted proteins | sample PanSoiMetaPlot_6_FD_92762 | JGI IMG/M metagenome (GOLD analysis project Ga0126372, IMG submission 92762) | Tropical forest soil microbial communities from Panama - MetaG Plot_6 | ecosystem: Environmental > Terrestrial > Soil > Tropical forest > Bulk soil | place: Panama | collected 2016-02-17
AAACAATCGGCCCTCGATCAGCGGCTCAACACCGAGAGCCTAGACGTTACATTGCCGGTGCCCGAACCGCCGACGGAGGTCGGGCGCATCCATCCTATTACTCAAGTCGTCGATGAGCTGACCACGATCTTCGCCGACATGGGTTTTGCGATCGCCGAAGGACCGGACATCGAGACAGACGATTACAATTTCACCAAACTCAACTTCCCGGAAGGTCATCCAGCACGGGAGATGCAAGACACATTCTTTTTCAAACCGAAGCCCGATGGGTCGCAGCTTCTCCTGCGCACGCACACTTCGCCGGTGCAGATCAGGATGATGCTGGCACAGAAGCCGCCGATCCGCGTCATCATTCCTGGCCGCACCTACCGCAGCGACAGCGATCAGACCCACACACCCATGTTCCACCAGGTCGAGGGCCTCGTCATCGATACGAGTTCGCACCTCGGGCATTTGAAATGGATCCTGCAGGAATTCTGCAAAGCATTCTTCGAGGTCGATCAGGTCAAGATGCGCTTCCGTCCGTCGTTTTTTCCGTTCACCGAGCCCTCGCTCGAGGTCGACATTCAGTGCCGACGCGACAAGGGAGAGGTCAGATTCGGCGAGGGCGACGACTGGATGGAGATTCTAGGCTGCGGCATGGTGCATCCGAACGTGCTGCGTAATTGCGGGCTTGATCCCGACGAATATCAGGGCTTCGCTTGGGGTCTCGGCATCGACCGCATCGCCATGCTCAAATACGGCATGCCGGATTTGCGCCCGTTCTTCGAGGCTGACGTGCGGTGGCTCTCACATTATGGTTTTCGACCGCTCGATTTCCCGACTCTCGCGGGAGGATTGGGCAGCTGATCGCGCCGCTGAAAGTCCTCGCCATGCGCCAATCGCCGGATCGATTGCCGTTCGGGGGAAAGAATAGTCCCGGGTCCGCGGAATGATGAAATTCACGCTTGCTTGGCTGAAGGAGCACCTCGATACCGAGGCGTCGCTTGCAGCGGTTGTCGACAAGCTCACCATGATCGGGCTCGAAGTGGAGAGCGTCGCCGACCGGGGCAAGATGCTTGCGCCATTCACCATCGCGCGCGTGATCTCGGCCGAGCAGCATCCGAACGCGGACCGCCTGCGCGTTTGCATGGTCGATACCGGCGCGGGTGAGCCGGTGCAGGTCGTGTGTGGCGCGCCCAACGCGCGCGCAGGCATGAAAGGCGTCTTCGTGCCGCCCGGCGCCTTCATCCCGGGCAAAAACATGACACTGGGCATCGGCAACATCCGCGGCGTCGAGAGCCGCGGGATGCTGGTCTCGGAGTTCGAATTGCAAATCTCCGACGACCACGAAGGCATTATCGAGCTTCCCGCGGATGCGCCGGTCGGGGCGAACTACGCGCAGTGGGCTGGCCTCGACGATCCGATGATCGAGATCAATCTCACCCCCAATCGCGGCGACTGCACCGGCGTCAGCGGCATCGCGCGTGATCTCGCCGCCGCCGAGATAGGCAAGTTGAGGGACAGAAGCATTAGGCCGGTGAAGGGGGAGTTCCCCTGCCCTGTGAAGGTGGCGCTCGATTTCGGCACGACGCCTTCGCTTTGTCCCGCTTTTGCGCTGCGGCTCGTGCGCGGCGTGAGCAACGGCCCGTCTCCGGCATGGCTGCAGCGCCGACTGATCTCGATCGCGCTGCGCCCGATCAATGCGCTGGTCGATATTACGAATTTCGTGACTTACGATCGCGGCCGGCCCCTGCACGTGTTCGATGCCGCAAAAGTGCACGGCAATCTCAGGGTGCGGCGCGCGCGCGATGGCGAAAGCTTGGTTGCGCTCGATGGCAAGCAATATTCGCTCGATCCTACAATCTGCGTCATCGCCGACGAGAAGGGGGTGGAGTCGCTCGCCGGCATCATGGGCGGAGAGTCCACAGGCTGTTCGGAGACGACCAAAGACGTACTGATCGAGTCCGCACTGTGGGAGCCCGTGAACATAGCGCAGACCGGCCGCAAGCTCGGCATCCAATCGGACGCCCGCTACCGGTTCGAGCGCGGAGTCGATCCTGCTTTCATGGTGCCGGGTCTCGAGCTTGCGACCAGCATGGTGCTCGAGCTCTGCGGCGGCAGCGCGTCGGAGGTGACGGTCGCGGGTACGCCGGGTAGGCCCGAGCGCATCATCGATCTTCCTATCGAGGAACTGCCGCGACTGACTGGCCTTCATGCTGACCCACGCGAGATCGAGCGCGTGCTGGGCCGCCTCGGATTCTCCGTCACTGCCGGCGGCAAGTGTCTAAAAGTCGCCGTGCCGCCATGGCGGGGAGATGTCGAGGGCAAGGCCGACCTAGTGGAGGAGATCGTGCGTATTGTCGGCGTCGATCGCATTCCTCCGACGCCCTTTGATCGAGGTGAGGCTCCGCGCAAGCCGGTGCTCACGCCCATTCAGCTGCGCACCCGCAAAGCCAAGCGCGCGCTCGCCGCGCGCGGCATGCTCGAGGCCGTGGCCTGGTCGTTTATTGCGAAGGAGCAAGCGCAGCTGTTCGGCGGCGGACAGCCCGAACTCGCGCTCGCCAATCCAATCGCTTCGGATCTTTCTGATATGCGACCGAGCCTGATCCCGGGGCTTGTTGCTGCTGCACAAAAGAATGCGGACCGCGGCTTTTCCAACATATCGCTGTTCGAGGTGGGACAGGTTTTCCGCGGCGATCGCCCGCAGCATCAGTTCACCGCCGCTAGCGGCCTTCGCCGTGGACGCGCCAAAGCGACCGGCATCGGACGCCATTGGTCCGTCTCCGACGGCGAAGTCGATGTGTTCGATGCCAAAGCCGACGCGCTAGCGGTGCTGGCCGCCGCCGGCGCCCCCGCGCAGGCGCTGCAGGTGGTGCCGGGAGGCCCGCCGTGGTTCCATCCCGGACGATCGGGCAGCATCCAAATCGGCCCGCAGAACGTGCTCGGACATTTCGGAGAATTGCATCCCCGCGCGCTCGAAATCCTGGATGCCGAGGGCGCGCTGGTCGCATTCGAGGTGATCTTGGAAAAAATCCCGGAGCCGAAGGCGAGGGCAACGCGAGCGCGGCCAGTTCTGCAGCTTTCGCCCTTCCAACCAGTGGAGCGCGATTTCGCCTTCGTCGTCGATCGCGCGGTGAACGCGGGCGATATCCTACGAGCTGCGCAGAGCGCTGATCGCAAGCTCATCACCAATGTCACGGTATTCGACGTCTACGAGGGCGCCGGCATTGAGCCGGGAAAAAAGTCGATCGCCATCACCGTGACATTGCAGCCGCGGGACAAAACGATGACTGACGCGGAAATCGAGGCAGTCGCTGCCAAAATAGTAGCCGAGGTCGGCAAACGGACGGACGGCGTGCTGCGAGTCTGATCGCACTCAGCTGCGTTTGCTGGGCCCGCCGAGCAGCTTCACCACCGCGTCCCCGGCACGCTCGCCCGAGTCCCAGGCTCCGTTGACGGTGCCCCAAAGCGTTTCATGAGTCGCTTCGCCGGCCAAGAAGATACGGTCGCGGAGCGGCTCGGCCAATACCTTGCGTGCGGATTGCGCGCCAGGCGCGGCGGCAGAGGTGGCGCCGAGCACCCACGGCTCGTTGTTCCAACGCGTCGCGTGGCGACGCTTGATGATACTTTTCACGTCCGTGCCGTAAAGACTGCCGAGCCAATTGATACCAAAATCGATCATCGCCGCCTCGCCCTTGGCGGAGAGATCGCGCCCGAAATTCCCCCCAACATCGACCACGCAAATGGTGGAACCCGCAGTATTGGCCAAGATTGCCGCCGTCTGCTTGCTCTCACTCTTCTCGAATACTAGCTCATCGGAACGCAACCCCAGCGGATTGCCGGTCAATTCGAGCGCCACGTGATCGCGGCTGCCCAGCTTGAGCTTGGTGGCGGCCTCCACATGCCGTTTCGGAAGCTCAGGCTCCAATCTGAGCTTTCCGCTGGTGAGAACATTCGTCGAAACGGTGAGGATGACCGCGCCGGTCCTAAACTGGCCTTTCGGCGTATCGACCTCGATGCGCGCGCGACTCCACCATTCGATGGTTTTTACCGGCGTTGCCGAAAGGATCGGGAGAGAAACTGCTAGCTTCGCCAGCAGCGCGCCATAACCCTGGCGGCAGAACGCATTGTTGTCGCGCTCGCCAGAGCGGGAGAGATCGGCGGTTGAGACGTCCGAAAGCTCCTTGCTGCAACCGTACGGTCCCAGCACGAACTCGACAGTCGGGCGCCAATCGCCGAGCTCCTTGGGCAGCGCCTGGGCACAGGCGATGTCGCTCTTGCGGGCGGCATCCGCAATTGCCGTGTTGGCGCGCACGAGGCTCGCGAGAAAATCCTCCATCTCGCCTTCGCGGGCGTAGCGCCGTCCAATGCGCATCCGCTGCCCAGGTGGTGCCGCATAAATATCGAGCCCCGACTGCCTCCCAAGCTTCGCCAGAGGATTGATATCGGCTGCGTAGATCCAGCGCGCGCCGCGATCGTAGGGGATGCCAAAAGTCTTGGTGTCGGTGATGCAGCGTCCACCAATTTCGTCGGCCGCCTCGAGCACGACGAAGCGCTTGCCCGCCGCCGCAAGCCGCCGCCCCGCCGCGATGCCCGCGGCGCCGGCGCCTACGACCACGGCATCGACCCAGCCGGAGCGCGGTACGTCGGGGGCTCCGAATACGGGCCCGGCGGCAAGCGCCGCGCCCGAGGAGGCAAGAAACGATCGGCGGCTTAAAATTCTCATGGGTGCGTCTGGGTGTTACGTCTTGCAAAATCTATCATGGAAGGCGTGCTGCGTACGCGTGAAATCTTCTTCATCATTCGCGTCCTTGTGCTCTCTCGACGGCTATTCTCGTTCAGGAGAGGATTCCGATGACCAACGCGGTTCCGGCGGCCACACCAGCCCGGCGCAGCCGAAAGAAAGGATGCAGGCGATGATCGATGCGGCCGCCAAAGCGCTTGCCCAAATGTTCTCGCCCCCATTCCGGTGGGTGCTGTTGAAATCCGCAGGCCTTGCGCTCGCAGTGATCGTGCTTCTCGCCATTGCGCTTCATCGGCTGCTGGTCTGGGCTGCAAGTTCGGGCACGCATTGGGCCGAGGATATGTTCGGTATCAGCGCGCCCGCACCGATCTCAATCCTGATTTGGGTTGCCTCTGTTGCGGCCGGCCTCGGGATCATCGTGGGATCCGTGTTCTTGATGCCGGCGGTCACTGCGCTGGTCGGTAGCTTCTTTGTCGACGACATCGCGCTCGAGGTGGAACGCGCTCATTATCCGGCCGAAGTGGGCATACCGCTGCCGCTGATCCGCGCCCTGGTCCAAGGCATGAAAACGGCTTTGCTCACGGTCGTGGTCTATCTGATTGCCGTACCATTTCTGCTTTTCGCAGGCGCGGGCGTCGTCATTTTTTTTCTGGCCAGCGCCTATCTCCTCGGCCGCGAATATTTCGAGCTGGCCGCGATGCGTCATCAACCAATCGCGGAGGCCAAACGACTGCGCCAAACCCACCACAGCACGGTATTTCTCGCCGGCATCTTGATTGCCGCCTTCGTGTCGATCCCGATTGTCAATCTCGCAACGCCACTATTCGCTATGGCTCTGATGGTACACATCTATCACCGCATCCGGACCATCGAGGAGGGACAGTAAGCAAAGAAGCTTGAATGAACCTGCGGGGCTTGCGTTCTTTATACAGGCCCTTCTCGGCTCAGGTGTTCTCGTCAATCCGGCAGCTTCGTCACGGCAACCCGCACTGTGCCGTCGGCCTCCGCAACGATGCGCAGCGTCTTAACGTCGAATTCGATGCCGACGAGACGCAGACCGGTGACAGCGGCGTCCACGCGAACGCCGTCAGTGCTTTTACGAAAATCGGTGATGGCTGCATCGATGCTGTTGCGAGCATTGGCCGCGAGCGGCACCAGATCGACCACAGCGTTCTGCGCCAACGTCTGTTCCAAATAAGGCACCGCCGCCCGCGCGGCAGTACCCAGCAACCCGAAAGCTGCCTCGGATTCAACATCAAGAGCGATATCGGTTAGGCGCAGGACCTGATGGGCGGAATCGAGCACCGGGCGGCCCCATACGTGAACAGTTGCTTCGGCGCCGAGGCCAAACCAGCTCTTGTTCTCATTTGCTTTCACGCCCAACGAGAGCAGCAAGCGGTCATCAGAGGCCGCCAAGTTGACGCTGCGGATAGTCGCGGTAAACGCGCTACTCTTATCGTCCGGGAAGCTCTTTCCCTTGAGTTGCGTCTCCAGCAGCCGATTGACGTCGGTAAACGGAATGTCGATGGGCACTGCGATATTGACGCGGCCCTGCTCGATCTGCGGCACGAGCTCCAGCTGAGCCGGGAACGGGCAATCAGGCTTGGTCTCGCTGGGCACGATCCGCGTCTGCGCCTCCACGCCGATCGTCAGCATGAGCGCGGCGGTGTCGATGTGCGGCTGGGCGGCGAAGGCTCGCGTGGGGCGAACTTCCAGCCACAGACTGGGCATGCCGGCGGCCACAGCACCGAGCGAGATCGAGCGGCACATCTTGGCCCATTCGCGCCGTGCCGCGAGTTCAAGGAAGGGATCGTCGCGCAGGCGCGCCTGTAACGCAGTCACCTGTTCGTTGATCGCGCGATCGAGAAACGGCTTAAGCTCGTTCGATACGCTCAACCGCACACCCATAACAGCCAAAGAGGCGTCCTCGAGCGCGACCTGAGCTGCGAGATTGGGCTCGATTCGCCAGGGCGGCAAAATCGACGGATGCGACGTCAGCCTGGCGTCGCCGCGGATGTCGGCACGTTGATCGAGCGCTTTTCCCTGCAGGTTCTGAAGCCCCTGTCCAAGACGGCCACCAAGTAGATCTCCGATCGTACCAGCGAGATTGCCCGCTTCGCCGGAAATTTGCCCCCTCGCACGCAAGATTCCAGAAAGCGTGGTGGAGACGACCAGCGCATCTCCCCGGCCGGTGACTGAGAGCGGGCCGCGTGCGACCGTCCAATCGAGCTCGGCATTGGACAGCAATTGCGGGAGGGGGTTATCGCGCTTGCCCGCAAGATTGCGCGGCGCAGCGCCCTCGAGTGCAGTATGGATCGCCGAGAGCGAGATCGCCGCGGGCGTCACGATCACCGACTGCCGGGTGACCGGCTTTAACGGCGGGATATCGACCAGGGCCGGCCGTCGGTCCTTCGGGCCGGGCCATAGCGAGTCGAAGGCCCAGAGCGCAGCGCCGAATGAGACGATGACGATCAGGAGACCGATAGCAATCTTGCCTCGCGGCAGAGGCATGCGGCCGACTTCCTCCGAATCGAGGTCACCTTCCAGTTTCGGCACCGATCGTGGTGCCAGCAAGGCGGCGGCACAACAGTGGTCAGTGCTCCGATGAGCGATGATGAACCACTGTTTTCGCTGGCCATTTACACAGGTCAGCGATCAGGCACTTCTCGCAGAGAGGGCGACGCGCCAGGCACACGTAGCGGCCGTGCAAAATCAGCCAGTGATGAGCATGGCGTTTGTATTCTGCCGGTACCAGGCGATCGAGCTTGGTTTCGACCTCAAGCGGCGTCTTCCCGGTTGCCATGCCGGTCCGATTGCCGACACGGAAGATATGCGTGTCGACGGCGATAGTCGCCTCACCAAATGCAACGTTGAGCACGACATTTGCCGTCTTGCGGCCGACGCCGGGCAGAGCCTCCAGCGCCTCGCGCGCGCGCGGAACCTGACCGCCGTGCTCTTGCACGATTTTCCTGGACAGTGCGACGAGATTCTTTGCTTTGGTGCGGTAGAGGCCGATCGTCTTGATCAGCCCCTGCACACGCTGCTCGCCGAGTGCGGCCATTTTTTCCGGCGTGTCCGCCACGGCAAATAAAGCAGGCGTCGCCTTGTTGACCCCAGCATCGGTCGCCTGCGCGGAGAGCACTACAGCGACGAGTAGCGTGAACGGGTTGATGTGCTCGAGTTCCCCCTTGGGCTCCGGGCGAGCCGCCTTGAAGCGACGGAACGCTTCCGCGAACTCGGCGGTTGTCCACTGCGGCAGCGCTCCGGCAGCCGCAGTGTGGTCGGCTGCTGAGCGTGCGGCTGGGCTTTTGAGCTCAGCCACCGTGCGTGCGCGCGTCCGCCGAAGAGTCTGCGCCGCTCGCCGCGCCGCCTTACGGGTTCTTCTGCGGGTCACCTTGCGAGGTGTCTTGCGAACCATGGTTCCGGTATACTGAGCCTCATGACACCCGACAACGATCCGACGCCAGAACCAGCGATCTTTTCGGCAGTGCTCACCCCACACCGTTCGCTCAGCCGCAAGGGCTTTTTGGCATTGATGCTGCTGGCGGGCGGAATAAGCCTAATGACCGGGACGAGTTTTCTCCTCGCGGGCGCTTGGCCGGTGTTCGGTTTCTGCGGCCTCGACGTTCTGCTGCTCTACTGGGCGCTCCAGGTCAGCTATCGCCGCGCCAAAGCTTACGAGCAGGTCACTGTCACCTCCTCCGAACTGACCGTGCGTCAGGTGAACCACCGCGGCCGTATGAATGAATGGACGCTCAATCCGCTGTGGGTCCGGCTCGATCGCGTCGTGCACGCCGAGTTCGGGATCGAGCGGTTGTTCCTCGTCTCGCGCGGGCAGCGGCTCGCCATTGCCGGCTTTCTCGGCCCGCAGGAGAAGGAAAGCTTCGCGCTCGCGTTATCCGCAGCGCTCGGCGAAGCCAAGCGAGGGCCGACCCGCACGGTATTTGATTAGGCATTTCAGAAATCGGGTGGGCCAAAGCCTCGCCGGCGGCTTAGATAGCCGGCAAACGATGGAAGCGAGCATGCTGTCTCCCGATTCGGTTTGCGATCCTGAATCGCTCAGCCGCACCGCCGCCGACTACGCAGTCGTGCGCCGCGCCATCGCGTTCGTCGCCGAGCGCTGGCGCGCCCAGCCGGAGATCGATGCAATCGCGGCGGCGGCAGGAGTAAGCGCCAACGAACTGCATCATCTGTTCCGCCGCTGGGCCGCAATTACACCCAAAGCTTTCCTGCAGGCGCTTACCCTCGAGCACGCACGCCGACTGTTGCGAGATTCAGCCGGCGTGCTCGACGCCACATTCGAGGTCGGCCTGTCGGGCCCGGGCCGGCTGCACGACCTCTTCGTTACGCACGAGGCAATGTCACCCGGCGAATGGAAATCGGGCGGCGACGGACTCACCATGTCCTATGGCTTTCATCCGTCCCCGTTCGGTACCGCGCTGATTATGTTGACCAGTCGAGGACTTGCGGGCGTTGCATTCGCCGATCCTGGCGAGGAACAGGACGCGCTGAGTGATATGAGGCGCCGCTGGCCGAAGGCGAACACAATCGAAGACTTCGCGCGCACCGCGCCATTCGCGCGCCGTATCTTCGATACGGACTTGTGGCGAGCCGAGCGGCCGTTACGCGTGGTGCTCATCGGCACCGATTTCGAGGTACGGGTGTGGGAAGCCTTGCTCGCAATTCCCATGGGCCGCGCGACGACGTACTCAGACATCGCGATCAAGATCGGCGCGACAAAAGCCGCGCGGGCCGTGGGCGCTGCAGTCGGCAAGAACCCGCTCTCGTTCGTGGTGCCCTGCCATCGCGTACTGAGCAAGCACGGCGAGCTCACAGGTTATCATTGGGGCCTCACGCGCAAACGCGCGATGCTCGGCTGGGAGGCGGGACGAGTGGCGAGTTGATTTTCACGGGGAAGCGCGATGAGAATTCTGATCGCCGGGGCAACCGGTGCGATCGGCCGGCCCCTGGTTCGTCGCCTGAGAGCGAACCAGCATGAGGTATTCGCACTTGCGCGATCGCCCGATTCCGCACCCGCGTTGAAGGAGATTGGCGCGGAGGCGGTCATTGCCGACGCACTGGATGCCGCCGCGGTGAAGGCCGCCGTCGGACGGGTCCGACCCGACGCTGTGATCAACGAATTGACCTCACTGCCCCGGCACTACACGCCCGCCGAAATGAAGGCAGCGGCGGAACGCGATCGCAAACTCCGAGTGGAAGGCAACACTAACCTGCTTGAGGCGCTTCGAAATGCGGGCGTGCGTCGCTACCTGCTGCAAAGCTCCGGATTCTGGTATACGCCGGGCGCGGGCCTGGCAAACGAATCCGTCGCGTTCATCTCCAGCGCGTCCCCGGGGGTCGAGGCCAGCGCCGGCACCTACCTGCAATTGGAAGCGCGCGCATCGGCGACGCCAGGAATCGAGTTTGTCGCGCTACGTTACGGATTCTTCTATGGCCCCGGCACCTGGTACACACGCGAGGGCGATATTGGTGATCAGGTGCGGCAACAGCAGCTTCCGATTATCGGTGAGGGCCAGGGCGTCTACAGCTTCGTGCATATCGACGATGCGGCCGAGACGACTGCTGCCGCGCTGGAGTGCCCGCCGGGAGCATACAACATCGTCGACGGAAACCCGTCGCCTCAGTACTTGTGGCTGACGGCGTTCGCGCGTGCTGCAGGAGCACCTGCGCCACCTCGCGTCAGTGAGGAAGAGGCGCTTAGGGCGTCAGGCCCGGACGCGGTCTACTACGCGACGAGGCTTAGGGGCGCTTCGAACGAGAAAGCCAGGCGCGAGCTTGAGTTCCGTCCGCGCCCCCTCGAGTGGATTTAGGTCCAAGAGTGGGGCGCTTTTGGAGTGAAGCGGACATCAACTTCGGCTGGTCGCCCCAGCGGATTTATGGGGAGGACGCAGCTGTCTCTTTCAAGACATTCGCAGATCATCACCTCTGGCGGGCGGAGACCTTTCGGCTCGAAAATCCTCCGATCTTCATAGGGCAAGCTGCATGACCATCGCCAATTCAGGCTGGTCTGGCGACACCGGCCAAGGCGCGTCATGTGGCCCAGGCGCCATCTGCCTGCATAAGCCGTTTCATAAGCCAAGAGCTTGCCTCAACGCGATGGCGTTTCACGTCTTCTTTCTCACGTTGATCATCGTAAACGTCGTTCGAACGCTGCGACATCCAATGTGGCGCGATGAAATGGGAACGTTCCAAATTGCCATGTCCAGTGCCTCTTTGTGGGAGTTGCTTCCGAAGCTGCAATACACCACGCACCCTGCACTATGGTACTCGCTCGTTTGGCTCCCGACTCGCTTCACAAGCGATCCAACGTCGATGGCGATTCTGCATATCGTCATCTCCATTGCCGTGTGGACGCTGATCTTCAGGTGGTCGCCATTCGAAACGGTCGAAAAGTGCCTATTGCCGCTCAGCTATTTCCTGTTTTGGGAATATTTTGTCATCAGCCGCAATTATGCTCTGCTCGCACTCATCGGCTTTGCCTTTGTCGCCCTCCAGCAGCACCGCCCACAGCAGAATGTCATCCCTTGGCTGCTGCTGGGTTTGCTTGCGAACACGCATGTGCTGGGCGCCATCTGGTCGATCGCGCTGGGAAGCACATTCGTCATAAAGCGGGGGCGCCTGACACCGCGGTTCGTAACCGGTGCGGCGATCTACCTCGGCCTCCTGGCGTTCTCGGTCAAGACAGCAGCGCCGGCGCCGGATTTTGGACCATGGGCTACGGACGTTCGGTTCGATGCGGCCAGATTCGGCTCGACGCTCCTGTTTCCAGTGGGCGCCTTTGCTCCGATCAACCCCGCGTGGCTCGCAGACGCGGTATCCTTCGTGGCTCATGCGGGGGCCGCGCCAGTCCCGCACTTTTGGAATCCCAATCCATTCCAGGACTTCATTGCGCTAGCCAAGCCGACGTACAACATCCCGTCAGGTTAACGCTCGCGCTGATCGCGCCGCTTGCGCTGTGCTGGATGGTCATCCGAGCACCGCTCCCTGCCTTTGGATTTGCGATCTTCTATGTTGGAGTTCTGTTGTTCTCGAATATTTGGAATTTTCCCGGTTACTCTCGCCATCACGGCATTGTTTTCCTGGCGTTTGTCGCCAGCGTATGGGCGGCACGGGCGGAGCGCCCGTCTACCAGATCATCGATCTTTGCTTTCCGAGCGCTTCTTCTGATCAGTGCGGTCGGCGGCGTCCTCACATTGACCTCGGAATTGATACCTTTTTCGCAGGGGCGCAATGTTGCTGAGTGGCTAAGGATGAATGGCCGATCGGACGCTTTCCTCATGGGATCGCGGGACGCTCAAGTCTCGACGGTCGCCGGGTACCTCGGACGACATATGTATTTCTTGGAATGCGAGTGTCCCGGCACGTACGTCGTCTATAATTCGCAAAAGCAGTTGGTTGCTCTCCTCTCCGGAACGCGCACGACGGCTGCTACGTGCCATGGGACTCGCCCGAGCGATCAGACGCGATTGTTATTCTCAACGTCCCATTCAGACAGGAAGAGACAAGCTTAGTCACACCGACGCTTTCGATCCTGCTCCTAAAGGAATTTGTCGGTGCCGAGACAGATGAGAGCTATTGGATATATCAGGTGAAGAAAAAGAGCTCTTGAGCTGTATGTCGGCGACCCTCTGTCTTCCAGTCCGGGGCTTCTTAGTTGCAGACCTTGGCGCTGGGCTTGTCATTTTTTGTTGCCCTGCAGCACTTGGACGTTTTTGGAGTGAAGCGGATCTCAACTTCGGCCGGTCGGTCCACCGGATTTGTGGGGACACTACCTATCGCAACACCTGCGCGACGTTGACCTTCGGCGTGGCTACGTGCGCAAAATCACCCCTGTGGTAAGCGGCTAGCGTGGCCGCGTTCTGCCGATCCATGAAGTCGGCGAGCTTGGCGTAGGTGACGCACTGTAGTTCCGGCAGGCCGCAGACCGCGCGCGCAAACGATTTGAGCGCCTCGTTGTAGGCGCCGCCTCCGTAATTCATAAAATGGTGCCCGATGTGAAGCGGCGCGCGGTTTCCGGCATAGTTGCGTTTGAAGTACCGAAGATACGTTTGTAGCGTTTGCTCGCGCGTCATGTCGTAACGGCGTGGATCATACGTGGCGCGCGACTGGGCCACGAAGAAGTTGTAATCCATCGACAACGTACCCCGGCCGGAGCCTTGGATCCTCAACATAGCCAAGTTGAATCGCCACAGCCCATCGATCTTTTCCGGCCAGGCGTCGGCCTGGCCGACGCCGCTGGTGTCATAGCGGAAGCCGTGCGCCTTGAGCGTGCTGTATAGCGCTGTGTCTTTGGCGAGATAGGGCGCGCGGAAGCCGATCACATCCGTAATGGGAAACGCGAATTTCGCGCCGGGAAGCCCATTGTTCGGCCCCACGTTCTTCAAGATTTGCCCAAACGCGCGAAATTCCTTGTCCCAATCGCTGGCCGACCACGACAGAACGCCCTTTACCGTAGCGGACACGAAATTGCCTCGCATGCCGTCGGTCACTTCAATGGACGCGTTTGCGAATCTGCTCGGGCGTGCCGCCGAAGTTGATGCGGGAATAGCCACGCCGCTGGTGTGGACTTCATAGATGTTCCTGCTGGTGTCGGCGATGAAATTGCTGGCGCTGACAAAGAAGGTAAAGTGAATGCGCTCGCCATCCTTGTTCAACTCGGCTGCAAAATCGGTGAGCTCCTGCCAGCGCTCGAGCTCGGTACAATTATCGAAGGCCATAACGAAGAATTGCAAGCCGGTGTGACGCGAAAAGCACGATCTGCGTCCACCCGCGCGCAGGCGAGCGACCGTGCTGGTTGACGATGAGGCTGCAATCTCACACAAACAGCTGAGCTGCGATCATTGCCGGCTGCCGCGATTTCACCAGCGCTGGCGCGGCACAGAGGATATGGGAACATGCAGAAGCGTCGTCCGGTCATGCTGGTCGTGCTTGACGGCTGGGGTTGGCGCGACGAGGTCGCCGACAACGCTATTCGCCAAGCGCGCACCCCCAGCTTCGACCATCTGTGGGCAACCTGCCCGCACGCCTTGTTGCGAACTTCGGGCAAGGATGTCGGCCTCCCGGAGGGGCAGATGGGCAATTCCGAGGTCGGGCATCTCAACATTGGCGCCGGCCGTCTCGTGATGCAGGACTTGCCCCGCATTGACGCGGCGATCGCCAATGGCGACATCGAAAGAGCGCCCGCACTCAACAACCTGGTCGAGAGCTTGCGGCGGACCGGTGGCACCTGCCACTTGATGGGTTTGGTGTCACCCGGGGGCGTACATTCGCATCAGGAGCACGCCGCTGCGCTCGCCAGCATCCTCACCGAAGCCGCCGTGCCAGCGGTCGTACATGCTTTCACCGACGGCCGCGACACGCCGCCACGCTCCGGCGGGGCGGACATTGCGCGGCTGGTCGCCGCGCTGCCCCGATCCGTTCCGATCGCAACCGTCAGCGGCCGGTACTACGCCATGGATCGCGACCGACGATGGGAGCGCGTTGCAAAGACCTATCACGCGATGGTGGAGGCCGAGGGGCCGCGCTTCGCAAGCGCAGGGGCGGTCATTTCCGACGCCTATGCCCGCGACATCAGCGATGAATTCATCATACCGGCAGTCGTCGCCGATTATGGCGGCATGCGAGACGGTGACGGCGTCCTCTGCTTCAACTTCCGGGCCGACCGCGTGCGCGAGATTCTCGCCGCCCTGCTCGATCCGGCCTTCGATGGCTTTGCCCGCCGGCGCAACGTTCGCATCGCCGCTGCCGCCGGGATGACGCAATACAGCGAACAGTTGGACGCCTTCATGGGGACGATTTTCCCGCCGCAGGGTCTTGCGAATATCCTTGGCCAAGTGGTCGCCGACGCGGGCCGCACCCAGCTGCGAATGGCCGAGACGGAAAAGTATCCGCACGTGACGTATTTTCTCAACGGCGGCGAGGAGCAGCCTTATCGGGGTGAGGACCGCATCATGGTTCCTTCGCCCAAGGTCGCGACCTACGATCTCAAGCCCGAAATGTCGGCACCGGAATTGACGGAAAGAGCGGTGGAAGCGATCGGCTCCGGTCGATACGATCTGATTGTATTGAATTACGCCAATCCCGGCATGGTCGGACATACCGGCAGCTTGCCCGCTGCAATCAAAGCGGTCGAGGCGGTCGACGCAGGCTTGGGCCGCATCGCTGAGGCGATCACAAGAGCGGGCGGCGCTTTACTGGTCACGGCGGACCACGGCAATTGCGAAATGATGCGCGACCCTGACACCGGCGGCCCGCACACGGCTCACACCACCAATCCCGTACCGGCCCTGTTGCTGAGCGGGGACAAGAGCTCCTTGGGAGCGGGGCGGCTCGCGGATATCGCGCCCACCTTGCTCGAGCTGATGGGCTTGCTCCCGCCCCTTGAGATGAGCGGTCGATCGCTTCTGCGCGCAGTGCCCGCAAGCGCTTAAACGTCGCCGAGCCCAAGCACGTCGGCCATCGAATAAAGCCCGGGTCTGCGGCCGCGCGCCCACAACGCCGCGCGCAATGCGCCACGCGCGAAAATCATCCGGTCCTCCGCCCTGTGCGAGAGCTCGATCCGCTCGGCTGGGGCAGCGAAGATCACGGTGTGATCACCCACTACCGAGCCGCCGCGTAGCGATGCGAATCCGATGTCCCCCGCACACCGTGCGCCCGTGACGCCATCCCGGCCACGCACGGAATGTTGGGCGAGGTCGATGCCGCGGCCCGCCGCTGCCGCGCGGCCAAGCATCAGCGCGGTGCCTGACGGCGCATCGATTTTTTTGTTGTGGTGCATTTCCAGGATCTCGACATCGAAATCCTCATCCAGCGTCTTCGCCACGCGCTGAACCAGGGTCGCCAGTAGATTGACGCCCATGCTCATATTGCCGGACTTCACGATCACGGCTCGCTTTGCCGCCTCAGTAATCAGCGCTTCGTTTTCGCCCGTGAGCCCGGTAGTGCCGATAACGTGGACGCAGCCCTGGCGCGCCGCATGCTCCGCGAAGGTAACTGTCGCAGCGGGGACGGTGAAATCGAGAAGCCCATCGGCTCGGGCCAGCAGCGGCTCGACGTCCGTCGCAACCGCAACGCCGTTGCTGCCTAGTCCAGCGAGTTCGCCCGCGTCACGGCCGATCACCGCCGAGGAAGCGGCTTCCACGGCGCCCGCAAGGATTACGCCATCGGTTGCCGCAATCGCGTGGATCAGCGTGCGCCCCATGCGGCCGCCCGCGCCAGCCACGATCAGCCGCATGTCGGACATGGAGCTATCTCCGAGAAAAAACGCTACCGGTATAGAGACACAAATCCGAAGGAAAGTAACGAACCTGCCCGCACCTGAAGCGGTGGGCCGGCTCACGGATAAATCTACGACGCTTGGGCCTCACATCCTTCGATAATGACGAGATCGAACTCGGATTTGCCTTTACGCAACGCGGCTGCGGCTTGATAGTCGGCGGAACGATAGCAATCGAGCGCCAGAGGATAGCTGGGAAACTCAAGCACCACTGTGCGCGCGCGAACCTTGCCTTCCACCACTTCTTGGGCGCCGCCGCGCATGAGGAAGCGCGCGCCAAAGTTTCCCAACGGCACCATGTCGGCGGCCATGTACACCTTGTAGCCCTCGGGATCGCTGACGTCGGCATGCACGATCCAGTAGCCTTTGCGCATCGCGGCCGCCGGCGGCGTCTTGGGCGGATGGGGCTGCTCGCCGTCATAACTCTCGACGATCACGAAATCGCAGTCGAATGCGCAAGCCGTAACGGTTTTGCACGCTGGTATTCCGCAGAACGATAGCAGGCGAGCGCGGTCGCATAGTCGCGAAACTCACGTAGTACGTTGCGGGAGCGCCCTTTACCCTCGACCACCTCCTGCGTTCCGCCCCGCACCAGCGCACGGCCACTATACTTGTCGTGCGCCGCAGGCGTTGCAGCCATATAGGCCTTGTAGCCTTCCGGATCGCTCACATCGATGTGCGGAATCCAATAGCCCTTTGGCATCTCGAGCTCCCATCAGGACGTCGCAGCGCTGATTTCGGCAATAATTGCATCGGCGGCCGCCTTCGGATCGGGCGCCGCGATGATCGGCCGACCGACGACGAGATGATCCGCGCCGGCGGCGATTGCGGCGGCCGGCGTCATGATGCGCTTCTGATCGCCGGCCGCGGCGCCCGCCGGCCGGATGCCTGGGGTGACCAGAATCATGCTGGCGCCGAGGTCAGAGCGCAGCATCGCCGCCTCTTCGCCAGAGCACACCAGCCCGTCTATCCCCACGTCCCGCGCCTGCGCCGCGCGCTCGCCGACGAGCTCTGACACCGTGAAATCATAGCCGGCCGCGGCGAGATCGGCGTCGCCATAGGAGGTGAGGACGGTGACCGCGAGAAGGCGCAGACTCGACCCTTTGCGTGCGTCGACTGCCGCATGCATGGTTTGAGGATAGGCGTGCACCGAGAGAAACGATGCGCCGAGCCGCGCAACGCCTTCGACGCCCCGGGCGACGGTATTACCGATGTCGTGCAGCTTGAGATCGAGGAAGATGCGCTTGCCGGCGCCGGCCAGCACGCGTGCGAAGTCGATCCCGCCCGCAAAAGCAAGTTGATAACCGATCTTGTAGAACGAGACAGTTTCGCCGAGCCGTGCGACCAATGCCTCCGCCTCGGCGATCGAAGACACGTCGAGGGCCACGATCAACCGCTCGCGCGGGTCAAGCTTCACGGCCGATCTCCTTCAGCGTTCGGCGTCATGCCAGAAGCTTCGCCGTGTCGACGAGCTTGCGTATGACAAGCTTGAGCTGACCGGCGGCGCGCGCATCCTTGAGGCCATCCCTCTCGTCGAAAGCCTGCTCGGCATTCGGCACGGTCACCTGCTCGGCGATGACCAGCGCCCGACAGCCCACCGCCAAAACCTGGCGCAGCGCCAGCAGCGAATGCGTCGCGCCGGAACGCCCCGGCGAGGCACCGCCCAGCGCGAAGACGCGGTTTTGATACGCGGCGAGTGGTGGCTCGCCGGCCTCGCGCACGGCCGAAATCCAATCGATCGTATTCTTGATCAAGGGCGTGATCGAGGCGTTGTATTCCGGACTGGCGATGAATACGCCTTGGTGCGCCGACATGAGCTGCTTGAGCTTGACGGCATTGGGCGGCGGCCCGGCCGTCTCGGCGCTGTCGGCATCATAGATCGGCAGCGGATAATCAAAGAGCGAAATGCAGGTGACGTCGGCGTCGGCCAGCATCAGTTCCTTGGTCGCGAGCGCGGCGAGCCGCACGTTGTAGGACTTCGCCCGCAGGGAGCCAGGAATGACCAGGATTTTCGGGGCCGCCATGACAGACGCACGAGAGTTGACACGGCATCATACGCACAACTTTCATTGTCTGTCGTCTATCGTCAGTTCCTCCGATAAACCCACACCCGTGCCGGCGGAATATTCATCCACACCCGTTCTGATGCTTCCACGCTCACGCGATCGAGCCGCTTGGGAATTGGGGCAACCGCGTTGTAGGTGAACTGAACGAAGGGAGCGCCCGGCGACATGAGGGCGAAAGCTTCGAACAGAAGCCGCAGGCGTATTCGTAAGGGCTTGGTGAAGAGCGGCAATCCCGAGACCACCCCGACGGCCGGTTGCTTCAAGACGTCGCGCAGCAGTGGCTTGAGAGCATAGGCATCGCCCTGCACAATCATGGCGGCCGGGTAGCGCGCGCGCAACAGCCGGCAGAAGATCGGATCGAATTCGACAAGCACGAGCCGCGACGAATCGATCCCTTGCCCGAGCAGCGCCTCGGTCACCGGGCCGGTGCCGGGACCAAGCTCGACGATCGGACCCGGCGGGCTTGCATCGATATAGGCCGCCATGGTGCGCGCGAGCGCCCGGCCCGAGGGCGTCACCGCGCCGGTGGTCAGCGGCTTCTCAATCCAGGATCGGATGAAGCGCACCTCGTCGTCGAGGCGAATTCCGTTCTTTTGCTCGAAGCGGCGAATGCGCGTTTCCATCTTCTTCCTTTGCGTGTCGAGCTTCTGCTCGAATTTTTTCTTGTGACTCTCGAACTGCTGCTCGATTTTTCTTTCGAGCGCGCCCTTTCTCTGCTCGAACAGCTGAATCTGCCGCCCGATCCCCCGCTCCAGGGCGCCCTTTCTCAATTCGAAAAGGCGCTTCTGTTTTTCGAGCTTCTGCTCGAGGAGTTGCAGGGAGGGGAGCGGCATATGGAGTTGACACTACGGAATAACAACCAATTTGCAATCAAACCGGTAAAGGGCAGGCGTGGTCAAGCGGCATCTGCCTCAAGCCGCACCGGAACGACTCAAGAACTCCTTGACCCTGCCGAAGAATCCCGCCGTCTCCGGCTGCGTCTCCTGGGATGATAAGCGCTCGAATTCGGTCAGCAATTCGCGCTGTCGCTTGCTGAGCTTTTGCGGCGTCTCGACCAGCACCTGAATGTACATGTCGCCAAATTGCTTGGAACGCAGCGCCGGCATCCCCTTGCCTTGGAGACGAAAGCGTCGCCCCGATTGGCTGCCTTCCGGCACTTTTACCCGGCTGTGGTTGCCATCGATGGTCGGCACCTCGATCTCGCCACCCAGCGCGGCAAGCACCATTGAGATCGGCACCCGACAATGCAGATCTGCGCCCTCACGCTGGAAGAATGCATGTGCGCTGATGGCGAGAAAAATATACAGGTCGCCGGCTGGTCCACCGCGCACGCCCGCCTCACCTTCGCCGGCAAGCCTGATACGGGTGCCGTCCTCGACCCCTGCGGGAATATTGATCGAAAGCGCCCGCTCGCGCGTCACTCGCCCAGAGCCGGAACAGGAGGGACATGGGTTGTCGATCACTTGACCGCGACCCTGGCAGGCCGGACAGGTCCGCTCCAGGGTAAAAAATCCCTGGGCATGACGGATGCGTCCCTGACCGCCGCAAGTCGGACAAGGTTTGGGTCGCGTGCCGGCCTTGGCACCCGACCCCGAGCACGCCTCGCAAGTCACCGAGGTCGGGATGCGCACCTGGGCATTCTTGCCGGAATAGGCTTCCTCGAGCGTGATCTCCATGTTGTAGCGCAGATCGGCACCGCGCTCGCGCCCGCCGCCGCGCCCACGTCGGCCGCCGCCCATGCCGAACAGGTCGTCGAAGATATCCGCGAAGGCGGACGCGACATCGCCAAAGCCGCCAGCGGCACCGGGACCGGCATGTTCAAACGCGGCATGACCAAAGCGGTCATAAGCAGCGCGCTTGTCCGGATCCTTGAGGATTTCGTAGGCTTCGTTGATCTCTTTGAAGCGAACTTCAGAACTCTTATCGCCCGGATTGCGGTCGGGATGCCACTTCATCGCGAGCTTGCGAAAGGCGGCTTTCAGTTCAGTTTCGTGCGCCGTGCGCTCGACCCCCAGAACGTCGTAATAGCAGCGCTTCGCCATGCCTGCGTCCACCCCCGTCATTTCTGCCGTGGAATCATCGCCGAATCTTACCCGGTCAGTCATGGTGCTTCAAAAAATATGCACCCCGAGGGTTTCGGCCCCCGGGGTCCTAATTGCAATCGAAATGGCATGGCCGGCGCCTCGCCGACGTCAAGCCGACTTTTTGTTCTTCTTGTCGTCGTCGACCTCGGTGAACTCCGCATCGACGACATCCTCAGCCTTGCTGGAGCCATCCCCGCCGGGAGCGGCGCCGCCGGGCTCGCCCGCCGCTGCAGCACCCTCCTGAGCCTGCTTGTACATAGCCTCGCCAAGCTTCATCGAGGCTTGCGCGAGCGCATTGGTCTTGGCGGTGATCGCCACGGCATCGCTGCCCTTGAGCGCCTCCTTGAGATCAGCGATCGCGTTCTCGATCGCCCGCCGATCACCCTCGCCGACCTTGGAGCCGTGTTCGGTGAGCGCCCTCTCCGTCGAATGGACGAGAGCCTCGGCGTGGTTTTTGGCCTCGACCTCGGCTTTGCGCTTCTTGTCTTCCTCCGCGTGCGATTCGGCGTCCTTGACCATGCGCTGGATGTCGGCCTCGGACAGACCGCCCGACGCTTGGATGCGGATTTGCTGCTCCTTGCCCGTCCCCTTGTCCTTGGCGTGCACGTTGACGATGCCATTGGCATCGATGTCGAACGTCACCTCGACTTGCGGCACGCCGCGCGGCGCAGGCGGTATTCCGACAAGATCGAATTGGCCGAGCAGCTTGTTGTCGGACGCCATCTCGCGCTCGCCCTGGAAGACACGGATGGTCACCGCATTTTGGTTGTCCTCGGCGGTCGAGAACACCTGGCTCTTCTTGGTCGGGATGGTGGTATTGCGGTCGATGAGCCGCGTGAACACTCCACCAAGCGTCTCGATGCCGAGCGAGAGCGGCGTGACGTCGAGCAGGAGCACGTCCTTGACGTCGCCCTGCAGCACTCCGGCCTGGATCGCAGCGCCGACCGCCACGACCTCGTCGGGATTGACGCCTTTGTGCGGCTCCTTGCCGAATAACTGCTTAACGACCTCCTGCACCTTCGGCATGCGCGTCATGCCGCCGACCAGGACGACCTCGTTGATCTCCGCCGCGGATACACCGGCATCCTTGAGCGCCAGCCGGCATGGCTCGACCGTCTTCTGCACGAGATCATCCACCAGCGCCTCGAATTTCGCGCGGGTGAGTTTCATCGTCATGTGCTTCGGACCGGCCGCGTCGGCAGTGATAAACGGCAGGTTGATCTCAGTCTGCGTCGTCGAGGAGAGCTCGATCTTGGCCTTCTCCGCGGCCTCCTTGAGCCGCTGCAACGCGAGCTTGTCGCGACGCAGGTCGATGCCTTGCTCCTTCTGGAATTCGTCGGCGAGATAATTGACCAGACGCATGTCGAAGTCTTCGCCGCCGAGGAAGGTGTCGCCATTGGTCGACTTCACCTCGAACACGCCGTCGCCGATTTCCAGAATCGAAATGTCGAAAGTGCCCCCGCCCAGATCGTAAACCGCAATGGTCCCGGTCTTTTGTTTGTCGAGCCCGTAAGACAGCGAGGCCGCGGTCGGCTCGTTGATGATGCGCAATACCTCGAGACCGGCGATGCGGCCGGCATCCTTGGTGGCCTGACGCTGGGCGTCGTTGAAATAGGCAGGTACGGTGATAACGGCCTGCTCGACCTTCTGGCCGAGATAAGCCTCGGCCGTCTCCTTCATCTTCTGCAGGACGAAGGCTGAGATTTGCGAGGGCGAATAGGTCTTGCCTTCGATCTCGACCCAAGCATCACCGTTCGAAGCCCGCACGATCTTGTAGGGAACGAGCTTCTTATCCTTCTCCACCATCGGATCGTCGTAGCGCCGGCCGATCAGGCGCTTGACCGCAAAGATTGTACGCTCCGGATTGGTGACGGCCTGCCGCTTGGCCGGCTGTCCGACCAGCCGTTCGCCGTCGTCGGTGAATGCCACAATAGAGGGCGTCGTGCGCATGCCCTCGGCATTTTCGATGACTTTCGGCGTCTTGCCTTCCATCACGGCGACGCACGAATTGGTGGTGCCGAGGTCGATCCCGATGACCTTGCCCATGTCTGGCTTCCTCTTCTCTACGGCAGGTCGGCCGGGTCCTTTCGGCACCCGAATAGGAGAGTCCGCGACACCCGCGGCGCCCCCTCATCCGACCCCCTAAAAACACACATCGATGCCGCCGCCAGCGGCACTTGGCTCATATAGGAGGGCGGGTTTAGCTCGCAAGCCATACGACCGCGGATTCGGGGCCTGCGAGGCGGCTGGTGCGCGGTCCACAAAGTCAAATGGGCGCCCACGGCCATTTGACAACATGCAAGGACAAGCGACGATGACCCGATGACCGGCCCCCGCCCGCTGTCCGGCTTCCGCATCGTGCCAGCCTATCTCGACCGGCCCGCCCAAGAGACATTATTGGCCGCGCTAAGCACCGTGCTCGCCGGCGCGCCGCTTTATACTCCGCGCATGCCCAAGACCGGTCAGCCGCTCTCCGTGCGCATGACCAATTGCGGGCCACTCGGCTGGGTCACCGATGAATCCGGCTACCGCTATCAACCGCTGCACCCAGAGACGGGCAAACCATGGCCCACGATGCCGGACATTCTGATCGATGCCTGGAAAGCGCTCGCGCGCTATCCCCATTCCCCCGAAAGTTGTCTCATCAACTATTACCATTCCGCCGCGAAGATGGGACTGCATCAGGATCGTGACGAGCGCGATTTTGCGGCGCCCGTCGTCTCGCTTTCGCTCGGCGACACCTGTCTCTTTCGAATAGGCGGAACGAAACGCGGCGATCCGACCCGTATCGTGAACCTCGCCTCCGGCGATGCCGTCGTGCTCGGCGGTCAGGCGCGTCTGGCCTTCCACGGCGTCGACCGCATCTTGCCGGGCACGTCGACGCTCTTGCCGCAAGGCGGGCGGATCAACCTTACGCTTCGGCGCGTAACGCCACCCGCGCCGGGGAACAATCGCTAGTTCATCATAGGTGGACACTGGGCATCGCAGGATCGCCAATTGAGATTGAGCGTCCCGGCATCCATATCTTCGGCCACTCGATCGCGGTACTATAACGAGATGATTGCGAGTTTCCTTATCCTGCTCGTGCTCGCGTTCGGCGTGGCACCTGCGGCCGCGGGCGAGGCGGCTTATCCACCTGGCTCGCGCATCGGCCTCGCGCCACCACCTGGTATGGTGACGAGCAAAAGCTTCTTCGGCTACGAGGATCCGGACAACAACGCCGCCATCGTCTTGCTCGCACTGCCTCCCCAGGCTTACGCGGATCTGAACAAGTCCGTCACCGCCGACGCGCTCAAACGACAAGGCTTGACGTTCGAGACACGCGAGGCCTTGCCGCTTTCCACCGGCAAGGCGTTTCTGGTTCTGGGACACCACGAGATCGACAAAATCAAAATCCGCAAATGGATCCTGGTAGCCGCCTCGTCCGCCCTGACGGCGCTGGTCACCGTGCAGATTCCGGAACCGGCCCATTCCGCTTATCCCGACGCTGCGATCCGCGCAGCACTGGCGACACTGGCCATTCGCCCCACCGTTCCGGTCGACGAACAGCTGAGTTTGCTGCCGTTCCAGGTTGGCGACCTCGCCGGCTTTCACGTCGGCGGGATCGTTCCAGGACGCGCAGTGATGTTAGGCGATGCCGCGCTTGACGCACCGGGTTCGCTCGCGGCGGCGATGGAGCCTCGCATTTTCATTGCCATTTCGCCAGGCGGCCCGGCGCAATCCGGCGACCGCGACACCTTCGCACGCGACGCCTTCGCCACCGTTCCTAACCTGCGGGATACCCGCATCACTGCGTCCGAACCGTTGCGGATCGGCGGCCAGCAGGGACACCAAATCTTCGCTACTGCGAAAGATCCAAGCGGCGCCGCCGCGTTGACGGTCGTGCAATGGCTGCGTTTCGGCGGCGGAGCCTATTTGCAAATGATCGGCGTCGCGCGAACGGAGGCTTGGAAAGAGGCCTATCCTCGTTTCCGCTCTGTGCGTGATGGCATTGAAGCGCGCTGAGTGATTCCTCTGCCACTCGACGAGCCTTGAATCAGTGAGAACCTGGCGGTTCCTCGGAAGATATGCCGGCGTTGTCGTTGGCCGGCGTTTCCATCGAAGCTCTGGGTCCCCCTTTGGCGACCGCGACCAGCGCGGGTCGCAAGACGCGCTCACCGATCATGTAGCCGGGCTGTATCACCTGCGCTACGGTCCCCGCGGGGCGCGAGGGATCGGATACCTCGTACATGGCCTGATGGGTGTTTGGATCGAATTTCTCGTCCAGCGGCTCGAATTTTTTTACTCCGTGCTTCTCCAGCACCTTCAGAAGTTCGCGCTCAGTGAGCTCGACGCCGTCGAGTAGGGCCTTGGTGGCGGCATCGGCTTTCTCCCGCAGCTCCGCGTCGAGGGCCCCGAGCGCGCGCTCCATATTGTCCGCGACCGCCAGAATGTCGCGAGCGAAGGCGGCGATGCCATAATCACGGGCGTCGGCGACTTGGCGCTCGGTTCGCTTGCGCAGATTTTCCATCTCCGCCAGCGAACGCAAAAGTTTGTCTCTGTAATCGGCGGCCTCCCGGGCAAGCGCGACCATCCGGTCCTCTTTCGCATCGGCCGGCCTCTCATCGGCCAGAGAGTTGGGCGCGGCCTGATCGGCACCTTGATTATTCTGATCGGTCGCGGTGCCCGACGCGCGAACTGTCGTATCCGGCATTGTTGCGTTCCCACTTAACAATTCGGCTCGCCCCCGATATCAGGGTTGAGGGCCCAAAAATCAAGCCGCGACCGTCGTTTGTTGGCATCAGCCGCCGATGAGCTTACTCACCACCTTGGCAGTGTAATCCACCATCGGAATAACCCGCGCATAATTGAGCCGCGTCGGGCCGATGACGCCCAGCACGCCGACGATGCGGCCGGCGCCGTCGCGATAGGGCGCAACGATGGTGGAGGAGCCCGAAAGCGAGAACAGCTTGTTCTCCGAGCCGATGAAGATACGTGCGCCTTCGGCGCGCTCGGCGCGGCCGAGGAGATCGATCACACCGCGCTTCGTTTCGAGATCGTCAAACAGAAGCCGCACCCGCTCGAGGTCCTCAACCGCTTTGAGATCGTCGAGCAAGTGAGCCGCGCCACGGACGATCAGCTTACGTTCGTCGGATTCTCCGCCCGACCAGCTGGCGAGACCGGCAGCGACTATTTTCTGGGTGAGCTGGTCGAGTTCCGCCTGGGCAGCCGCGAGCGCTTTCTCCAATTCGACCTTGGCTCCGGCCAGTGTAAAGCCGCGCACACGCGCATTGAGGAAGTTCGCGGCTTCAGTAAGAGAAGCTGCGGGCAGCCCCATCGGGACGTTGATGACGCGATTCTCAACCTGCCCATCCTCTCCGACCAAGACGACTAATGCGCGCTCAGGCTCGAGTCGCACGAATTCGATGTGCTTCAATCTCACGTTCGATTTGGCTGTCAGGACTACTCCCGCTGCGCGCGTGAGGTCCGACAACATGCTCGACGCTTCGTTGAGGACGGCGTCCATGGATTTGCCGGCGGCCGCGACTTTGGCCTCAATCTCGCGCCGATCGGATTCGGCAAGATCCCCGATCTCCATCAATGCATCGACGAAGAAGCGCAAGCCGAGTTCGGTCGGCAAGCGCCCAGCCGACGTATGCGGCGCATAAATGAGGCCGAGCTGTTCCAGGTCCGACATCACGTTGCGCACGGAGGCAGGCGAGAGCGGGGTGGTGATCAAGCGCGAGATGTTGCGCGAGCCTACAGGCTCACCAGTGGCAAGATAACTCTCGACGATTTGTCGAAATATATCGCGCGAGCGCTCGTTGAGCTGGACCAGGCTCACCTGTGTGGCGCCGATGGGGACGTCGTGGGACAACGCTCTCTCCGTTCAAGCGACAGAATTGTCCATTCCGGCTGGGCAGTGCAAGTCTTACAGCCTTTGCCCAGTCGCCCATCGCTGCTAGCTTGCCGCAGTGCGACTACGGAGCCGCAGGGAGATCGAGGATGAAACGGGCATGCAAGGTTATGGTGGGCATGGCCACCATCGCGGGTCTCCTCTCGACATATACCGGCTCGCACGGGCAGACCGTGATCAACGAATGGGCCACGGCCAAATTTCCTGCACCGCCCGCACTCAAACCGGCGACGATCGCTCCGAATGAGACGGCGCTGCTGGTCATGGATTTCACCAAGAAAACCTGCACGAACGAACGCCGACCGCGCTGCGCCCGCTCCGTGGCAAAGGTTCGCAACCTGTTGACGCAAGCACGCAGCAAGGGCGCTTTCATCGTCTATAGCGTCGCAGTGCCGGGGTCGGTCCCCGCCGACATTCTCTTGGAGCTTACGCCCGCGGCGGGAGAGCCGGTGCTGCCGCCATTGGGGCCGGACAAGTTCATTGCCAGCGATCTCGAAAAGATCCTCACGGACAAAGGCATCAAGACCGTCGTGGCCATGGGTACGCAGGCGCAGACCTCGGTGCTGCATACCGCCGGCGCGGCCGCGCTGCGAGGATTCAAGGTGATCGTGCCAGTGGACGGAATGTCTGCCGACGAAGTGTTCCCCGAGCTCTACACCGCCTGGCACCTCGCGACCGCAGCACGCATCAGCCCGCAGGTGACCTTGACCAAGTTCGACCTCATCGGCTTTTGAACCGCAGGCGTCCGGTTGATCTTTACCGACGCAGGTATGCGACGACAGAGCGCCGACGAATGAGTTCCGCAGCGCTCCGCTCGCCTCTTGTCGCTCAGAGTGCTCGCCCCTAAAAGTTTGCTCCGTAAGCAGGAGACCCGCATGCGACCGAGCCGCCGACAGCCCGACGAGCTGCGCACGGTCTCGCTCGAGCGCGGCGTGGTGAAATACGCCGAGGGTTCCTGCTTCGTGAAGTTCGGCGACACGCACGTGCTGGTCACCGCGACACTCGAGGACCGACTGCCGCCTTGGCTCAAAGGGCAGGCGCGCGGCTGGGTCACCGCCGAATATGGCATGTTGCCGCGCGCCACCTCGGAGCGCACGCGTCGCGAAGCCTCGGCCGGCAAGCAGAGTGGCCGCACCATCGAAATCCAGCGGCTGATCGGGCGCAGTCTACGCGCGGTACTGGACCTTCCCGCGTTGGGAGAGCGTCAAATCACGATTGACTGCGACGTGATCCAAGCCGACGGCGGAACCCGCACGGCGGCCATTACCGGCGCCTGGGTCGCACTCCATGATTGCCTGAACTGGATGAAGACGCGACAGATGGTGACCGCGGAGCCGCTACGCGACCATGTCGCCGCCATCTCCTGCGGCATCTGCCAGGGCACACCAGTGCTCGATCTGGATTACGCAGAAGATTCGGAGGCCGACACAGACGCCAATTTCGTAATCACGGGCGCCGGGCGCATCGTCGAGGTGCAGGCAACGGCGGAGAAAATTCCCTTCAGCGAGGAACAGTTCCTCAATCTACTTGGGCTCGCGAAGAAGGGCGTGATGAAACTCGTCGACCTGCAGAAACTGGCGGTGATGTGATCGCGCATCTCGCGAGGTCGAGCATGAGCTCAAAAGGCGTGGCTCATCGACAGATTGCCGGGCGCCTGGTGATCGCCACGCACAATCCGGGCAAGCTCAAGGAGATGCACGAGCTTCTCATGCCGTTCGGAGTCGATGCCGTATCCGCGGCCGAGCTCGGCTTGGACGAGCCGGCGGAGAGCGGTGCCACGTTCGAGGCGAATGCCCGCATCAAGGCATGCTCTGCCGCAGCGTCCTCGGGTCTACCTGCGTTCGCGGATGATTCCGGACTGGCCGTCGACGCGCTCGGCGGCGAGCCAGGCATCTACTCGGCGCGCTGGGCGGGTCCCGAAAAGGACTTCCGGCGCGCCATGCAAGCGGTGGAAGACAGATTGCGCGAGCGCAGCGCGCAGGCGCCTGGCCAACGCAAGGCTCAGTTCGTCTGCGCGCTCTGTCTCGCTTGGCCCGACGGACACGTGGAAGCGTTTGCCGCTGCGGTGCACGGCACCCTCGTGTGGCCCCCGCGCGGCGATAAGGGTTTCGGCTACGACCCCCTGTTTTTGCCTGATGGCCATGCTCGCACTTTCGGCGAAATGACGAACGCGGAGAAGCATGGGCTGCCGCCCGCGGGCAAAGGGCTCTCGCACCGGGCACGCGCGTTCCTGAAGCTCGCGGAGGCTTGTCTTGCAAAGCGGTGATCGGCAGGAGCCCGCGTTCGGCGTCTACGTCCACTGGCCGTTCTGCCTGTCGAAGTGCCCGTATTGCGACTTCAACAGCCATGTATCGCACGTCCCGGTTGACGAGGCACGCTTCGCGCGCGCGCTGGCCGCCGAGGTCGCGACGATCGCGGCGCGCATAGGCGGACGAACCGTATCGACCATCTTCTTCGGCGGCGGCACGCCGTCGCTGATGCAGCCCGCGACCGTCGGTTCAATCCTCGAGGCGATCGCGCGCCACTGGTCGATAGCGCCGGATGTCGAAGTGACGCTCGAAGCCAATCCCACCAGCGTCGAAGCGACGCGCTTTCGCGGCTTTCGCTCCGCCGGCATCAATCGCGTCTCGCTCGGCGTGCAGGCGCTGGACGATGCCGCGTTGAAAACGCTCGGGCGGCTGCACTCGGCGCAGGAGGCGCTCCAAGCGGTCGCGTTGGCGCGCTCCATTTTCGAGCGCTTCTCCTTCGATCTGATCTACGCGCGGCCGGGCCAAACCCCGCAGGCGTGGGCGGCCGAGCTCAAATGCGCGCTCGGGCAGGCCGGAGAGCATCTGTCGCTTTATCAACTCACCATCGAGCAGAACACGCCGTTTGCCGTCCTGCATGGAGCTGGCAAGCTCGTCCTGCCGGACGACAAGAAGGCCCGCGCACTCTACGACACGACACAGACGGTCTGTGCAGGCGCGGGGCTTCCCGCCTACGAGATCTCCAACCACGCACGGCCAGGCGCCGAGTGCCGGCACAATCTCATTTACTGGCGCGCGCAGGAATATGCCGGCATCGGACCGGGCGCGCACGGCCGGCTCGAGATCGCGTCCGAGCGCCGCGCCACGGCGACCGAGAGGGAGCCGAGAAGTTGGCTCGCGCGGGTTGAGGCGCTCGGACACGGTGTGGTGAGCGATGAACCCCTCACGCGAGAGCAGGTCGCGGACGAGTTTCTGCTGATGGGACTGCGGCTGGCTGAGGGCATCGACGCTGCGAGCTACGCGCGTCTTGCAGGGCGGCCGCTCGATGCGCGGCGCCTGGCGCTGCTCCAGGAGCAGGGCGCGGTGGAGACAACGCCAAGCGGGAGGCTGCGTCTGACGCTCGCCGGCTTTCCCGTGCTCGACGCCGTGGTCGCTGATCTCGCCGCGTGAGAGACCTCAAGTCGCCGAGCCGCCGAAACCTTTAGGCGGTGGGCTGATGACCTGCCCACCCGTCGGCGAGACCCGCAACACCGCAAGACCCCGCTGGTTGCTGCCGTCGGGCCGGAAGCGAAACAGCCCGTCGATACCGGTGAAGCCCGAGGAGTTGGTCAGAACGCTATCCGAGAAGCGCTGGCTGCCCTGAGTCTTGACGAGCGCCGCAACAAGGGCGACGGCATCGTAGGCAAGCGAGGCCGTGCGTACAGGGTCTCTACCGTATCTACCGCGGTACCGGGCCGAAAAATTGCGAAAACCGGTCGAATCCGGCCCCGCGTACCAAGCACCGTCGAGCAGGGGATTGGAGAAGATTTGCGCGTCTTCCCATAAGCCCGTGCCGAGCAGCTGCACGCGTTTAGTGTCGATGCCGTTCGCAGTCAGCGTCTGCACTATGGTAGGCACCGCATCCACGCCGTCCGGGATGAAGATGGCATCCGCGTGGCTGGCCGCCTGCGCGACGTTGCGCACCGGAGCTTGCATCTGCGTGCGGTCGAGCGGGTAACGCTCGAGCGCGATCACGCGGCCGCCACTGCGCGCCACCGTTTGTTTGAAGGCCGCTTCCGTCACGCTGCCATAGGCATTGTCCGGAACGAGCGCCGCGAAGGACCGCCGGCCTTGGCTCGCCGCATAGCTCACGATGCGCTCGACGTCGGACTCCGGCAGAAAGCTCAGGAGATAGACGCCGCGCGCGGCGGCATTGGTATCCGTCGAGAACGCGATCACCGGCACGCTGCGGGCGCGTGCGGCGCGTGCAACCGGAGCGACCGTAAGCGCAAACAGCGGCCCCAGAATGATCTCCGCTCCTTCATCGAGCGCCTGCTGCGCCGCCTGCTGGGCGCCCGGCACGCTGCCCGCGTCGTCCTTCACCAACAACTGGAGATCGGGATTGTTGAACTCCGCGAGCGCCATCTCCGCTGCGTTGCGCATGGATTGCGCGGCGACTCCCGCATTGCCGCTTGCCGATAACGGCACGATCAGGGCGGCCTTGACCGCGCCTTCGCCGATATGGGTGGTAGGCTGCGAGGGCGCGCCTGATGGGGAAGCCAGATCGGGAAGACTTCCCGAGCAGCCCGCCAGCAAGAGGATCGATGCGAGCGCGGCAAGCCCCGGAGAAGCAGTCTGTGCAGACCACGGTCGCCAGGCCTGCAGTCCCGCGGACATGGGAAGCGGTCTCCTCGACCCGGACATGAGATTGTCCATGCCAGTCCAGGCCGGCAATCGGGCATTTTGTCGATGACTGGTTAACCAAATGAAAAGGATAACGATTTTTTACGCCGGCCATGACGGGGCAAGGCCGTGCCATTACAGTAAGGCGCATGAGGACGACCGCGCCCGCCATCGCCGCACGCGCGCTCCGTGAGCGCGCCAGGGGGCAGTACCTTCTGGATGGCCGCACCACGCTGGTGCCGCCGTTGACGGGCGGTCTCTATCTGGTCGCCACTCCCATCGGCAATCTGCGCGACATCACGGTGCGGGCGCTGGAGGTCCTTGCCGCTGTTGATCTGATTGCTTGCGAAGATACCCGCGTCACCCGGAAACTTCTCGACCGCTATGGCATTGCAACCCCGCTGACGTCCTATCACGAACACAATGCCGCGCAGGCGCGTCCCAAGCTGCTCGCACGCCTTGCCGACGGCGCCGCGATCGCGCTCGTCTCGGACGCCGGAACTCCGCTCGTGTCGGATCCAGGCTATAAGCTCGTACGCGAAGCGGAAGCGGCGGGGGCGAACCTAACGGCAGTGCCGGGAGCATCCGCGGTACTCGCTGCGCTCACGGTGAGCGGGCTTCCCACCGACCGGTTCTTGTTCGAGGGATTCTTGCCGGCAAAGGAAGCAGCACGGCGCGCCCGCATTGCTGAGCTCGAGCGCATTCCAGCAACGCTCGTTCTGTTCGAGAGCGGGGCACGCGTTGCAGCCTCACTCGCCGACCTCGCCGCCGGTCTCGGTCCGCGCGAGGCTGCGCTGTGCCGCGAACTCACCAAACTTTATGAAGAGGTCCAGCGCGGCGATCTCGCGACGCTTGCAGACGAAGCTGCAAAAGTAGGCGAGCCGCGCGGCGAGATGGTGATCGTCGTGGCGCCGCCCGATCGCGAGGAGGAAGTGACCGCGGCCGATCTTGACGCGCTGCTCCGCCAAGCGCTCAACCGTTTGTCGGTCAAAGATGCGGTGGCCGAAATTGCCGCCGTCAGTGGCGCGCCGCGCCGGGAAGTCTATCGACGCGCGATCGCACTGAGCAAGGAGCGTAGCGATGCCCGATGAGAGGTTGCGCGCAGCGCCGATCCAAGTTCCGCGTCTCGAGGGTCAGATCGCGTTTCGGACCGGCATTTCAGCCGAAAGCCGAGCGGCGGCGTTTCTCATCGCCAAGGGCTTTCGCATCCTGGCGCGGCGTTGGAAGAGCCCGGTCGGCGAAATCGATATCATCGCGCGACGCCGAAGCTTGTTGATATTTGTCGAGGTCAAAGCGCGCGAGCGACTGGACGATGCGGCCTGGTCGGTCACCGATCGCCAGCGTTTGCGCATTGTCGCCGCTGCCGAGGCTTGGCTCACGCGATATCCCGATGATCGCATCCGCGATATGCGCTTCGATGCCGTCCTGGTAGCGCCGGGCCGGATTCCGCGTCATATCCCCTCGGCTTTTGATGTCGGCGGCTGATGCGATCGCGTGGCAGCTTACGTTAGCGAAGTATTTTCGGGCCAACGATGAGTCTGAGCATTGCGGTGCAGATGGACCCGATCGAGCGGATCAACATCCGCGGCGATTCCACATTTGCGCTGCTGCTGGAAGCGCAAAAACGCGGCCACGCAATCGCATATTACACCCCCGATCGGCTGGCGTTGCGGGGGTCCAAAGTAATCGCGGCTGTGCAGCCGCTCAAAGTTCGCGACCAGCCCGGCGACCATTTCACGCTGGGCGAGGCGCGCCGCTCCGAGCTCGCCGAGTTCGACGTGATCCTACTGCGGCAGGATCCACCGTTCGATCTTGCCTATATCACGAGCACGCACCTGCTCGAGCGCGTTCAACCGGGCACGCTGGTGGTCAACGATCCGGGCGCCGTGCGCAATGCGCCGGAAAAAATGTTCGTGATGGAATTTCCCGACTTGATGCCTCCCACGCTGATCACGCGCGATCTCGCGGAGATCAAGGCCTTCCGCGCCGAGCATGGCGACATCGTGATGAAGCCGCTCTACGGAAAGGGCGGCGAAGCGGTGTTTCGCTTGGCCAAGGAGGACCTCAACTTCGGCTCGCTTTTTGACCTGTTTGCCGCGACATTCCGCGAGCAGTGGGTGGTTCAGAAGTTCTTGCCCGCGGTCAAAGACGGCGACAAGCGCATCCTGCTGGTCGACGGCGAGTTCGCCGGCGCAGTGAACCGAGTGCCCGCGCCCGATGATCTGCGCTCCAACATGGTGCGCGGCGGCATTCCGAAGGAGACCGAGCTTTCGGCACGGGATCGCGACATCTGTGCTCGCATTGGCTCCGCCCTGCGCGACCGTGGGCTCCTTTTCGTCGGCATCGACGTGATCGACGGCTATTTGACCGAGATCAACGTCACCTCGCCGACCGGTATTCGCGCGGTCAAAGATCTCGGCGGGCCGGATGCTGCGGCACTGATCTGGGACAAGATCGAGGCTAAGCGGCGGGGCCCTTGAACAACGAGGGCCGCGGTTGATTGGCTCACGTGTCGATCTTGTGTGGGCCGACGAGCGTCAGCGCGTCGGTGTGCCTTTCTGCTCGGCCTTGAGCTTTGCGATCGCGGCGCGGATCGGCGCGAACGGCCCATACTTGTGCTGCTGCTCGCTAAAGCCGTCGGCGTAAGGACCGTACGGCGCGTCCACCGGCTTTTCCAAAAGGTCGGGAAAGTCCTTGTCGAGACCAGCTTTGTGCGGACGCGGCTGGGATATGACGTAAGCCGCAATGTCCCAGGCCTGCTCCGGCGATAGCTGCGGGTTCAAGTAGTCAGCGCCGTGCGGAATGTTGAAGTGGATAAAATTGGCCGCCGTGATCAGGCGCGCCATTCCGGCGCCGTCGTTGAAGCTATCGCCGCCCCAGAGCGGCGGCTTGACGTAGCCGAGATCGGTGGTCGGCAAGCTGCGCCGAATACCGGCGCCGTTCGGTCCGTGACACACCTCACAGGCGCTGGCGTAGCCCGTCTTTCCGCGCGAAGGATCGGCCGGGCGATCGAGCTCCGGCATTTTCCCAGTACCCAAGCCGGGCAAGAGCTCTCCCGGCGCGACGCCGGTGGACAGGAACTTGATGTACGCCATCATCGCCTGCATTTCCGGCGAGCTGACCGGCAGCGCCCGTCCATTCATGCTGCGGGTCATGCAGGAATTGAAACGGTCCTCGATCGTCATCTCCGCCCCCGAGCGGACGCTGTAGTGGGGATACTCTCCAAACAGCCCGAACAGCGGGATGCCGAACTTTTTGGTCCCCGCCTGAAGGTGACAATTGCCGCACGCGAGATTGTTGCCGGCAAATCGTTTTGAGCGGTCTGCCACCTCCGGCCCGATATAGGTGTAGGTCGCGGTGATGAGATCGCGCCCGCGGCGCACCAGGCGCCCCTGCGCATTATTTGGCAGGGCGCCAATCTCCGGCACGGTCCAGATCCGCTGTGACGCGGGCGTTTCTTCTCCGACCCCGGGGCATGCGCCGCCGCACGTGAGTGCCAGCGCGGCAAGAGCCGCATGCAAGCTCCTCGAACCCATCGACTTCCCTCCTGGCTCGGCGACCTCACCGTCGTTCTAGCACAGACCCACCCTGAGACTTTTGTTCTCGTATTGTTCTTGCGACCCGCAGTTTCCGCTACTCTGCCGATGAGCAGGGGCAGCATGGTCCAGCGCGTCGCTACCGTGGCGTTCGAGGGCATCGAAGCCCGCGCCGTCGATGTCCAGGTTCAGGTCGCGCCGGGGCTGCCCGCGTTCAACGTCGTTGGGTTGCCGGACAAGGCCGTCTCCGAGGCACGCGAACGGGTGCGTGCCGCGCTGGTCGCCTCAGGGTTGGCGCTGCCGGCCCGCCGCATCACCGTCAATCTCGCCCCCGCCAACCTGCCCAAGGAAGGCAGCCACTACGATCTGCCGATCGCGCTCGGTCTGATGGCGGCGATCGGCGCCATTCCGGCGGACGCGCTTTCCGGCTTCACGGTGCTGGGGGAACTCGGCCTCGACGGCTCCATCGCCGCGGTCGCGGGGGTGCTGCCCGCCGCGATCGTCGCCAACGCTCGCGGCGACGGCCTTATCTGCCCCGCCGCCTGCGGCCCCGAAGCCGCCTGGGCGAGCCCGGAAATGGAGATCATCGCGGCTGCATCGCTGATCCAGCTCGCCAACCATTTCCGCGGCGCGCAAGTGCTTGCCCGTCCGCAGCCAAAAGTGCGCGAGCCTTCCGATCCGCTCGTCGATCTCAAAGACATCAAGGGGCAGGAGAGCGCCAAGCGCGCCCTCGAGGTGGCCGCCGCCGGCGGCCATAATGTGCTCATGGTCGGGCCGCCGGGCGCCGGCAAGTCGATGTTGGCAGCGCGGCTGCCGACCATCCTGCCGCCGTTGACGCCCGCGGAACTGCTGGAAGTCTCCATGATCGCCTCGGTCGCAGGCGAGATCGAGGGCGGCGCGCTGACCAACTCCCGTCCGTTTCGTGCGCCGCACCATTCCGCCAGCATGCCGGCGCTGGTCGGCGGCGGCTTGCGTGCGCGGCCGGGCGAAGTCTCGCTCGCGCATCATGGCGTGCTCTTCCTCGACGAGCTGCCGGAATTCCAACCACAGGTCCTCGACTCGCTTCGCCAACCCCTCGAGATCGGAGAGGTTGCGATCGCACGGGCGAACCACCGCGTGACTTATCCTGCGCGTTTCATGCTGGTGGCCGCGATGAATCCTTGCCGCTGCGGCCGCGCCAACGAGCCAGGATTTGCCTGCAAGCGCGGCACCAACGCGCGTTGCGCGGCCGAGTATCAGGGACGGCTCTCGGGCCCGCTCATGGATCGCATCGACCTACATATCGAGGTGCCGGCGGTGACCGCCGCCGATCTCATTCTCCCGCCGCCGGCGGAGGGAAGCCGAGAGGTCGCCGCCCGCGTGGCGCGCGCCCGCACGATCCAGGCCGAGCGCTACGCCGCGATCGGACTGCCGCAGCTGCGCACGAACGCGGATGCAAACGGGCCGCTGCTCGAAGAAATGGCGCGGCCTGACAGCGGCGGACTTGCGCTGTTGCGCGACGCCGCCGAGGCCATGCGGCTTTCCGCTCGCGGCTATCATCGCGTCCTGCGCGCGGCACGCACGCTCGCCGATCTCGACGGCGCCGAGAAGGTCGGCCGCCTGCATCTCGCCGAGGCCTTGTCCTATCGCGTGCTTGTCGACGAGGTGCACCGCGCGGCGTGAGCCGATCCCACTTACAGTCGCCGCAAGGCGACCTCTTCGACGAGATGGCTCTCGACCTTCTTTAAGATGAGATCGGCGCGCTGGCGCGTCGGCAAGATGTTCTCGCGCAGATTGACGAGATTGATGCGCCGCCAGATCGATGTCGCGGTGTCGACCGCCTCCGCATCCGACAAGCTCGCGTAGCGGTGAAAGTATGATTTGGGATCGCGGAATGCGGTGCCGCGCAAAGTCAGGAACCGATCCACGTACCAACCCTGTAGCACGTCTTCGCGGGCATCGAGATAAATGGAGAAATCGAAAAAATCCGACACGTAAGGGGTCGGCTTGCCACCCTTCGGCGGCACCCCCGCCTGCAACACATTGAGTCCTTCGACGATGAGGATGTCCGGGCGATCGATCTCGATCCATTGATTTGGCGTCACGTCGTAGGTGAGATGCGAATAGACCGGAGCGCGCACGGGGCGTCGGCCGGCCTTGATGTCGGAGAGGAAACGCAGCAGCGCCGGCAGGTCGTAGCTTTCCGGAAAGCCTTTCTTCTCCATCAAGTCTTCACGCTCGAGGATGGCGTTGGCATAAAGAAAACCGTCGGTGGTGACGAGATCGACCTTCGGCACGTTGGGCCATCGCGCCAGCAGCGCCTGCAGGACGCGCGCGGTCGTGGATTTGCCCACCGCCACTGAGCCCGCAACCCCGATCACGAACGGCACCTTCGTGTCCTCGGTGCCGAGAAAATTCTGCTGCGCCAGGAACAGGCGCTGCGTCGCCGCGACATACATCGAGAGGAGCCGCGACAGCGGCAGGTAAATTTCCTCGACCTCGGCCATGTCGAGGCGGTCGTGCAGCGAGCGCAGCCGCGTCACCTCATCCGACTTGAGGGTCATCGGCGTGTCGGCGCGCTTTGCCGCCCATTCCGTCCGCGAAAAGATCCGGTAGGGCGAGAGGCCGTCCTCGGTGCGTTGCTCCATCGTCCTGATCAGCCGCGCTTGCGCGACGCCTTCTCGGTCAGGCCCGACTGCCGCGTGCGCTCGGCGAGGGTTGCCTCCACCTCCGCGAGCGTGATGCCGCGCGACGCGAGCACGACCAGCAGATGGTAGATGAGATCGGCGGCCTCGGCGATCAAGCGCGGGCGATCCTCCTCGACCGCAGCGAGAACGGTCTCGATCGCCTCCTCGCCCAGCTTCTTGGCGCAATGCCCCACGCCCTGGTCGAGGAGCCTGCGCGTATAGGACACCTGCGCGCTCGCTCTGGCGCGCTCCTGCACGCGTTTTTCGAGATCATGCAGACTAAAATTGGACATCGGCTTTCTCCCCCATGCCATAGCACCTCAAGCATCGAGCCGCATAGGCAGCCCGGCACGGGCCATGTACCGCTTGGCCTCGGAGATGCCGTACTCGCCGAAGTGAAAGATGGAGGCTGCGAGGACCGCGGTGGCATGCCCGTCGCGAATGCCCTCGACGAGGTGCTCCAACGTGCCCACTCCGCCCGAGGCGATGACCGGCACCGGTACCGCATCGGCGATCGCGCGGGTGAGCGGAATATCGAAACCCTGCTTGGTGCCGTCGCGATCCATGGAGGTCAGCAGGATTTCGCCGGCGCCGAGTGCCGCGACCTCGCGCGCGTAGTCGACCGCA
>Ga0126372_10000023_pt1 | contig 37245 bp, 37 predicted proteins | sample PanSoiMetaPlot_6_FD_92762 | JGI IMG/M metagenome (GOLD analysis project Ga0126372, IMG submission 92762) | Tropical forest soil microbial communities from Panama - MetaG Plot_6 | ecosystem: Environmental > Terrestrial > Soil > Tropical forest > Bulk soil | place: Panama | collected 2016-02-17
GCGCCGTTGTTGTGGGGCCCGGCTCATCCTGCCGCCGGTCTCCCGCCTTTCGAGGAGTTTCGAGTATGGCACCCCGCGCATTCTGGACCGGCCATTTGCGGCTCTCGCTTGTCAATATTCCGGTCAAGCTCTACCCGGCAACGACCGCGGAGCGGAGCATCGCCTTCCACCAGATCCATGAGCCATCCGGCAAGCGCATCCGCTATCAGAAGATTGCCCCTGGGGTCGGCCCGGTGGAGAACGACGAGATCATCAAGGGCTACGAGTACGAGAAGGGCAAATACGTCCTGATCGACCCCAAGGAGATCGACGATCTCAAACTCGAGTCGAAGCAGACCATCGAGCTCGTCCGCTTTGTCGACGAGGCCGACATCGACGTGCGCTACTACGAGACGCCTTATTACCTTCTCCCCGACGGCGAGATGGCCGACGAGGGCTACGTGATCGTCCAGAAGGCGCTGAAGGACACCGGTAAGGCCGGAGTCGGCCAGTTCATACTGCGCGGCCACGGCAACATCGTCGCGATCAGGCCGTTCGGCAAGGGCCTTATCCTCGAAGTGCTGCGCCATGCGAACGAGATCCGCGCGGCTGAGCCCATCTTCAAGGAAATTCAGGACGTCAAAGTCGACAAGGAAGCGCTCGACCTCGCCAAAGAGCTGGTGCAGCGCAAAACCGGCAAGTTCGATCCTGAGCAGTTCAAGGATCAATATACCGAGGCGGTGTGGGAGCTGATCAACGCCAAGCTCGAGCATAGGAGGCCGGAGATCGTCGAGGTACCGGGCACCGCCAAAGTGATCAACATCATGGACGCTTTGAAGAAGAGCGTGCAGCAGGGCAAGGGCGCGGCTCCCGGCAAGACCGCCGCCAAGCGCGCCGCCGCATCCGCCCGCTCGCCCAAGAAGGCTGCCAAAGGCACAGTCAGACGGAAGTCGGCTTAAGCCATGGCGCGGGCTGCGAGCCGGGATCCCCTCGCCGAATACAAAGCCAGGCGGGACTTCGCCAAGACGCCGGAGCCTGGGCCTAAACGCGGAAAGGTCAAAGGCAACAGCTTCGTCATCCAGAAGCACGCGGCAACGCGCACCCATTTCGATTTTCGTCTCGAGCATGACGGCGTGCTCAAAAGCTGGGCCGTGACCAAAGGCCCCAGTCTAGACCCGAGCCAGAAGCGACTTGCGGTCATGACCGAGGACCATCCGCTCGAATATGGCGGCTTCGAGGGGGTCATTCCCAAAGGCGAATATGGCGCAGGTCCGGTGATGATCTGGGACCGCGGCATCTGGGAGCCGATCGGCGATCCCGACGAAGGCCTCGCCAAAGGCGACCTCAAATTCAGACTGCATGGCGATCGCCTCAACGGCGAGTTCGTGCTCGTGCGCATGAAGCCGCGCAAAGAGGATCGCGGCCGCCAGAACTGGCTCCTCATCAAGAAGCGGGACGAATATGCCGGTGACGGCAACGAGCCCACTGAGCGGTTTGACACCAGCTTGAAGAGCGGCCGCACAATGGGTCAGATCCTGCACGGCGAGTCCGCCGTGTGGACCTCGAACCGGGCTCAAAAAAAAACTTCGGCGCGAAGCAAGCGCGCGGTGAAGGCAAAGCCGCGCAAAAGACCCGGCGCGCGCTAGTTCCGGTTCCAGAGTTCGTAGAGCCTGAGCTTGCCACCCTCGACACCGACGTGCCCGCGGGCGGCGGCTGGCTGCACGAAGCGAAATATGACGGCTACCGCATCATCGGGCGGAAGGCAGATGACGAGGTCACGCTGTTCAGCCGGAGCGGTCTCGATTGGACCGTGCGCTTCCCGGCGGTTGCCGAGGCGCTGCTCACCTTTCCCGCAGAGAGCGCGCTGATCGACGGCGAGGTCGCCTTCGTGCTGCCGTCCGGTCTCACCGACTTCAAGTCGCTGCAGGAGCACATCGACAGTCCGCATCCGTCAATCCGCTATTTCGTGTTCGATCTCCTCTCTCTTGACGGCAAGGATCTGAGCAAGAAGCCACTCAAAGAACGACGCGCGAAGCTGGCCAAGCTGATGTCCGAGAAGGGTATCTCCAACTATCTGGTCTACGCCGATTACGTCGAAGGTTCTGGTCCCGAGTTCTTCGAACAGGCCTGTGCCGCCGGACTCGAAGGCATCATGTCGAAGCGGGGCGATGCGCCTTATCGCTCGGGCCGCGGCAGAGACTGGCTCAAGATCAAGTGCAAGCGCGGCGAGGAGTTCGTGATCGGCGGCTATAGCCCCTCGGATGTGAAGGGAAAGCCGTTCTCTTCGCTCCTGCTCGGCACCTTCGACGGTGACAAGCTCATTTACTCGGGCAAGGTCGGCACCGGCTTCGACTCTGGCGATCTCGATCGGCTCGCGCGGAAGTTCAAGCCGCTCGAGCAAGGCAGATCGCCCTTCGAGGAAGTGCCAGCCGCCGAGCGCAAAGGCACGGTATGGCTCGAGCCGAAGCTCGTGGCGCAGATTGCGTTTACCGAAAAGACCCGCGATGGGCGGCTCAGGCACCCAAGCTTTCAGGGTTTGCGCGACGACAAGCCGGCACGCGAAGTGCATGGTGATGAGCCGAGGGACGAAGAGGGGGCCGGCATGGCCAAGACGACGACTACCGCCAGGAAGGCCGGCGAACCGATCTTCCATGGGATCAAGCTGAGCAACCCCGACAAGGTCTATTACCCCGATACCGGCCTCACCAAGCTCGACGTCGCCGAATACTACGAGGCGGTCGCACCTTTCATGCTCCCTTACGTGAGGAAAAGGCCGATCAGCCTGGTGCGCTGCCCCGAGGGAATCGAAGGCGAGCGCTTCTTCCAGCGCCACGCCATGAAGGGCATGAGCAAGGCAATCAAGCAGGTCCCCATTGCCGGCGGCGAGAGCAAGAAGCCGTATCTCTATATCGACGACGAGGAAGGCCTGTTCGGGCTGATTCAGATCAGCACCTTGGAGATTCACGATTGGGGCGTGTCGCTCGCCCATGTGAGCGAGCCTGACCGGCTCGTGTTCGACCTCGATCCTGACGAAGATCTTGATCTCGGCACGCTTAAAGCCGCAGCGGTCGAGGTGCGCGAGTTTATCGAAGATCTCGGCTTTAAGAGCTTCCTGAAATCGACCGGCGGCAAGGGGCTGCATCTCGTTGCCCCGCTTGCGCCGAAGCTCGGCTGGCACGTGGTCAAGCCGTTCGCCAAGGCGATCGCCGACGCGCTGGTGAGTGCGCGGCCAGATCGCTACACGGCAAATCCGCTCAAGAAGACGCGCGAGAAGAAGATCTTCGTCGACTATCTACGCAACCAGAGGGGCGGCTCGGCCATCGTGAATTATTCGACTCGCGCCAAGAACGGCGCGCCGGTCGCCTGTCCGCTCAGATGGGACGAACTCAAGGGGCTGAAGGCGGCGGCGCCGTACACCGCCAAGACGCTGCCAGCGCGACTGAAGGCGCTGAAGCGCGACCCTTGGGAGGGATATTTTTCTATCCGGCAGTCGATCACGGCAAAGGCGCGCAAGGCGCTAGGAGTCGACTAGCCTCGGAGGAACCCCGCGTCACCGGCCAGGCAAGAGACTAGTCCAGTAGCTCGCGAACACGACGGCCGAGAGCAGAAAGCCGAGCACCACATTGACCACGACGCCTGCACTGAAGCCGAAGAACGGGCGCGCGCCGACGCCGGCAAGCTCGCGAAATCGCGTGGTCAGCCCGATCGACAAGAAGCAAAAGATGAAGGCCCAGGTGCGCAAATCTTTGATGGGCGCGACGAGGTTCGGCTCCACGATTTTTTTATATTCGTCGAAGCTGTAGCCTGCGGCGATCAAGGTCATCAAGGCGGAGGCGATCAGAAAGCCGACGACGAATTTCGGGAAGCGCCACCAAATCTCGGCGGGGCTCGGTCGCGCTCCGGTCTCCACCACCTCCCAGCGCGTGGTCGCGATCAGCGCGAAGATGAAGGCCCAAATGCCGATCCAGATGTCGCGACCGATGACCTTTATCAGGGTAAAAGCCTGGAGCGCCTGCTCCGCCGTGCCCTGAATGGCGCCCTGAGACGACTCCGCCATACCGCCATAGGTCTGCGCGGCGGCGAGCCCTGCGGCGTCGGCAAATTCCGAATTGCCGATCCAGGCGCCGGCGATAGCGGCGTGCAATTGAAACGCCTTGGCAGCAAACGGCAGCACGAAGATCATCACGATCGCCCACAGGATGACGAGCGTGATCGCGACCGCGACCTGCTCCTTGGTCGCCTTCACTGCGCCAGCCATGGCGATCGCGCCAGACACGCCGCAGATCGCGCCGCCCGCCCCGAGGCATGCGCCAAGCCTGCGGTCAAGCCCGAGCGTGCGGCTTGCGTAATAGATTACGGCGAAGGTCACGACCGAGACGATGGTCGCTTGCAACATGGCGAGCGGCCCGGCCCATATGATCAGGGTGAAGGGTAGGGTGGCGCCAAGCAGCACGATGCCGGTCTTGATGTAGTACTCGACTCTGAAACCAGCATCCATCCAGGCAGGCAGCGGCAGAAAATTGGAGATAAGCAGCCCGACCACGAGAGCCACGAGCGGCGGCTCGAGATTGTAAGCGCCGGCCTGTTTCCATTGGCCGATGACGAAGATAACGAGCGAGATCGCATAGACGAACAGGAAGGACGGGAGGAACTCGGCGAGCTTCCACCCCATGGCCGAGGCGCTGATGCTGAACACGATCAGCCACAGCAGGAGCTGCGCGACGTACCACTGCCATTGCACGGCGAAATGATCACGCAGTACTGCGAAGGTGTCCCAATTTGCCGGCTTGACGGCGATCGGCTTGATGGTTCCTCCAGTAAGGAAGGCGATGATCGCCACAATGACGATGCCGAGCCCGAGCCAGACCGCCCACCAGTCTTCCTTCTGCCAAAGCTCGCTCCAGCCTTGTGACTGTGCCGGCGCGCGCGCTTCTCTAGAGCTTGCCGGCCTGCTTTTGGCTTTCACTTGGGCCATATGCCTCTCCCTCAAGTCTCTTTGAGAATTCGAACCAGCTAGCTCGGTTCGTTTCAATTGCGACGACGGACTCGGCGTTCCCCCAAGGTTGCGCCAAATAGAAATGAAATTCCACCAACGAGCTCGGCGGCAAGGCCTGCCGGGCGACACGCAGAACTTTTCTGCGGCACCTCTACCTTGCCGACTCCAAAGGCTCGGGCGAAGATGACGCCCCTCACGCTCGACAAACCTCCTCGTCAATTTGAATTGAGCATGTTGGACATCTCGCCATGGCTGGTGCTGATCGGGCTCGGCGCGTTTCACGGGCTCAACCCGGCCATGGGCTGGCTCTTCGCCGTGGCGCTCGGCCTCTATCGGCAGAGCCGGGCCGTGGTGCTCGTCTCGCTGATCCCAATCGCGATTGGCCACGCCCTTGCGATTGCCGTCGTCGTCTATGCAGTGATCGTGCTCGGCATGGCGATCGACGAGCATGCGTTTCGCATCGTGTCCGGCCTGCTCCTCATCGCGTGGGGCGCTTATCATCTTCTCTACGCACATCGGCACCGCGTCCATATCGGACTCAAGACCGGGCTCGTTGGTCTCGCCGTCTGGTCTTTCGTCATGGCCACGGCGCATGGCGCGGGCATGATGCTCATCCCGGTGTTGATTCCGCTCGAGCATTTGGGCGAGCACGCCCACCACATGCCCGCGACTGACTCACTCTGGATCGCATCGCTTGCCGTGCTGGTGCACAGCCTCGCCATGCTCGCCGTAACCGGTGTCGTCGCCTTTGTCGTTTATGAGTGGGCTGGTCTCGATTTCCTCAGGCGCGGCTGGATCAATCTCGATCTTGTGTGGACCGCGGCCCTGATCGGCATCGGGCTATGGCTGCTGCTCGCTTGACCTCTCCTTGTCGGACGCCGTCCGGCTGCATAGCTTTAGGCGGACTTAAAGGGAGCGGGGAGGGCCTCTATCGTGGCGATCCATTCGTGTGGCTGGCGCGGAACGCGCCTCTTCCTGGCCGTTTGCAGTTTTGCTTTCCTTGCCGCCTCCCAGGCTAATGCGGCAAACCGCATCGCCCTCTCATCGCGGCTGAATTGTCGAAGGCAACGGTGGGGCAACAGGCGAAGAGTGATCTAGTCCAGCCTGCTTGACCGGCCGTTGGCATCCTTCACGACCGGAGACTCCGCTGGAGTTTCCACCAGGATTGGAACGGTCAAGTCCTGGCTCGATGCCTTCTTGGGAACAGGTGAAATAGGCTCCCCTGCGCAGCTAGTTTCCACTTCGGTCCACCGCATCCGTTGCCAAAGAGCCGAGCGCAACCGAGCAAGCGCCCCGCCAATACTCCAGCTTGATACCTTGATGTCAGGAAACTCGGCGACCTGAGCTTGAACACCATCACGGCGTGGTCGCAACAGCGCGCTGAGGACTAGTTTCGCCATGACGACTCCCGCTATTTGCCGCCGTATTCAGGCGGCTGAGGCAGCTTCTCGGTCTGGAACGGCCAACCCTTCTTATACGTCTCCATCAGGAACCGCTCCAAGGTCAGATTGTATTCGCAGCTATTGGCAAGTCGGGTCCAGTGCTTTTTACTATTCAAATAGGGTCGTCCCTGAGCGAGCGTTAAGGCGCGTTAGGAGCGGCAATGATCGGACGGATTCTGAACTGACCCCGGTTGATGCGTCGTCGTCTTCACAAAGAGAGCCACCTCGTCAGTCGCATCGGATGGCTGCGCGCCGCCGTACTCGGTGCAAATGACGGCATAATCTCGACGGCGAGTCTTATTCTCGGCGTAGCTTCGGCCGCGACCTCCAAGTCGAATGTCCTTATTTCAGGGATCGCCGCTTTAGTTGCGGGCGCTATGTCCATGGCCGCAGGTGAGTATGTCTCGGTCAGCTCGCAGTCCGACACAGAAAACGCCGATCTTGAACGCGAGAAGCGCGAACTGTCGGCCGATCCGGATTTCGAGAAGGAAGAGTTGGCCCAAATTTATGTGGCTCGGGGCGTTAAGCTGGGTCTTGCACGTCAAGTCGCTGAACAGCTTATGGCCAAGGATGCGTTGGCTGCACATGCCCGGGATGAACTTGGAATCTCCGAAATAACCGTAGCGCGTCCGATACAGGCTGCACTGGCATCGGCCGCCTCATTTTCCCTCGGTGCAGCGGGTCCACTCGTCCTCACAGTTGTTTCGCCATCAACGTTGCTTCTTCCGGTCGTTTCGATCGGTTCTTTAGCCTTTCTGGCCCTGCTCGGCTTGATTGGTGCGAAGACTGGGGGGGCCAAAGTTTTCAAACCAATCGTGCGCGTGGTGTTTTGGGGCGCTCTCGCGATGGCGGTGACGGCAGGCATCGGTGCGATAGTCGGCAGGGCCGTATAGCCTGCACATTCCTTTTTGGGCCCACGCCTTCTAGAGAGCCTTGAACCTTGTCCTGAGAGGCCACGCGTGCGTGGATTGCGCGTCCGGCCATTCGTCGGCGGACAAGAAAAAGCCCCGGTCACGGGGGGAGGGCCGGGGCTTTTTGGGTTCCATTACGGGGGAACCAAGCGACAACCGGGGGGAGGTCATCGCAACGCTGATTTAGTGACCCAGGCCATCATGTTCCACCCCCCTTGGATGTGACTTTTTTTCCACATCCCGACGGCAATCTACCTCTTGAAATGTGCGCCGCCTCAGTTTGGCCACGCTGGCCATTTGCACTCGTGGGTGATTTTTCGCGCAAGACGCTTTGACGGGGGAAGGTACGGGAAGGCCCGGTTGCACGCCGGGCTTTTCTCTTTTTCGGGTCTCCTGGAGCCACACGGTCCGAGCACTCGGCAGAAGATCAACTCAAGGCGTTTGCCTCTTTGATGCGATGACGCCCCATACCAATAAGATAAGGACAGCGCCCAAGGTCGCACCAATAAACCCTGTAGCCTGCCCTTCTTGATACCAGCCTACAGCTTGACCAAGGTAGGTCATGACGAACGCTCCTGCGATTCCCAAGAGTGTGGTGAGGATAAAGCCCTGAGGCTCATGTCTGTCGCCGGGCGTGATAAGCTTAGCTAAAACACCAGCAACAAAGCCGATCACGATGGTCCAGAGAATCCACATGTCCCTCTCCTTCTATAGCCATGCGGTCAGTTCGTTCCGACACCTGTAAGCTTACGTCAAAAAAGGGCGCACCGCGAATGCGGAGCGCCCGCCACCCAGCACCCATATTGTTATCAACAAAAATTTGAGACCGACTCATCCGGTGTGAAACGCTTCACCTAGGACGCAATGTCCCAGGCGAGCCTGGGGCACTTTGGGTGTAGGATTGTCCCTCAGGTGGTCCAGGGGCATGGGCCGCTGCGAATGGAGGGAAAGATGCGTACATTCGTGATCTTGCTTGCTGCAACGGCAGGCTTGCTGGGGCTCGGTTTCGCCTTCGAGGCGAATGCCACGATGGGCATCCTGCAACGTCCCGCCGAGTCCTTCTCCCCGGTCGAGAAGGCAGATTGTGTCGAACAGGGATTCTTCTGCCCGAAGGGCTCGACCTTGCAGTGTGATCCCCTCTGCGTGTGCGCTAAATGCGGCGCCGCTCATCCGGCGCAGCCTACGCATAGGCACGTGAAGCACACCTAACGGACCGGACACTCGGCTAAGTCCCGGGCGCTGGTCTTGGGCCAATTGAGGCCCATTGAAAGTTTGTTCAGACCCTTGGCCGCAAGGTATCGGCCATGGGGGCGAGGGTCGCGTATCTCGTCATCTGCCTGTCGGTGGCTGGGTGCCTTGCGGCATTGTTCGGTTGCGCCGGCGGCGGAACCTTCAATTCCGGCCAGCGCGCTCCGTGGCGCGGCAAGGTGGAAGAGGCCTGCCTCACAAGCGGCGCGGTGCGCGCCTCTGCCCATGTGACGCCGATGGAGACGATCGACGGACCTGGCGTATGCGGGCTCGAGCGGCCGCTGCGCGTCTCTGGCCTTGCCGATGGCCGCGTCACCATGACACCGCCTGCGACAATTGGATGCCCCTTGACCGCAGCGCTCGACCGCTGGGTCGAAGCCTCGGTGCAGCCCGCGGCCTACCGCTATTTCGGCAGCCGCGTGATCGAGATCGGGCAGATCGCCTCTTATGGCTGCCGCGGCCGAAACGGGAACAATTGGGGGCAGATCTCAGAGCATGCCTTCGGCAATGCGCTCGATATCGCCGCCTTCCGCCTGGCGAATGGCCAGATCATCACCGTGGTCAATGCCTGGTGGCGGGGTACGCCGCGCGAGCAGGCCTTTCTGGCTGCCGTGTTCAACGGCGCCTGCCAGGAGTTCTATACCGTGCTCGGCCCGGGCAGCGACCGGTTCCACTACAACCACATCCACGTCGATCTGCTTATGAGCAACGCCGAGCGCGGGCATTACTGCCGGCCCGTGCTCCAGCGCGGTGTGCCTATGGCGCAAGCCTCAAGCGACCAGAAAACTACGGCCTCGGTCACGCCGCTGCCCTTTACCGGCCCCGGGGCTGACTAGTCGAAAAGACCGGCACTGTTGCAGCTTCGCCACGTCTAACCGGCTCAAGACCAAGTATGATCGGCGAGTCGGGGGGATCCGCACCAGGAAGAGCGCAACAAACCGAGCGCGAGCCATGAGCCTGCGGGCTAGGCAGATGGAGGGGCGCGATGGCAGCTGAATCGTTGGTGCAGATGCTGGAAGAGATCGCCGTCGGCCTCAGGGCCGGCGACGAGGAGATCTACGGCTGGCTGCGGCAGCAACTCAAAGAGTGCGGAGCGAGCGAGATCTCTGTCGAGCTTGCCATGGGCGTGATCTCAAGGCTGTTGCCAGAAGAGGCGCAAGGAAACCTCGAAGCGGCTCAGCACCACGCCCGCCGTTGGGCTCACTGATCGGCCCTTATCGCTTTTTCGGTAACGAATGAGGCGAGGGCTGTCTTGAGCCGTTGCCATTCCTCTTCCGGGGCCGGAAGTCCGAAGCGCAGCCAAGCCGGATACTTGTTAAATCGCCGCACATGGATCCCGGCTTCGCCGAGATGCCGGAACAGAGCTGCCGCATCCTTTGTGCGCGCAAGGCGGAACAGCGATGTCCCGCCGATGACCTCGAGCCCCGCGCCTGCGAGCACGACATCGAACTTCAACGCCGCCTCGGCCAGCGACGTTAAGGTCTTCTCGCGCCATGCCACGTCGGCGAGAGCCACTTTGCTTGTGGCGAGTGCAGCGCTTGACACCGGCCATGGCCCTAGCGCAGCGGCGAGGCGCGATGCGATGTCTGGCGTGGCGATGGCGAAGCTCAGCCTCAACCCTGGAAGGCCATAAAACTTGCCGAACGAGCGCAGCACGACGATGTTGCCGCGCCCGACCTGATTGGCGAGACTCAGGCCTTGCGCCCCGACATCCATGAACGCCTCGTCGACCAGGAGTAGACCGCCGCGCCGCCGCAGGCGATCGGCCAACCCAAGCAGCGTGTCCTTGGCGACGATCCGCCCATCAGGATTATTGGGATTGACCACAATGGCGATGCGGGCGTCGGCGAGCTGCGCGATCTCAGCAACCTCGATCACGCTGTGGCCGGCAAGCTCGGCCACGCGCGCGTGCTCGGCGTAAGTCGGGGTGAGCACGCAGGCGCGGCCGCGCGCGAGCAGGAAACCGACTTGTGCCACGAGGATTTGTGAGCCCGGTGCTATCGCGACGTGCGCAGGCGACGGCGCGCCATAGGCCTTGGCCGCAATCTCTTTGAGCTCAAGCAAGGAAGCCTGCTCAGGCAAACGCGCATAAAGTCCGTCGCGAAACTCCGGCACAGGGTAAGGATGGGGATTGATCCCGGCCGACAGGTCGATGAAAGGTTCGGGCGCGTTGGGAAACAATTTCCGCGCGGCGCCAAGGTCCCCGCCATGATTGAGTGGCGCAACCTCTCTTGGGATGGTCATGTCCGCTGTGCTCACGCTGCTCGCGCTTCTGATCGAGGACGCCTTCGGTTACCCGGACTGGCTTGCGCAGAGGATCGGGCACCCAGTGACCTGGATCGGCCGCCTGATCGATGTGCTCGACCTTCGGCTTAACCGCGACGGCGATGATCCGGCGCGCCGCCGCGCCGCCGGAGTGTTAGCCCTTTTCATTATCATCGCCATTACCGGTACTGCCGCGTTCCTCATCGCGCGTGGCCTCTTGTTCCTCCCGTTTGGCCTCGTCCTTGTCGCCGTCCTCGCCAGCACGTTGCTCGCTCAGCGAAGCCTCTACGCTCGTGTAGAGCGAGTCGCTACGGCGTTGGAAGACAATGGGCTCGAAGCCGCCCGCTCGGCAGTATCGCATATTGTCGGCCGCGATACCGCAGCGCTCGATGAGGCTGGCGTGGCGCGGGCGGCAATCGAGAGCCTCGCCGAAAATTTCTCCGACGCGGTGGTGGCGCCATCCTTCTGGATGCTCATCGCCGGACTGCCAGGTGCCGCAATCTACAAGGCGATCAACACCGCCGACAGCATGATCGGGCATCGCACGGAGCGGCATGAGGATTTCGGCTGGGCTGCCGCACGGCTCGACGATCTCGTGAACCTGCCGGCATCTCGGCTAGCCGCTCTTCTTCTCATTGGCGCGGCCTACTTCACTCAAGGTGCATCGCCCGCACGCGCCGTCGATACAGTCAAGCGCGACGCTTCCCGCCACCGCTCCCCTAATGCAGGCTGCCCGGAGGCGGCCATGGCCGGTGCGCTTGGCATCGCGATTGCGGGTCCACGCACCTACGAGGGCGTCGTAGTTGACGATTCCTGGATGGGGAATGGGCGCAGCGCCGTCACTGCTGCCGATATTCGCGCCGCGCTTTCGCTATATCGGCGTGCCGACAGAATCCTGATTGCGATTGTTGCCCTTGTTGCGATGCTCATCGCGCTAGCGTGAGCAGCCGCTCGACATTGATATGCGCTTCGAGATGGCTTGCCAGCTTGTCGAGCGTGTCATCCACCAAGGCGTCGTGGGCGATACTTGGCGCTCCGGCCGTGAAACGCGCGAGCCACGCCGCACGCTGGCGGTCGTCGGCAAACAGGCCATGGATGTAGGTCCCGATCACACGGCCATCGGCCGCGACGGCGCCTTCAGGAGAGCCGTCGGCAAGCCTCGCGAAGGGACGCGCGCGGTCGGGCCCCTTGGTCACCCCAATATGCATTTCATAGCCCGCAAGAGAGGCGCCATCGAAGCTTGTGCCCTCTATCTTCTCCAGCCGCTTCTCAGGCGAGAGCGTGGTCTCCACATCGAGCAGGGCAAGCCCATGAGCGCTTCCGGCCGCGCCTTCGATCCCTTCAGGATCGTTGATGGTGCGGCCGAGCATCTGATAGCCGCCACACAGTCCGAGCACCGCACCGCCGCGGCGAATATGCGCGACGATATCGATGTCGAAGCCGGCGGCACGCAGCGCCGCGAGATCGGCGATGGTCGCCTTCGAGCCAGGCAAGATGACGAGGTCTGCATCGCCGGGCAGCGCTGTCCCAGGACGAACCTTGATGAGATCGACGGCAGGCTCCGCATCCAGCGGGTCGAGGTCGTCGAAATTGGCGATGTGCGGCAGGAGCGGGACTGCAAGCTTGATGCGCGCGTCGGGTTTCGCCGGGCGCGCGGCGGAAAGGGCTAGTGCGTCCTCTGCCGGCAACAGCCGCGCGTCGGGAAAAAAGGGAATGAGGCCGAGCGCCTCCCAGCCTGTAGCCTCGGCGATGAGCGCCATGCCGGTGGCGAAGAGCTGAGGATCGCCGCGAAATTTGTTCACCAGGAAGCCCTTGATCAGCGTCGCATCGGCGGCATCGATCACGGCTTTGGTGCCGACGAGCGCGGCGATCACCCCGCCGCGGTCGATGTCGCCGATCAGCACGATCGGCACATCTGCTGCACGCGCGAAGCCCATATTGGCAATGTCGTTGGCGCGGAGATTGATCTCAGACGCGCTGCCGGCACCCTCGGCGAGCACAATATCAGTGTCAGCCTTCAGCCGCGCGAAGCTGTCCAGCACGAACGGCATCAGCTCGGGCTTGGCCTCCTGGAACTCGGCGGACGTAGCGCGCCCATAGACCTTGCCCCGCACTACGACTTGCGCGCCGACATCGCTTTGCGGCTTGAGCAGCACCGGGTTCATATGGACCGAGGGTGATACCCGCGCGGCTTGCGCCTGTAGCGCCTGCGCCCGGCCGATCTCGCCGCCGTCCTCCGTCACCGCGGCGTTGTTCGACATGTTCTGCGGCTTGAACGGCGCGACCTTCAGCCCGCGCCCGTGCAGCAGCCTGCAAAGGCCGGCAACGATCAGCGACTTGCCGACGTCCGAGCCGGTGCCTTGGAACATGAGCGCGCGCGCGGTCACGCTTCAGAACTCGATGCCTTCTTGGGCCTTCACACCAGCAGCGAAGTGATGCTTCACCAGCGTCATGTCGGTGACGAGGTCCGCCGCTTCGATCAGAGCAGGTTTGGCGTTCCGCCCGGTGACCACCACGTGCAGTTCTGGCTGCCGCGCCTTCAAAGCCGCGACCACCTTGTCCAAAGGCAGATAATCGTAGCGAAGCGCGATATTGAGCTCATCGAGAATCACGAGCGCAAAGCTTGGGTCTGCCATCAGCTCTTGCGCCTTGGCCCAGGCGCGCTCGGCTGCTGCCATGTCGCGGGCAAGATCCTGCGTCTCCCAGGTGAAGCCCTCGCCCATGGAATACCATGACACCTGATCGCCGAATTTTGCTAACGCATCGCGCTCGGCGCTGTGCCACGCGCCCTTGATGAACTGAACTACGCCGACGCGCTTGCCTCGTCCGAGCATGCGTAGCGCGAGGCCGAAGGCTGCCGTCGATTTGCCCTTGCCGGTGCCGGTGTGGACGATGAGGAGGTTCTTCTCGAGCTTCTTGCCGGCGACTTCCTCGTCTTGCACCGCCTTGCGCTTCGCCATCTTGGCGCGATGGCGCTCGGCCTCTTGCTCGTTGACCCGTTTCGTCATGGGCTCTTCACCGCAACAGCAATGCCCGCGACCATGACGATCACGCGTGACGCCTGCGCTGCCAGTCTTTGATTGAGGTTGCCTTGCATGTCGCGGAACCTGCGGGCGAGCGCGTTGTCAGGCACGATCCCAAGCCCCACCTCGTTGGAGACGATCACGGTGGCCCCGACCCTCTCGGCCAACGCCTCCTGCAGTTTCGTGATTTGGGTTTCGATGTCGGTCCCGCGCTCCATCAGATTAGACAGCCAAAGGGTAAGGCAGTCGATCAAAACTGCTGCGCCAGAAGGCGCGGCATGAAGCGCGTCGGCAAGATCGTGCGGCGCCTCGATGGTTTGCCATCCGGCATGGCGCCTTGCCTGGTGCGCCGCAATCCGCTCGGCCATCTCCTCGTCCCTCGCCTCTGCCGTCGCCACATAGATCCACGGCTTGGGATAGGTCGTGATCAGCCACTCGGCGTAGCGGCTCTTCCCTGAGCGGGCGCCGCCGAGCACGAGGGTGATCAGCCCCCGCGCGCTAGGCTCGCCTTCCGTCATGGCTCAGCTTGCGCCGAGGAAGCGGCCCCGGAACAGCCCAGCAAGCCCCCCGAGCAGTAGCCAAAACAGGAGCGTCGTCAGCACCACGGCGACGACAAAGCTGTGATGCAAGCCTTCGGGGATCGGCGTCTCGTAGTTTGTCGGCTGCGGCGCGCCGATCAGGTACGGCGCAACCAGAAGCGCGATAGCCGCCAGCACCGCCCACGGCGAGCGCCCATAGACGAGAAGACCGAGAGCCATTGCCGTAGAGGCAGCCGTTGCCACCCACCATAGCTGGCGCGCGCCAAGCTCTGCCGCAGGCATGGCCGGGAGCTCAGGCGGAAGCCCGAGGCTTGGAGCGAGCGTAAACACGGCGAACCCGGCAAGCCCCCAAAACACGCCTTGCCGCCAGTCCCTGATGCCGCCGGCGAGCTCGCTTGCTGCGACCAGCAACAGCGCAAAACCGACACCCGTCACGATATTGGCCAGAGCAGAAGACCCCGTGCGCTCGAAGCCGTTGACCGGCGCCCACCCCTCATCCTCATGCTGTTGGGCCGACGCCTGAGCCGTATCGCCGTGGTCGTGAGCCGCCGGGGCGGCGTCGTGCTCCTCATAGACTTCGGCCTTGAGGATGAGCGGTACCGTGGTGACTTGTTGCGCCACCGTCATCGCTAATCCGGCGACCGCACCCGCGATCGCGGCAACCAGCACGATATTGCGGAAATAATCCATGGCGTGGCCCCCTAGTGGCAGGGGAAGCCCATGGAATGACGGTAATCATGCGCGGCGTTATGCACCGCCATGACGTGAGAGAACCCAACCCCGCCGACGATGAACATGCCGAGCAAAGCCGCGGCGAAGATTGAGATGGCGCGTGAGGCGGTGAGCTCGGCAACGGCGTGCGGCGCATTGCCTATAGTTTCGGTCGGTAGCGAGTTCATGTGATCCCCCTTCTCGCCCTCCACCCGAGGGCGCGGGCTAGCGTTGACGCCGCCGGCAGGTCTCCTGGCTCGCGGGTCTTTGCTTCTCCTCGGCCTTCCCGGAGCGAAAACCCCAGTGGCAGGTGGAGGGAAGCTCGCCGCTTACAGTTGCGGGGGCAGCCGCGGCTTTGGGACGGACCCTCACCGCGTTCCCTTTTTCGTCCCGCACCACGCGGGAACCGACGACGCCAAGGACTATAGCCGCCCCGCTATCCCGCGCAAGCCGCCAGCCTTGATGGCATTTGACAAAGGCAGCGCCCCCCGCCTTAACTGCTTGACATTCGACGGTCTCTCTTTTGAGAGCGAACAGGGAACGCGGTATGGAGCTTGCTCCGAATCCACGGCTGCCCCCGCAACTGTAAGCGGCGAGCCCGAACCAAAGCCACTGGGAGATCCCGGGAAGGCGGCGAGGAGCTAGGACCCGCGAGCCAGGAGACCTACCGTCGATGCAGTCGCCATCCGGGCGGGGTGCCTCGGCGGCGGTTGGTTTCCTTGGTTGCCCTTCCCGGCAGCCTCCAAGCGCCCTGTCGTCGCAACGGTCCGTTCAAAGGAGCGACTCCGGGGTGGCACTCGCCGACATCGATCAGGACGAAGATGCGACGGTCGGGGCGCTTACCTTGGCCACGATCTACGTCTGCATCACCTGCCAGCGCGTGACCGACCTTGAAGACGCGCCACGGCCAGGTCTCGCGCTTGCGCGTGCAACCGCTCGCGCGGCAGAAGGAACCGGTGTCACGGTTCGCCAGGTTCGCTGCCTTGCCAACTGCAATCGCGCTCTGAGCGCGGCGATCAGATGCGACGATACCTGGACCTACGTGTTTGGCGGGCTCGAAGCTGAGAGAGACGCTACCGCGCTCATCGAAGGGGCACGCCTGCTCGCGGGGGCCGAGGACGGCATCATGCCTTGGCGCGGACGCCCCGAAGTTCTGAAGCGCGGCCTGATAGCGCGCGTGCCGCCGCTCGATTTCGTGGAGGAAGATGAATGATCTCGCTTGCCCGCGTCCCCTGCACCATCGTCACCGGCTTTCTCGGTTCGGGCAAGACCACGCTGATCCGACACGTGCTCGCCAATGCCAATGGGCGAAGGCTTGCCGTCATCGTCAACGAGTTCGGCGATGTCGGCATCGACGGCGAGATCTTGAAAGGCTGCGGGAACGCGGCCTGCCCCGAGGAGAATATCGTCGAGCTCGCCAATGGCTGTTTGTGCTGCACCGTGGCCGACGAGTTCGTTCCCGCCCTCGATCAGATTCTCGCGCGGCAACCCGCGGTCGAGCACATCGTGATCGAGACCTCAGGCCTCGCCCTGCCGAAGCCTCTCGTGCAGGCCTTCCGTTGGCCCGCAATCAAGAGCCGCGTCACCGTTGATGGCGTGGTGGCCGTGGTTGATGGCGCGGCGCTCGCGGACGGGCAGGTTGCCGCTGACCTCGATGCGCTTAAGCGCCAGCGCGCGGCAGACACAGCGCTAGGCCATGACGATCCGATCGAGGAGGTGTTCGGCGATCAGATCGCTTGCGCCGACCTCGTTGTGCTCAACAAGCGCGACCTGCTCGACGACGCCGGTATCGAGAGGGCCATGGCGACCGTCTCGGGCGCGCTGCCCCGCGCGGTGCGGGTCGTCGCAGTCGCCGATGGCAAGGTCGATCCCGCGGCGCTGCTCGGCCTTGGCGTCGGCACCGAGGACGACGTCGAAAATCGCAAGACGCTTCACGACGACGAGCTGGAGCACGACCATGACGACTTCGAGAGCTTCGTCGTGGACATGACAGAGGTCAGCGATCCCGCCGCGGCGGCCAGGCGTATCGCCTCTGTGGCGGAAGCGCATAATGTTCTGAGAATGAAGGGTTTTATCGCCGTTTCGGGCAAACCGATGCGGCTCTTGATCCAGTCGGTCGGCCCGCGCGTCAGCCACTATTACGACAAACCGTGGGCTGCGTCAGAGCCACGCCAAGGGAGCCTCGTGGTGATTGGCTTGAAAGGCCTCGACCGCGCGGCCGTGACGAAGTCTCTCGCAGGCTAAGCCATGCATCTCCTCCAGACCACGTCAGCAACCCTCGACGATATCGTCGAACCGCGCGACCTCGGCCAGTCACCGGGCGACATCGTGGTCTTGTCCTTCGCCGACAGCGATCTTTCCGAGCTTGCCTCAGCGTACGCGGTGGAGAAGGAGAACCTTCCGAGCCTCAGGCTCGCGCATCTTCGCGATCTGCGTCACCCGATGTCGATCGATCTCTGGATCGACAAGGTCGGGCAGCACGCCAAGGTGATCGTGGTCCGGCTGCTCGGCGGGCTCGATTGGTGGCGCTACGGCGTCGACGCGCTCTCGGCAATCGCGCGCGAGCGCAACACGGCGCTTGCCGTGCTTCCCGGCGAAGACCGCGACGACAAGCGGCTCGATGAGGCCTCGACTTTCCCGCCTGACGAGCTTACCGCGCTCCTCTCCTATTTCCGCGAAGGCGGGCGCGAGAATTTGCAGGCTTTGCTTCACCGCCTCGCTGGCTATGCGGGCTGTTCCTTGCCGGCGATAGGGCCGCAAACCGTGCCGCGCATGGGCGGCTACCTTCCAGGAGCGGGCGCGGTTTCTCTCGATCAGCTGCTGGCATCGCTTACGCCAGGGCGCTCAGTCGTGCCGGTTTTTTTCTACCGTTCTGCCTTTCTCGCCGCGGATACCGCTCCGATTGACGCGCTATGCGAGGCGCTGCAACAGCGTGGGCTCGCACCCGCACCGATCTTCGTTCCAAGCCTCAAGGACTCCGAAGCCAACGCCTTCGTGCGCGACGCGCTGTCGCGTCTCGCGCCCGCAGCAATTGTCACCACCACCGCCTTCGCCGCCGCTAGTGACAACGAGGCTTCCGCGCTCGATGCGGTTGACGCGCCTGTGCTGCAAGCCGTAATCGCCACCACGCGGCGCGCCGCCTGGCAGGAAAGCCCGCGCGGGCTTGGTCCCGCAGATCTGGCCATGCATGTCGTACTGCCTGAGCTTGACGGGCGCGTGCTCGCTGGGGCCATCGCCTTCAAGGATGCTCTGCCGGCGGACGATGCGCTCGGTTTCACCGCCTTTGCCAGCCGTCCCGAGACTGACCGCATCGCGCTCGTGGCTGATCGGGTTGCTGCTCTTGTCCGGCTGCGGACGCTTTCGCGAGGCGAACGCCGCGTCGCAGTTCTGATGCCAGACTACCCGGCCGCCGGCGGGCGTGCAGGCTACGCGGTCGGACTCGATGTGCCGCAGAGCATCGTCGCGCTGCTCTCCGACCTCGCTGTGGCGGGATACCACGTGCGGGATCGCGCCGAAGCCCCGCGTGTGTTGCTCGCGCAACTCGAGCTCGGCTTGCACAAGCCTGCGCTTTCGCTCGCCGACTACTCCCTGCTTCTCGCCGAATTGCCCGCTGAAACCGGGAGTCGCATTGCGACGGCGTGGGGCGATCCGGAACGCGATCCCGATGTCCGCGACGGCGCCTTCCGCTTCCGCGCCGCCCGTTTCGGCAACATCCTCGTCGCGCTGCCGCCAGACCGCGGCAATGTTCATGAGCGCCGTGCCGCCTATCACGATCCTGCGCTCCCACCTCGCCACGCCCTCCTCGCCTTCGGCCTTTGGCTGCGCCGCAGCTTCAAGGCCGATGCGCTCCTGCATATGGGCGCGCACGGCACGCTCGAATGGCTGCCAGGAAAGGCCGTGGCGCTGACGGGCTCGTGCTTCCCTGAAGCCGTCGTCGGGCCGCTACCGGTGGTCTACCCATTTATCGTGAGCAATCCCGGGGAGGCCGCGCAGGCGAAGCGCCGCATCGCCGCGGTGACCATCGGCCATTTGCCTCCGCCTCTTACCGAAGGCGGATTATCAGGTGCGACGCGCGAGCTCGAACGCCTGGTCGATGAATACGCGGTGGCAGACGGACTCGACCGGCGCCTGCGCGAGCGGTTGGCCAAGCTCATTATCGAGAGGGCACGAGATAGTGGCTTGGCGCACGAAGCCGGCGCGGAACGCGACCTTCACCCCGACGAGGCCCTGCGTAAGATCGACGCCTGGCTTTGCGACCTGAAGGACCTCGCCATCAAGGATGGGCTGCATGTCTATGGCCGGATTGCCACCGAGACGAACGACCCGCAATGGTGCGCGAGCGCCAAGGCCGAGCGCGACGCTCTCATCGCAGCGCTCGACGGCAAGCGCGTGAACCCAGGCCCTGCGGGATCACCGCAACGCGGTCGCCGCGACGTGCTCCCCACCGGCCGTAATCTGTTCACCGCAGACCCGCGCCTCTTGCCCACGCCGACAGCGATGGAGCTCGGCCGCCTCGCCGCCGAGGAGGTGATCCGCCTCTATCTCCAGACCCATGGCGAGATGCCGCGCGCGCTTGTCATCGACCTGTGGGGGAGCGCCACGCTCAGGACCGGCGGCGAGGAGATCGCGCAAGGGCTCGCGCTCATGGGCTGCCGCCCGGTGTGGGATAGCGCGACCGGCCGCGTCACCGGCATCGAGGTTCTGCCTACCGCGGCGATGGGCCGCCCGCGCGTCGACGTCACGTGGCGCATCTCCGGCTTGTTCCGCGACCTGTTTCCGGCGCAGATCGCCCTTCTCGATGCCGCGGCACGGCTCGTCGCCGAACGCGAGGAAGACAACGACGAGAATCCCCTGGCTGCAGCTGCGCGTGCTGCACGCGGCGGTAGGCTCGACCGCATCTTCGGCAACGCCCCCGGCGCTTACGGCGCCGGCGCCGAAGACCTGCTCGGCCGTGATGCAGATGAGGCCGAGATTGGTGCTGCCTATCTCGCCGCCACCTCCCACGCCTATAGCGGCACAGAAGGCGAGGGCAGACGTCGAGATGGCGGCTTTGCCGCCCAAGTGGCAGGCGCCGATCTGCTCCTGCATCCAAGCAACGATCCGACCCGCGATCTGCTCGAAGGGGCAGAGGATGTCGCTCATATCGGAGGTTTCGCCGCTGCCGCTTCGTCGCTCGGCCGCGGTCCCGATTTCATCGTGCTCGACACCACCAACCCCGAGCGGCCGCGGGCGCGCGCGCTCCCTCAGGCGCTCGCTCGCATCGTGCGCGGCCGCGCCACCAATCCGCGCTTCATCGAAGGGATGATGCGCCTCGGGGCACGCGGCGCGGCCGAGCTTGCCGAGACTGTGGACCGGCTCGTCGATTTCGCCGAGACCACCGGCGCAGTCTCGAGCACCCTATTCGATCTCGTGCACGAGGCCTATCTCGCCGATCCCATGGTGCGCGCGTTTCTGCTACGCGAGAATCCCGAAGCCGCGCAGGCGATCGCCGACCGACTCGAGACGGCGCGCCGTAAGGGTCTTTGGCACCCGCGGCGGAACGATACTGCTTTCGCGGATCTTCAGGCGGAGGCGTCGCCATGACCGTACCCCACGCTCGCGGCGCCTGCCCGCGTCTGGCAAAGCCGATGCAAACCGGGGACGGGCTCCTTGCGCGCCTCGTGACCGCGGGACCGATTCCTCTCGATGCCTTCATCGGCCTCTGCGCCGCAGCGCAGGAGCACGGCAACGGGATGATGGAGATTAGCTCGCGCGGTAGCCTGCAAGTGCGCGGGCTGACGCCTGTTTCCGCGCCGCTGTTTGCCTCCGCCGTCGCGGGTCTCGATATCGAGCTATGCGAGCGTGCGCCGGTGCTCTCAGGTCCACTTCCCGACGATCCCGCTGCGCTGATCGATGCCGATGCGCTCGCCTCATCCCTCCGCCGCGCTATTGCTGCACACGAGCTTCGGCTCGCGCCGAAGGTTTCTGTGGTGATCGACGGCGGCGGATGCCTCCACCTTGATGCGCTAACCGCCGATCTTCGTCTGCGGGCAATTGAGAGCGCCGAGGGAACCAGGCTTCACGTCTCAATCGCTGGCGATGCAGCTTCGGCGACACCGCTCGACCTTGTCGCGCTTGACGATGCCATCGACATCGCAATGCGCATCCTCGCGCTGATCGCCACGAGCGGCCCTGCGGCGCGCGCTGCCGATCTTCTGCAAAGCGATGGCATTGGTAACTTCGGCAAGGCTGTCGGAAATCGCATGGCTCGCGCGGCGCCTTTGCCACGCCGACAGCGCGCGGAACCAATCGGACTGCACAGACTGAGCGGCAAGGGATGCGCGATCGGCGTGGCGCTCGCATTCGGTCAAGCCTCGGCCGGCGATCTGATGGCGTTTGCCGGCGTGGCTCGCGCAAACGGCGCGACCTGGGCGAGGCCTGCTCCTGGTCGCACCCTTCTCTTTGGACCCATCGACGAGATGATCGGCTTTGTGCTGGCGACAGCAGCGTACGGCCTCGGCTTCGTGGTGGATTCGCGTGATCCGCGCCGTCGCATCGTCGCCTGCCCCGGCGCTCCAGCATGTGCATCGGGTCTGATCGCGGCACGGCCGCTTGCAGCAGAGCTCGCCGAGCACCTGCCGCTTTCCGGCGACGACATTGCCGTGCATGTCTCCGGCTGCGCCAAAGGTTGCGCATATCCGGGTCTCGCCCCGCTCACCGTCGTCGGCACGCCCGGAGGCTGCGGTGTCGTCCACAACGGCACGGCGCGCGCGAGGCCGCAGCGTTACATTGATCCGGCCGATTTCGTTGCTGAGGTCCTGCCCGCACCACAACGGAGGGAGACGGTAGATGCTTAAGCAGGACTATCTCCGCGACGGTGCGGCCATCTATGAGCGCTCCTTTGCCATTATCCGCGCCGAAGCCGACCTCTGCCGCTTCACGCCCGAGGAAGCCGATATCGCCGTGCGAATGATCCATGCCGCTGGCCAAGTCGAGATAGCCATGCTGATCGAATTCGCGCCTGGGTTCGTCGCCGCGGCGCGCGCGGCGCTCAAGCGCAACGCGCCGATCCTGTGCGATTCCGAGATGGTGGCGCACGGCATCACTTGGGCGCGGCTCCCCGCCAAGAACGAGGTCATCTGCACGCTGCGCGATCCGCGCACAGCCGACCTTGCCGCGAAGCTCGCCACCACGCGCTCTGCCGCGGCGCTCGAGCTGTGGCGCGACAAGCTCGACGGTGCTGTCGTCGCTGTCGGCAACGCGCCGACTGCATTGTTCCGCCTGCTCGAAATGCTGGAGGCCGGTGCCCCTAAGCCAGCGGCAATCGTCGGCATTCCCGTGGGCTTCGTCGGCGCCGCCGAGGCCAAGGAAGCGCTCGCGGCAAATTCCTGTGGCGTGCCTTATCTCATCGTGCGCGGGCGGATGGGTGGCAGCGCCACGACGGCTGCGGCGGTCAACGCGCTCGCCAAGGAGGGAATATGACCACAGGCCGTCTCATCGGCGTCGGGGTCGGCCCCGGAGATCCAGGGCTGCTCACGCTGAATGCCATCGCTGCGCTCAGTGAAGCCGACGTCATCGCCCATTTGGCCAAGACCGGCAACGCGAGCAACGCGCGGACCATTGCGGCCAAGCATTTCAGGCCGGGAGTCGAGGAGCTGTCGCTGCTCTATCCCGTGACGACCGAAATCCCGAAGGAGGATGCTTCCTATCGCGAGACCCTGCGCGCGTTCTACGACGGCGCGGCGGCACAAATCGCCGCACATCTCGACCGAGGCCACACGGTCGCCGTCATCGCCGAGGGCGATCCCTTGTTCTACGGCTCCTACATGCATCTCCATATTCGGCTCGCGCGGCGCTATCCGACCGAAGTCATTGCCGGCGTGACCGGCATGTCCGGCTGTTGGTCGGCCATCGGAAAGCCGATCGCGCAAGGCGATGACGTGTTCACCGTACTGCCCGGCACGCTTCCCGAGTTTGAGTTGGAGCGCCGCCTCGCTGACGCCGATGCTGCGGTGGTGATGAAGATCGGCCGCCACCTCGCCAAGGTCCGGCGCGCGCTCGACCGTGCCGGCCGGCTCGAGCGCGCGATCTATGTCGAGCGCGGCACCATGACCAATGCCGCTATCATGCCGCTCATCGACAAGCTCGACACTTACGCGCCCTATTTCGCCATTGTGCTGGTGCCGGGCTGGGAGGCGCGGCCATGAGCGGCAAACTCTCGATCGTCGGGCTTGGCCCAGGCGACGACCGCTACCTCACGCGCGAGGCGCTCGATGCGCTCGGCGAGGCCACAGCGCTTTACGGCTATGGGGCTTATCTCGACCGCATTCGGTCGCGCGCAGGTCAGTCGCGGTACGCTTCAGACAATCGTGAGGAAGCGGAACGGGCGCGGGCCGCGCTGAGTCACGCGGCATCAGGCGCCAATGTCGCCATCGTGTCGGGCGGAGACCCTGGCGTGTTCGCCATGGCGGCTTCGGTGTGCGAGGAGATCGCGGCTGGTCCTGACTCCTGGCGTGCACTCGACGTGACAATCGTTCCGGGAATTACCGCCATGCTCGCGGTCGCTGCGCGCGCAGGCGCGCCGCTCGGACATGATTTCTGCGCGCTGTCTCTGTCGGACAATCTCAAGCCTTGGGAGCTGATCGAGCGGCGCCTCGACGCCGCCTCGGGCGCAGGCTTCGTGATCGCGCTTTACAACCCGGTCTCGCACGCGCGGCCTTGGCAGCTCGGCAAAGCCTTCGCGCGCCTTGCCCGCCACCTGCCGGGAACTACGCCGGTCATTTTCGGCCGTGCGGTTGGCCGCGGTGGCGAGGCCGTGACGGTAACTACTCTCGCTGGCGCGAGCGATACGCCCGCCGACATGGCGACACTCATCATCGTCGGCTCGCGCGAGACGCGCATCATCGACCGCGAAGGTCGCACGCCGCTCGTCTACACGCCGCGCGCTGTCGAGGAGGCGATCGCATGATCGAGCCAGGCAAGCGCCTCCTTCACCGTCGCAAGGGAAGGAACCTCTGGCAGTGCCGGCCGCGCCAGCATGATCACCGGGAGCTGAAGCGTGCGCGCCGCGGCAATCTTGCCGTAGGTGGCAGTCCCGCCGCTGTTCTTTGCCACCACCACGTCGATGCGGTGGCGCTTCAGCAGGGCACGGTCCTCGGCCTCGTTGAACGGCCCGCGCGCGGCGACGCAGATCGCGTGCGGCACTGCGAGTGGAGGGTCGATCGGATCGACGCTGCGGATGAGATAGACATGCTGCGGCGCCGCGGTGAACGGTTGAAGCTCCTTGCGCCCAAGCGCGAGGAACACGCGGCGCGGCGCCTGCCCGAGTGCGCGCACTGCCTCATCGATTGTCGCAACCTCAACCCAGCTGTCGCCATCGACCTTCGTCCACGCCGCGCGCGTGAGCGCCAGCAGTGGCACACCCGTCTTGCGCGCGGCTTCGGCCGCGTTGGCGGAGATGGTCGCGGCGTAAGGGTGTGTCGCGTCGATCAGCGCATCGATCTTCTTGCCGCGCAAATAGTCCGCCAGGCCTTTAGCGCCGCCGAAGCCGCCGACCCGCACCGGTACTGGCTGGGGCAGGGGCTTAGCCGTGCGGCCGGCGAGCGACAACGTCACCGCGAGACCGGGGCGCCGGGCAAGAGCCTCAGCAAGCAGCCTTGCCTCGATCGTTCCGCCGAGGATGAGGATGCGGCTCGTGCGCGCTGAACGTCGGACCATGCCGGAACCTGCCTCACCGAAGCGCTGGCTGTCCATCGTCGGCATCGGCGAGGACGGCGTCGAGGGCCTGAGCCCGGTCGCGCGCGGTCTTGTGTCGGGCGCCGACGTCGTGTTTGGCGGCGAGCGTCACCTTGCGCTCGCAAACCAGCTCATCCGTGGAGAGGCGAAGCCCTGGCCGAGCCCCTTCTCGCGCGCCGTCGGCGAAGTGCTTGCGATGCGCGGCCACCAGGTTTGCGTTCTCGCCTCCGGCGATCCTTTCTTCTACGGCGTTGGCTCGGTGCTCGCCAACCACGTCAGGCCAGAGGAGACGGTTGTGGTACCTGCGCCGTCAGCCTTCAGTCTCGCCGCCGCGCGGCTTGGCTGGGCCCTTCCCGATATTGCGCTGGTGTCGGTTCACGGCCGCAAGATCGACCGCCTCCGCCCGCATCTCCATCCAGGTGCGCGCGTACTCGCGCTGACGTCCGACAGCGGCGGGCCGGCCGCACTCGCGCGCCTCCTCACCGAGACTGGGTTCGGCGCCTCGTGCCTCACCGTGCTCGAGGCGCTTGGCGGCGCGAGCGAGCGCATCCGCTCGACGACGGCTGCGGGATTCAACCTTATGGACATCGCCCCGATCAACACCCTCGCCATCGAGGTCCAAGCTACCATAGGCGCGCGGGTGATCGCCTTTAGCGCTGGTCTCGACGATGCACTCTACGAGCATGACGGCCAGATCACCAAACGCGAGATCCGCGCGATTACCCTCTCCTCGCTCGCGCCGCTGCGCGGCGAGTTGCTTTGGGACATTGGCGCAGGTTCCGGCTCGGTCGCGATTGAATGGATGCTGGCTGACCCATCCATGCGCGCCGTTGCCATCGAACCGCGGGAGGACCGTGCCGCCCGCATCCGCCGCAACGCCGCCGCCTTCGGCGTGCCAGGGCTCGAGGTGGTTGAAGGCCGCGCGCCTGAAGTCTTGCAAGAGCTGCCCGTGCCCGATGCGATTTTCGTTGGCGGCGGAGCCAGCACTCCCGGCGTGCTTGATGCGGCAACCGCCGCGCTTCGCCCCGGAGGACGGCTGGTGATCAATGCCGTGACGCTCGAGACCGAGGTTGAGCTTGCCGCGCGGCACACGGTCTTAGGCGGCACGCTCACCCGCATCGCCATCTCGCGCGCTGAAGCCGTCGGCGGCAAGACCGGGTGGCGCGCCGCCATGCCCGTGACCCAGTGGGTGTGGGTGAAGCCATGATCGTTGCCGGCATCGGCTGCCGCAAAGGGACATCCACGGCGGAGATCGAAGCCGTGATCGCCGCCGCGCTTGAGCAAGCCGGGTTTGCGCAGGACAGACTCGGTGCCATAGCCGCGCCGGCAGACAAGGGCGAGGAATCAGGCATTGCCGCCGTGGCGCTGCTCTACGGCCTACCCCTTCTCTTCGTTCCGCAACCTGACCTCGAAGCCGCAGCTGCGCGTTGCGAGAGCCGGTCGGACCGCGTTCTCGCGCTCAAGGGCGTGCCGTCGGTCGCCGAGGCCGCGGCCCTTGCCGCAGGCGGCCCCGACGCGAAGCTTGTCCTTTCGCGTATCGCGCTCGGCCCAGCGACTTGCGCACTGGCCGAGACGGACTCCTCGCCATGACGGTGCATTTCATCGGCGCTGGGCCCGGCGCTGCCGACCTCATCACCGTGCGCGGCCGCGATCTCATCGCCAGCTGCCCTGTCTGCCTCTATGCCGGCTCGATCATCCCTCGGGAATTGCTGGCCTTTTGCCCGCCCGGCGCCCGCATCGTCGACACCGCTGCAATGTCGCTCGACGAGATGGAGGCCGAGTTCGTCGCTGCACATGAGGAAGGTCTCGACGTCGCTCGACTGCAATCGGGCGATCTTTCCGTCTTCAGCGCTCTGGCCGAGCAGCTGCGCCGGCTCAATCAGCGCGGCATTCCCTACACGCTCACGCCTGGGGTACCTGCCTTCGCCGCGGCGGCAGCCACGCTCGGACGCGAGCTGACCGTGCCTGAAATTGCGCAAAGCGTGGTGCTCACGCGCGTATCAGGCCGCGCCTCGCGCATGCCGGAAGGCGAAAGCCTCGCCGCCTTCGCTGCGACAGGCGCCACGCTCGCCATCCATCTCGCCATCCATGCTCTCGATAGAGTCGTTGCCGAATTGATCCCGTTTTATGGCGCGGATTGCCCGGTCGCTGTGGTCGCCCATGCGAGCTGGCCTGAGGAGAAGATCGTGCGCGGCACGCTTGGCGATATCGGCGCCAGGCTCTTGGCCCACCCCACCGAGCGCACGGCGCTGATCCTGGTTGGCCGCGCCTTGGCAGCAGAAGACTTCCGCGACAGTGCGCTCTACGACGCGAACTACCGGCGGCGCTTCCGCGGAGGCGTGGCATGAGTGGCCGCGAACGGCGCACGGCCAACGAGCCGCCCCTCGCGGTCGAACAACGCGACCTCGACCTCAATGCCTTTGCCCGCCACCACGGCAGCCGCGGTGTCCTGGGCGGCGCGCGCGACCTCGTCGCCGAGCGCAACGCCTTCCGCCTCGGCATGCGCAAAGGCTTCGGCCGCTGTGTTTGCGGTGAGGATATACGCGGCAAGATCGCACGAGCCGCCGGCACGCTCGGCAAGCTCAGCGAGCCAGACGAGGTCGACCGAGCCGCGTTTGGAGTGAAGATCGAGCAAGCCCTGGGCAAGCTTGGTCATCTTGCCCACTCCGCCAGCGATGGTGACGCGCGGCACCGGATGGGTTCGCAAATATTTCAGCATGCCGCCGACGAAGTCGCCCATGTCGATGAGGGCGATCTCCGGGAGGCCGTACATGCTTTGCACCGCTTTCTCGGACTCCGCGCCCGTCGATCCCGCGACATGCGTCAGTCCCGCCGCGCGCGCGACATCGACGCCGCTCCTGATCGCCTGGATCCACGACGAGCAGGAATAAGGAATGACGATTCCGGTGGTACCGAGGATCGACAAGCCGCCGACAATTCCCAGCCGGCTATTCATCGTCTTGGCGGCAAGCACCTCGCCCCCGGGAATGGCGATCTCGACCTCGACGTCGCAGGCATCCTTGTTTCCCGCAGCAACCTCAGCAAATGCGTCGCGAATCATCTGCCGCGGCACTGGATTGATGGCTGGCTCGCCCGGCGGCACGGGCAATCCTGCGCGCGTGACCGTGCCCACGCCCTCGCCGGCTTTGAAACTGACGCCGCTGCCCGGCGCGCCGCGGCGGACCGTGGCGAGGATGAGCGCGCCGTGGGTGACGTCAGGATCGTCGCCGGCGTCCTTCACGACGCCTGCCGTCGCCGAGCTCTCAGTCGTCGCCGTTGTGGCAAGCGCGAAGGCTGGCCGGCCGCCGCCGCGCGGCAAGGCGACCTCTATGGGATCGGGAAACTCGCCGGTCAGCAACGCGGCATAGGCTGCCTTGGCGGCGGCCGTAGCACAGGTGCCGGTGGTCCAGCCGCGGCGGAGCGGAGGTGCCTTCGCTGCCATGACTTTCGCTATAGCGCCCCGGGAAGCAGCGGTCACTTAACGTGGAGAGCCGCATGACGGCCGGCGGTCTCATCGTTGCCTCGGCGCGCTCTGGCGCCGGCAAAACCACGGTAACGCTCGGCCTGCTGGCAGCGCTCAGGCGGCGTGGGCTTCGGGTTCAGGCTGCCAAGGCCGGCCCCGACTATATCGACCCGGTTTTCCATGCGGCGGCTACCGGCAGGCAAAGCTTCAATCTCGACAGTTGGGCCATGCACCCGTCGCTGCTCGACGCGCTGGTGGCCGAGACCGCTTCGCATGCCGATATGCTCGTCATCGAGGGGGTCATGGGCCTATTCGACGGCATCGAAGCGAAGTCACGCAGGACTGGCTCGACCGCTGACCTTGCTGTCCGTTTTTGTCTGCCTGTCCTGCTCGTCATTGACGTTTCAGGCCAATCGCAATCTGCCGCCGCACTCGTGCGTGGTTTCACGACGCATGATCCGGAAGTGAAAATCGGCGGGGTCGTGCTCAATCGCGTCGGCAGCGAGCGGCACCGCAAGCTTGTGGACGATGCCATTGCAGCATTGGGTGTCCCTGTTCTCGGCTCACTGCCGCGCGACGAGATGATCACTCTGCCAGAGCGGCATCTCGGCCTGGTTCAGGCCGGCGAGCATGGCGACCTCGATCAACGACTCGACCATCTCGCGACAATCGCCGAGATCCATCTCGACCTCGAAGCCATTGTGAGGCTCGCCGTCTCGCCACATCTCGCTGAGACGGAACAGGTGACGGCCCTGTCCCCGCCAGGATCGCGCATCGCGCTGGCGCAAGATGCCGCCTTCACTTTCGTCTACCCTCACATTCTCGATGGCTGGCGAAGGGCAGGCGCCCAGATCGTGCCATTCTCTCCGCTCGCCGACGAGCCGCCCCCTGAGCATTGCGACGCGTGTTGGCTGCCCGGCGGCTACCCTGAGCTCCACGCAACGGAGCTCGCTTCTGCGGACCAATTCCGCGAAGGCCTCGCCCGATTTGCCGCGACGCGCCCGGTGCACGGCGAGTGCGGCGGCTACATGGTGCTGGGCGAGGTGTTGGAGGATGCCGACGGCATCAGCCACCCCATGACCGGCCTGCTCGGTCATGCCACGAGCTTTGCACGGCGCAAGCTTCATCTCGGCTACCGCGAGGCGACGCTTCTCGCCGACAGCCCAATCGGAGCGGCTGGCTTGCGCCTGCGCGGGCATGAATTCCACTACGCGGCCCTGGTCGCGACCGGCAACGACGAGCCTTTGGTCGAGCTTGCCGACGGTCAGGGCCAAAGGCTCGGCACTTCGGGAGGGCGGCGCGGACGCGTCAGTGGCACCTTCTTCCACGCCATCGCCGCCGCCTGATCCTCAACTCTCCTTGTCGGAGACGTTGGCCTCGGCGAAAGTCGCCATGCCGGTGTGGCAGGCGAGCGCAGCGCGAAGCACAAGCACTGCCACTGCGGCGCCAGACCCTTCGCCGAGCCGCATGTTGAGATCGAGCAGCGGGTGAAGGCCAAGCTCGTCGAGCAGCAGGCGATGCCCGGCCTCCGCAGACCTGTGGCCAGCGCGCGCATGGTCGAGCGCGTCGGCGCGGAGTTTCGCCAAAGGCGCAACCGCAGCCGTCGAAACGAAGCCGTCGATCAGCGCCGGGACACGCATATGCCGCGCGGCGAGGCACGCGCCGAGAAGCGCGGCAAGCTCGCGCCCGCCAAGCGCAGCAGCAACGCGCAAAGCATCGCCGAGAATGGCGGAATGACGGGCGAGCCCCTGGTCGATAACCACCTGCTTGCGCCTCAGGCCCTCTTCGTCAACACCAGTGCCATGACCGGCAAAGCGCGTTCCTCCGCCGCCGAAAAGGGCGGCCGCGACAGCGGTGGCTGACGTGGTATTGCCGATGCCCATCTCGCCAAGCACGACGAGATTGGCGTCGTCCGGAACCGCCTTGTAGCCAGCAGCCACCGCATCGAGGAATTCAGCCTCGTCCATGGCGGGAGCTTCGGTAAAATCTGCCGTTGGGCACTCAAGATCGAGCGCGAGCACTTGCAATTCGGCATTGGCGATGCGCGCGAGCTGATTGATGGCGGCGCCGCCAGCGGCGAAATTCGCCACCATCTGCGCCGTCACCTCGGCGGGATAGGCCGAAACGCCGCGCGCGGTCACACCGTGATTGCCGGCGAAGACGAGGATCTCGACCTTGTCGAGACGCGGCGGGCTCAGCCCTTGCCAGAAGCTCAGCCACTCGACCATCTCCTCCAGTCGCCCCAGGCTCCGCGGCGGCTTGGTTAGCTTCGTCTCTCGTGAGGCGACCTTTGCGGCAGCGGCGGGATCGCCGCTAGGCAGATCGAGGCAGGCCGCACGCAGTTCGGCGAATGAGGCAAAACGCGTCATTTGGGAGTAGACTTACCGCAGTCGGGAATGCGTCCAGGAGACTTGGTGAAGCCGCGCTTCGGAAGCGCGGCTTCGAGGGGAACGGGGGATGACGACCGGCGCCTCGATCGATGCCCTTACCACGGACCTAAAGGTCGGCCTAGCCTTCCTGACCCGGCTGCCCTTTGTCGGCGAGACGCAAGCCTCCGGCGCCGACGTGGCGCGGGCGAGCTGGAGCTTCCCAATCGTCGGCGTGGCGATCGGCCTGATCGGCGCGTTCGTCGCTTGGCTCGCCGACAGTGTCGGCCTGCATCCCTTCATCTCCGGCACGCTCGCCATTGGCGTGATCGTGCTTGTTACCGGTTGCCTGCACGAGGACGGGCTCGCCGACATGATCGACGGCTTCGGCGGCGGCGGAAGCCCAATGCTCAAGCTCGAGATCATGCGCGACTCAAGGGTCGGCGCTTACGGCACCTCGGCGCTGATTCTCTCGTTCATGCTGCGAGCAGGGGCTCTCGCGAGTTTCGCCGACCCGGCCTTCGTTGCTCCTGCTCTCATCGCCGCAGAGGCCGGCGGGCGCGCGACCACGCCGCTGTTCATGCGGCTCGTGCCGCCGGCGCGGCAAGATGGACTGTCGGCCGAAGTCGGCCTGCCTCCGCCCCGCGCCGCGCTCATAGCGGCGCTGATGGGGATGGTCGTGCTCGTGTTTTGCCTTGGCTTCGGCGGCGGCCTGATCGCCTTGCTGCTCGTGGCCACCGCCATCGTGTTTTTGGCGTGGCTCAGCATGAGCCAGATTGGCGGGCAGACCGGCGACGTGCTCGGCGCGGTCGAGCAGGTCAGCGAAGTTTTGATCCTGCTTGTCGCGGCGGCTTGGCTCTAAACCCTTATTGTGGCTTCACCGTCGAGGTGATGGAGGCAATCACGTCGGAGGCCATCTTGAATTCCTTGTCGCGGTTGGTGATGCCGTGGCGGTGCATGATCCAGGCGAAATCGGTGTAGGCGACCCACACAATTTCCTTGCGCGTCCTGATAGACGAGCAGCCTGACCGGCCAGTCGAGGCCGGCATCTGGATCTGAGGTAAGGAACAGCGTGCCGAGTGGCGGATTGCCAAACACAGCAGCGTGGAGGAAAGGAGTGTGACGCCGGCATCGGCGGCAAGCTTCGACTGATCGATCTCGTCGAAGAACATGATGCCCTTGTCGGCGACATCCTTCTTCAGGCGCTTGATGGTCTCGGCCATGTCGTAGGCGCTCTTGAACTTGATGACGCCGTCATCCTCGGCGGCTCTGGCTGGAAGCGGTGAGACGATCAGCGCGACTGCCACCAGCGCGGCGGAGCGAAGCGAGCGAGCGATCATGAGGCTTCTCCTCAACTGGAAGAGCGCAAAGCCATGCCGCAGAAGATGGCGGACGGGCCGGCGAAGCTGAAATGCCGCTTCGCTTCCAATTCGATACCGCAAACGGGCAAACTGGGTAGAAATGGAAGAAGGAGCGAATTCTATGCGCAGCGCAGTTGCCCTTGCATTCATCGCCGGCACTCTGGCACTGGCGCCGGGACAGGCTTCCCCAATGCCGCTCGCTCTCGGCGATCACGCCGCCTTAAGCCGGTACATGAACGGCGCAGTGATGCAGGTCTCGCATCGCCACGTTTACGCCCAACGTCATCGCGCCGCGCCGCTACAATTGGCAGTATTATCCCTATTGGCGGCCTTATCAGTATTACTACTGGCAGCATTACTATCCGTATGGCGGTCCGCTGTTCTAAACGCCCTGCATCAGCCCGCCGCCAAGTGCTTCATGGGTATCGCCGCTACGGCTATTACCCCTATCGCGGCTACTATTGGCGTCCCTGGTATTACCGGCCCTACTACTACGGCTATTACCGGCCGTATCGCTACGGCTATTGGAGGCGGCCCTATTATCGCCGTTACTGGTAGCCTGGCTTGGATCGATCAGGGCCGGTCGGCCTCTCGCTGGTCCTGATCCTTCCCTCGTAAGAACCCCTACAAGAAAGTTCGGCGCGCTGGCTCGATATGGCAGAGTGCGCGCAATGACTACATCAGTCGATAAAGAATCAGCTGCCTGCGCCTTTGGCTTGGCGCAGCGCGACCTCTCGCGGCCGGGGGCTCCTGCCTCATTGCCGGAGCGGCTGCTCGTGATCGACGTGGAGCGCCAACTCGCCACGCTGCTCGAAAAGGACACGGCGGTCGCGGCCTGGCCCGTCTCCACCGCGCGCAACGGCATTGGCAGCGCGGAAGGCTCATACCGCACGCCGCCTGGCTGGCACCGCATCCACCGCCGCATCGGCGAGAACGCGGCTTCCGGAACGGTGTTCGTGTCGCGCGAGCCGACCGGCGAGACATGGCGCGGAGAGGCAGGCGATGAAGACTTGATCCTCACCCGCATCCTCACGCTTGAGGGCCTAGAGAATGGCGTGAATTGCGGGCCCGGCTGCGATTCGCTCGAGCGCTTCATCTATCTCCACGGCACCAACCAGGAAGCCTTGGTCGGCCGTCCGGTTTCCCATGGCTGCGTGCGGCTCTCGAACCGAGATGTGACCGAGCTTTTCTCGCGGCTCAGCGAAGGCGACTTCGTGCTCATCGCCGTGCCCGATGCGCGGGAGCTTCCCGATCCTAAAGGCAAGGGTCGCTTCCATTATGCCGGCCTTGCTGGATCAGGCATGAGCGGGCTTGCGCAGTTTCAGGTGATGACCGGAGGACACGTGAGCGGCAGCGACCGGGCCTTCGATCGCGGCGAGCGCACGGGCCTCAGGGCGCAACTCGAGAGCCTCGGCATCAAGGTCGTGCCGCAGGACGGCAGCGGGCTAGGACCAGATTGCGCTGCGCTTGTGGTCTCGACCGCGGTCGAAGAGCAGGTGCCGGATTTCGCCGCGGCCAAGGCGATGGGAGTTCCCATCGTTCATCGCTCGGAGCTACTCGCATATTTCGTTGCACGCCATCGCTCCGTCGCAGTGACCGGGACGAGCGGCAAGTCGACGGTGACCGCGATGGTGTTCGACATATTGCGCGGCGCCGGATGCGATCCTTCGGTGATCACCGGCGGCGATCTACCCGAGCTTGTGGCGCAAGGGCTCCCCGGCAACGCCTTTGCCGGCAGCTCAGATCTTCTCGTGGTCGAGGCCGACGAGAGCGACGGCTCGCTCGTGCGCTATGCGCCATCTGTCGGGGTGATCCTCAATCTTCAGCGCGATCACAAGGAGATGGCCGAGGTCGCAGCCATGTTCGCAACTTTGCGCGCCCGCGTCCGGGAGGCCTTGGTCGTTGGAGATACCGAGAATCTCGACCCGTTTGCCGGGGGTGCGCTGAGATTCGGCATCAGCCGACGCTCCAATGTGCGGGGCGAAGATGTGGAGCTCGGGCCGGCTTCGAGCCGTTTCCGCGTGGTGGGGGACGTCATCTTCGAGCTTCCGGTGCCTGGCGCGCATAATGTCGCCAATGCTCTCGCCGCCATCGCCACCTGTCGCACCCTCGGCGTCGAGCTCGCCGACATGGCGGCCCCGCTTGCAAGCTTCAGAGGCATCGGGCGGCGCTTCCAGACGGTTGGCAAAGCGAGACGAGTCGAGGTGGTGGACGACTTCGCGCACAATGCCGAGAAGATCGCCGCGGCAATCAAGACTGCGCATCTTAGAGCAAACCGCGTGCTCGCCATCTACCAGCCGCACGGCTATGGCCCCACCCGCTTCTTGCGCCGGGATTTCGTCGCGACGTTCTCGCGCGAGCTCGCGCCGGACGACAGGCTGTGGATGCTCGAAGTGTTCTATGCCGGCGGCACCGCAACGCGGGACTTCTCGGCGGCCGACATCATCGCTGAAATCGCCGACCGCGGCACCAACGCAGAGTTCGCGCCGACGCGCGAACAGCTTATCGCGCGTATCGCCGAAGAGGCGCAGCCGGGAGACCTCGTGCTGGTAATGGGGGCGCGCGATCCATCCTTGACGGAACTCGCGCGCGCAATCCTGGCCGCCATTGAAAACGCCGAGACGCCGGCGCCGGCGAAATAGCGCCGCTCTAATTTCCGAACAGGCCGTTGATCGCGTCTGAGAGGCTACCCTGGCCGCTGTTCCACGCCGCGCGCTTCTTTGGCGGCGCGCCGCCGTCTCCCGCGGCCTCGACCGTGCCGCCGTCAGACCTGAGCGGTGTGCCGAACAGGAGCGAGCTCATCTTGGCGTCGATCCCGTAGATGTCGGCGAAGGTCTGAAGCTTGCCCTTCTCGTCGGCGACCACCGTGAAATAGGTGAGGTGCACCGGCACCGGACGCGCCAAGGGAACGATGCTGTTATTGCCGGTGGCGAGCAGGTCCTGCACCTGCTGCACCGACCAGCCTTTGTCCTCGCCGAGCAGCAGCGTGGCGAGTCGGTCGGGCTGGCGCACGCGAATGCAGCCATGGCTCAGTGCGCGCACCTCCTCGTCGAAGAACTCTGGCTGGATCGTGTCGTGCATGTAGATCGCGTGCTTGTTCGGGAAATTGAACTTGAGCTTGCCGAGCACGTTGTCAGGCCCCGGCGGCTGGGTGAAGGTATATTGCAGGATGTTGGCCCGCCCCCAATCGACCTGCTCGGCATCGACGGGCTTCCCCTGATAGCTCACAGTGAGCTCGTGGTCGCGCAGTACGGACGTATCGGGTACGCCAAACACGCCGCCGCGCAAGGCAGGCTGAAGGTCTTCGAGCTTGATGGTCTCAGGCACGATCCATTCCGGATTAAATGCGATCGAGCGCATATGGGCGGAAAAGATCGGGGTGGCGTATTTCAGCTGCCCCACTACCACCTTCTCGACATAGATCGACTTGCCGTTCTTCATGACGCGGGCGGTAAAGGCCGGAATGTTGTCCCACACGTAGTATGAACCGAGCTCTGGCGGCATCCAGCGCCAGCGCTCCATGTTGATGACGATCCGCTGAACCACTGGGTCGCTTGCTGGCTTGCGTCCTCGCGCCTTCAAGCTGGCGCGGAGCTTGACGAGCGCCTGATGCAGACGCTCGAACTGCTCCTGCTTCGGTTGCAGCGAGCGCAGATAAGCATCCGGCGCCGTCGAATCGGCAATCTCGGTCAACACGGTCTTGGGATTAACGAGAGTCGCCTTCTGGTCGAGAAGGACGCTGACGCGGGCCGGGGTCATCCGTCCACCGCGGGCAAGTCGCGCATATTTCAAAACGGCGAGCCCGAGCTTGATCTCGTCTGCAGCCTGGGCCTCGGTGGTGGCGGGTAGATCGGCGGCAGGCGGCAGGCTGAAGGCCTCTGAAGCAAGACCCCAATCGTCGGCGTCCTGGATCTCACCAATGAGACTTTGCGCCCGCGCCGAAAATCCCATCGAGGTGATCCAAAGTGGATTGCTCCGCTCTGCGTAGAAATCTGCCAGTGCAGCGAGATCGTCCGAATTCGCACTCTTGCGCAGGGCGGGATCCTTGAGCTTCTCGCGAATGGCTGCGACGATCGGGTCCGCTGCGGCCTGCTCTGGCGCCGCTGCTTCACTCGATGCGGGCGCTGCAGCGTCACTCGGTTTGTGGTCACCCTTGTTCGGCGCCCTAGTGGCGTCAGGAATTTCGTCCTCGCTCGGAGCAGCGCGGTCGGCAGGTGTATCATCGCCCGAAGCTGGAGCCGCGGTATCTGAAGGAGCCGGCTCTGCTGCGGCCCGCGCTGGGCCGACGCTATCGAGCGGCTGATGCTGAGCTTCGCTCGGCGCTATCGCGGCAGTTTGGGCCGGGCTTGCGGCGTCGTTCCCACTGCCTGAAGACTGCGTTGGGGGATTTGTGGCCGCGGTTGTTGGGCTAGGCGCCTGCTGGTTGCTTTGGTCAGGCGGAGTGACCGCAAGCTCCACCGTGCTTGATGGCTTTGAGCCATCCGGCGCTTGCGCGCCTGACGAAACAACTTCGGCGAGAGCCGCCCCGACAATCGATAAGGCAAAAATGGCAACTCGGGCCATGGCGCCAAAGCGCCCGACTAAGGACCATCCGCCCATCTACAACCCCTCGTAGCCCCGTAAAGGTAGTCCCAGACCGCCGTTGCGGCCACCCTAATTCACTTAGGAATTTGTCGTTTGTGGCAGAACCGTTGCCAATCAGCACCCCCGTTGGCACCGGGCTTCCCCAGCCCGATAGACTTCCCTCCGACCTCGGCTATGATCGCCGCCGACCCGCTACCAAAACGAGGCAGAACCCCCGCATGTTCCCTGTCGGCGACGACGACTCGCAGCGGCGGACTACCCCATACGTCACCTATGCTCTCGTCGGCCTCAATGTCCTGGTCTTCCTCATCGAGCTTTCCGGCGGGGACCAGTTCATCGAGGAATGGTCGTTCATTCCCGCGCGATTTTCGGGCAATCCTGAGGCAAACGCGGTCACGATTTTCACAGCCATGTTCATGCATGGCGGCTGGCTGCATCTGTTCGGCAACATGCTTTATCTGTGGATCTTTGGCGATAATGTCGAGGACCAGTTCGGGCACTTGAAATTTCTCATTTTTTACTTGCTAGCCGGCATCGCCGCGACGTTCTCGCAATATGCCGTCTCTCCGGAATCGGGCGTGCCCAATGTCGGGGCTTCCGGCGCGATCGCCGGCGTGCTCGGCGCTTATATCCTGATGTTTCC
>Ga0126372_10000025_pt1 | contig 35976 bp, 35 predicted proteins | sample PanSoiMetaPlot_6_FD_92762 | JGI IMG/M metagenome (GOLD analysis project Ga0126372, IMG submission 92762) | Tropical forest soil microbial communities from Panama - MetaG Plot_6 | ecosystem: Environmental > Terrestrial > Soil > Tropical forest > Bulk soil | place: Panama | collected 2016-02-17
ACAGAATGTTAAGATCCGCGAGGCGCGCGCCCTGCGCATGGTTGCGAAGTTTATCGCAGGACCATCAGGCCCGCTGTCATCACGGCGAAAATGACGAGCGTTGTGCCGGTCACGGTCGCGACGTGTCGCCATCCGAGTGCCGCGATGCCACTCAACGAGGTACCAAGCCCGAGTGCCGATATCGCGAGCAACAATCCCCAGGTCGATGCTTCGATCAAGGGAGCCTTGATCCACGCGAGCATTTGCGCAAACGCAGGGAATGCGGGCGCAATGCTGTTGAGGACGCATAACGCTACGAAAACGATCGCGAAGACCGGGACCGGCACCCTTGCGGCGGCGCTCGTAACGCTTCGCCGCGCGAACAACCAGCCGATCGCCAGAACCAGCGGCAGCATGAGAAACACGCGGAACAGCTTGACAATGACTGCGGTATTTCCCGCCATCTCCGATACCGAGTATCCGGCCCCGACCACCTGGGCGACATCATGGATAGTTGCCCCCAGCATTATTCCGGCAGTCTGTGCGTCGAAGCCGAGCCAGGTGCAGAAGGGCGGGTAAACGACCATTGCCAAGGTCGAGAGGGCATTCACGGCGACGACGACGAAGGCGATATCCGTCTCTTTCCCCTTGTAGTCCGGCAGCACGATCGATGTCGCGAGCGTAGCTGAGGCTCCGCATACTGCGGTGCCTGCGCCGGCTAATGCGCCGTAACCGCGCTCCAAGGCGAACAGCCGGGCGAGCAGGAAACCGGCAGCCAGGGTAATTGCCATCGCGATGACCACCAGGATCGCCGTCCTCAATCCCAGAGCCGCAATTTCAGCGAGTGCGATGCGCAGCCCGAGCAAGGCGACGGCCCAGCGCAAGATGACCTTCAGGCAGAGAAGGATGCCGGGCTGAAACAAGCGGCGGCGCGCAAGTGGATTAAGCGCAATGCCGATCGCGAGTGCGACCACCATTGCCGGAATCGGGACAAGCCCCCCCAGGAGCCGAGCAGCGGCGACGGCCCCGATCGCGACCCCGGCGGACAGCAACAATCCAGGAACGGAAGGACGAACGTCCGCCAGACCTCGTCCCGCCGATGTGCCGGAAGATGTCAACGGCGGATTTTCGCGTACGAGTCGATGGCCGGAAGCGCCGCGACGTTGGGCTCGCCCGCGCCCTGGAGCGGCGCTTTGTTTTCGTCGCTTCGCGGCAAGAGCGCATTAAACCGCTCTAAGCGAAGCGGCGGCCGACGATTGTGCATCGACCGGGGCGGCTTTATCGCAGAATTTGTAGATCGCATGAGTTCCTTTCCCGACTGGGGCCGTTGTGAAAAAGGCGTGGGCGCTTGTCAACGCCAGCACTCTCGCATAGTGCGGTGATGCCTTGTAAGGTGCTCGACAACGGGCTTCCTCATGAGCGTCCTAAACGTCCCACGTCCCGGCTGGATGACCCAGGACCTCGTATTGCTTGAGGAGCAAGCACGCCGCTTCATCGCGACCGAGTATGTGCCCCACCTCGATAGCTGGAACGCGCAGGGCATGTACGAGCGCGAAGTTTGGACCAAAGCCGGCGCGGCTGGCCTCCTTTGCCCGGCTATTCCCGAAGAATACGGCGGGGCCGGCGGCAGTTTTGCGCACGAAGCAGTGATCGGCCGGGAACTGAGTCTTGCGGGCTTCGACTCGTTCGGGGCGCCACTGCACTCCGGGATCGTCGCGCCCTACATTCTCCATTACGGGACCGACGAGCAAAAACGCCGCTGGCTGCCGAAGCTCGTTACGGGCGAACTAGTCGGCGCCATCGCCATGAGCGAGCCTGGCACAGGCTCCGACTTGCAACGCGTGCGCACCACGGCGAGAAAATCTGGCAATGGCTATGTGCTCAACGGCTCGAAGACGTTCATCACCAACGGCCAGCACGCCAACCTGATTATCGTCGTCGCCAAGACTGACGCCAATGCAGGGGCAAAAGGCGTGTCACTGATGGTAGTGGAAACTGAGGATGCGGCGGGCTTCCGCCGTGGCCGGAAGCTCAAGAAGCTTGGCCTCGACTCCGCCGACACTTCGGAGTTGTTCTTCGAAGACGTGAAATTACCGGCGGAGAGCCTTCTCGGCAGGGACGAAGGTCAGGGGTTCGCACAGCTGATGAATGATCTTCCGCGCGAGCGCCTCATCGTTGCGGTGCATGCCCAGGCCATGCTCGAACGGGCGCTTGCCATCACCATCGAATACGTCAAGCAGCGAGAGGCTTTCGGCAAGAAGCTCATCGAATTCCAGAATACCCAGTTCGGACTTGCCGAGTGCAAGGCGGAGGCGACAATCGCACGCGTGTTTCACGACCATTGCATCGAACGCTACCTTGCCGGCACGCTCGATACGGTTACCGCCTCCATGGCCAAGTATTGGCTGACCGACTTGCAGGGAAAAATCATCGACCGTTGCCTGCAGTTTTTTGGTGGGTATGGCTACATGGACGAATTTCCGATCTCGCGAATGTATCGTGACGCCCGGGTGTCGCGTATCTATGCCGGCACCAATGAGATCATGAAGCTTCTGATCGCAAGGAGCCTGTGACGGGCTGCAGCGTTGGCGGCTGCCGGTGGCGAGGGGCATGGCACGATCATCATCGGTCGTCGCGCGGCTCGAACCTGGCCAAATTCATCGGAAAGAACTAAATGCGGGAGCGACATCGCCAAAGTTCCGGCGCAGCAGATTGCGTCATATCCGATCCGCGGCTGAGGCGCGCAGGAGAGCACGGATGCCTAAGATAGACATTGCGAAGGCTAGTGTGCGTACTAGGAGCGTCTATCCCGATCCGTGGGGCGCCGTAACCCAGGGCCGCGAGAAGACTGCGCTCGGCGACGTAGCCGGGCTCACGCAATTCGGAGTCAACCTCACGCGGCTAAAGCCGGGTGCTGCCTCAGCGCTGCGCCACTGGCACGAGACCGAAGATGAGTTCGTTTACGTGCTCGAGGGCGAGATCGTGCTGATCGAGGACGGTGGCACGACCGTGTTGCGCCCTGGCGACGCAGCAGGCTTCAAGGCGGACTTGTCCAACGGTCATCATCTCGTCAACAAGTCGCAGCGCGATGCGCTCTATCTCGAGGTCGGCACGCGCGCCAAGCGAGAGCGTGCGCATTATTCCGATGTCGATCTCGTTTACGACAGGGACGAGAGCGGCTTTCGCTTTTCGCGCCGGTCAGGGGAGCCCTACCCGAAGAGCGGCGGATAGGGCGAAAGGTTCGCGCCGATGCTTTGCATCGGAAGAAGGGTGACCCAATTGCCCTCCCTTACAACCGCCGTGTAAGGTCGCGGCCCTTTTCTGCCGGAAAATCTGCATGGCCCGCGACCAAGTCGACATGACTCCGATCGAAACGCGCGATGATCTCGTCGCGTGGTTTGACGCGGGCAGCAAGCCCAGGTCGCAGTTTCGCATCGGCACCGAGCACGAGAAGTTCGTGTTCAGAGTGGAGGGGCTTCACCCGGTTTCGTACGAGGGCCGCCGCGGCATCCGCGCCTTACTCGAAGGCATGCAACATCTGCTCGGTTGGGAGCCGATCATCGAGGCAGGTAACATCATTGGTCTATTCGACGTGACCGGCGGCGGCGCAATCTCCCTTGAGCCCGGCGGCCAGTTCGAGCTTTCTGGCGCACCAGTGGAGACCGTTCATCAGACCTGCTCCGAGCTCATGGCGCATCTTGCGCAGGTGAAGGAGATAGCGCGGCCGCTCGGTATCGGATTTCTTGGGCTCGGCATGACGCCCAATTGGAGTCGCGATCAGATTCCAATGATGCCGAAGGGGCGCTACCGAATTATGACCTCGTACATGCCGAAGGTCGGGAAATACGGTCTCGATATGATGTACCGCACGTGCACCGTGCAGACGAACATCGATTATTCGTCGGAAGCCGACATGGTGAAGAAGTTGCGTGTCTCGCTCGCGCTGCAGCCGGTCGCGACCGCGATGTTCGCCAATTCGCCTTTCACCGAGGGCAAACCCAACGGGTTTCTCTCGTTCCGCTCGGAAATCTGGTGCGACACGGATGCCGACCGCGCCGGAATGTTACCGTGGGCATTCGAGCCCGGCATGGGCTTCGAGCGATACGTGGACTACGCGCTCGGGGTGCCGATGTATTTCGTCAAGCGAGGCGAGCGCTATATCGACGTCGCCGGTCAATCGTTCCGGGACCTGATGCGAGGACGACTCCAGGGCCTGCCTGGTGAGCGCGCCACGATGTCCGACTGGGCAAATCACGTCTCCACGATCTTTCCGGAGGTGCGGCTGAAGCGCTACCTCGAAATGCGTGGCGCGGACGGCGGCCCCTGGCGTCGCTTGCCGGCACTACCGGCGTATTGGGTGGGCATTCTCTACGACGACGATTCGCTCGAAGCTGCGTGGGATCTGGTCAAGAATTGGAGCGCCGCGGATCGCCAGCAGCTTCGCGACGACGTGCCGAAGCTAGGCTTTGGCGCCACGATCGCGGGTCACAAAGTCCTGGACTTGGCGCAGATGACGATTGCGCTGGCGGAGAAGGGGCTCGCGCGGCGGCGCCGGTTGGACACCCGCGGCGAAGACGAAGGGGCGTATTTGCGTCCGCTTCAGGAGTACGTCGCGCGCGGGATTACGCCGGCCGAAGAGCTCTTGGAGAAATTCCACGGTCCCTGGCGGCACAGCATCGAACCAGTATTCAAGGAATACGCATATTGATTCTTGATTCATCAGAGCTTTTTTGCCGCTTCGCGGCCTCAATGTACCTGGACAATCCGACAGTTTCGGCGGCTTGCGGCCCAACGTGCACGAGGTGAGCGATGCGTCGGCGTGAGTTTATCGCGGGCAGTATCGCAGTGGCGGCCGAGAAATCGGTGCTCTCCCCGTCGGCCTGGGCGCAATCGGCGCCTCGTATCAATCGCATCATCGACGCGCACTGCCATGTCTTCAATGCTGCCGATTTGCCGATCGAAGGCTTCACAAAGAAAATCATGGTGCCGAAATCGGCGCAGACCAGCGAACTTGTCGCCTGATTCGCGGACTATCCGGGTGCACTCGAGGCGCCATGGCGGATGAGCTTTATTCGCGCGACGATTTGCTCGGCCGCTACATTCGATGGGCGCTTTTGTACACCAGAAATCGCTACGAGCTGGCGGAGGAACTCGATCAGCTTCACGGCAAGGTGGCGCAGAAGTCGCGAATCGTGTTGATGACGCCTGCTATTGTCGATTTCTCCAAGTGGCTTGAGGACGACGATCAATTAGGCATCCAGGATCAGGTCGAGGTCTTGGCGAGGATCGCGTGTCGGAAGGATGGTCCACGCGTACACGGTTTCGTCGGATTCGATCCGCTGCGACACGCGCTCTACGACCATCATAAGGCGGACCCAATGGCGGTCGTGCGTCGCGCCATCGAGGTGAATCACATCGCCCTGAGCAACTCGGCCAAAGTCACAGGCGGATTTATCGGCGTCAAGCTGTATCCGCCGATGGGATTTCGGGCGACCGACAACAAACATTTGCCCGACGCGAACTTCAACGAGCCAGCATTTTTGCGCTCCCCCGATACGGGGCTGGGATCGCATATCGGCAGCAAGCTCGATGCTGCCCTCACAAAGCTCTACTCGTGGTGCAGCGCCAATAATGTGCCCATCATGGCGCATACCAGCCATAGCTTTGGGCCAAACACGGATTATGAGGATCGGGCAGATCCGATTTTCTGGTCGGCCGTGCTTAAGCAGGACGCTTTTTCGCGGCTGCGCATCAACCTGGCTCATTTCGGGCATTTCAACAACGCCGTGCAGCACGCCCATCCACAAGATCACGTCGACAAATGTTGGGAATGGACGATCGGAAAGATTCTCACCAGTTCAGCCGAGGCCTACGCGGACATCAGCTCGCTTGGCGAGATCCTCAAGACAGGTCCCAGTAGGAAAATCGTCGAATGCATGAAAGCCTTCAAAGAGCACTTCCCCGACAGCGACGAGCGGCTGCTCTATGGCACTGATTGGTCGATGATCGCGCAGGAAGAGCGCTTCCCGAAGTTATTCTCCTCGAGGCCCTTCCCCGACGTGATGGTCTTTTTCTTGAGGGCCGTGGGATACAGCGACGCCCAGATCGAGGGCATCATGTTCAGAAATGCAGTGCGCTTCCTCGGCCTCGGCAAAGCCGAACGCGACAGATTTGGGGAGAAGAGCACGCGTGCGCGGTTGGAAAAATTCTATGCGGCCCACAAGCTCTCCAGCGATTGGATGGAGTTTTCGACTAATTTCAGCTCTCTTGCTGGCGCCCGTGGTCGCAGCCGGCTTGCTCGTGCCGCGCAATTTTGCGGCTCCTCTGTCGGAGCTGCAGCGGCGAGATTACCCATCCGCCGGCGGCCGGGCGATGATTTCCTCGGCTTCCGGATTGAGGGGCTTGACCGCATGTCGCGGCGTACTCAACGGCTCGTGCACCATGCGCGTGCGCAATAGGTCGACACCAGCGGATATCCCCTCGGCCTGCTGCAGGGCCAGGCGATCGAGATCGCGGCGACGTACGAATTCCTCGACCGCGGCCGCCCGCTCGGGATTAAGCCCCAGCGCTTCCAGCGTGCTGCGTCCGAACACCAGCGCCGACTCATAGGTTTCGCGCAGTTCGAACTCGACCCCCTTGGCGAGGAGCTGCAGGCTGTGCCGCCGATCGAAAGAGCGCACGTAAAGCTTTGCTGCGGGAAATTGCGCCTGAACGAGGTCGACGATCCGGCTTGACGCCTCCGGGTTATCGATGCATATCGCGATCACCCTCGCCTCGCCGGCGCCTGCCGCGCGTAAGACGTCGAGCCGGGTACCATCGCCGTAATAAACTTTGAAGCCAAACCGAGCGACGCTCTCCAGCATCTCCGGATCGTTGTCGATGGCGGTGACATCGATGCCTTCAGCAAGCAGGCACTGGGACGCGATCTGACCGAAGCGCCCAAAGCCGATAACTAGCACCGAACCGCTGGCATCGGAGAAATCGTCGGCCTCACGGAAGTCCGGCCGAGCAAAGCGGCGCACCAGCCCATCAGTCAGTGTGGCGACAAGAGGACCGAGCAGCATGGTAATGGCGGCAATCGCGGTAAGGATACTGGATTGCCGTGGATCGAGCACACCGAGCGAGCCGCCGAGCGGAATGAGCACGAACGCGAACTCGCCGGCGCCGGTGAGCACCGATCCGGCGCGCAGGGCATCGCTGCGACGTATGCAGGTCGCCCGGAACAAGAGCCAGACGATCGCAGCCTTGAGGACCGTGATGGCCACCGCTGCAGCCACGATCAGCCAAAGATTGGCGCGCACGATAACCAGGTCAATGCTCATGCCAATGCCCATGAAGAAAAGCGCCAGTAGCAGACCACGAAACGGCTCGATGTCGGCTTCGAGCTCGTGCCGATAGTTCGACTCGGCCAGCAGCACGCCGGCAAGAAAAGCGCCGAGTGCCATCGACATTCCCGCCTTCTGCATGGTGAGAGCGGCGCCCAGGACGACGAGCAACGCGGCCGCGGTCATCACCTCACGCGAACTGGTCTGCGCCAGCAGCCGGAAGAACGGATTGAGCAAATAGCGGCCGGCAAGCACGATCAGTGCAATCGCGCCGGCGATCAGCGCGACCGCACGCAGCCCGTCCCCGAACTGGGCATGGGGGCCTTCAGGGGCGAGTAACGGCAGCACTGCCAGCAGAGGCACGACCGCCATGTCCTGGAACAACAGAATGGCGAAGGCTCGCTGGCCGTAATCCTGTTGGAGTTGACCGCGTTCTTCGAGGATCTGCAGCGCGATGGCAGTTGCCGACATGGCCAAAGCCAGGCCGGCGACAACAGCGCCGCGCCACTCGACGAGGCCGGCGGCGTAGCCCAGCATGGCGATAGCAAGCCCTGTGAGCGTCAATTGCGCAGCGCCAAGACCAAATATGGCCCCGCGCATCGCCAGGAGCCGTCCAAGTTCGAGCTCAAGTCCGATCAAGAACAGCAGCATCACGACGCCTAACTCGGAAACCGGGATGATGCTCTCGGGCGTTCCGAAGACGGCAATTCCATAGGGGCCGATGATGATGCCTGCGATCAGGTAAGCGACAATGGCGGAGAGGCCCAACCGGCGCGCGATCGGGACGCTCAGCACGGCGGCGCTCAGCAGCACGAGCCCAAAACTCAGAAAGCCAAATTCCCCGTATTGCATGACTCTATCCCGTGTGAGGCCGGGCAGAACGCCCGCTTGAGCGCATGGCGTTGGAGCCTTCGATACGGCACTCGCCCGCGCCCGCGCGCTTCTCTAACATGGATCGAGCGGCGACGCGGCGCGTGTGAGAGGCGCAATGAGGCAGGCTTGGTTTCGGCTTGGTTTCGGCTTGCCCATCGCGCTCGCATTGGCTGCAGCTGCGCGCGCCCAAGTCGGCTTCGACCGGGCGGGCGGCGACTATGCCAGCTTTCCCCTGCGGTCCGGCGATCCGGCTCAATGCGCTGCTCGGTGCGAGCGGGATCCACGCTGCCGCGCGTGGGCCTTTTCTTATCCAACGACCGAAAGCCCCACCGCCGTTTGTTGGCTAAAATCCAGGGTGACGCCCCGGTTCGAGGCGCCGTGCTGTGCGTCCGGCGTGCGCGGGGCCGGCGTGATCGAGCCGAAAAGCGGAACGACCGAGTTTGGGGTCGATCGAAGCGGCGGCGACTACCGACATTTCGAGCTCTCAGTCGAAACAGGCGGCAAAAGCTGTCAGGCGGCGTGCGAGGCCGAGGAAGCCTGCCGGGCCTGGACCTATGTGCGGCCTGGCTATGTCGGCTCTTCGGCGGTTTGTTATCTCAAGGATCGGGTTACTCGGCCAGTGCACAGGCCATGCTGTATTTCCGGGGTGGTGCGGTAGTCTGCGGTACTCTTGAGTGTTGATGGTTACTCGGGGGCTGTTGCCCCCTCCGGATGGGGCGATGCGCTTAGGCCGGGCGGGCCCCAACGTTGGAGGTATCGATGATGAGAATTGTTCTTTTGTTTGCCACCTTCGCGGTGCTGACCGGCGCCGCCTTCGCACATCACGGTTGGGGCAGTTACGATGCCAACAAACCGCTGACCGTCACCGGCCCGATCGTGACGTCAAAGTTCGAAAATCCGCACGCCACGATCACGGTGCAGGGCAGCGATAAGCTCTGGACCGTGACGCTCGCGCCTACGTCACGCATGAACAACCGTGGAGCGACGGAAAAGGTGGTTGCCGTCGGGCAAAACATCGCGGCCTACGGCTATCCGTCCACCGCTGTAAAGGATGAGATGCGAGCTGAGCGGATCACGGTCGAAGGCAAGACCTACGAGATGCGCTGATGACTGATGCGGCGCCGGCGGTTTTTGTCGCGCTTGAGCAGTCCGGCTTCGCCGCGGCCATTCGCCAGTCGCCGTGGCTCTATCCCGCGGCAAATATCGGACACATCGTCTCACTCACGTTTTTTGCCGGCGCAGTAGCGGTCATGGACGTCCGTCTGCTTGGAGGACTGGCCGCCACTGCGCCCGCGCGTCTAATCGCGCGCGCGCGCAGCTTCGCCGTTGCCGCTCTCGTCGGTATGGCGGTTACCGGCTCCGTGCTGTTCTCGGCTGAGGCGAGCCATCTCGCGCTCAATCCGGCATTTCAGCTGAAAGTCGCGCTGGCCAGCGCAGGCTTGATCAATGTGGCGATCTATGAACTGTGGGGGAGGCGTGCCGTCGAACGTCTTGCACCCGGCGCAGCGATGCCGGCGCGCGCCAAAATCGCCGGGATGCTTTCGCTGGGCATCTGGGTAGTGGTCGCCGCCTGTGGGCGCAGTATCGCTTATTTCTAAAAGGGTGAAAACGTCGGGCCTAGCGAGCGAGAAGGTCACGCGTCAAGCCGTCCCGCCGACAGTGATGCGATCCATCCGCAGGGTCGGTTGGCCGACTCCGACGGGCACCGCTTGACCGTTCTTGCCGCAGACGCCAATGCCAGGATCGAGTTCGAAGTCATTGCCGATCATGCCGATGCGGTTGAGGTCGGTCGGGCCATTGCCGATCAGCATCGCACCTTTGAGAGCCTGGGCAAGCTTGCCGTTCTCGATCTTATAGGCCTCGGTGACCTGAAAAACGTATTTGCCCGATGTGATATCGACCTGTCCGCCGCCGAAGTTGACGGCATAGATGCCGTTCTTGACCGAGGCAATGATCTCCGCGGGCACGTGCTCGCCGGCTAGCATGTATGTGTTCGTCATACGCGGCATCGGCAGATGGGCGTAGCCTTGGCGACGGCCATTGCCGGTGGGCGTCATGCCCATCAGTCGTGCGTTCTGGCGGTCCTGCATGTAGCCCACAACAATGCCATCCTCGATCAGCACCGTGCGATTGGTCGGTGTGCCTTCGTCGTCAATCGAGAGTGAGCCGCGCCGCTGCGCGAGAGTGCCATCGTCCACCACAGTGACACCCTTGGAGGCGACGCGCTGGCCCATAAGGCCGGCGAAGGCGGAGGTCTTCTTGCGATTAAAGTCACCTTCCAACCCGTGGCCAACGGCTTCGTGCAACATGATGCCCGGCCAGCCGGGAGCAAGAACCACATCCATCTCGCCGGCCGGCGCCGGCGTCGCGTCGAGATTGATCAGCGCCTGCCGCACGGCTTCGTCGGCAGCGGCTTGCCATTCGGCGGTCGCAAGGAAATCGGCGAAGCTCCTGCGCCCGCCATACCCGTGACTGCCTGCTTCCTGTCGATCGCCCTGACCGACGATCACCGAGACGTTCACACGCACCAGCGGGCGCACGTCGCGATAGCTCTCGCCGTCCCCGCGCAGGATCTCGACCACCTGCCAGCTTGCGCCGAATGAGACCGAAACCTGTCGCACGCGCGGGTCTCTCCCCCGGGCATAGGTGTCAATCGTCTCCAGCAGCCGTACTTTGGTTTCGAACGGCTGCGTGCCGAGCGGATTGTCGTCGCTATAGAGACGGACATTGGTGTGCCCCGGAGGCTCGGCGTAGTGACCGCTGTAACCCCCCCTGACGGCACGCACCGCATCCGCCGCTCGCGCCAACGCTGCCTCCGAGACGTCCGAGGAATGGGCATAGCCCACGGACTCATTCTTGACGGCGCGGAGCCCGAAGCCTTGATCGGTGTTGTAGGTTGCTTGCTTGAGCCGCCCGTTATCGAAAACGAGCAACTCGGATTGGGCATATTCCAGATAGAGCTCGCCGTCGTCTGCGCCTTCGAGGCCGCGGGCGAGATATCTGTGCGCTGATTGCCGGTCGAGGCCGGCGCGGTCGAGAAGCGAGCTGGTAGCTAAGCTCATGATGGGATCCGCGTTTCGCAGTTCCCCAAAGATAGTTGCGCTGGTGCAAAGTTGCGAGGCCGCCGCGGGCAAATCCTAAGGGATGCGAACGGAACGCGCGCGTTATGGCAACTTGTCGTAGCCTTCGCCGAAGCCCTTCAGGCTCATCGGAAAGCCGATGCCTTCTTCAGGCGTCTGGAAAATGATGAATGTCGCAACCTGCCCGCTGCGGAGTTGCTTGACCAAGTTATCGTCCATGACCACCTCGGCAACGCAGCCATTCGGTAAGCAACGAACGAAGCCAGCGCGCCCGACATCGGCCTGGTCTATCTTCAGCCCGAGCCCTGAGGGCAGCAGCACACCGACAGGCGCAACTACGCGCATCAGCCGGCTCTTCTGATCGGCCGTCTTGAGCACGATCACTGTGAGGCCGACATTGGCGCGATCTTCCGCAGTTACGCTCTGCATGAGCGCGCACTGCTCGCCTTGGGCACCAGGCGGCGTGTCGCAGCGCACCTGCCAGTCGTTATGTACCGACTTGACCGCGCCCTGCGCCGATGCCCGCTCGCCCAGGTCGACGAGGGCTGCGATCGCCAGGACGAGTGTCAGCAGCGATCTCATTGTGAGAAAAAGTATTCCCGTGCGGAGCGAACTCATAGTCTCGGTGCCTCGATCATGCGCCACGCCTTTCAGACTGGCCGAATCAATCCCTCCGACCGTTGTCCGACGCGGCTATCAAACACCAGTAAAACAGCGCATTGTGGCCGAGAAAGGGTCGAACGACGGCGGTTCGGCAGGGGCGGTCGGCGGGCTTTTCATCGCACGGCAGACATCAAGCCGGTGCATTGCGATGAGCCCGGAATTGTGGTTTGAGAGGCCGGGATTCCCCTGAGGCCCCGCCGCGGAACCGACCGAGGAGTGCCCGTTCGATGCGACTGCGGGCTCCGCGCGGCGCGCCACGCGCCCGCGACCTCGTTCTACGGAGCAATGATGCTGCTCAAGCGATTGACCATGTTAGCCGCGACCGCTGTCGCCATCCTGGAGGCAGCGGAACCGGCTCTGGCCGGGTTGGGGCAGCCCTCGCCTTGGCAGTTGGGGCTGCAGCAATCGGCATCTCCGGTGATGGACGACATCATCTGGTTCCACGATTTCCTGCTCTACATCATCACGGGCATCGCCGGTTTCGTGCTGGCGCTGTTGATCGTCGTCATGCTGCGCTTCAATGCCCGCGCTAATCCGATTCCATCGCGGACCACGCACAACACGCTGATCGAGATTGCCTGGACGCTCATTCCGATCATGATCCTGATGTTTATTGCGGTCCCTTCATTCAAGCTCCTGTTCCTTCAGCTTAACGTGCCGGCCGCCGATCTCACCGTGAAGGCGACCGGCAAACAGTGGTATTGGAGCTACAGTTATCCGGATAACGGCGACTTCGAATTCGATTCCCTGATGCTCAAGGAGGGCGAGCGCAAGGAGGGCCAACCACGGCTTCTCGCGGTGGACAATGAAATGGTGGTGCCGGTGAACAAGACGGTTCGCGTGATCACCACCGGCGCGGATGTCATTCATTCCTTCGCCGTGCCGTCGTTCGGGATCAAGATCGATGCCATTCCGGGGCGGATCAACGAGACTTGGTTCACCGCGACGCGGGAAGGCATCTATTATGGTCAGTGCTCAGAACTTTGCGGCAAGGATCACGCTTTCATGCCGATCGCAGTACACGTCGTGAGCGAGCAGGCGTTTTCCGCCTGGGTCGAGGACGCCAAGAAGAAGTTTGCTCGCGACGAGCCGGCATCGAGGGCCGTCGCGGCGGCGCAATTGCGCCCGCAGTGAGGCCGGCCAAGGTGCGGATGCTGCTAGCCGGGCGACAATTCGAAGGACTTTAGTCATGGCTACGATGGCGACAGCTCACGGCGAGGACCAGCAGGACCACCCTCACGGTTGGCGGCGGTACCTCTATTCGACCAACCACAAGGACATCGGCACGATGTACCTCGTGTTCGCGTTGGTCGGCGGACTGGTGGGCGGGGTTCTCTCGATCGGCATGCGGATCGAGTTGATGCATCCTGGGCTGCAGTTCTTCCATAACGCCCACATGTTCAACGTCTTCACCACCGCGCATGGCCTGATCATGATCTTCTTCATGGTCATGCCGGCGATGATTGGAGGGTTCGGGAACTGGATGATACCGCTGATGATCGGGGCGCCGGACATGGCGTTTCCGCGCATGAATAACATCTCGTTCTGGCTGCTGCCGGCGTCCTTCACGCTGTTGATCATCTCCCTGTTCGTTGAGGGCGAGCCGGGCGCGCCCGGCGTGGCCGCGGGATGGACGATCTATGCGCCGCTGTCGACCTCGGGTCATCCGGGACCGGCGGTCGATTTCGCCATTCTCTCACTGCATCTTGCCGGCGCTTCGTCGATTCTCGGCGCGATCAACTTCATTACCACCATTTTTAACATGCGCGCTCCCGGAATGACGATGCACAAGATGCCGTTGTTCGTCTGGTCGCAGCTGGTCACTGTGTTTCTCATTCTGCTGGCGATGCCGGTGCTCGCCGGTGCTATCACAATGCTGCTGACCGACCGCAATTTTGGAACTACTTTTTTCACTCCGGCCGGCGGCGGCGATCCTCTTCTGTTCCAGCATCTGTTCTGGTTCTTCGGACATCCGGAGGTCTACATCCTGATCGTGCCTGGTTTTGGAATGGTCAGTCAGATCGTGGCGACATTCGCCAAAAAGCCGGTCTTTGGCTACCTGGGCATGGCCTACGCGATGGTGGCGATCGGTGGCATCGGCTTTGTCGTGTGGGCACACCACATGTACACCGTCGGCATGTCGACTGCCGCCCAGGCTTATTTCGTGGTCGCTACGATGGTGATCGCTGTGCCGACCGGCGTGAAGATCTTCTCTTGGGTCGCCACCATGTGGGGTGGCTCCCTCGAGTTCAAAACCCCGATGTTGTGGGCGACCGGCTTCATTTTTCTGTTCACTATCGGCGGCGTCACCGGCGTGGTGCTCGCCAATGCCGGCGTCGACCGGTCGCTGCAAGACACTTATTACGTGGTGGCGCATTTCCATTACGTGCTCTCGTTGGGCGCGGTCTTCACCATCTTTGCCGGTTGGTATTATTGGTTTCCGAAAATGTCCGGCTACATGTATTCGGAGACGATCGGTAAGCTGCACTTCTGGCTCACCTTCGTTGGCGTCAATGTTGTCTTCTTTCCCCAGCACTTCCTTGGGCTCGCCGGCATGCCACGCCGCATCGCTGACTACCCCGATGCTTTCGCCGGCTGGAACCTGGTGTCGTCGCTTGGCTCTTATCTCTCGGGGTTCGGCGCGCTGGTATTCTTCTTCGGCGTAGCGCACGCGTTCGTGCGCAAGCAGAAGGCGGCAGACAATCCATGGGGTGCGGGTGCGACCACGCTCGAATGGACGCTGCCCTCGCCGCCACCGTTCCATCAATACAACGAGTTGCCGCTCATCAGATGAGGCCAACGGTGACACCTATACCCGATCTACCACTGCTGAGGGCAGGATCGACGTCCCCGGTGGGTGAGGGCGCGCAGTTCGCGGCAGGCAGCGTAGCTTCGGTCGTGAGCGGGGCGAGCGTTGCGAGCGTCGGCGACTACATGGCGCTGATGAAACCGCGCGTTATGTCACTCGTCGTCTTTACTGCGCTCGTTAGCGTCATGATCGCGCCTGGGCACGTCCATCCAGTGATCGGCTTTACCACGCTTCTATGTATCGCGGTGGGCGCCGGCGCGGCGGGGGCGCTCAACATGTGGTACGACGCCGATATCGATGCGATCATGAGCCGTACCTTGAGCCGTCCCATTCCGCGGGGACGCATCGCCCCCGGCGAGGCGCTCGCGTTTGGCGTCGTGCTCGCGGCCTTCGCAGTGGGCGTGCTCGGCGTGCTGGTGAACTGGCTCGCGGCCCTGCTCCTTGCCTTTACCATCTTCTTTTATGTCGTCGTGTATACCGCATGGCTAAAGCGCTCAACTCCGCACAATATTGTCATTGGCGGGGCGGCCGGCTCGCTGCCTCCGGTCATTGCTTGGGCGGCGGCGACCGGCGGCATCTCCGTCGAGCCATGTCTGCTGTTCCTCATCATCTTCTTCTGGACTCCGCCACATTTTTGGGCGCTGTCGCTCGTTCGCGCCGAGGACTACGCCCGCGCTTGCGTTCCCATGCTCCCGGTCGTTGCTGGGGCAGAGGAAACGCGGCGGCAGATTATGCGTTATTCCATGGTGCTCGTGCCTATCGGTGCGTCGCCCTGGTTTTTCGGGTATGCCCAGTCAGTCTATGGTCTGACCGCGATCGTAGCCGGCACGCTGATGGTCACGTTCGCGTGGCGTGTCCGTAGAAACCGCGAAGGCGCATGCGGTGTGCGAACGGCACATCATCTTTTCGGTTTCTCGATTCTCTATCTATTCATCCTGTTCGCGGTGCTACTGATCGACGCGCGGGTTGGAGAAGTGCGAGTGTGGTGGTGAAGACATGGACGAAAAGCCTGCCAAGATCGTCCTCAGCGAAGAACAGAAGCGCAGTCGACGGGCGCGGTCGATCGCGATTGCGCTTGCACTTGGTGCGCTGGTCGTCCTCTTCTACGTGGTCACGCTCGTGAAAGGACCGGCGGTACTCAATCGACCGTTGTAATGGCAATGCGTATTTCGAATATGTCATCGCAACGAGGTCGAGATGTCGTGATCGCCGCTACATGCGGAGTATTCGTTGCGGCAATGGTGGGCGCGGCCTATGCAGCTGTGCCACTCTATAACTGGTTCTGCCGCACGACCGGATTCGGCGGCACACCCCAGCTCGCCACCGCCGCTCCAGCCGAGATCCTCGGGCGCAAGCTCAAAGTCCGTTTCGATGCGAACGTCGCTGGCGGCTTGCCCTGGCGCTTCGAGCCGGAGCAGCATTCAGTTGACGTCAAGATCGGGCAGGTCGTCACCGTCAGCTACCGGGTGGTCAATGAGTCGGCACGCGAGACCGTAGGAATTGCCAGTTACAACGTCTCACCGCCCACCGCCGGCGTATATTTCTCGAAGATCAATTGCTTCTGCTTTACCGATCAGCGGCTCAAGCCCGGCGAAAAGCGCGACATGACGATCGTCTTCTTTATCGCCCCGGAACTTGTGAAAGATTCGGAGCAGGACGGGCTGGATACGATCACCCTTTCCTACACGATGTTTCCGGCGCGCCAGGCCGAGCCGGCGGACGGCAGCGCAGCCTCTGCAGCCGGACGAAGCTGAGACAAACGCTGTAGCGGCTGCCGGGCGCCGCAAGACGGAGGAAGTCGAAGATGGCCGATGGTCACGCCAAGCCGCACCACGATTACCATCTGGTCGCGCCCAGCCCTTGGCCCGCAGTCGGTGCCGTTTCGGCTTTCCTGGCGGCATTCGGCGGTATTACCTGGATGCATCACATGTTCGCCGCAGCGCCCTACGTCTTCGGCGTCGGCGTAATCGGCATCGCCTATACCATGATCGGCTGGTGGACCGACGTTGCCCGTGAGGCGACGTACGAGGGATATCACACGCGCGTCGTCCAGATATCACATCGCTACGGCATGATTCTCTTCATCGCCTCCGAGGTGATGTTTTTCGTGGCGTGGTTCTGGGCCTACTTCAACAGCGCGCTGTTCCCAGCCGATATGCACCAGATCACGCGCGAACAGCTGTTCGGTGGCGTGTGGCCGCCAAAAGGAGTCGAGACATTCGATCCCTGGCATCTGCCCTTGCTCAACACGCTGATCCTGCTCACCTCCGGCACGACCGTGACGTGGGCGCACCATGCGCTTCTAGAGAACGATCGACAGGGGCTGAAATGGGGGCTGATCCTGACGATCGCGCTTGGCTTGGCCTTTACCTGCGTCCAAGCTTACGAATACAGCCACGCAGGGTTTAACTACAGCGGCAACATCTACGGTGCCACGTTCTTCATGGCTACCGGATTCCACGGCGCCCACGTGATCATAGGCTCGACGTTCCTGATCGTGTGCCTCATTCGTGTCTATCTTGGACATTTCACTCCCACCCAGCATCTCGGTTTCGAGTTTGCCGCCTGGTACTGGCATTTTGTCGACGTCGTCTGGATTTTCCTGTTTTCGTGCATTTATGTGTGGGGTTCGGCCGGAGAGAGCGTCGCGCATGCCGCGGGGCATTAGCAGCGCCTCAAGCGCACGGCGTGCGCGGTTTTCGGATGTGATTGGCTTGCACCGACTGTCTAGGTCTAATCGCGATTGACGCCCGCTCGCAGGCGTCGGTCCTGGCTAGCGCGACATCGGCGGTTAGTATCGCGTCCCTCGATTTAGCCGCTCTGCCGGGATGTTTTGGCTCCACATGATGACAGCTCTAGAAAGAGAGGTCGGTTATGGCGGATTATGATGCGATCATTATCGGCACTGGACAGGCTGGGCCGGCTTTGGCGCGGCGACTGGCGGCCGCAGGCTGGAAGGTTGCTATTATCGAGCGCAAGTTCTTCGGCGGGACCTGCGTCAATACCGGTTGCACCCCGACCAAGACTCTGGTCGCGAGCGCCTATGCCGCATATCTCGCGCGTCGCGCTCACGACTATGGCGTAACCATCGGTGGCCCGATTGGCGTGGATATGAAGGCGGTCAAAGCGCGTAAGGACGCCGTTTCGCTCCCGTCGCGGAAAGGCGTCGAGCGATCGTTGAAGAGGCTCAAAGGAGGTGCCGTTTTTGAGGGCCACGGTCGCTTCGTCGGGCCCAAGAAGGTGGAGGTCAATGGGGAGGTGCTTACGGCGGATAAGATTTTTATCAACGTGGGCGGCAGGGCAGTCTTGCCGCCGATCCGCGGACTGGACCAAGTCCCTTACCTGACTAACAGCTCGATGATGGAGGTGGATTTTCTGCCGCCCCACCTCATCGTTCTCGGCGGAAGTTATGTCGGGCTCGAATTCGCGCAAGTCTATCGCCGATTCGGAAGTGACGTCACGGTGATCGAGCTTGGGCCGCATCTCATCGCGCGCGAGGACGAGGATGTGTCGCGCGCCGTTGCCGACATTCTCAAGGAAGAAAACATCGATGTCCGACTGAACAGCAAGGTCGCCGGAGTGGCCAAACAGGGCAACAACATCGAGGTGACCGTAGAGAGTTCGGGAACAAAGTCGCAGGTCATCGGCTCCCATCTCCTGCTCGCTATTGGCCGGCGGCCGAACACGGATGATCTCGGTCTCGACAAAGCAGGGGTCGCCGCGGACTCCCGTGGCTACATCGAAGTCGACGACCAGTTGCGGACTAATGTCTCCGGCATCTGGGCATTGGGGGACTGCAACGGCCGGGGCGCCTTCACGCACACAACCTGGAATGACTTCGAGATCGTCGCGGCAAACCTCCTCGATAACGATCCTCGGCGGGTGAGCGATCGCATTACGGCGTATGCGCTTTACATCGATCCCCCGCTGGGACGCGCTGGCATGACCGAGGCCGAAGTCCGCAAATCCGGCCGGCCAGCATTGATCGCGACGATGGCAATGGAAGACGTGAGCCGAGCGTTCGAGAAAGGCGAAACCAAGGGTTTCATGAAGATTTTAGTCGACAGCGAGACGAAGCGGATCCTCGGCGCCTCACTGCTGGGACTTGCGGGCGACGAGGTCATTCACTGCATCCTCGACGTGATGTATGCGAAGGCCCCATACACCGTTCTGCAGCGGGCGATGCACATTCACCCGACCGTCTCGGAGTTTATTCCGACGATGTTGGGGGATCTCAGGCCATTAGCGTAGCAATGTTTGTAGCAACGATTAGATGTCGGGGACTTGAGAACCGAGGGCCGCACGCCATCTGGCGAACAGTGCTTTGCAGCCGGATTTCTTACTTGAGCGATCAAGCTGATACGCAGCCTTTGCCCGTCGCGGCTGGCCTCATGGGGCGCTGTCCGCGCTGCGGCGAGGGCCGTTTGTTCCGAGGATTTCTAGCGCCACGTTCGCGTTGGAGCGGTGTGACCTGGATTTCTCGTTTGCCGATTCCGCTGACGGACCGGCTTTTTTCGTGATGTTTTTTGCCGGCTTCATTGTCGCCGGATCGGCATTGGTGGTGGAGGTCCTTTATGCGCCGCCGTACTGGATCCACGCACTCCTGTGGGGTCCGCTGATCCTCCTGACGACGCTCGTACCTTTGCGCCCGCTCAAGGGGCTACTGATCGCGCTGCAATATCATCACAAGGCGGCGGAGAGCCGCTTTACCGGTGGCGACGTGCCGTGAGGGGCGCGCCCGAACGGCGGTCGCGACCGGGCCTTGTTTTGCCAACGTTGGTGGCTCTGGTGGCGATTGCGACGTTCATTGGACTCGGCACCTGGCAAGTCCAACGCAAGGCCTGGAAGGAAGCACTGATCGCGAACCTCGAGCGCCGTTTCTCTGCCGCGCCGGCCGATCTGCCGCCGCGCGAGCGTTTGGCAAAGCTCGATCCGGCAACGGACGAGTTCCGGCACGTGAAATTTTCCGCTGCCTTCGTGCCGGGGGCTGAGGCGCTCGTCTATACGAGCGGCTCAGCATTGCGCAGCGACGTCTCTGGGCCCGGCTATTGGGTGTTTGCACCGGCGGAGCTCGCGACCGGCGGGATTGTTGTCGTCAATCGCGGTTTTGTGCCAGAGGGACGGCAGGACCCCGCCAGACGTGCTGTTGCCACCGCCGCTGGTCGCGCCGATTTCGTCGGCGTGATGCGCTGGCCAGAATCTCGCGGTATGTTTTCCGCAAAGGATGATCCCGCCCGCAACGTCTGGTTCACGCGCGACCCCGCTGGGATTGCAGGTGCGAAGGGCTGGGGCGAAGTCGCGCCCTTTTACATTGAATTGGAAAGCCCGCAGCCACCCGGCGGGTTGCCGCGCGCGGGCCCGCTGACGGTGAACTTGCGCAACGAGCATGTGCAATATGCGATCACCTGGTACGGACTCGCCTTGGTCGTGGCGGTGATGTTTGTGTATTGGGTCCGCGGCCGCGGGGCGCGCACCGCCTGAGGCGCGTGACAATGGCGTTCCTTGTCGAGGAGGCGCCTTCCTACTATCTTTTCAGTTCCACTGCTTGCCGGCGTCCGCACATTTCGCCGGTAAAGCAAAAGTGAATTCAAGAGGTTACGGGTCATGTTCGCTTGGCGTGCCAAGCCGAGCGCGATGACGGCTTAGCCTCAACAGGGAGCCGGTGTGCTTTACGTCTCCACCAGGGGCGAAGCCCCGACGCTCGGTTTTGCCGATGCGATGCTGGCCGGGCTAGCCCGTGACGGTGGCCTCTACGTGCCCGCGGCTTGGCCGCGGCTCGATGCCGGCGCGATCGCCGCTTTTGCGGGCCGGCCTTACGCCGAAGTGGCGGTCGAGATCATTCGCCCGTTCGTCGGCGATGCCATCCCCGAAGGCGACCTCGCCCGCATGACGCGTGAGGCTTACGGCAGGTTTCGCCATCCCGCGGTCGCACCGCTGGTCCAGTTAGGGATGAGCGATTTCCTACTCGAAATGTTTCACGGGCCCACGCTCGCGTTCAAGGATTTAGCGATGCAGCTTCTCGGCCAACTCATGGACGAGGTGCTCGCGGCACGCGGTGAACGCACGACCATTGTGGTTGCGACGTCCGGGGATACCGGCGGTGCGGCAATTGAAGCATTTCGCGGTCGCAAGCGCACCGATCTGTTCGTGCTCTTTCCGCACGGACGCATTTCCGACGTGCAGCGGCGAATGATGACGACCGTCGAAGATGACAATGTGCATGCACTAGCGATCGAGGGGACGTTCGACGATTGTCAGGCGATCGTGAAGGGCATGTTTGCCCACCAGGCATTTCGCGATCAGGTGCGGCTCTCCGGGGTGAATTCCATCAACTGGGCGCGCATCGTCGCGCAGGTGGTGTACTACTTCACCGCAGCGGTCGCGCTCGGCTCTCCGCACCGGAAGGTCGCGTTCACTGTTCCAACCGGCAATTTCGGTGACATCTACGCGGGCTATGTCGCGCTCTGCATGGGCTTGCCCGTGGACCGCCTGACGGTCGCGACTAACGTCAACGACATTCTCGCGCGCACGATCGCCACCGGCACATACGAGTTGCGTGACGTCGTGCCTACATCCTCGCCGTCCATGGATATTCAAGTGGTGTCGAACTTCGAGCGCCTGTTGTTCGATGTGCATGGCCGCGACGGACGTGCAGTGCGCGCGCTGATGGCCTCGCTCACCCAATCTCGCCGGTTTGTGCTCTCGGCACCCGCGGTCTCGCAGGTACGCGCTGTGTTCTCTGCCGACCGGGCGGACGAGGAGGAGACCGCGGCAACTATTCGTACCATGCTGCGCGAGACCGGACATCTGATCGATCCGCACACCGCGGTAGGCGTTGCGGTCGCGGAGAAGGAAATCCGTGATCCATCGATCCCGATGGTCGTGCTCAGTACCGCTCACCCGGCCAAATTTCCCGATGCCGTGGAGGCTGCGAGCGGCGTGCGGCCGGCGCTGCCAGATTGGCTTGCCGACCTCGATCGGCGACCGGAGCGGGCGACCACGCTGCCCATCGACCAGATAGCGGTCGAGCGCCATATTCTTTCCGTCAGTCGTGCCGCACACGAAGGAGCCGCTGCATGAGCGTCGAAGTCACGCGCCTTCCGTCTGGTCTTGTGGTCGTGACCGACGTCATGCCCCATTTGCAGACCGCTGCACTTGGGGTCTGGGTCGGCTCCGGTAGCCGAAACGAGCAGCCGGACGAGCACGGTATCTCACACCTGCTTGAACACATGGCGTTCAAGGGAACCTCCCGGCGTACGGCGCGCCAAATCGCAGAGGAGATAGAGGCAGTGGGTGGCGATCTAAACGCGGCAACATCGATCGAGACGACCGCCTACTATGCACGCGTGCTGCGGGCCGACGTGCCGCTCGCGCTGGACGTGCTGGCTGACATCCTCACCGATCCGATATTCGAGTCCGAGGAGCTACGGCGCGAGCAGAACGTCATCGTGCAGGAGATTGGCGCGACCGAAGACACTCCGGACGATCTCATCTGGGACAAGCTGCAGGAAACAGCCTTTGCCGGCCAATCGATAGGCCGGCCCATCCTCGGCACGCCGGCGACCGTGCGGTCATTCGATCGCGCGCGCCTTGCCGCTTATCTCGCCCGCAACTACCGCAGTCCTAGCATGATAGTGGTGGCGGCGGGCGCTGTCGAACATCGAGCCGTAGTGACCGAGGTCGAACGCCGATTCGGGACCTTCGCCGGTCCCCGACCACCGGCGCCTGAGCCGGCACGCTTTATAGGGGGCTCGCGCATCGAGACACGCGATCTTGAGCAAGTTCACATCGCGCTCGCGATGTCCGGGTTGCCGCACCGCGATCCGAACTTGCCTAGTCTACAGGTGTTCACGAATGTGCTGGGCGGGGGCATGTCCTCGCGTCTATTTCAGGAGGTGCGTGAGCAGCGCGGCCTGTGTTACGCCATCTACGCATTCCATGCGCCGTATTCGGATATCGGGATGTTTGGCCTCTATGCCGGCACTGATGCGGCCGATGTCACCGAGTTGATGCGCGTCGTCGTGGGTGAGATCAATGGCGCAGCAGAGACGATCAACGAGGCAGAAGTCGCGCGCGCTAAGGCGCAAATGAAGGCCGGATTGCTGATGGCTCTGGAGAGCTCAACCGCGCGCGCCGAGCAACTCGCGCGACAGATGTTCAATTGGGGCCGCCCTGTTCCGCTCGAGGAGCTTGTCGAGAAAATCGAAGCGGTAACGGTCGAGAGGGCCCGCGCCGCTGGGCGTGCCCTGGTTGCGCGGGGCCGACCCGCAATCGCCGCGCTTGGTCCGGGCTCCGGACTTGAAAGCGCGGCCACTATCGCCGACAGTCTCGCCCGTCGCGCTGCTTGAAATCCGATGAGCGGCAACGCAGTCCAACGCCGGATTTGCGCTCCGCGCGGTCTGCTCGCCATTCAGTAGCTGCATCATGGCGTTCTTCCGCACTGTCAGCTTGTCCGAGCAAATACCCGCGGTCACGGGCGATGACGTCGTATTGCGGGCCCCGCAAATGTCGGACTGTGCCGAATGGGCCGCTTTGCGAGAAGCCAGCCGCAGTTTCCTCACGCCTTGGGAGCCGACCTGGCCCGCTGACGATCTTACCCGGCCATCCTTTCGTCGGCGCATCAGGCGCTATTTCGAGGACCAGCGCAACGACCTCGCCTACGCCTTCTTTATTTTCCGCAAGCGCGACGATGTTCTCTTGGGTGGACTGACGCTTGCCAACATCCGTCGAGGTTGTGCCCAGGCCGCCAGCCTCGGCTACTGGATAGGAGCGCCCTATGCACGCCAAGGTCATATGACGGCTGCAGTCAACGCAATTGTTCCCTTCGCATTCGCCGCCCTAAAGCTTCACCGAATCGAGGCCGCCTGCATTCCGGCCAACGTCGCCTCGATCCGGCTCTTGGAGAAAACCGGTTTCAAGCGCGAGGGCTTCGCACGTCAATACCTTTGCATCAACGGCCTGTGGCAAGATCACCTGCTCTTCGCCCGGCTCCAGGACGATTAACGGGGTGTTCGCTGGCCTTGGGTCTGCCACGAATTAGTTGGTATAACCTTCAAAAAAAGCCAGGGTTCGTGAAAAAACGAGTAATTCGAATGGGTCAGGGAAACGTCCGTGAGCGAACCGGCGGCCTGCGCGGCCTGGCCGGGCTGATCGTCAGCGCCGCGGTGCTATGCGGCTGCTCACTGGCGTCGAGCATTGGGTCGTCGGAGGATTCGCCCTCGTTCGCGAGCCGATTCACCAGCTTTTTCTCCGGAGCCACGCCGGGCGTCACCCAACCGCACTCGCCGACGCCGAGCGCGCCGGATGTCGAATGCCCCGGCATCGATATCCGTACTGGCGCCTCGACCATGAATGTCGCGGCCAAGGTCGCCGATGCGACCGCCGGCGATCTGCGCTACCAGCTTTCATTCGGCCAAACCGCCCGCGAGTGCACGGTTCAGGGCGGCGCGATGAGTATGAAAGTTGGCGTTCAGGGTCGGGTAATACTCGGACCCATGGGCGGACCCGGGCAAGTCGGCATTCCGCTGCGTTACGCTGTAGTGCGCGAAGGGCCACAGCCGAAGACGGTCGCGACCAAGTTCAAGCGGACATCCGTGACCGTAGCGCCTGGCCAGACTCACGTCCAGTTCGTTGACATCGAGGAGGGCCTCACCTTTCCGTTGCCGCCGAAGGCGGAGCTCGACGCTTATGTTGTTTATGTCGGTTTTGACGAGATCGGCGACCAGAACGAGAAGAAGCCGCCGAAGCCGGCAAGAAAGCCGGGAACCCGGCAGCAATAGGTGTCCGCGCTCCTGCCTACCATCCGCGGAGGGCAACCACGGCACTCTTTAAATGTCGTAGATCGGCGACGATCGCTCGCGCCCCCGCCGATTTCAGTTGTGCGCCAAGTTCGGCGTCGGCATGGCTACCGCCAACGAACCCAACCGCCGTCATGCCAGCCGCCGTGGCGGCGCTCACGCCAGCGGTTGAGTCCTCGATCACGATACATTCGGCTGCCTGAACGCCCATGCGCGAGGCTGCGTGCAGGAATAGATCGGGCGCCGGCTTGCCATTGGGCACCTCGGTTGCGGAGAATAAAAACCTGAAGAACTTGGTAAGGCCCGTAATTTCTAGGCTCTCCCGGATACGTCCGTGGGGCGAGGACGATGCCACACATTTCTGTCCGCGCAGCCAGGTGAGCGCATGAGCTGCATGAGGCATCGCGCGCAGCTCCGCGCGCAGGCGCAGCATGGTCGCCGCCGCGACGGTGCTACCAAGGTCCGCCGGTAGCTTACCGCCGGTGACAGCTTCGATCATGGAAAGCATGTCGGCGGGCCGGCGCCCAGACAAATGGCGCATCACGAGTTGCGGTGTGATCGCAATACCTGCGCGCGTGAGCTCCTCCGCGGCGACCGCGGCAGCGATCTCCTCACTGTCGACCAGCACGCCATTGCAATCAAAGATGATCACGGGAGCCTCGCGCCAGCGCGGTCGCTGCGGGGGCCGCGCTGGTCCTGCTCAACGAATCATGACTCGAGCAATAGGAATCGCGGCCGTGGCAAAAGTCGGGCGCGACGCGACCCGGCACTTTTTGCACAGTTTCTTGGCTTGGCGGCAAATGCCCGCGGGAAAAGGACTAATTTAGCTTGGCTTTGAGATCGGCGATGCCTTTAGCAAGCAGGTCGTCGGCAACTTTGCCCTTCACGCTATGGGTGAGGATCGTTTCTGCCGCGGCCACTGCGAGTTCGGTGGCGGCTGAGCGCACATCGGCCAGCGCCTGGGCTTCGGCCTGAGCGATCTTGCTTTCCGCCATTTTGGTGCGCCGCAGGACGAATTCTTCTATTTTGGCCTCGGCCTCGCCGGCGAGCCGCTCGGCTTCGGCCTTGGCGCTGGCGACGATCGTTTCCGCCTCGCGCTCAGCCTCCTGCTGCTTGCGTCGATAGGAGGCCAGCAGAGCCTCCGCTTCTGCCTTGAGCCGGCGGGCCTCGTCGAGCTCCGACTTGATGTCTTCCCGCCGGTCGTCGATGCTTTTGACCAAGCGCTTGTGCGCCTGGAAATAGCCGAGCACGCCAACAAAGATGACGAAAGCGACCGCGACCCAGAACTCGGCTTCAAACATCGGCGTCCTCAGCGCTTGAGGGCGTTGCTCACGGCTTGGCCAACCTCTTCGCTTGCCGGCGCGACGCCTGTTAGTCGCTCGACAATGGCGCCCGCAGCCTCGACGGCTATGCCGCGCAGATTCGCCATTGCCGAGGAGCGGGTCGCCGCAATGGCCTTCTCTGCTTCCGCGATCCGACCATGCAGCTTCGCGTCTACTTCCTTGCGGCGGGCGTCCGCTGCCGCCGCCGCCTTCGCGCGCGTTTCGTTGGCGAGCACTTGCGCGCGTCCGCGCGCCTCTGCCAACGCCTTCTCGTGGGCGGCAATGGCGGCATCCGAGGCATCCTTGAAGCGCTGCGCTTCGGCAAGGTCCTCGTCGATACGGCGGCGACGCGCTTCCAGGATCGAGCCGACGCGCGGCAACGCAACTCGCGACATCAATAGGTAAAGTGCGATGAAGACAAGCGCGAGCCAGAACAACTGCGAAGCGAAGGTGTGCGAATCGAACGGCGGAAACCCGCGACCGTGGTCGCTCACGGGAACCTCGACGGTTCCTGCAGGCTCTGGACTATCTTGGGCCATGGCCGTCTCCATTAGTCGCGGCGGTTTGCTACCGCACACGCATTCGATGCTTGGATCAGCCGAGGGCAAACAGCAGAAGCAGCGCGATCAGCAGCGAGAAGATGCCAAGCGCCTCGGTGATGGCGAAGCCGAAAATCAGGTTAGCGAACTGTCCGGCCGCGGCCGATGGGTTCCGGATCGCCGCGGCCAAATAGTTGCCGAAGATGATGCCGACGCCGACGCCGGCGCCGCCCATGCCGATGCAGGCAATGCCAGCACCAATGTATTTCGCGGCCGTCGGGTCCATGGGAAAGCTCCTGTTCGAGGGTTGTTTGAAGGATCAGCACTCAATGGCCGGGATGAAGCGCATCGCTGAGATAGATGCAAGTCAAGATGGCGAAGACGTAGGCCTGCAACAAAGCCACCAGCAGCTCGAGTGCCGTGAGCGCTGTCGTCAAAGCCAGCGGCAAGGCGGCGCCGAGCCAACCTAGAAATCCAAAACCAGCGAGCATCACGACGAAGCCGCCGAACACCTTCAACGTGATGTGACCGGCGAGCATGTTGGCAAATAGCCGCACGCTGTGGGACACCGGCCGCGAAAAGAATGACAGCACCTCGATCGCGGTGACCAGGGGCAGGATGTAGATCGGTATTCCGGTTGGCACGAAGAGCTTGAGGAACCGCAACCCGTGCAACCAAAATCCGTAGATCACGACCGTGAGGAAGACCAGCAGCGCGAACGCAACTGTAATGATGATGTGGCTCGTGACCGTGAACGCATATGGAATGATGCCCATCACGTTGAGCACGAGGATGAACATGAAGATGGAAAACACCAGGGGAAAAAACTTCATGCCTTCCGGGCCGGCGGTGCTTCGCAGCGTGCCCGCGATGAATTCATAGAACATCTCGGCGAGGGTCTGCAGTCGGCCCGGCACGAGCGCACGCGATCGCGTGGCGCCGAGCATCAGCAGAAGGATTAGGCCGAGCCCGATCAGCATGAACAGCGCTGAATTGGTCAAGGCAATCTCGGTCGTGCCGATGCGAAAGATCGGGAGCAGGTTTTTAATCTCGAATTGATGGATCGGATCCATGCGGTCTCACGTCCTTGTCGCTACCGGGCGGCATGGTCGTTTCAGATGGGCCGGAGCGTTCATTGCTTGCGATCCAGTGGACCGGTCGGGGCCACGCCCGCAGCGCGCATCACATTGAGAACGCCGGCTGCAAAGCCGAGCAGCAGAAACACGATCATTCCCCAGGGCGAAATTCCGAGCCAGCGATCCACAACCCAACCGAGCGCCGCGCCGACCAGGACGCCGGCGACGAGTTCGGTCGAGAGCCGAAAGCCCCGCGCGATCGCCGAGGGATCCGTGGCTCGACGTTGATTCGTACCGCCCTCGGAACGACGATCGGGGTGGACGTGGCCCAGTTGCTCGCCCAGACGCTTGAGCCGGGTGGAAAGCGCGGCCTCGTTGTCCAGCGGCTGTTCGCGATCACCTTTTTCGCGTGCGTCGTCGGCCATGCTTTCGACACCCGCGTCGGTTTTGGCAAGATCACGACAATATCCGCCCCCAAAGTCGGGCGGACCATAATGAACGGGTTTATACGAGTCAAGAATTGCACCTGCGCCGCAACCCATTGAAAGCGAACCGAATATGCACCCTGGCGTGGAAAGAAAATGGGCGCTCCACGTGCCCGCTTGGCGCGGCGCGCGCGCATGGGTGGCGGCGGAATTCTTTGCGGCGTAGGATTCCGTACATGCAGGCCCACGAGCGTTCGTCCACGGGACGATCAGACGAGGAAACATTGCATGATCCGCATGGCGCTATGCATCGTCGCTGGACTGGAACTTGCGGCGGCGCCGGTGGCTTCGGCGCAAACCGCGCCGCCGGAAAGCGACAATTCCCGGTACACCTTCAATCGCATTGATGCGGGCTATTTGCGGCTCGATGGCCGCACCGGCGAGGTATCGATCTGCGCCCAGCGCGCCGCAGGGTGGGCGTGCCAGATTATGCCTGATGAGCGTGCCGCGCTGGAGGCCGAGATCGCCCGCCTGCAGGCCGAAAACGCAGCAGTCAAAAAGGAGCTCCTCGCCCACGATCTGCCGCTGCCAGGCACCGTCAAGCCACAGCCCCCGGCTGCCAATTCTGACGAACCTCGTTTGCAGTTGCCCAATGACGCCGACCTCAACAAGGTCATGAGCTTCATCGAGAAGGTCTGGCGCCGCTTCATGGAAATGATCGCAGGGCTGCAGAAGGATATATTGAAAAAGACCTGACGATCGCCGCCGTCACTAGAGCATGACAGGCTCGTTGTCTCCAATCACTGAGTGCGTACCCGAGATCGTTGCGACTGCGACACTCGTGATCGACAGCAGTGGAAGCTCCTTCACCGAGATTACGCGCGAAGTCATGCGGTTCGTTATCGAGAGCAGGGCGAAGGACGGTGCGCTGTTCCTCTTCGCGCGGCATACTTCGGCTTCTCTGCTCATCCAGGAGAATGCCGATCCAGACGTGCGCAGCGATCTTGCGAGCGCGCTCGAGCGCCTTGCACCCGCGGCTGCCGGCTGGATTCACGATACGGAAGGGCCCGACGACATGCCGGCGCATGTGAAGACCATGCTCACCGGCGTATCGCTCCACGTCCCGGTGCTTGGCGGGGCTCTCGCGCTCGGTACGTGGCAAGGCATCTATCTGGCCGAGCATCGCGCGCGGCCGCACCGGCGTGAAATCGTGCTGCAATTCATCGGCAGCAGGCTGTGATCGGATTCTCGTTCTGCACGGGATCAGGCCCCGCCAGCGGCGGCTGCCTGAACACCGATGCGGACATTGTGCTATGCTTCGGCCAGGGAAGAGCGGAGAACTCGAGGGGTTGCCCGGATGAAGCGGATGGCCGGATCAATACGCATGGTCATCGCCGATGACCATCCGCTGTTTCGCGGAGCGTTGCGCGAGGCGGTTTCAGGTCTGTTCGAGGACGTGGAGATTGCGGAAGCGGGTTCCTTTGATGACGTAACGAAGCTGCTGGAGCGCGGCGCTGAAGTCGATCTCATCCTGCTAGATTTGGCCATGCCGGGTGTGCGCGGCTTCTCCGGCCTCATGTATCTGCGCGCGCAGTATCCGAGCGTGCCGATCGTCGTGGTATCGGCCAATGACGATCCTGCAGTGATCCGTCGTTGCATGGATTTCGGAGCGTTGGGATTCATCCCCAAGACCCTCGGCATCGAGATCATGCGCGGGGCGATTACCCGAGTTTTCGAGGGCGGCGTTTGGACCCCGCCGGATATCGACCTTGGAGCCGGCGCGGATGCCGAGACCACTGACCTATTGACCCGGCTCACCTCGTTGACGCCGCAGCAGGTACGCGTCTTGATGATGCTCTCGGAGGGCCTGCTCAACAAACAGATTGCCTACGAGCTCGGTGTCTCCGAAGCGACCGTGAAGGCGCATGTCTCGGCGATTCTGCAAAAGCTCGGGGTAGAGAGCCGCACACAAGCAGTCATTGCCGCCTCCAAAATTGAGCTCGGTCAATGGCCGCAGCCGGTCGGCGCGGGGCTTTGATTTCTCTTGGCCACGGCGAGTTCCGCGGGGCGCGCCGCCGCTCTCATTCCGCCGCGGCAAGCCGCTGCATACGCCATTGCGTCAACAACGCGCGCAATGCCGCTGGCTTGATCGGTTTGTTCAGCACCTGGACGCTGTTGGCGCGAGCATCCTCGCGTACGCGCGGGGTGCGATCGGCGGTGATCAGGATGGCCGTGAGATCGGCGCCAAAGCGGCGGCGCAGGTCCGCAATCGCAGCGATGCCATTCCCGTCGTCGAGGTGGTAATCCACGAGCAGTCCGTCTGGCGCCACCTTGGTCTCTGCGACGAGCGCGATGGCTGCCCCGAGATCCGACGCCTTTAGCACCCGACAGCCCCATCCCTCGAGCAGCATTTGCATTCCGTCGAGGATCGCCAAATCGTTGTCGATGCACAAAACGGTAATTCCCGAAAGCTGCACGCGATCGATATCCGGCGTCAGTTGTTGCTGCTGGCGCGGTGGTACGACAGACGAAAGCGGGACCTCCACCGAGAACTGCGATCCACGACCAACCGCAGAGCTGACGATGATCTTGTGGTCGAGAACGCGGGCGATGCGTTCGACGATCGAAAGGCCTAATCCCAAGCCGCGTGCCGCCTTGGCTCCCTGATCGAGCCGGTGAAATTCCTGAAAGATTGCACGCTTTTTCGAAGCCGGAACGCCGAGTCCGGTATCGTAGACGCCGATGCGCAGCCGATCGCCGTGGCGCCTGCAGCCGACAAGCACGCGACCCTTAGGGGTGTATTTGATCGCGTTGGATACGAGATTCTGCAGCAGACGCCGCAACAAACGCCGGTCGGATTGGATCGCGAGCGAGCAGGGGGCGAACTTGAGTTTTAATCCCTTCTCCTGTGCGAGCGGCGTGAACTCCACCTCCAATTGCCGCAACAACTCGTCAATGCGAAAACGGACGATTTCTGGCTTCATTGCTCCGGTATCAAGCCGGGAAATGTCGAGCAGTGCCCCAAATATTTCTTCAACCGCGTCGAGTGAGGCATCGATATTTGTGATCAACTGGGCGTCATTGCCACCGCCTTGCCGCTCGACCAGACTGGTGACGTAGAGACGGGCGGCATTGAGCGGCTGCAGTATGTCGTGGCTCGCCGCAGCGAGGAAGCGAGTTTTGGAGATGTTGGCCTGTTCGGCCTCGCCCTTGGCACGGCCGAGCTCGGTATTGAGGCGAGTCAATTCTTCGGTGCGCTCCTGCACCCGCCGCTCCAGCGACTCGTTGGCGCGCTCGAGTTCCTCCGCTGCCTTCACGCTGGGAGTGATATCGGTAAACGTCGTGACGATGCCGCCGTCAGGCATCGGATTGGCCCGCACCTCCATGACCAAGTCGTGCTCGGCAAAGCGCTCCAGAAACGGCTCGCTGTTGTTGACGTAGCGTGCAAGCCGCCCACGCACGAGCGCATCAGCAGTCTCCTGATCGGAGGTGCTCTGCTCGGCATGGAAGCGCAGAATGTGGTCGAGCGGGGTGCCAAAACGAGTGAGTTGCGGGGGCAACGCAAGAATCTCGCCGAATTGCCGATTCCAGCAAACGAGCAGTAGATCCTTGTCGAATACCGCGATGCCTTGGCGCACGTGGTCGAGCGCGGTTTGCAAGATCTCGCGGTTGTAATGAATGGCGGCATTGGCGTCGTCGAGCAGCTTGAGCGCCGCCTTGGTAGATACAGTGCGTTTACGCAACAGGAGCGAGAGCACTAGGCGCGAGGATGCCGCACCGATGGCCGACGCGAGCAAATGCTCGGCATAGCGCAGGAGTTGGAAGTCCGCCTCCGCCTTAGGATCGACGCTAATGCCGCGCGTCAACGCGTAGCTGTCGAAGGAGCTGCCTGTACGCTCCTCGCCGAGGTAGCGCGACACGGTCGTGGTCAATTCCTCGACCGTTACCGAGGAGCGCCAGAGCCGGAAACTCGGCGCGATCGGCGCGAGGTCAGAAGGAACGAATAGATCAGCTTGCAATCGTTCGATCGAACTCGGAGCGCGTCCAAGTGAGAACACCACATAAGCAAGGACGTTGAGCGCAAGGCTCCAGAACACGCCTTGCGCCAGCGGAGGCAGATCGAGTCCGATCAGTGCCTGCGGGCGCAGCAGCGCTATTCCCCAAGGCCCGTGCGCGAGCAGGCTCTGATCCACGATGCCGACGCTCGCCAGGCTGGGCAACAACAGCGTATACGCCCAGGCTAGGATTCCAATGATCATTCCCGCCAACGCGCCCCGCGCAGTACCCCGGCGCCAGATCAGGCCGCCGAAAAAGGCAGGGGCGAGTTGCGCCACCGCGGCAAACGACAAGAGGCCGATCGAGGCAAGCTGCGCGTCACCGGCCAGGCGATAATAGACGTAGGCAAGAAACAAGATGACGAAGATCGCCATTCGACGCACGATAAGCAGCAAGCCGCCCACGTTGCCTCGGCCGGCAATTAGCGCCTCGCGCCGCTGCAGCACTAGCGGCATCAGGATGTCGTTCGACACCATGATGGCGAGCGCGACCGATTCCACGATGACCATCGCGGTCGCCGCAGAAAGACCCCCGACGAAAGCCGCGATCGTAAACAGGTTGGAATGCGCCGCGAGCGGCAAAGCGAGCACGAACATGTCGCTGTCGACCTGTCCGGGACTGAACGTCAGCAGTCCGGCCAATGCGATCGGTACGACGAAAAGATTGATCAGAACGAGATAAAGTGGGAACAGCCAAGAGGCGCGCCTAATTTCGTCCTCAGTGTTGTTCTCGACAACGGTGACGTGGAACTGGCGCGGCAGCAAAACGATCGCGAACAGCGACAGCAGCGTCATTGCCAGGAGTGTGCCCGGCACCGGCTCTCGCGAGAACACCGCAGCGGTATTCGGCCGTTCCAGGGCTTGCGCAAAAAGTGAGAACGGTCCGTCAAACATCCAGAACGTGACGAACACGCCGACGCCGACGAAGGCAACCAGTTTGACGATCGACTCGGTTGCGATTGCCAGCATCAATCCGTCTTGATGTTCGGTGGCATCGATATGGCGCGTGCCGAACAGGACGGCGAAGATCGCCATTGCGACCGCGACGTAAAGCGCGATGTCGCCAAATACCGGCTGCATCGTTCCGCTGGCCGGTCCGAGCGGCACTAGAATCGTCGCCAGCGAGGACGAGACCGCCTTGAGCTGAAGCGCTATGTAGGGAACGGTGCCGACAATCGCGATGAGCGCCACGGTTGCAGCGACCGTCTGCGCTTTGCCGTAGCGAGCAGCAATGAAATCGGCGATCGACGTGATGTTCTGTGCCTTGGCTAAGCGCACGATCCGCACGATCAGCGGCGAACACAGCCCGATCAAAAGCATCGGTCCGATGTAAATGGTCAAGAAATCGAAGCCGGTGCGCGAAGCGAGTCCCACCGAGCCAAAGAACGTCCAAGAGGTGCAGTAGATCGCAAGTGAGAGCGGATAGATGAAGCGCCAGCGGCCTTCGCGGCCAAAGCGCCGCGTGCGGTCTCCGTAACTTGCGACCACGAACAATAGGCCGATATAGCCGAGCGCAACGGCGATAACGATCCAGCCTTGCAGCATGATGGCTTCACGGTCCGGGGGGCCAGGGCCCGAGACTTGTATTCTACCGCACGAAACTCCGAGCGAGAATATCGTCGGCGGGGGAGGGCTCACCCGATCGGGGCTTAGAACTTAGAAGATGCCTGGGCTGTCGCTGGAAGAGCTGGCGTTTCGCCTTCCAGCCGCGCACTGATCTCACTCGGCCGCCAGCGCGCGGTCCTTGAGCGGCAAAGCGAGCCGCTCCCAAACCTCCAGCAGCGCCTCGGCCAGCGCGTCGATCAGCGTGTCCTCGTGATAGGGGGTTGGCGTGATGCGCAGCCGCTCCGTCCCCTTCGGCACCGTCGGGTAGTTGATGGGCTGGATGTAAATGCCGTGCTCCGCGAGCAGGAGATCGCTCGCCCGCTTGCACTTCTCGGGCTCGCCCACGAAGAGCGGAACGACGTGGGTGGGACTCGGCATCACCGGCAAGCCGACACCGTTGAGCACCGCCTTGACGCGTGCGGCGCGCTCTTGATGGCGTTCGCGCTCGAAGTTCGATGCCTTGAGGTGGCGTATGGCGGCGGTGGCCGCGGCGCAGATCGCGGGCGGAAGCGCGGTGGTGAAGATGAAGCCGGGGGCGTAGCTGCGCACGGCGTCGCACAGCGCCGCGCTCGCGGCGATATAGCCGCCGAGACAGCCGAAGGCCTTGGCGAGCGTGCCTTCGATCACGTCGAGGCGTCCCATCGCGCCCTGCTGCTCGGCTTGTCCGCCGCCGCGCGGCCCGTACATGCCGACCGCGTGCACCTCGTCGGCATAGGTCATCGCGCGGTAGCGCTCGGCGAGGTCGCAGATGCGGTTGATCGGCGCCACATCGCCGTCCATGGAATAGAGCGTCTCGAAAACGATCAGCTTGGGCCGCTCCAGATCGGCCGCCCGCAACAATTCCTCGAGGTGCGCCAGATCATTGTGGCGGAAGATCTGTTTCTCGCACTTCGACTGGCGCGCGCCCTCGATCATGGAATTGTGGTTGGACGCATCCGACAGGATCAGGCAGTTCGACATGAGCTTGGCAATCGTCGAGATGCCGGTCTCGTTGGACACGTAGCCCGAGGTGAAGACGAGGGCGGCCTCCTTGCGATGGAGGTCGGCGAGCTCGCGTTCGAGATTGACCAGCGGGTGATTGGTGCCGGCGATGTTGCGGGTTCCGCCGGCGCCCGTGCCCATGCGGGTTGCGGTTTCGACCATCGCCCCGATGACTTGGGGATGTTGGCCCATGCCGAGATAATCATTGGAGCACCACACGATGACGTCGCGCGGTCCTTGCGGGGAATGCCAGATCGCGTGCGGGAAGCGGCCGGCGAGCCGTTCGAGATCGGCAAAGACCCGGTAGCGGCGTTCGTCCCTGAGCCGGGCAAGGGCGTGCGCGAAATACGCCTCGTAATTCATGGATCGCTCTCTTGCCTCGGCAGGCCGACCTTTTGGGACGCTCCCAAATTAGAAGCGTTCCAGGGCCCTTGTCGAGGCGATAATTGCCGCGCAAGCGTCAGAAATTTGATGCGGATTGCGGTAAAGTGTTGCGCATTGGCGCTTTGGCGGCCGATCAGGCGGGAGGCTGCGAGGTATAAAGAGTGAGCGAACACGGGCTCGAGCACGGCCTCACCAACTACGGCGACCGCGATTTCTCGCTCTACCTGCGCCGCTCCTTCGCGCAGTCCATGGGCTACTCGCGTGCGCTGTTGAAGAAGCGCGTCGTCGGCGTCGCATATACGCCGTCCGCCTTCAACAATTGCCACCGGCATTTCCCAGAATTGCTCGAGGCCGTGCGGCGCGGCGTGCTCGCCGCCGGCGCGCTGCCGATGGCGTTTCCCACCATCTCGTTGGGCGAAGTGTTTCTCAGCCCGACCAGCATGAAATATCGCAACCTGATGTCGATCGACACCGAGGAAATGATCCGCGCGCAGCCGATGGACGCGGTCGTCCTCATGGGCGGGTGCGACAAGACGGTGCCGGCGCAAATCATGGGCGCGATATCCGCCGGCCGGCCGGCGGTCATGCTGGTGGCAGGGCCGATGATGACCGGCCGCCACCGCGGCGAGCGGCTCGGCGCCTGCACCGACTGCCGACGCTTCTGGGCGCGCTATCGCGCGGGCGAGGTCGATGCGGAGGAGATCTCGCAAGTCGAAGCGCAGCTCGCGGTCACCGCCGGCACCTGTGCGGTGATGGGCACCGCATCCACCATGGCCTGCATCGCCGAAGCGCTCGGACTGATCCTGCCCGGCACCGCCGCGATCCCGGCGGTGCATGCCGATCGGCTGCGCGCCGCGGAAGCAACCGGCAGCGCGGCCGTCGCGCTCATCGGCTCCGATCGTACGCCAAGCCGCATCGTCAACGCAAAATCGGTCGAGAACGCGCTGCGTGCGCTGCTTGCGCTCGGCGGCTCGACCAACGCGGTGATCCACCTCACCGCGATCGCCGGGCGCGCCGGCGTGAAAATTTTGCTCCAAGAGCTCAACCGGCTCTCCGATTCGAC
>Ga0126372_10000027_pt1 | contig 34877 bp, 31 predicted proteins | sample PanSoiMetaPlot_6_FD_92762 | JGI IMG/M metagenome (GOLD analysis project Ga0126372, IMG submission 92762) | Tropical forest soil microbial communities from Panama - MetaG Plot_6 | ecosystem: Environmental > Terrestrial > Soil > Tropical forest > Bulk soil | place: Panama | collected 2016-02-17
CGCCAGTACGTGGACGATATCGTAACCGTGAGTGAAGACGACATTTGCGAAACCATGCGTCTGCTGGCCGGCAATCCAAAAACCATAGCGGAGCCGAGCGGGGCGGTAGCGGTGGCGGCATTCCTGTTTCATCGCGACCAGTTGCCTCCTGCGCGGGTCAACGTGGCCGTTATCAGCGGCGGAAACGTCGCACCGGAGACGCTGGAGGAGATCGAAGCCACATCTTTAGAGATGCAGCCGGCTAGGTCTCTACGGCAATTGGGGTGATAGGATTCTGTATATGAAGTTGCATGGCTGGGTCCCTGGCGCCTTGCTGGCACTGCTGATTTCCTCATCCGCCTTCGCTGCAGAACGCGCAACCCTGGTGCGCGAGGCTACCATTTACCTGTCCCCGGACGCTGGGTCACCCAAGCTCGGTAATGCCGAGCGGGGGCGCGAGCTGGTGATCCTCGAAACCAGTCGTGAGTGGGTTCATGTGGAAGCTCTTCTGGGGCCGCAACGCGCGCCCGACGCCGCCTTCGTTGACGACGAGGAGGATCAGGAAAAGACCATAACCGGCTGGGTATTGCGCAAAGGCGTGGTGGGCGCGTCCATTCCCAATGGCGACAAAATCGTATTCGGCGAGGCCGCCAATGCGGAAGACGAGGCGAGCCGCCGCGGCGGGCGTAAAGGAGCCGCGCAGGACGCCATGCGCCTGTACCGGAGGGTTTTCGATTATTTTCCCGGTTCTCCGCTGGCGGGCGAGGCCCTGTATCGCGCAGCCGATATTCCTTGGCAGCTCGAGAAATCCGACGTCATGTCGCGCCCATCGGCCAAGGCGCAAGAGGCGTACCTGCGCGAGGGTATGAATGAAGATTGGATGAAGGAGGTGGAGAAGAAATTTCCTAACACCAAATGGGCGGAGTTGGCGGCCTTTCATCGCCTCGACAATAAACTTTGTGGCGATTGGCAGGGTTCGACCAAGTGTCCGGAAAAAGAAGCCGATATGTACGAGAAGTACGCCAAGGAGCACCCCAACTCTCCCGCCGCTGCCGAAGCTCTTTACAATGCCGCTTGGCGGCGCGCCGCTCTGATCGAAATGTATAAGAGCGAGGAACAGGCAAAAAAATCCGATGAGGCGAAGAATGCCGCCGTCCTCCTTACCCAGAAAATCGTCGCGCAGTATCCGCAGCAAACCAATTGGGCGGCACGCGCGCAGGCTCTTATGTATCTAGTCGAACAAGGCATTCCGACCTATGGAAACGCGACGGAATAGTGGGTTACGCTTGCCCCGTGCACACCAAACCTCTCACTCGCCGAACCTGCTCTTATGCGAAACAATTTGAACCACATCGAGACGTCCAGGAGGAGCGTTGAACGACTATCTACTGTCGCTGGTGTTAGGGGTAATCGAGGGTTTGACGGAATTCTTGCCGGTCAGCTCGACGGCGCACTTGCGCATCGCTGAGGCGCTGTTTCATATCGATCTGTCCAGTGGTTACTGGAAGATGTACACCATCATCATTCAACTGGGCGCCATATTATGCCTGCCGGTGTATTTCTGGTCGAGAATAGAAAAGTTTGTGTCCACGTACCCGCGCGGCGAAGGTGGTGATCGCACATTTTTGACGCATCCGCTCGGGCTCACCATGATTGCTTTTGTGGTCACGGCTCTTCCTTCCTTCCTGCTAACCAAAGTCATCGGCCAACACCTGGAGAGCCTGGTAATCATGGGTTATTCGCTGCTGCTGGGCGGGATTGTGATGTGGATTGTTGATGCCATGAAGGCGCCGTGGGAAAAGGCTGGCCCCGACGCGATGGGATCCAAGATCGATACCCGCAAGATGGAAGATATGTCCCTAGGACAGTCGATCTGGATTGGCGCCTGCCAAGTTCTTTCCGCCGTGTTCCCCGGTACATCGCGTTCGATGTCAACTATTGCCGCCGGCCAGCTCGCAGGCATGTCGCGGGCCTCGGCACTGGAGTTTTCCTTCTTCATTTCCATCCCTACAATGGTTGTGGCTACTGGCTACACATTCCTGAAAGCGGTGACGGGAAGAGGGGAAAATCCAATCGGCGCCTCAGATCTGAGTGTGCACGAATGGGCGGTTTTGGCCATTGGATTTGTTGTTTCCTTCATCGTGGCTTACTCCTCGGTGGCGTGGTTTATGTCATGGGTCAGGCGGCGGGGATTCGCTCCTTTTGCGGTTTACAGGATTCTGGTCGGAGTCGTCGTGTTGGCCTGGGCTAAGGGAGTGATTGGGTAAAACGGCCACGGAATTCTCATGGACCAACCTTGATTAAGGCTTGGAAGCCCTTGTTTCGGAAATTCTCGATCTTCGCGTAAATCGCAGCCAAGTTGCTGACTCTCAACCAGTAAACTCATTTTTCTCGTGGCTAACGACAGCACTAAGTCGGGTACTCGAGTGAAATCCAGATTGTCGCCGGACTTGGTTCTTGTCATAATCATGTGGCTCTGGCGATCTTTACACGGGGGGTGAGGTGTCTTTTTGTGCCCGCGTGCAACGACGCCCTAAATGAAGTATCTTGCGAAGGTATTCTCCCCAACTGCCAACCGCCGGCTCAATGAGCTGATCGGGATCTTGTTGTGTGTCTCCGCGCTCCTCCTGTTCCTCGCCCTGATCTCCTATTCACCGCTGGATCCGTCCTTGAACAGCGCTTCGGTGCTGACTGGCTCACGAGCAGCGCGCAACTGGATTGGAATTTTCGGCGCCATTGTTTCCGACTTGTGCCTGCAGATTTTCGGTATCGGGGCTTTCCTAATTGCCGGCATGATAGCTCTGCTGGGGATGCGCTGGTTTCGCTCACGCAAGGTTCATTCGCCACTGGCAAAGACACTGGGAGCGGCTTGGCTGGTGATTTTTGTGCCCGCGATGCTGGCCCTGATTCCCGGCGACTGGCGCTGGATGAACGTAATTCCGCTGGAGGGCCTGACAGGCCGCGTGGTCGGCGACTTCCTGATCCATTACTTCAACCTGGCGGGCGCGTACATCGTCTGCGCCACGGTCCTGGCTGCTGCGCTATATCTTTCTACAGCATTTTCATTTTCCGCACTCGAGGTCTGGGCGCCCACTCGCTTCGCTTTCGCGATCACTTTGCGGGACCGATGGAAAGACTGGCGGGAAGCCCGTGCCCGCAAAAAAGCTCAGAAGGAACTGGAGAAGCGACGTGCTGCCCGACCGATGGCAACGACCCAGCTGGTTGCCGCCCAGACGGTCGCTCCGCCGCCGCCGACGCCGCCGGCAAGCCCGCTCAGATCGGGCATCGAGCGGGAGTTTGCCGAGAGGACCAGCGACGAGCGGCCCAGGTCCGAGTCCGTTACACCAAACCCTGAAGTCAGCGATCGCGCCGATCACTTGCAAAAAGCAAAGACCACACTGGCGCACATCGCCGGCGGCTTCCGGCTTCCGCCTAGTAGCCTGCTCCATCGTCCGGATGAGCAGCAGGTAGTCGACGAAAACGAGCTCAAACACCTGGCGCAGGTGTTGACGGAAAAATGCGCAGAGTTCGATGTGCGCGGACAGGTAACGCAAATCAATCCGGGTCCGGTCGTCACCACTTTCGAGTTCAAACCGGAGGCCGGAATAAAGTACAGCCGCATCACAAACCTCACTGACGACCTCTGCCTGGGATTGAAGGCGGAAAGCATTCTGATTGAGCGCATGGCCGGCAAATCCACTGTGGGGGTTCAGGTCCCAAACCGTGAGCGTGAGATTATCTGGCTGCGGGAAAACATTGAATCGCAAGAGTTCATCGCCTCCAGATCGAAGCTGACTCTGGCGATGGGCAAAGACATTAATGGCCGAATTGTGGTGGCCGATCTGGCCGGCATGCCTCACCTCCTCATCGCGGGCTCGACGGGCACCGGCAAGAGCGTCGCGATCAACGCCATGATCATGTCGATCCTCTACAAGGCCACTCCGGACGAGGTTCGCCTGGTGCTGGTTGATCCCAAGCGGCTGGAGTTAGGCAATTACGAAGGTGTACCTCATCTGCATACCCCGATCATCACCGAGCCGAAGCTGGCAGCCAATGTCTTGCGCAATGCGGTACGCGAGATGGAACGACGGCTCAAGCTGCTGGCCAGCAAAGGTGTGCGCAATATCGATCAATACAACCGCCTATTTGACGACGGCACGCTCGGCCTGTTCGACGATAGCCAGGACGAGCAGCCCATCCCATACATCGTCATCATCATTGATGAGTTAGCCGACCTGATGATGCTAGATCAGAACAACGTAGAGGAGTCGATCACTCGTCTGGCACAGATGGCACGAGCGGTGGGAATCCACCTCGTGCTGGCCACGCAACGGCCGTCAGTGGATGTGATTACGGGGCTTATTAAGGCGAACTTTCCCGCCCGCGTATCCTTCCGCGTCGCCACCAAAGTCGATTCGCGGACTATTCTCGACGCCAACGGGGCCGAAGCTCTCCTCGGTCGCGGCGATATGCTCTATCTGCCATCGGGCTCCTCACGCGTGCATCGCCTGCACGCGCCATTCGTTACCGAAAAGGAGATCGCTGCGGTAGTTGAATTCTGGCGCTCGCAGGCCGTTGCCGAATATCAACAGCACTTCCTGGAAGCCCCCAATGATGAACCGGAACCCGGGGAACAAGGAGCCAGTGCGGAATCGGGCAGTGAGGAGAGCGAGAGCGATCCGCTGTTTGAAGATGCGGTACGCCTGGTAGTGGAGTTTGGGAAGGCTTCTACTTCCCTTCTGCAACGCCGCTTACGCATTGGTTACGGCCGCGCAGCGCACCTGATCGATTTGATGGAGCAGGACGGGATCGTTGGCGCCGCCGATGGCCCCAAGCCACGCGAAGTACTCAAACGCCCCGACTGGATCTCCGAAGTCGAACAGCAGATGCACTAGTCTTGCTGTCGCAGTCAAAGAGTTCCCCGCCGACGTTCCATTCCCTCTCAGACCGCTACGCAAATGCAGGAACTCGCGTCTTCTCCCGGTCCTTCGGAGCACTGAATGGAGGCCCTCATCTGTCGGAATTTACAAGTGGTTCTCCGATCGCCACGTTCCTGACCAATGCCTGGGCCGGTCTGCATGAGGAGTCAAGAATAGGCAGCCGAAAAAAGCTCCTTTGTCTACATCGATAAATGCGATTCGAACGCAAGCGCTACAGAAGGGGAGCTGTCGAGCGAAATTCAAGAACCTGCAAACACCGGCTAAGAAACAGAGGAAAAAGGCTATTTCGTCTTTGGTAACGAGGCAGTTCTGGAGTTTGAAAGTCGGTCCGGTACCAAACCCTACGGGCAACCACCCGAAAACGATCCGATAAATGGCGTCAACGGTCGGATATCGTGACGGCCTGAGCACGACATCCTTAATTGCAGGATTTACTTAGGGTCAAATTGCCTGCATTTAGGATCAGAGTTTAGGAGTGCTGATGAAATTCCACACCGAATACCTTGTGTTTCATACGTCCGCGCACCGGGAGTACGTCCGCATCACCCCGAAAGTTGAGGCGATTGTCAAAAAGAGCGGGATCAAAGAAGGCATGGTGCTGGTATCCGCGATGCACATCACGGCGGGAGTTTATGTGAACGATGACGAATCAGGCCTGATTGAAGATATCGACCAATGGCTGGAAAAGCTGGCGCCCTTTAACGAAGACTATCGCCACCATGACACCGGTGAAACGAATGGCGATTCCCATCTCAAAGCCTTACTGATTCACCACGAGGTCATCGTTCCTATCACGGCAGGCAAGCTTGATTTCGGCCCTTGGCAGCGGATCTTCTACGCTGAATTCGACGGTCAGCGAGACAAGAGGGTCATTGTAAAAGTAATGGGAGAGTAGAACAGCTCCTAATTCTCCACTTTCCCGTTCGTACCTTGAAGCGATTACTAAGTTGGCTGATTGTGAAGAAGACGTCCGCTACGGAAACACCTAATTCGCAACCGTCATCCCGTAAGTTACAGCGGCTTAACCGCACAACTCTCCCAATGGACGACTCCCGGGCCGAGAAATCCCTTTAGCCATGTGCACTCACGCGGCGCACCATCGCGCGGGCTGAGATTTATCTACGCGATAAAGGCATCAGGCCGCCCTGGCATGAACATAATAGGACATCGGTGGTGTCAGCTTCCGACAGGGGCCGCCATGCCCTATTTCAATGGCGCGGGCGTGGGCTTACGGAATAATAACCCTATAATCAAACCTATCACCAGACCAACGACACCTCCAGCCCAAGCTGCGCATGGGAACCACGGACATCTGCGAAACCAAGTGGCATCTAGCAGCATTTCTTCATCTCCTCTGTCACTAGTCTCATGGAACCAATTCCTATAATGCCATAGACCGTTACTTCAATTCCTTATTGCCTGCAGCTCGTGAAGCGCTTGTCCACGGACCGGCAGAGGATCGCCAGTATTCCACAGCTGTAGAAATTCACGATAATAGATTGCCGCCGAGCCGAAATCTTTAAGTCCTGAATAGGCTCGAGCGATCTCGAGATGCGCCAATACCCAATCTATTGGCGATTGATCCTGAAGTATTTCACCCTTTGAGTCCAGCACATTTTTCCACTCCGCAATGGCGTTGCTCCAGTCCTTTCGTGCCTGATATGCTCTAGCCATGCCTTGATGAGAGAACATCATCGGGTAATCGTTGTTAGCAGTTTCTAAGAACTGTCGCGACGATTTACTTTTGCCCTCCGCGAGTAAAATTTCGCCCGAAAGAACGTTAACGCAAGCTCTCGCGAAAGCTGTAGAGGAACTGCTTGGAAGAGTCTTCAGCTTTTGCAGTACCTTGCTCGCGGACATAGGATCACCCATGCGTGCGTACAGGATTCCAGCGCGGGCTAGTGCTCCTGGGTCGATCGTCGGATTGAAGGCGTCAACAATACGTCTAAGCTCCTCCCTCCCTGGCTTGTCACGGCCTTGAGCTAAGTAGGTGGATGCTAAGAGATAACGCCCGAGTAACTCATAAGAAAGGTTGCTGGACTCGTGTTCGGCAGCAACAGCAGTTCTCAGCTGCTCCTCGGCGGTTGCCAGCTTGCCTTCATACATATACGCCCGAGCTAAATAGATGCGGCCTGCACTTCGGTAGGGCCCGGGGGTGTTCTGCATAATCTGAAATTCCTTCATCGCATCCGCAGTTTGTCCTTTGGCCAAGAGCGCGAGACCCAGCCCCCAGTGCAACGCTGGCGTATCCCAGCCAGAGCGATAGGCCTGCTGGTAGGTAGCAATCGCCTCATCGTTACGGTTCGCCAATGCAAGAAATCGAACCAACTCGACATAAGCATGGACGGAGTGCGGTGCTAATCTGGCAACTTCCCTTAGTTGCTCGATAGCACGAGTTGTGTCTGCTACGTTGCGATATGCAAATGCAAGATCTTCATGTGCCTGAGGATCGTCAGGATAAAGCTTCACGAGCACTCTAAGGCTATCGACTTGCTTCTCGTATTCGCCCTTAACTTCGTAATAACTCCCCTCGATCAGGCGTTGCTCTCGATCGGTAACCGAACCCCTCTGATCATAAGCGCGCTGCAAAAACTCCAATTCCTTGGATGGATTACCTATCCTTCCGTACACGAACCCCATCATCCGGTTGGCCATAGCGAATAATGGATCTAACTGCAGCGAAGCCTGCAACAAACTCGGTACTGGATCGAGCTTCCCCAAAGCCATGTAGTCAGAAGCCTCGGAGTAGAGTTGCAGCGCATCCAGCGAGTTCGTTGTTACGTTTGCAAGGGGCTTGCTAGTGTTCGATATCTTGGCGGCGGATTCACCCAAGTCCCGGCGCACATCCCGGGCCAGCTTGTCCACTTCGTCAAAGAACTGTTCTTTCCTATCGAAATGCTTCTTCTCCGCAAATAAGAGGTTTCCAGTTGCCGGGCTCTCACCTCTGACCGTGATCTGAAATGCCTGCCCCAGGTGCTCAATGCTACCGGTCAGCAAAACTTGGATATTTTCCCGGCGGCAAATCTCGCGCCCCAGAGTCTCGTCAATCCTGCCTGCGTCCGTGCGCTTCATACGCTGGAGGGCTTCATAAATTCGAGTGCGGGGGTAGACATTTACGTAGGGAGATTGTTGAAGCGCGATGGTAAGACCTTCTCGTACACCCTTATCGGGGATTGGATCTTCGCCAGTGCTGTCGAAGTCGGTGATCAGAGCCCAGCCGCGTTCCTGGAACGGCGGCGGGCGATGTTTCCAGCTGTAGAACGTATACCCACCGGCAAGCAGGAGTGCCACGGCGGCTACGGCCAAAATGGGTGCTCTTTTGTGGCGCTGATAGCGGATGAGCGGTCTCGGCAGCGGTTTCGCTGACTTGACTCCCGCCTGCACTGCGCGTAGATCCTCGACGAGGTCCTGCGCATTGGCATAGCGTTTGGCGGGATCTTTGGCCATCATGCGAGAGATAATCCGGTCCAGCTCCTCGGGAACCGTCGGATTGAAGATCCGAATGGAAGCCGCTTTTTCGTGCAAGATTCGATGGGTGGTCGCGACGTAGCTATCCGAAAGAAAGGGATGATGTCCAGCCAAGGCCTCGTACAGGACTAGTCCGAGTGAAAATATGTCGGAGCGTCCGTCCGCTCCCCTCTCCAGCAGCACTTCCGGAGACATGTAGGCGGGCGTACCGCCAATCGTAGCGGATCGATCGACCGTGGAACTCTGGTCGGAGCGAGGCAGAAACTTGGCTACCCCGAAATCCAGGATCTTTACATTGCCGGCAGTACTGAGCATGATGTTTTCCGGCTTGATGTCGCAGTGGACGATGCTGACGTGATCAGCGGCAACCAGAGCTTCGGCACACTCGACGGCGATCTTCAGGAACTCGTCGAGGTTCATAGGGTCGTGCAGACGACGACGCAAGGTCTGGCCTTCGACGTATTCCATGACGAGCAGAGTCTCATCCTGCTCGTCCATCACGTCGTAAATAGCGGCTACGTGAGGATCGGTAAAGCGTGAGGCGCGTTCGGCTTCTTCCTGGAAACGGCTGCGGTAGGCAGAATCCACTCGCAGGTATGGCGACAGCCGTTTGAGGGCGACCGTGCGCTTCAGCCGGGTGTCTTCAGCGCGATAGACTTCGCCCATCCCACCTTTGCCTAGCCGTTCGCCGATGACGAATCTTCCAACGGTTCGCCCAGCCAGAGAATTCGACGAAGCTACGCCCATAGCTAGAGAAGCCTGCTCGGTATCGGGGGAGTCAGGCGGAGTTGCGCGCCGATTCTTTGTGCACGCCCTCGATTCCTGCTAAGCACAAGAATCGCCTGATGCCAACGCGCCTTACGCTCAATGCACACTACCGGCAATTGACGGGGGAAGAAGCCTAATAGGCTGCGCTGGACCAAGCAGCACCTGTTATTGTGCCACAATTCTCGAGGTCCCATACTCTTTATAGAAAGTTCTTCATACAAAACGGCCCGCCGCCAGACTTCTCAAACTCGGAGATGTCCACGACCACCGGAGTGAGCCGCTCCTGCTCGAGCACATGGGCGAGATCTTTACTCAAGTGGGGAACGATGTAATAGCCGTTCGCCACGATCCCGTTGCACAGAAACCGGGTTGTGTCTTCCCGGCTCAGCTCGTATATTCGCTTCCAGCCCTGGCGCAGCTTCTCGAGAGCGTCAGAAGAGAATGCATCAGGACAGAGGATCGCAGCCTCTGGGTTCAGGGGAGACAACGACGCGTCCAGGTGGTAACAGTATTCGTCCACAAGGTGCAACGGGATTACGGGGATGCTTAGGTCCCTCATGGCCGCTCGGAATTTCTCAATTCCACCCCGAGTTGACCGGAACCCGTAACCTGCCCAAATCCTAGAGCCGTCTGGATGCCAGAGCAGGTCGCCATGGCCTTCGAGGTACTCTCCGCGGAGGTCAAGCGCAACAACCTCGTATCCACGTTTCCGAAACCATTCAACGTAATACGGGACTTCCCTCTGCCGCGAAGGATGTTTCATCTCACTCGGAACAATGAATTTCCCGATCTTCTCCTGGTAGCCGACGAAGACCGGGTTCGCGGCAAAAACCATGTCTTCCAGGTCAGGAACAGGCTCTATGGTTTCGACTTGAAGTCCAGCTTCCCTGAGCGCCAGCCGTAACTCTTCCCACTGCCGCTGAGCCTTCTCGCGGTCGATAGGCGCACGCATGTAGGGATTCTTCCGGTCGCGCACTTCGAAATGCGTCGGTGGACAAAGAAGAACCGCATTCCCCGCCATCTAGTAATGCTACTCGCTGCGAGCGCCTAGCTTCCAGCTTTCGGAGAATCCACAGCGCGCGCGTTTCCTGAAACAGAACGAAATCATGGACTGTGAGTGGCGTTTCTCGCGGCGGGTATTGCTGCTCGGGGGTAGTCGCTCTGGGGATGCTGGCTGACGCCAGGCCACAAAAAGTGACGCATCTCGTCGAGTGCTGACCGGAGCACCTCGATGGACTCCATCTCGTCAAAGCTGCTGATCGGTTCCCTCAGCTTCGGATCAGCGGAGGCTCGCACGGCAGCACGATTCCGTTCTCGTTGGATGGCTCGCAGGTCTAGGCAACACGCAGGATTCCGATATCGATGTCGTCCGTATAGTCGTCAGCCGTCATCGTGCTCGACCCAGCGTAATAGCAGGCTCAAGATCTCACCTGGAGTGGACAGCGAAATAGATGTCGGCTGTGCATGCGCTTTGGTAATTCTGCGTTACCTTGGGCCGAAATACGCGTGAGATGCCGGTTTTATGCGTTTGCGGCATCGGGGAGCGCGCGGAATTTCAGAAATGCCTACACGGAGTGTGTCTCAAGTGGATTCTCGAGCTCTCGCCTATGCTCCCAGATCACCGGTGCCCACCAACTGCCGTTCTCAACTTGCGGGCAGGCTCTCGAGTAACCAATAGACGGTGTCTGCCAAAACGTCGGCGCAACTGACTACCGGGTCGCAACCTGCTGCAACATTGTGATACAAAACTCGCCAGTGTCGACAAGCTCTCAACCCACTCTGATTCGTGCCATGGGCCGCTGGACGCTGGTTGCCCTAGTCATCAACTCCATCATTGGCAGCGGCATTTTCGGATTGCCATCGCAGCTGGCCGCCAATCTCGGGAGGCGCAGCCCCTGGGCGGTCCTGCTGTCGGCAATTCTCATCGGCATCATCATGGCCAGCTTTTCGGAGGTGGCATCGCACTTCACCGAGGCGGGCGGTCCCTACCTCTATGCGCGTGTCGCTTTTGGCCGGCTGATGGGCATAGAGATGGGTTGGATGCTGTGGTTGGCGCAGCTCAGCGCTCCGGCCGCCAACGCAAGTCTCTTTGTCATCTACCTCGGCGAATTTTGGCCGAAAGCAAATGATTTGTGGCCCCGATTTCTGACTTTGACGGTGCTTGTCGGGGCTCTTGCCTTGGTCAACTACCGCGGTGTCCGCGCGGGGGCGGAGCTCGGTAATTTTTTGACCATCGCCAAGCTGTTACCGCTTGGCATCGTTATCGTGGCCGGTCTGATTTACATGCTAGGCGAGCACCACACGCCGCCACTACTGTTGGCTGAACCTTCCCGCTCTAGCTGGCTCAAAGCAATTCTCGTAATGATCTTCGCGTACGGCGGGTTTGAAAGTGCGCTGACCCCCATGAGTGAGGCTCGCGACCCTCGGCGCGACGTGCCATTCAGCCTCTTCGCCGCACTTGCGTGCTGCACGTTCATCTATATCGTCATACAGTGGATCGCAGTGAACGTTCTGCCTAACGCCAGTCTTAGCCAACGCCCGTTGGCCGATATCAGCAGACTGGCTCTGGGTAGAGGGGGAGCTTTGCTGGTCACCATCGGTGCCCTGACCTCGTTTTACGGATATCTCAGCGCGAAGATACTTGGAGTTCCCCGAATTACTTATGCACTCGCCGAAGCTGGTGATTTTCCCAGGATTTTCGCTGCCATTGACCCCAGGTTTCGCACTCCGTACTTCTCGATTTTTGTCTTTGCTGCGCTCACCTGGACATTGGCTCTGTTGGGCGGCTTTGCGTGGAATTTAACGTTGTCCGCAGTGGCACGCCTCGTCTATTACGGTGTCGGCTGTGCCGCTTTACCCGTGTTAAGGAAAAAGCAACCCGGATCGGCTTTATTCCGCCTGCCGGGCGGTCCATACTTTTCGGCCGCGGGAACGTTGATCTGTGCAGTCTTGTTGACCCAGGTTGACCTCAGCAAGTCGCTACTTCTGATCACCACCGTGGTGATTGCATTTTTGAACTGGCTCTGGGTGCGGCGGTCGAAATCTCCATCCCGCAGCGAGCGCGTCGGTGTGCTCTGAGGCCTTGCTGTTTAATTGTTCGGAGTGTTAGCGCATGAATAAACTAGCAATCCTCGCTTGTTCCTTCCTGTACGTTTTCGCAGCTCTTGCCTCGGCGCAGCCGTCCTCCGAGTACATCATTGAGAAAGATATGCCGGTTCCCATGCGAGATGGTGTAACTCTTCGCGCGGATATGGTGCGACCAAGTGGCCATGGACAATTTCCGGTATTGGTTTATCGCACTCCTTACGGAAAGGAATTCGCCTTGCGGGAGTACTCGACGTTTCGGCATGCAGTCGAGCGCGGCTACGCTGTTGTCGTCCAGGATGTGAGGGGTCGTTATGCTTCGGCGGGCGACTTTCTCCCCTATCAGCAGGAAGGTCACGATGGATACGACACGATCGAATGGGCTGCTGCGCAACCCTGGTCCGATGGATCGGTGGGAACATTTGGCCTGTCTTACCCGGGCGCCGTACAGTGGCTGGCCGCGGTCGAGAATCCACCGCACTTGAAGGCCATGGTCCCGGCCATGACATTTTCGACGCCTCAGAATTTCTTTTATGCGGGCGGCACGTGGGACATGTCTTGGATTGAGTGGATTTGGGAAAACATTGCACCTGACGTTCGTGTCAAGCGGAATCTTCCCGGACCCAAGACTCACGGCGAAGCTGCCGCCGCCTGGAGGAGTGTCGGGCTAGGTGCGCTCGCGAAGTTGCCGCTCTCCGCCCTGCCAGAGTTGCAGGGTATCGCGCCATATTACTATCAGTGGCTCCAGCACAGGCCGGAAGATCCATGGTGGGATTGGGCCGAACTTCGCGACAAGTACGATCGGGTGCAGGCCGCCGTACTGAACTTTTCTGCCTGGTATGACGACAACTACGGTCCCGAGGGCGCAACCACCAACTTCACCGGTTTGCTGAAAGCGCGCGTGAAGCAAACCGACGCCCGCACGCACCTCCTAATCGGCCCCTGGGTTCATGGCGTCGATGCAACCGCCAAGGCCAAAGCTGGGGATCGCCAATTTGACGCCTCAGCGGTCATCGATTATGACAACGTCGTGCTCCGCTGGCTCGATCACTACGTCCGGGGCGTCGATAATGGGGTGGAGAAAGACAAGCGCGTTCGCTATTTCGTTATGGGACGAAACGAGTGGCGGGAACGAGATTCCTGGCCTCCCCCGGCGGACAGCACTCCCTACTATCTCTCGGTATCGCGCGGCGCTCGGGGACTCGGCCTACAAGCACCGATTCAAGGGAACGCATTTACTTCCTTCATGTCTGATCCGGCGCACCCGGTTCTGAACCCGTATGAATCGTCTGGCGCACACGATTACAGCAGCCTCGGCGGCAGGAAAGATGTCTTAACCTTTGACACAGCACCGCTTGATCAGTCCGTGGAAGTCACCGGACCAATTCGGGCAAAAATCTTCATGTCGTGCGACTGCCGTGACGCCGATGTGTGGGTCCGCTTGTTGGACGTCGCTCCCGATGGCAAGGCATTCAATTTGATGAATCCGGGACTTGACATTATTCGTGCCAGCTATCGGAATCTGGCGAGTGGCAGGCAGTTGCTGACGCCAAACAAAATCTACGAGCTCGATCTCGTGAACCTGATCACCAGCAATGTCTTTCTGGAGGGACATCAAATCCGGGTTCAGATTTCCGGTAGCTTCTTCCCGAACTTCTCACGCAACCTGCAGACCGGGGAACGGGAAGAGGTTTCCGGAACCTTGAAGAGCGCAGAAATCCGCATATACCACGACCGACGCCACCCATCGCGAATAGTCTTGCCGATCGCTAAGGAATTGCCGTAAACCGGGTGGCCACGGATCTGCACGGGTCGTCACGCATGCGACCCGTGCAAGATCCGCCCCCAATTTCTCTATTTGTTTATGTCTTCCTTAGCTTCCAGGCGCTTCACCAGCCCGCCAACCTGAGCTTTGGCCGACTCGGGTGCGGCATCCTGCGCCGCTTTCATCTCTTTTACGGCACTGTTGAAGTCAGCCTGGCTACAGTAAATCCGGGCCATGCCGGCGTGGGACAGCCAATCGTTCGGATATCTCTTATAGCTTGAGCGATAGATCGCGAATGCCTCGTCGGCCTTCTTATCTTGCTGCAACTGCCGGGCATACCCGTACAACTGCTGTGAATTGCCAAGTTGAAGCGCCTCTTCACGTAGCGAAGCCGCCTCCGTGGTTTTGCTCAAGCCGTCCAAAGCCTTCGACTTGGTTATCAGATTTTCGAAGCGCTTCTCCTGCCCGATAGATTCATCCGAATACTTGAGGGCTTGATCGTAATTGGTCTTTTCGCCGATCCAGTAATTGGCCGCGTCGTCCCAACCTTCCCAGGTGTATTGGGAAATGCCTCGCAGCTGCTTCTCGAGGCTGCGGTCGACGGCCTCGTGCACATTAACGATGACCTTGAAGGGAACCGCAACCTTGTCCCACGACATGGTCACGACCGCCGAATCGGCCGCGGGCTGATCAAAGTCGTAGGTAAGAGCTTCGTGAAACTGAGCCGCTCCGGGCTTCACCTTGACACGCAACGCGTCTTCTTTCTCGCTATAACTGAAGCTCCCCCAGGCCGTTGCCATTTTCGAAAAGATTACCGTCCATTCACTTTCTCCCGGGATCATATGCAAGCCGTAAGTGCCCGCACTGAGCACTTGGCCCTCGACGTTGACCGGGTCAGTAAATGTGATGGTCGTATTTTCATTTGCTCCGGCACGCCAAACCGCGCCGTAGGGCACGATTCCGCCGAATACTTTGCGTCCCTTCACGAGCGGACGATGGTAGTTAATGGTTATATCGGTAACGCCTATGCGCTGTGTCAGCTCGGCATGCTGGCTGTCGCGAGGCAGGTTTAGAAGGGCCGATTGCGCGTAGCCCAATGTGCTAATCAGGATTAGATTCAACAACATAGCAGCAGTTCGCTTTATTGGCATAAAGATCTCCTCTTCGCCTCGAAAAACTGCGGAACGTGAATCGGATTTCGTTCGTTGACCGACAGCCAGCTTAGACGGGCTGCCCCTCTCCGGGTTAGCAGTTTCTGATTGCCGCCAACCAGCGGGACGAGGTGCGCCCGAGTCCAACGCATGTCGTTGGCGGCTTCGGAATTATTGCGACAGCGGTGAGCGCTCGCCCGCGCGCAGGCGGCCGCGAGATTAGCCTAGCAGCTAACCATTGCGGGCGGCTTGCGGTCTAAACATTGGAAAAGAATGCGGGAACCTTGCCCAATCTGGCATCGTACTTAAAAGCAGGTGAAAATCGGGCGGAACGAGCCCGCCGCTCAAACCAGGGGGGATTAGCCCCGTCGATAGCTACCCACTCGTAATGCACTATGCGAGCTTTCCTCGACATTGTGAAGCAGTCGTTGTCCACCCTCTGGGCTCATAAACTGCGTTCGTTCTTGACAATGTTCGGAATCGCCTGGGGCGTCGGGTCACTGCTTCTGCTGGTCGGCTTAGGAGAAGGCTTCCGCAGCGGACAGGACAAAAACCTGGCCCAGCTCGGTCAGGACATCATGTTCACTTTTCCCGGCCGAATTCCCGCCGTGGCGGGAAGTTTCCAATCGGGCCAGCCCTATAAGTTCACCTATGACGACTACGCCGCGATCCGTGATCATGCCAAGTTCATCCGTGCCATCTCGCCGGTGGTCGAGCGCGACGACATTCGCGCGGTCAGTGAATTTGGCAGCACCAGCGGGCAGGTGTTCGGCATTTCCCCGACCTATAACCAGATTCGCAATGTGCCGGTCTATCCAGGCCGCTGGTTCAACAATGAGGACAATACTGAGCATCGCCGTGTCGTCATCGTCGGATGGGAACTACTCAAGAACATGTTCCCGGGACGCCCGGCCGTGGGCAGCACCATTCTGCTGAATGACATGGACTTTGAAGTCATTGGGGTGATCGACAAAATCGGCAAAGAGGCAAACAACGGCACCAACATCCGAATTTTCATTCCGCTTGAGACAATGCGGGTGTTGTTCCCCTTGAAAGGCGAGAATTCCGAGAACGCAATTTCCTTCATCAACTACCGTCCGCTGACCAAGCAGCAGCATGCCGAAGCCAAAGCCGAAGTACACCAGTTCATCGCCGAGCAGCACCATTTCGATCCAAAGCTCGACGACGCTTTCATGGACTGGGACACGATCGACGAATCCATGAAAGTGGGCAAGATCTTCGATGCTATGGATTGGTTCCTGGGGGTGGTAGGCCTGGTCACGCTGGCGCTGGGAGCGATCGGCATTATCAACATCATGCTGGTCTCGGTAGCGGAACGTACCAAGGAAATAGGACTGCGCAAAGCCCTGGGTGCGACCCATCGCAATATCCTCACGCAGTTCTTCATTGAGGGAGCGTTCTTAACAGCTTTCAGCGGAGGAATTGGCCTGGCTGTCTCGGTCGGCTTCGTGACTCTGCTGGCGCAACTGCCTGCACCGGAAGGATTCGACACACCGCGTATAGTACCGTCCTCTGCCGTGGCAGCCATCCTTTCGCTCGCCGTCGCCGGAATTGCTGCCGGCCTTTATCCCGCGCGCAAAGCCGCTCTGCTTCCTCCCGTCGAAGCGCTGCGGCAGGAGTGAGCATGCTCAACGATCTGGGAAAACAGGCTTACAGCGCGCTTCGCTACAACCGGCGTCGTTCCGTGCTCACCATGTTGGGTATGGCGTGGGGCATCGCCACGGTTGTTCTGTTGCTGGCCTATGGCTCAGGTTTTCAGAACGCGCTCATGGTCGCATTTCGAACCTTCGGGGGAAACCTGATTGCATTATTTCCCGGACGCACTTCGCTCCAGGCCGGGGGAAGCAAAGCGGGCACGCAGATCCGCCTCACGCGCGAGGATCTTGATTATCTTCGCGCTGAAGTCCCGATGATCAAACGCATGTCCCCGGAAATCGACAAGCAATCCCTGATCGCCTTTGGGCCGCGCAGCGGCAGCTACAACGTCCGTGGCACTTATTCGAGCTTCGAAGGAATTCGCCACGTCGAGGTCGCCGAAGGCAGCTTTTATGGGGCACAGCAAGACCAGAACCATGCTCGCGTAGCCCTTCTTGGCGCTCGCGTGAAGAAGAAACTCTTCTCCGGCGAGAATGCCTTAGGCGAAACCATACGCATTGATGGCATCTCGTTTAAAGTGATCGGCGTGCTCAAGCACATGCTGACCAACGGCGACGAGGACATGAACGACATGGTCTATATTCCCTACGGCGCCAGTGGAGACCTCAAGAATAGCTACTATCTGGACGCCATCATGCTCGATTACGAAGGCGATCACGACAAGGTTGTGAAAGCGGTGCGCGACTCACTCGCCTTCCACCATAGCTTCAATCCCAAGGATGAGCGTGCCGTGTTCATCTGGGACGCCGTCAAAGATCTGGCAGATCTGGACGTGATCACGGTGGGCATCAAAATCCTGCTCGGGTTTATTGGTCTGCTGACGCTCGGTATTGGCGGCGTGGGCCTGATGAACATCATGCTAGTCAGCGTCACACAGCGTACCCGCGAAATAGGGGTGGAGAAAGCGCTGGGCGCTCGCAAGTGGCACATTCTCTTTCAATTCCTCGCCGAGGCCTTAGTCATTACTTTCCTCGGCGGCCTGGCTGGAGTCGCCCTTGCCTATCTCGTATCCTGGACCGTCGGCTCCTTGCCGCTGTGGAGCGTTTTCATAGACGATGCCCAGGAAGGCGATATTCACTTAGTCATCAACTCCAGCACGCTGATAGTCTCGACCGCCATTCTCAGCTTCGTAGGCATTGTGAGTGGCATGCTTCCTGCCGTCAAAGCGGCACGCATGGATCCGATCGAGGCGCTGCGATATGAATGAGGAGGGTAGTTAGCAGCTCTTTCCCCGGTGTCCTTGCTGGAGTCCTGGCTTGCTGTCGTCACGAGCCAAGATGGACTGTTTTACAATCTCTTGGTGGCAAAATCCTCTTCCCGCCTACAACGCGTTCTCGACCAGCTACGCCTCTATGAACATCCGCTACTCGCTTTCGGAGCCGCAGCCAAGGGCGAGGGCGTAGAGATCACAATCAATTTTAGGAATCCCCCAGTTCCCGTCCACACCTATTGCTTCGAGTTACATCCACGAGACCTCGATCACCCGCAGTTCGAGTGGTCATTCCAGCGCCAACTCTATGACTGCTTGCACGACTACCTCATTGAAATGTTCACGCGAACGCCGCAAAGTCGCGCCGAACGCCGGCAGGAAGGATTGTGACTTTACGGGAGCGCATTGCAGCCGAAATCGAAGAATGCGGCCCCCTTCCCTTTTCGCGCTACATGGAGCTATGCCTCTATGAGCCCCGGCTCGGCTATTACGCCCGCGGCTCGGCGCAATTCGGCAGGGTTGGAGACTTCTACACTTCAAGTGACGTTCACGCCGTGTTTGGCCGCCTGCTGGCGCGCCAGTTCGACGAAATGTGGCGCGCGCTGGGCTCGCCCGCCCGAATTGACCTGCTGGAACTAGGCCCGGGGCGCGGCCTATTTGCTCAGGATATGCTCGACTGGTCGGAGAAAAAATTTCCGGACTTCTTTGCCGCACTACACTACGGCTTCGCCGAGAGTTCCCCGCGATTGCGTCAGCGCATCCAGCAGACTCTCGCAGGCCATTTTGCATCGACCAAGTGCAGCTTTGTAGAGAGGCTGCCAGGAGCGTCTCTAGCCAAGGATCGGAATGAGCCGATTTGCCATCCGAAGCGGGGGCGAAAGCTCAGCTCGAAAGACCTTGAGCCTCGCGGTCGAGTGGCGAACCGATCGAGTTTCAGTGTTCCTGTGGAAACACCGCTTATCGTCTTCGGCAACGAATTTTTTGACGCGCTGCCGGTAGAGGTCGTCAGTGCTGAAGGCGTACTTCGTATCGCCCTTCGCGACGGCCAATTTCTCGAAACCTGGTGGCCAGCCTCTGAGCGCGAACTGGAGTATCTCGATCACTACAGCGTCCATCCCGAACCCGGAGAGCGCGTCGAAGCGCCTCTCCTCGCTCAAGACTGTGCCGCACGAGTGGCTCGGCTGATCACGCGCGGCTTTTTCATCGCCATCGATTACGGCTACACTCGCGACGAGCTCCTCGCCGGCCGCCACCGTGGCACGATCATGGCCTACCGCCAGCACTCTGCCAGCTCCAATCCATACGAAGCTCCAGGTGAACAGGACATCACGGCACACGTCAACTTCACGGCGCTCGCTGCCGCCATCGAACAAAACGGCATGCGCGCCCACAGGTTGCTTACCCAATCGCAATTTCTAATGGGTATCGGTGAGACTACCGAATTCTCCGACGTCTTCGCGGACTGCCAACTTCCTCAGGAGCGCGCCAAAGTTGCACTGCAACTCAAACATCTGGTTACTCCGGCGGGCATGGGCGAGACATTTCAAGTGCTGGTGGGCAGCAAAGGAGTCGGTTTGGAAACGGTTTCCACTCTGAGCGGATTGCGATTTGGCCAGCAATAGCTAACGGAATGCCAGAGCCCGGCTCATCCCCCCAAACCGGAGTTCCACCAGCGTGCGCGATCCGTTTCGGTTCTGTATATAAACGGTCGCACTACGCTCGTACTTGGGATCACGGCTCTCCCATTTTCCCTCGGCGCTGGCCACTACAGAGTTATCTTGCTCAAACTTTACCCTCACATCATTGATGTAAGATTCCCAGCTGATGTCGCAATCGCCGACTGGAATTTGCATACCATGCAACGTCAAGTGTGCGGGTAGTGCAAAGTTTCGGGTACCTTTCTCAAAGGGTCGCACCTCGAAGCCCAGCAACACAAGATTTCTATATGCCTCTTCGGCCTCTTCGCTAAATTGATAGGGGCCAACAAGCACGCGGTAGGAATTCTGCCACAAGCCGCCTCTTCCGAGGACCGTGGCCGGAAAGCCCAGTCCGGCCAACTTATCGGACTCGCCCTTAGCGGAAAACTGTCGTTTAAACTTGCCGACCTCGAAATACTTCTGCTCGGCCAAGCCGACGTTTTCCCCTCGAGCGAGATCATTTTCGACAATCACCTGGTTGGCCGGCATGGGTGGTGGAATTCTACCCGGCCCGTCCGGAACATCAGGCGGAGGTGCGATAACGGCGTCAGGCGACAAAAGAGACAGTAAATCTGCTGCACGAATGGTCATAGCGGGAGACTGGGCGGCAGAGGCGCCATCGTCAAGTGACCTTGTGCTATCTGCCCGCCGGTCCGACTTGCCTGTGGCCGGCTGAGATTCGGGCTGGATCGCCGGGCGCGGCCCTACCAACGGGCCACCGGGCGCAGCATTCGTTCTTTCCTCGGAAAATGATTTCCGTTCAGGCGGGTGGGGAGCGGGCTGGAGCTTCTGCGGTTCGACTGCTGGCAAGGTTTCGCTGCGCCCTCCTGAAGCTGGCGCCGGCGCTGCCACCTTCGCCCCCAGTCGTTCTCCCAACCTGATGAGAAACACGCCTAGCTGGCGATGTGACACGAACGCGCTTGTGACCAAAGCTGAAATCGCGATCCCCAGGGCCAATCCGCCCAAGAATCCACGAAATGGGCGGATGGAGTCCACGCTGATCGGTAAGGATCGCCGGTGATGAGGTTGAGCATCTCCGCGCCTGGTGCTATGAGCAGTTATTGTCGCCGGACCGGCGGCCTCGTTGGCGAGATCACAGAGTTTGTCGCGAGCTTCAGCCGAGATATTCGCGAAGCACAAGCCGCCTCTCTTTTGAGACTCGGCGGTCCACACGAGCCGGCCCTCGCCTTCGATGCGAACCCCCTGCTCTAAAAGCCAAAACCGGATTGTTTTGGTTGCTGGAACGGGAACGATGGAATGAAGGCAAAGTCCTCCTTGCGAGACGTTTACAATGATGCCGCCGTGGTGCTGTTCAAAATTGATATAGGCAATCCTCGCGACTGGCATCCGTGGAGCTTGCCGACGTTCTGGGCTTGTCATCGCGACTGCCATAATCGTCCTCGAGTTTCTCGATCCTCAATCTGGTATTCGGAAGTACGCAGGAATGTCAGGCACGAAATTGCGCGGTAGCCAAAGCGATTCTCGGGCACGGCATTGAACCCGACGTGCAGCCGGGTCGAGAACCTGCTGCTTGGGGGAGAAAAAGCTATCACAGTTCGTCTCTGACGGCCAATTTCTGTGGCTAACGAGTCCAAGCCATGGTGACGTGAGTAGCGCTTCAAATCACCTTCCGAGAAGGTGAGCCATAATCTTGGTAGCGCATATGCAAGTGAAGGACCAGTTTCCGAGAGGCCCGAGATGCCAATCCGAATGCGGGGTCTGCTTAGGCGTCCAGGGGCCGCCGCCGGGCCCAATAGGCAACACTTTACATATTGAAGGCACCGCCTGGGAGTAACCAGCGTGCTTTGGTCACTAATCAGGACCACCGTTTTGCGACCACCAGGGTCAAATCGGAGCCGCGCCTCGGAGGTAAACCAGCCGGTCGCGATTCGGAGGCGAGCCCATAGCACGTGGCCGGCCACGGCAGAATTTCGGTTTCAGGCTCCCTTAACCAGCTTGGACGAGAGCAGAGGGGAGTCGGCAGGCGCCACAATCCGATCATCGTCTGGGTGAAGAATTAGAGGCAGCACTAAACTTTGTTTAGTCTTCCATCAATGTATCGGAAAACTGCTTGGATGGCGTCATGCGCGGCCTGGTCGAGGCCACTCGCGCAGCCGGAATGAACTCACTAAGGCCGTGCGAAACTTTGTTAGTTAGGGGCCGGTTGTCTCCATGGTATGGTGCGCTCAGGTCCCGGGAGAGATGGGACGAACCCCCAACCGGTGCTCGGCAGACGCAGCAGCACAGGTACAACAGTGAACCTGGATGGTGCCATTCCGAGCATCATGATCCTTCCTCCTCGTAGGCGATACGGACAAGATGCGATGTAAGAAACTGTTCCCGCGATACGTTTATCCGGCCGATCGATTCAAGGCCTGTTTTCCCAGAGGTAGCTGCCCACTAGCTCGTGTTTGTCCTGTTATGATTTCTGTTGCCCCTCAAGTGTCATGCGCTGGCCTGTAGGTTTTCCTTCGAGCGAAGCAGGAATCTGAGTGCGCCAGTGCTGACGGAATCCGATCCGGCTTCCATCTGGGATCACGACGAACTCTAAGTCATGAAAACGGGAATCATCGGACTACCGCAAGTCGGCAAAAGTTCATTGTTTCGCATGCTGACGAAGGTGCAACTTTCAGGGCATGCTTTCGCGAATTCGCGCGAGGCTCACGTGGGGATGGCCAAAGTTCCCGACGATCGCCTCGATCGACTGGCCGCGCTGTACAATCCCAAAAAGCTGGTCCACGCCTCGGTCGAGTACGTGGATTTGGGCGCCATCGGCCAGGAGGCGCTCAAAGAAACCACCTACCTCGGCCACCTTCGCCAGGTCGATGCGGTTGCGCACGTACTCCGCGCCTTTGAAGATCCCGCTATTGCCCACGTTGGCCAGATCGATCCGTTGCGCGATATCAAGAACGTGGAATTCGATCTCATGGTCAGCGATCTCGGGCAGATCGAGAAACGGCTGGAACGGCTTGAGAAAGATCTCAAGAAGATGCGTTCTCCGGAACTCGAACGGGAGAATGATCTTCTGCTGAGGTCCAAGGCACATCTGGAGGCGGAAAAGCCTTTGCGCGAGATGGAGATCAATGAGGAAGACAAGAGGCGTATTCGTGGTTTCATGTTTCTCAGCGCAAAGCCGATGCTGTTTGTGCTGAACGTTAGCGAGAGTAGTGAGCTTGGTAAAGAGCTCGAGAATGCGGTTACGAAATTCAACCTAACTGAAATTGCCTCACGTCCCAACGCCGCGGCCACCGCCATCTGCGGGAAAGTGGAGGCCGAACTCTCCGAAATGAGCGATGCCGATGCCGGAGAATTCCTCTCCAGTTACGGCCTCCAGGAAAGCGGGCTAGTGCGCCTCGTCCGCAACACCTATACTCTCCTGGGACTGATCTCGTTCTTCACTGTCGGAGAAGACGAATGCCGTGCCTGGACAATACCGGTGGGCACGCGGGCGGTCGAAGCAGCGGGCGCCATTCACTCAGACCTAGAGAAGCACTTCATTCGTGCGGAAACCATCCATTGGGACCAGCTGCTGGAGGCCGGTTCTGAGGCCAATGCCCGCGCACATGGGACGCTACGCCTCGAAGGCAAGGATTACCTGGTTAAAGATGGCGACGTGATGCACATCCGGCACTCAGGGTAACACCGAGCATAGTGTATGATCGTCGCCGATGAGGCTGCCCGTCCCCCCGCACCCGCCTCTTTTTCTAGCTATGGAAAATGCTCACCGGAAACGCTCGATTGGCAGCGTATTATTGGTTCTTCTACTTGCTTGTAGTAGCGCCTACGCACAGAATCCCCCGGCGGCAGCGAGGGATGGCCTTGCACCCATTCGTGATTACATTCATGGGGCATGGGATACGCTGACCCGATCTATGACGAGTTGCGATTCCATCGTCGACCCCAAGGTTGCAGCTCCCGCCGTGCTCTACCTGCCGGCCGATTTCCCCGTCCCGCCGGCGGTTAACAAGCTGGAGAAAGATTGCAAAGTTGACGTCAAGCACCTACCCGTTGTCATCCATGGCCCCGGAGAAGTTGATCCCGAGACAATCTCACCTCCCGGTTTGCTGTTTCTGGAAAACAGCTATGTAGTTCCCGGCGGAAGGTTCAATGAGATGTATGGATGGGACAGCTACTTCATCATTCTGGGGCTGCTCGCGGACGGTCGAATCGATCTCGCCCGGGGTATGGTCGAGAACTTCCTGTTTCAGATCGCACACTACGGAACCATACTCAACGCCAACCGAACCTACTACCTCTCGCGTTCCCAACCGCCGTTCTTGACCTCTATGATTCTCGCCGTCTATGAGGCGGAAAAGGCCTCAGGTCACGCCGATCGCACCTGGCTGGAGAAGGCTTACGGCTACGCCCCCCGCGATTACGAAATGTGGAATCGTGAGCCGCACCTCACCGGAGATACCGGACTGTCTCGCTATTTCGACTTTGGAGAAGGGCCAGTCGCTGAAGGTCGGCGGGACGAAGCCGGCGTTTATCGTGCCGCCGCCACATATTTTCTGACCCACCCGGAAGCGGCCGATCACAATCTGGTCGAAACGGCGCCGGGGCAGTGGAATCCGGATGCGATCGGATTTTCGTTCACTCTGCAGCTGTGCGAAGCGACTGAGGTTGGAAACAAATGCGACCCCTTCCGGGAATTGTCGTTAAGTCGAGACTTTTACAAAGGGGACCGCAGTATGCGGGAATCCGGCTTCGATGTCTCCTTCCGCTTCGGCCCGTTCGGTGCGCAGACGCACCACCACACCCCGGTCTGCCTGAACAGCCTGCTTTATAAAACCGAGACAGACATGGAGCTGATAAGTCGATTGCTGGGCAAAAACAACGAAGCTGAAGTCTGGCACGAGCGCGCGACGCAACGCCGAGATCGCGTAAACAAATATCTGTGGGACCGAGAACGTGGCCAGTATTTCGACTATAACTTCCAGAGCCAAAAGCGCTCATCCTATGAATACATAACAACTCTTTATCCGTTATGGTCGGGAATGGCCAGCCCGGAACAAGCCCGAGCCGTGGAGAAGAATCTGTCTGTCTTCGAGCAGCCGGGCGGACTGGTCATGAGCCGCACCGATTCCGGAGCGCAGTGGGACTACCCGTATGGCTGGGCACCGACCATTTTAATCGGCATCGAGGGCCTCAGGCATTACCAATTCAACGATGATGCCGACCGCTTATCTTACAAATTTCTGTCAATGATTCTGGACAACTTCCGGCGTGATGGAATCCTGCGCGAAAAATATAACGTGGTGACACGCTCGTCTGAGACAAATGTCACCGCCGGATATCGTATGAACGTAGTTGGCTTCGGCTGGACCAACGCTGCCTTCGAGAAGTTGCTCGCAGAGATGTCGCCAGATTGGAGAAGGAAATTGCAGTCTGGTGCGGACGGGAGTCGCAAGCAATGAATCAGGATATCTCGATGTTCCGACGGCGGGTGGAATGCCACTTAGGAACGCAAGTTTTCCTGTGGAGATAAATGCCGGTGCCTAAAGCGCTTTGCGGAACGTCAAATTGATACGGTAATTGCCCAGCAGGGGATCGAATCCGTCTTCGAGGGGAGCAATACCATGAAAATTAAGTCGGGTCAGCCCACCCCAGACCGCCACATCTCCGCTTTCCAGACGAATTCGCCGTGGGCGTTGTGAGCGCTCACGTCCTCCAAACAGAAACGTAGCCGCCAGACCCAGAGACACCGAAACGATAGGTTGCCGATAGTCGTGCTCATCCCGGTCTTGATGCAGGGAGAGGCGAGTTCCCGGCTGATAACGATTAATGAGGCACACGTCCGGTACAAAACTGGCAAAACCCGCCCTAGCGGCTGCGCTTGAAGCCAAATGCAAAAACACTCTTGGCATCGGTGGCCAGGGCTTTCGAGTTAACGGATCGCACCGGTCATAGCGATAACCCGTGCGGTCTGTCACCCAGCCGGCCTTGCCGCAATTAGTCATCGCCACCGACATGCGATGTCCGCCCGGCGTGATCATATTGCGGAACGGAGCTTCGGCCGAGATCTCGCGAACGGCCTCGACTAGCGCCCCTCTCTCGCGTGCGAGAAAACCACGCAGCAAAACCGCTCCCTCGCCTAATTGCACTCTGTTCGACCCCAGGGGCTCGTCCGCGAATAAGGTTTCATTTTTTCGCGTCATGAAAAATAATTCCTAATGTGAACCTTTGACCCGATCGGATGCGGCTTACACCGTGGCGCATGGCCACCCGGTAAACACCTCGCGTTCCTTTTACCGGCCGTTCGTTGACCGCAAAGATCACGGCTTGCCCCTGCATCAGCGGCACCACCTCGACCCGCGACTGCATACGCGGCCTCTGCTCCGTCAATACGAAATCACCTCCCGTGAAGTCTTCCCCGGGAGCGCTGAGCAAAATGGTGACCTGCAGCGGGAAGACCATTTCTCCATACAGATCCCGGTGCAGGCAGTTATAGTCTCCCTCACCATACTTCAAAAGCAGTGGAGTAGGCAGGGATTGGCCCGACCGGTGACACTGGCGCAGGTAGGAGTCATGGGTAGCCGGGAATGTGCGATTGCTGCCGAGCTGCTCTTCCCACCGGTTGGCAACCGCGGCGAGGTGAGGATAAAGCGCAGCTCGTAAGTCGGCAATCAGCCCTGGAAGAGGATACTTGTAATACCTGTATTCGCCCCTTCCAAAACCATGTCTGGCCATGATCACACGGCTGCGGAACATTTCCTCCGAATCGTAGCCTGCAATCAATTCGTCGCACTCCGAATCGGTTACAATCCGGCCGGCCTGCGCACAGCCGCACTCCTGCAACCCTGATTCGATTTCTTCCCAATCGAGTTCCGAGACCCTTTGCTCAAAGCCGGGCAAACTGAGTTTCTTGCTTGTCATTACCGCACTAGTTTGCCAGAGATGACAGCAAGATGGATATCCGCCCTTTGCCGTCAAAACATCCTGACGCGATCTTTTGTGTCCCGCTGGTGAAGATTCGCCGCAAAGTGCGAAGGCTAATGGTTGGCAGCTGCGGACGCGATCTGGTCAAACGGCACGTTGGCCGGAATATTGTAGTGCGCCATGATGTCCTGCATATGGTGCGCATTTTTGTCGATGTCGTCGCGGTCGTTCTTGCGTCGCGCGTTTATCCACTTCCGGTAGTAACGATCGAACTTGCTTTGATCATCGGCGGGCAACCGAGACTGCTCGTAGGCAGGGTGTCCGGACGACTGGTTGGCATAAGCGGAATTGCCCTGATAGGCATAACCCGGGTTGAGATTCGACGCGATGTGATCGAAGGGTACATTGGGCGCTATGTTGTAGTGTGCCATGAGATCTTGCATATTTCTGGCGTTCGTCTGAATGTCATCGCTGTCATTCTTGCGGCTGGCGTCCATCCATTTGTGGTAGTAATCGTCGAACTTGCGCTGGTCATCCGGCGACAAGGGTGTCGGGTATTGGCCGTATGCGTTCTGCCAAGCTGCATTGACCATTCCCGGCTGCGCGGCTGATCCCTGCGCCCGTCCCGCCAGTGACATGGCAATCATTACTCCCAATGTTAGAAGTCGGTTGGTCACATTTCCTCCAAGCGGTAAATGATCAACTTGGGCCACAATCGGCAATTCCAACAGAGTCAGAGGCACGGACCGTGCCGGAGTTTGCCTGTGGAGTTTTACAGAGAGCAGCTGACTGCAAAGATCAACGGATGGAATAGATTGAAGGAACTAACTCGCCGTACAAAAGAAAACGCCCCCTTGTCGGCAGGGGACGTCTTTTCCTCTGAAACGATAATTCTATTGGGGCAGGCCGGTTGCCGGTTGCTCTGCCGCGCGGGCGGGAATCAATGTTGGACCATTCGCAAAGAAACTGTGGTCGTATAGGTCGCGGTACATCCGTCCTGCTATTTCGGCAGCTTTCGGACCGTAAGTGAGCCGACCACCCTGCAGAAACACAACCGTCACGATCCTGCCTACGCTGGTATTTGCATAGGAGGCAAACCAGCCGTAACGCGTCCCCGATTTGGAGCAGGTTCCGGTCTTGCCGAATATGGATTCTTCATTGAAATTCAAGCGCACGCTGCGAGCCGTACCATATTCGACGGCGCCCGCCATGCCATCGGCAATTTCTGGGATAAGCGCCGCGATATCGAGATGACGCTTTACGCGAGGCTGAAAGCCGGCAACCTCGTCGGCCTCGGACGGATGCTGCAGGTAATATAGGGTTCCGCCATTTGCGATCGCCGAAACCAAGGCACCCAATTGCAGAGGAGTCATCGAAATGCCTTCGCCGAACGAGCACATCCTGCCGACGCCGCCGAGCTTGGCAGGAATTTCCTCGTCGGGATAGGTACCCAAATGCTCACCGGAGATCTGGTAGCCAGCCAGTTCACCCAGTCCAAACTGGTGGGCGTAGTAACTGACTTTGTCGAAGCCGAGCTTGCGCCCAACCGCTTCAAAATATGCGTTATTCGAACGGGCAAGCGCCGTGGTTAGGTTGAGGCGACTGCGGAGGCCGAGCGCGATTTCCGTATCTTTGGTAATCAGGTTCTCACTCAGAGCGGCTAGCGCGACCGATAGCTTGATCGTCGAGCAGGGTTGCGCTCCGCTGGACAGCGCCAGCTTCTGATTGACCATCGCAAGAATGCGGCCGCTGGTAGGCTCGATGGCCACCACCGTGCCGTTCATGTTGCCGAGAGCATCCAGAGCGGCGGCGCGTACAACCGGATCTTCACCCGCTGTCTGGTCGCCATCGGAAACGTCATCGGTGAACGAGCTCGTGTAGAACCGCTCGTAGTAGCGATGCCGGCGTCGCCTGGCATAGCGGCGCGCGCCACGATTACGCGCCAGGCGAGACATCCGTCTCCTGGTGTGCTGATTTTCACTGACTGAAGGGCTCTTCGATTTCGGCCGCAGGACTTTGGTATTTACCGTCGCGGCAGAGCCACCCGTCTCGAGGATAAATGCGAGGGCTAGCAGAATCGCTACTTGGAGACCCGAAAACCTTCTAATCACTTCCCACCCCGGAGTCGTACTTCACCACAACGCACGCGAATTGCCACTCAGCCCTCGCCCTGGGCCAGAGTACGTGCAACTCGTTCGATAGTAAGAGAGTTGTCGGTTTTTGCGCAAGGATAAAACATCTCTGCCCGAAAATAGCGGCTACTTTACTTAAGCCGCTCAGATGCTGTTACTTAGGAGGGAGTTGCTGGGAGGTCAACGATCTTTCGTAACCCCGCTGGCATTTACTCGTAAGGCGCGGGGATGTGCAAATCTTTTTCCACGGGCAAAATCCTTCACTCAACTACCGTGGGACTCTACCGACCCCGGCGTCGACAAATTTGTCTTCCCTGTCGAAAGATCGGCCGCCGATTGCAAGTGGTTAAAAAAGGAATGGCCCGGCCCCGGTCCCCCGGCTCACCCCCGGACAAGTTCGGGTCTAACTCCCGGGGAGGCCTTATCCCATCAAAGTCAAAAGACGGGTTGAGAGAACTTGTGTACATCGCTTTGTGCGGCCTGTCGAGGACTTTGAAGGCTGACTGTACAGGTCACTATCATACGCGGCTACCGCCTTCTCTAGATTCTCGAACAACTTTTTTCAAATTCGTAACTGGATTCATCAGTCCAGAATCTACATGGGGGTCAATTGAAGGTAAATCTGTATAGCACTCCGGCTCTGCCGATTGTGAATCTCTCGCATCCCTAGGGGAGCCGTCAGGATGGAGAATGCAAGCGCCATGTTGAACGGCTCAGGCGATAGAGCACATGACGCCGTAAAATGTGTCCAACTGGCAATCGTGGAACGTCGAAATCGTCCTTAGGATCGTAAGTCATCCCGATTTTCTTCATCACCCCTAGCGAGCGGGCATTGGCGGATACCGTGAAGGAAACCAACTCTTGCAGGTTCAATTCCTCGAAAGCGTAGCGCACAATCTCCCGAGCACCTTCCGTCGCAAGCCCTTGGCCCCAGTACTTTCTGGCCAGTCTCCACCCGATCTCCACACACGGAGTGAATGCGGCATTGAAGGTCGGAACGCTGAGTCCGATGTAGCCAATGAAGCGCCTTTCGGATCGAATCTCGGTGGCGTAAAGGCCGAAGCCATACTTTTGGAAATGTGCCTCAATTCGGTCCACCAGCGAGTTGCTCTCCTGCTCCGAGAGAACGCTAGGCAGGAATTCCATGACCCGAGTATCGGCATTCAGTTGAGCGAACGGCTGCCGATCAGAGTCGCGCCAGTGGCGAAGGAGTAACCGCTCGGTTCTCATCAAACCAGCCTAGCACCAAGCTGTTGTAACATCGCGATCTGTCAACTGGCGTAACATCGCGCTTCAAAATGGGCAGGCAGGGATTTTGAGTTATCGCCTTGCAGACCTCGGCGACAACGATCCCTTTGCTGGCGGACGTCAACTTCGGCATCTTCGTGAATGAGACCGGAGGTAAGCTCTTCTACAACCGCAACGATATCGACAAGGAAATCAATAGGTCTCTGCAAGTGGGAGCCGAATATTACACTCTCACTTACCAACCTCGAAACGTCGACCAGAATGGCAAGTTTAGACGGATTCGCGTGAGCCTGCGCGATCCGCACCTCCGTGCGATCACTAAGGCTGGCTACTTTGGGCCAGACGAGAACGCACCGATCAATCCGCAACAACAGAAGATGTTCAAGCTTGCCGAAGCTGTCCAGTCCACCATCAGGTTGACCGCATTGCATGTGAGCCCCTCCAATCTCGTGCGGCACCCTGACTCACGGAACGGCGGAGGTTACAGTGGAATTGAAGTCGAAGAACATTACCTTACTGCCGACAGACGATGGCAAAGACAACGCAAAGTTCACCCTGGCAGCGGCAAGTCTTAAGAACGATAGAAGCATACTGGCCTGGAAAACTGAAAATGTGACTCTGGTCCCAACCGCACCACCTCCTTACCGGCTGCCAGAGGTGGTATCACGGTTTCAGCTCACGATTAACGTTCCTCGCAAGACTCAGAGCCTGCGCGTGGTACTGGAAAACCAAGACGGGGGGATTGGTGCCGCCGAGCTGGACCGAAAGGCGATCGACGCTGCGCCCGCAACACCTACGCCATACCTCAACTCGTGCTACGGTCACGCTGATCTAGAATGTCTTATGGTTCTAGCACCGCAGTAAGAACAGACTCAACGCTCCGATAGATGCTGGTTTACAACAGCTATGCTGCCTTGGTCCGAGGTCTGCTCACCGCAAGCTAAGGGCTCGCGTAGCGCGGGTGAAGGTCTCCGCATCGTTGCGAAAAATGATCATGGTTTGGTGAAGCCCGCCAACCGTGGAGACCTTCCGGTTTTTGTCCAGGTATAGTTGGTGATCGCTAATCGATGCGCTTCATCGCGCAATATAACGGGCTACTGGCGAATGCCAAATTCAGCTCCCTTGCCACACCTATTTGCCGCACCCGGGAACAGCTGTGTATGGGGGCTACAATAGTAATCTGAAAAACCTGATTCCCGGCCTGTGCCAACCGTTGCCAGATTCGACGGCCTGTGTTCCAAATGGTCCTGGTTTGGTGCGCCGCGATAGTTTCATAAACGATGGACGGCAGTTCTTCATCAAAGATAAGTTATTCGTTTCGCCGCTAGGTTACAGAGGTTCCCGGTCCGCAGGCGGAGAGCTGCAAAAAGGTGTCCCGATGAAGCGTCTTGCTCTGGTCTTACTTGTATTTTTTGGCGTCGCCTTTGCTCAACAACCTGCCCTCACCCCGGCTCCTCGGACGCCCAAGCGACCGGTTAAGGACGAATACCACGGCATCCAGATCACCGACGATTACCGCTGGCTGGAGAACAACAACGAGCCGGAGACAAAATCCTGGGTGCAAGCGCAAGACCGGCGGGCCCGTTCTTACTTCCAAGCACTTCCCGAGCACGCGGAGATCCTGGAATGGCTGAAGGCGCTCGCCCAGTCACGCTCGGCCGCTTACTACGGACTCGAACGGGTGGGCAGTTCGCTGTTTGCTCTTAAGTCGCAACCTGGCAAGCAGCAGGCCTTGTTGGTGATGCTGAAGTCGCCGGACGAGCCGGCTTCGGAAACCGTCGTTCTCGACCCCAATACAGTCGATCCCAGCGGCAGCACCGCCATTCAATTCTTTGTGCCTTCGCATGACGGCAGGCTAGTGGCCGTTTCTCTAGCGCAAGGCGGCAGCGAGGCGGGCGAGCTTCGCGTGTATGAAGTGGCGACGGGCAAGGCTCTGCCCGACGTTTTGAGGCGAGTCAGCTTTCCAACCGCCGGCGGCAGCGCCGCTTGGAATGCCGATAATTCAGGTCTCTATTACACCCGGTATCCGCACGAAGGCGAGCGCCCGCAGCAGGACCTGAATTTCTACCAGCAAATTTATTTTCACAAGCTCGGGTCTCCCTCGGATCAGGACACCTACGTTCTGGGAAAAGATTTTCCGCGCATAGCCGAAGTTGGATTATCTGCGACGGACGATGGCCACTATGTGCTGGCGACCGTTGCCAACGGCGATGGCGGGGAGTTCGAACATTTTTTGCTCGACCCCAGCGGAAAGTGGACCCGACTTACCCGCTTCGAAGACCAGATCAGCGCCGTTGGGTTGGGCGATGACAAGGCACTCTACCTCCTGTCGCGGAAAGATGCGCCGCGGGGACGAATGCTGCGGCTTCTCCTGTCCAATCCGGATGTGAACCAAGCGAAAACGATAATTGCCGAAACTCAGGATGCGATTCAGGACTTCGGTTTCTCCCTTTCAGGTTTTGTTCCAAGTTTCGTCGCGACTCACGGCCGGCTCTATGTTGTCGTAGTTGCGGGCGGTCCAACCCAAGTGAAAATCTTCGATTACTCCGGTAAGCCACTTGGGCTTTTACCGAGCGAACCGGTTTCGGACGTGTCGGAGATGCTGAGTACGGCCGACGGCGAGTTGCTTTTTTACAACGAAAGCTACTTAAAGCCGGGCGCTTGGTACCGTTATGACCCGCAAAACCGGAAGTCGTCCGCAACTGGACTGCGCAGAACCTCGCCCGTCAACTTCGATGACATTGTGGCGGAGCGCGAGGTCGCCACTTCCAAAGATGGCACCAAGATTCCGCTCGCGGTTCTGCACAAGAAAAATATTTCCTTGAACCGATCGAATCCCACGATCCTCACCGGCTATGGTGGTTTTCAGCTCAACATGACGCCCAGCTTCCACGCTCCTCTTCGCTTGTGGTTCGACGCGGGGGGCGTATATGCTATCGCGAATCTCCGCGGCGGGGGCGAATACGGCCAAGAGTGGCATCAGCAGGGCATGCTGGCAAACAAACAGCATGTCTTCGACGATTTCATCGCCTGCGCCGAACATCTCACCCAGCGCAAGTACACGAAGCCGCAGAAACTCGGCATTGAGGGCGGCAGCAACGGCGGATTGCTGATGGGCGCTGTGCTGACCGAGCGGCCTGAATTGTTTCATGCCGTCGCTTCCACCGCCGGCCTTTATGACATGATGCGTTTCGAGAAAACGCAAAATGGCCAGTTCAACGTCACCGAGTATGGCTCGGTGAAGGATCCTGCCGAGTTCAAAGCTCTATATGCTTATTCGCCGTACCACCATGTCCTCGATGACACAAAGTATCCTGCTATTCTGCTGATGGTTGGGGAGAACGATCTGCGGGTGGATCCATGGCACTCGCGGAAATTCGCGGCCCGACTGCAGGCGGCGAGTACGTCGGGGCGGCCGATATTTCTGATCAGCTTCTCGAACGCCGGCCACGGCGGAATCGGATCGGGGGAAGCCCAGCAAATTGCGATGGCGGCTTACCGGTGGACGTTCTTTTTTGACCAGCTGGCTCTGACGTTCAACAGCCGGGTGCCATAAGTTTGGGCCGGTCGGAAGGTGATACCGAAATTGAAGAGCTAATGAACGGACTAACCGAGCTTGGCGCTCTTCGCAGAGTGTCCGACAGTGATTGCCAATCACGAGAGTGATTCGGAGTCTATCCGAGTACTCGCTTCTTCATAGGGTGCCACTACCCGCATTTTGAATGTTCTGGCGCATCTTGGCGTATGTCCTGTGACGAACATTTCGTTATATTTCGAACCAGGGAATGTGGACTTCCCCCGAATGGGGCCTTCGCCAATTAGTTCCCACCCAACGGGAATTAGTGAACGCCGCTTGAGGGCCCCATTTTATGCCGGGCCTCGAAAGCCCGGACAGACCGCAATAACCACGTCCGAGAGGGGTGGCCCGGTCCTGCGCCACTGGCCGGGGCTTTTGATTGAGGAGGAATCATGCGATTTCCGATATTAATTGGGTTATCGGTTTTCACGGTTGTGGCCGCGGTCTATTTCCTCAACTTCAACCCTGTGGGCAAGTATCAGGCAGTTGGCCGGGACGCGGTCATAGCGACCCTTGGAGAGGGTGTAGTCCTCGGACTAGTGTCAGGCCTAATTGTCGGAACTCTGTTTTTTCTGCTTAGCGAGTGCTGGGCCCTTTTACTTGGAGGGCATGAACTACAGCACCAAAGCCTCACGTAAGCACGTCCTTGGACTCGTACTCCTGGCACTCGTAGTAACCGCACGATTGCAGCACGTATGGGAACGCCTTATACCTCGTCGCGATCACGGCATACAACAACTCACATTGGAAGAGATGGAGCATCTAGAGGAAATCGAGGCTCGGCGCAAAGACGCGAGAGACAGAGCTCACAAGATACTGGCGGGGGCGTTTGATACGTCCTCTGATATTCGCGGCTCTCTCGATTCGGTATCTTGTGGGCAAACCACTTCCGCCACGGCAGCCGGCATGGTTGGCATGCGTTCAGGAGAGGATTGGCAAGGAACCTTTACAGCTTTCCCAATATTGATGACACGATGGTACAGAAGTGAGTCACATCTGGATGCATTGTGCTCAGATTGTGCTCAACCCGAAATTCCGGTAAAGAGCGGATTGGTGAGTTAACCTCTCTTATGTGTAACTTGCAATGCTATGGGCGCATATCTCAAACGGTAGAGCAATGCCCTCGCCAGGCATTGGTTTGGGGATTGTGGCAGTCTCTTTCATTCACAACACCTTGCCGGTTTAACCGGCGCACGGAGGACATATGCATCAAGTCGGGCGCCTTCTCGTGTCACTGCCCCTATGGTCATTTCTCTTGCTCTGGCCGACGGGCCAGGCCCAGACTCCTGGCGCACCAGCAAG
>Ga0126372_10000028_pt1 | contig 34653 bp, 23 predicted proteins | sample PanSoiMetaPlot_6_FD_92762 | JGI IMG/M metagenome (GOLD analysis project Ga0126372, IMG submission 92762) | Tropical forest soil microbial communities from Panama - MetaG Plot_6 | ecosystem: Environmental > Terrestrial > Soil > Tropical forest > Bulk soil | place: Panama | collected 2016-02-17
GCCCGTCAAACAATGCCAAAGCAGCGAGTAGCACGGCCACCGTCAAAGCCATGCCAAGCGCGGTCATGATCGTCGCCGTCCGCCGAACCATAAGATTGCGAAGGTTGTAAGTCAGCGGGATTCGCATGGCTGTTGTTCTCTATCCTGAATAGCGCAGCGCATCCAGAATCTGGGTTTGAGCGGCGTGGCGCGCCGGGATGACCGAGCTCAGCGCTCCGATCAACGCGGCAACCACGATTACAAAGCCGGCAACGTCGGCTGTAATGGCTAGACGCAAAGTGGCAAAGGCTGCGTCACTATGACTCACAACTGCAGCCAGAACGGTTCCCAACAGAAGTCCAGTAATTCCTCCGGCGATGGACATCAGGACGGCCTCGCCCACGAACATGACAAGAATCGTTTCTCGCCTGAACCCAAGTGTCTTCAGAATCCCTACTTCTCGTGTGCGCTCGCGCACCGACATAGAGATTGTGTTACCGGAAACCAACAGAATGGTGAAGGTCAAAGCACCGGAAATGGCGAGCAGGAACAGCTTGAGGTTTCCCAGGAAGGATACAAAACTCAGCTGCCACGTGCGCTCCGATTCGCTTTTGGTTGGTGCAGGTGAATCTTCGAATTGTTTATCGATAGCAGCTGCAATGGCATCAACATCTCCGGCACGATTCACCGATGTAAGGAACACTCCAACCGTATCCGCACCCCTGGATTGTCCGGCTGCGATGAGAAGCTGGCGAAGGTATTCGTAGTGGAAGTAAAGATTCGTGTCCTCGTTGGGATTGGAATACACGCCCACGAGTGTTAGCTCGAGGGTCACTGGAAAGATGTCTCCGGGGAGCGTGATCCGATCGCCGATCTTCCATTGGAATCTGGCGGCCAACGTCTTTCCGACAATGCATGAAGATCGTGTGTTTTGGAATGCGGCGTTTTGATCCCCAGCAAGTTCCACCTCAGGCCTGATCCGGAAGAACCTGTCCGGCTCAACCGCAAAGCGGGCGAAGAAATTTCGAGGATCGCGTGCGTCTTTATATGTGCCTCCGAACCACTGCCATATCATGGAGTCGCGAACGCCGGGAAGGCTCCTGATTTTGGGCAGAAACGACAATGGCATTGGCTGCGTAATAGACACACGATGGTGGGTGACTAGACGAAGTGCCTCCGCGGGGGCTGACTCAGGTTCAAAAAAAAGAGAACGATACGCCGCTGCCAAGACGCTAAGCAGGCAAAGAGAGATAGCTACGCTCCCGACGGTCAAGAGACTCCTCCGGGGATTCCGAACTGTGCTCGCCACCATCACTGACCAAAGTCGCAACATGCCTTCTTCTCTCCTTCCTTGGCACCCTTAGCCGCAGTCTCAGGTCGCACTGCGACTTTGCACAGTCGAGCGCCTTAACCTTGAAGTTCAGTTTGCCGGTGCTATAGATCAGCGTATCGACCGGATCTCCGTTCTTATTTAACGCGACGTGCAATTGAAAATCAGGACTCGGCTTGACCACCTCTACGCAGTCGCGGTCGAAGACAAGTTCAGGTCCCTGTGCGGATCGCACTGCGCGCTCTGAGTTCTGAGCAAGGGGCTGGCTTTGCACCTAGCGTTAGGGCCAAGACGAGGACAGGAATGGCAAGCAGCAACAAAGCCATCCATTGCCGTCTCGAAGCCCACCGGGGCATAGTGTTGACTGAACAGCCGACCTGAGACAGTCGTTTGTTGGCCATTCGCATATGAACCTCTTCGTATCAGGGTTTCTCAGTTCGACTTCGGATGACAATGAAGGCCCCCTGACACTTCCATTACATTTTCCTCACTCCCTAAGCGACTGATATTCAGGACCTTGTCTTTGCCCGGCACAGGCATGCGAGGACCATCTCGAAACTAACCCAGCGGAAATCAGCGGATTGGGGAGTCCCGTGGCGAGAACCATGATCCGAAAGTCATGTGACTTCCGATGAATTAATCATGGCGGATCCGTCGGATGACAAGAACGTAGATCACAGAAAGTACCGAGCTTGCAAATGGGTTTCCCCAATCGAAAAACTGGATCCAACAACAGGAAAAGCGGGTTGACCCAGCACCACAGAAAATACGGAATGGAAGAAGGTTTCGACAGAAAGTCTGCAACAAACCGAGTTCCACCTGAGAACGCCCTACGGAATCCACGCCTGCAGTAGGCCGATAGTGAACAACGCGACTAACGTGTGGTGTCGTTCACTCGACGCGAAGAAGGGAGGTTCAGATGTCGTTGTGCAAAGAAGAATTGTGCAAAGAGGAAAGATGGCGCCGTGACGCAAGAGAAGGAAGGTAAGCGGAGATAGATTCGCACAAAACGCGCCTGCCCGAATCCCCTGACCTCCGATCCAGAGCCTTACGCCATGAATGTAAAAGCGTGAAACCAGAGAGAGATTGAAAGGAACAAATGAACGCGGCATAAAACTCAGTTGACATTCGTCACTTTGGCAAGTCCATTATCCTGCAGGGCTCTAACGGTTAAGATCTTTCTTCCGGGCCGGCTTTGCTAAGATTCGCTAAAGAACACAATGTCCTCTCCTGCTTCCAAGAATGTGATTGTTCGCTTTGGACCATTTGAAGCAAACCTGGCGACTCAGGAACTTCAGAAATTTGGAACGCGGCTGAAAGTTCCCAACCAGTCATTTCAGATCTTAGCGTTGCTGCTGGAACGTCCGGGGCTATTGGTCACAAGAGATGAGTTACGGCAGAAGCTCTGGCCCGCGGACACGTTTGTTGAGTATGACCAGAGCTTGAATGCGGCAGTGAACCGACTGCGCGACGCGTTAGGCGATTCTGCGGAGAAGCCGCGTTACATTCAAACTTTGCCGAGGCGGGGATATCGTTTTCTTGCGAAAACCGATGTTATTTCTAAGGACCACGATGAAATTGCGCCGGTAGGTGCTGGGACAGCGCCACAGCAGTCTGTCAGGATTCCGGTCGAGACCGAACAACTATTAGCGACAACACCATCTGTGCCAGCGTCTCGATCTGCGGGAGGCATTTCCTCCGCAGTCATCGGCAGGAGGTTTGAGATACCAGCCATCATTCTTTTGTGCATCCTGCTCCTCACGGTGGTTGTGGTCTGGTTAGGGAGACACCCCAATGAATCGAACTTCTCATCGGTCAAAGTGACTCGTTTCACAAGCCTTCCCGGCCAGGAAGTGGCTCCTACGTTCTCGCCTGATGGCAGCCACGTCGCATTTGCTTGGAGCAGCAATCCAGAACAAGGATTCGATCTATACGTAAAGACAATCGGCTCGGAGCGGATGGTCAGATTGACGGAACACCCGTCGCACTGGATCAGTTCTGCCTGGTCACCGGATGGCACGCAGATCGCATTTGCCAGATGGTCCCAAGACGATAGCGGGATTTTTGTGATTCCAGCGCTAGGTGGACCTGAGAGGAAGGTGGCCGACGCCGATTTCTGGTACGAGGGTTTCATGCAGATCAGTTGGTCTCCAGACTCCAAATCACTGGCGTTTTGGTCAAATCGCGGAGGCGGGTCGCACATACTTGTGATTTCATTGGATGATCTGCATACCCAAGTGGTAGATCCTGACCTGCACTGTTGGGATATGGCGTCGCCGTCATTCTCACCGGATGGGAAAAAGCTCGCATTTGTGTGCTCTTCCAGCGTCGCTGTCTACGGCATTTACGAATTGCCGCTTCCGGGCCAATCACCACGTCCGTTGACCTCGATGATGGGCTACTTCAGAGGTCTGACTTGGTCAGCCGATGGAACAGGAATCGTATTTTCGAACGATTCGGGCGATGGCGGCTCGCTCTGGCAGGTGAACCTCGATGGAAGCCTCGTTAAGTTGCCTTTCGGCGAGGAAGGCTCGAACCCTTCCGTCTCGAGCAAGGGTAATCGGCTGGCCTACGTACGCGGCTGGAAGACGGTTGACATATGGCGAGTGGACCTGACTTCACAGCCGGCCCAGAATACTGCAACCAAACTGATCTATTCGACGCGAATCCAGAGAGTCCCGCAATATTCTCCGGACGGAAAGAAAATCGTCTTCGAATCGGATCGTTCCGGGACACATGAAATATGGCTTGCGGATGCGGACGGCAACAATTTGATTCAGCTCACACGGTTTAATGGCCCACAAACCGGCGCCCCAAGCTGGTGTTCAGACGGGCATCGCGTCGCTTTTGATTCGCGAGCCTCTGGTTCTTCTGGTATCTACATTGAAGACGTCGGCGAAAGACTTCCGAGACAAGTAAAGACAGGCATGCGGAATCTTGCCGTGCCCACCTGGTCTGAAGATTGTCAGTGGCTGCTTGCCAGCGATGGTCACGACAATCTCTATCGCGTTCCCGCCAAGGGCGGACCTGCCTCCCGAATCGACACCAGGGGGTCATGATTTAGCGTTGTGAGAGATGGGAGGATGTTTTTCAATGTGAAGGAGACTAACGGTGTAGCGCTTTGGTCCAAGCCTATAAACGCAGGCGAAGCGGAGCCCGTGAGAGACATGCCTAGGCTTGACGCGGCGGAGAGTTGGACTGTAACTGTGCGCGGCATCTACTTCACCTCGTCGAGTTCCACGCCTTCCACCATCAATTTTTACGATTTTGCCACCCGAACAATCCAGCCTCTATGCAACTTGCCTCAACCTCCAACGCCCAGCGGAGGTCTGTCAGTTTCTCCCGACGGGCGCTGGGTTCTCTATACGCAGACCGACGACGCGCAGAGTGACATTATGCTCGCCAATCATTTTCAGTAACGTCCATCGACATACTTGATTCCCATGCTCTGTTTAGGCTGAGGCGCGACATACCTGTTGCTCGCGCCGTGGCAATGATGTGGCGCAGCATCACGCTACCTGCTCCATTCTGCGCATGGCCTGAGTGGTGTGCATCGATTTGAGCTCACCATGATGGTTAGAAAGACGCTCCAGGGCGCCGAATCCCACCAGCATCTGATCGTCCCAGATCGTACAAAAGGTGATATCGGGTGATTGAAGGCAGTGATGGCCAAGGCATGCTACTTGGTGCTGTTTCTGCGCTGGCAGTGCATAGCTGGGATCGAGGAGATCGACAACGCGCCGGTCGCTAAAGTCCCCTGTAATAATTCGCACGATGGCTGGCTTGTTCCAACCACCTCACGCCGATCTGCAAGCAGTATAGCTTCAAGGCCGAAAACCTCCAAAGCCCCTCTTACCCTGCGCCAAAACTTAAGCTGACCGACTACCCACGGCGATTTGACGATTCGAGTTTGGCGTTGAGGTCCGGATTGCGGAAAGCAAGCTGCCGGTTCTGAGCCCAGCGCCGAAGCGATTGCACTGGACTGTCACGTGCGATCTGTCGACAAACCTCACTCGTGGCACTTTAGTTGTCGGATACCGCTAGGTCGAGTTCGCGCGAGATCGGAGGACGCTTGCCGAGGGACGACGAATATCGATGCATGGCGACATCTCCCCTAAAACGTATTTACCCAGTAGAATGAGGGGTGCATTCGGGTAGGTGGGACTTGGATTGCCATCCTCCTGAATGCCTGAGTGTATTCGCCTTCAGCCCTCATGACAAAATGACATTAACCCCTTTCAAGCCCGAGTTGGACTCGCTGCGCATCACGGCGGAGAAGCGCAAAACCCGGAGGTCAGGTAAGCGCTGGATTTGGACGGTTGCTGCGGCCTTGGTAATCGGCTCGATGGCAATCGCAGCCGCGGCTTACCTCAATCGCAAGACGGAAGTCGAAATCACCACAGCACACAAGCCCGCGACCGGGCCCACTGGAGTTCTTAATGCCAGTGGGTACATCACTCCACGTCAGCGCGCAACTATCGCTGCAAAGATTACCGGCCGTGTTACCGGGGTGTTCTTCGACGAAGGCACCCGCGTAAGACAGGGACAGCTTTTGGCAACACTGGATGATTCCGATGTCCGTCGTGCTCTGGACGCAGCCAGAGCTGACCGCGACTCCTCCCGAGCTGCAATCGCCGACTACGAGGTTCAACTGCGAAACGCGGACATCGAATTGCACCGCGCCGAAGTACTCCAGATGTCCGGAGTCCAGCCCCAGCAGATGCTCGACGCCGCTCGCATGACTGCAGACAGTTTGCGCGCCAAGATCGCCTTGTCAAAGCAACAAGTCGTCGCTGCAGAGGCCAGAATTCACGAGCAAGAGCAAGCCGTCGATAACTGCAAGATCAACGCCCCTTTCGCAGGTATCGCGGTTTCTAAGGACGCGCAAATCGGTGAGATGGTCTCGCCAGTTTCGGCCGGAGGCGGCTTCACGCGCACCGGCATCGCCACTCTCGTGGATCTACACTCCAATGAAATCGAAGTCGATGTCAGCGAGTCCTACATCGCGAAAGTCAGTTCCAACCAGGCCGTGAACGCTGTCCTCGACGCCTATCCTGACTGGGTTATTCCAGCCAAGGTTCGTACAGTCATTCCGACTGCGGATCGGCAGAAGGCGACGGTTAAGGTTCGGATTTCTTTCACCCAACCGGACTATGTGCACCTTTTCGATCCAGCAAACGATCCACGCATCCTGCCTGACATGGGTGTAAAAGTGACCTTTCTTGAGGGGAACAGCAGAAGTGAGGAAAAGGCACCAGCTGTCGCTACGATCCCTCAGGCAGCGGTGCGCGGCGATAACCAATCGAAATATGTCTTTGTGGTCAAAGACGACCGGCTCGAACGTCGGGGTGTTACCCTGGGTGCGATTCGTGGTTCGGATGTCGATATAGTTGCGGGCGTACAGCCCGACGCGGCGGTTGTAATAAAAGGTCCTGACTCTCTCCGGGACGGCCAGTCCGTCCAAATCAAAAAGTAGGAGCATTGTGATGGTTAAAGTAGATGCCACCGGAAACTCCAGCCTCATTCAGGTTCGAGATCTCGATAAGACCTATCATCGCGGAGGGGAAGAGATTGACGTCCTGCAAGGTCTTAATCTTGATGTCAATCAAGGTGAATTTGTGGCTTTCATGGGACCTAGCGGTTCCGGAAAGACGACACTCCTCAACCTGCTCGGTGGCCTCGATGTGCCCACACGCGGCAAAATCACTGTTTCCGGCGATGAGATTACCCATATGTCTGCCGGTAAACTCACGGAATGGCGCGCCCGTCACGTTGGTTTCATTTTCCAGATCTATAATCTGATTCCCGTACTCAATGCGTTTCAGAATGTCGAGCTCCCGTTGCTTCTCACAACACTGTCCAAGGCAGAACGACGCGAGCACGTGGAAACAGCCCTCGCCGTCGTTGGGCTCGCTGACCGAATGAAGCATTTCCCTCGCCAGCTCTCGGGCGGTCAGGAGCAGCGCGTTGCCATTGCACGCGCCATCGTTGCCGATCCGACCTTTCTCTTGTGCGACGAGCCAACCGGCGATCTCGACCGCAAGAGGGCCGACGAGATCATGAGCCTGATGGAAGAACTGGTAGCCCGCTACCATAAGACTGTTTTGATGGTCACTCACGACCCGCTCGTCGCCTCTCGGGCCCACACTACGCTTCACCTTGAAAAGGGTGTTCTGGTCGAAGGTCGCCAGATCGCTCAAGACACTGTTGCGGGAGGTATGGCATGAAATTCGGCAGCCTCATTCTGGCAAACCTGTTGCGCAAAAAGATTCGGTTGTTGCTGACTATCGGTTCCTTCGCCGTAGCCTTGTTTCTCTTCGCTTTTTTGGGAGTCGTGCGAGACGCTTTCAACCGCGGCGCCGATGTTGCCGGCGCGGATCGCCTGGTCATCATCAATCGCACCTCGATCATTAACCCGATTCCCCTTTCCTATCGCGATAAGATCCTGCACATTCCGGGTGTCAAGTACATCACGCATAACAATTGGTTTGGTGGCGTTTATAAGGACGAAAAGAATTTCTTTCCCCAATTCGTGATTGATCCAGAGAACCAGCGACAAGTCTTCCCTGAATTCTCTGTGCCAGAGGACCAATGGAACACATTTGTCAAAGACCGCGAGGGCGCCATTGTGGGTGAGCGTACCATGGAGCGTTTTCACTGGAAAGTCGGCGACCGTATTCCGATCAAAACAACTCTGTACGGCGGCGGCTCTTGGGAATTTAATATCGATGGTGTTTATCGCGGCAAACGCGCACAGGATGACGAAACCCAATTCTGGTTCCAGTGGGATTATTTCGAAGAACGTATTCCGGACCGACTAAAGGGGAATATCGGGTGGTATGTACTCCGGGTAGACAATCCCGAGCAATCCCCCCGCATTGCCAAAACGATCGACGAAGAGTTCGCCAACTCTCCCTATGAAACGAAGACGGAAACCGAATCAGCCTTCGCTGCTGGCTGGGTCAAGCAGTTCGGCAACATCCGGTTTCTGATTGTGACCATTGGCTCGGTCGTTTTCTTTACCCTGCTCCTTGTCACTGGCAACACCATGGCCATTTCTGTCCGTGAGCGCACGTCTGAACTCGCAGTCCTCAAGGCTATCGGGTTCTCCGACCGGTCCGTTCTCTTCTTTATTCTGGGCGAAGCCCTTGTGATCGCCCTCATCGGGGGTCTGCTTGGTCTCCTCCTCGCTACCCTGGCAATTCCCGTGCTGGCGACTGCTTTAAACGGCATGCTGCCGAACCTTATTCTCTCTCCCGCGTTGCTTGCCTTCGGTCTGCTCACTGCACTTCTGGTGGGCATTGCAAGCGGCATTCTTCCCGGAATCGGCGCGATGCGCATGCGCGTTGTCCATGCACTGCGGAGGGTTTGAGCATGTTGGCAAAGCTTTTCTTCGGACTGTTGATCACCATCGCTGCCGTTCTCGCCCTGCTGCTCATTTTGACCGTGATTGGTGGGATCATCGCCGGATTACTCGCTCCCTTTGTGGGCTCGGTTCCCATCTCGTACAATTTTCACAGCGTTCGCGCCCGCTGGACTTCGACCATAGTGGCGATTCTCGGCATCGCGGGCACGGTAGGAGTCTTTGTAGCCATGCTTTCACTCGCTCGAGGATTCCGGGCCACGCTGGTTGCGTCCGGCTCTCCCGGAAATGCTCTGGTCATGCGGGCTGGCGCTACCAGTGAAATGATGGGCGGAATCACTCTCGATTCAGTCAAGGTCATGCAGGATGCCCCGGGCATTGCCCGCGACGAATCCGGCCCTCTGGTTACGCAAGAAGTAGTTGGAGTCGTACCCTTTCCTCTTGTCAGCACTGGCACGGACGCCAACGTCCAGGTCCGTGGCGTTTCTCCCAACGTTCTTCGGATCAGGACATTCGCAAAGATCACGCAGGGGCGCATGTTCGCTCCGGGCGTTTCCGAACTTGTGGTGGGCAAGAATGCATCACGAACTTACTCCGGTCTTACCGTCGGCAACACTATTACCTTTGGTGGCGGACGCTGGCAGGTGGTTGGAGTTTTCGATTCCGGCGGGTCGTCGTTCGACTCCGAGGTCTGGTGTGACGCGCACATCCTAAACCAAGTACTCAAACGCCCCGATAATATCTTTCAGTCCGCGACCGTCCACCTCGCTTCTCCCGACTCGTTCCAACACTTCAAGGATGCAGTAACATCGGACCCTCGCATGAATGTAGATGTAGTTCGGGAAATCGACTATTACGCCAAACAGTCCACTACCATGACTCGCCTGATCACAATTCTCGGCGGCCTTGTCGCTGCCATCATGGCTGTTGGCGCGGTCTTCGGCGCCCTTAACACCATGTACTCCGCGGTTGCCGAACGCGGCCGTGAAATTGCGACCATGCGCGCAATCGGGTTTTCTACCTGGAACGTCATTCTTTCTTTTCTCTTTGAGGCACTGCTGATTTCCTTTGTTGCCGGTATTGTGGGCTGCCTCGCGGTTCTCCCTCTCAATGGTTTGACCACGAATACGATGAATTTTCAGACCTTCTCCAATCTCGCTTTTGCCTTCAAGATCACCTTCGATCTGCTCCTCATGGGAGTTCTATTCGCACTGGTGATGGGCGTTCTCGGGGGCCTGCTCCCCGCGATCCGTGCAGCCTTTCGTCCGGTCGCTGTTTCCCTACGTGAATTGTGAATTGGCCAGAACGGAACGCCGCGACTGGGATTCACTGCTGACTAGCAGTTAAGGACAACTAGCTTTTAACAGTATTCTGCTCATTCTGCTACGGTACCGGCGACAACTCTAGATCCAAGGCACTCAATCGGAATCCGGGAGCTCGGTAACTCTAGCGATTGCTATGGGTTCAGAATTTGAGCAATCGCCTAGCATTGCCGCCCAGAATCATATCGCGCTGTGCGCTGGTGAGGTCGACTTGCTCGAGGAACTCGACCGGCCGGTCATATCCCATGGTGAAGCAATAGTCGCTTCCCACCATGACGCGCTCTGCCCCAACTTCCTTGACCAGCAACTCTATCACCGGCTTGGAGTGCGTGATCGTGTCATATGTGAAACGCTGAAGGTAGGCGCTAGGCGCCTGGGGCAGGTGCTTCAATTCGGCGCGAGTGCGCCAGCCCTGGTCGATTCGGCCCATCAACATGGGGAGTACACCGCCCCCGTGAGGCAAGCAGATCTGCAGCTTGGGATGGCGGTCGAGAACGCCGCCGAAAATCAAGTGTGCAGCCGCGACCCCTGTGTCGATGGGATTACCCAACAGGTTCGACAGAAAGTAGGGTTTTAGGCGGTCTCCGCCGATCGTCTCTAACGGATGAAGAAAGACAGGAAGGTCAAGGGCCTCAATGTGTGCCAAGATCGGTTCGAACAACGCGTCATCCAGATCTCGGTTGGCAATATTGGTGCCCATGTAGACGCCGCGCATGCCAGGTAATTTGCTAGCACGGTTGAGTTCGTCGAGAGCGCGGTCAGGATAGAGCATCGGTAGGGTAAGGAAAGCGGCTAGCCGGGTAGGGTAAGCCTGGTGGGCTCGACTGGCTGCATCATTCCATGCCCGAGCAAGCTTACTCGAAAGCTCCTCATCGGCCCAGTAGAGCATGGGGCTGGTGAGCGAAATCGCCTGCAGCGCCACGCCTTGCTGGTCCATGTCGGCGATTCGAGCCTTCAGGTCGATGAACTTGGGAGAGAGCGGTCCGTTGCTGGCGGCTGGTGTTTTGATGTACCAACCCTTATCGGACATGTGATACGACGCATCGAACCGTTTGCCTTCGTCGGCTACCAGGTCAAGGTAGGATTGCGGGAAATAATGGGCATGAATGTCGACTACCCGCGCGCTCGCAGCACGCGCTGGCTCCTGCGCCAGCGCGCCGTTGGTCTTACCAATAGCAGATATTGCCATTGTTACGAAACCTGCTTGCAGAACTTGTCGCCGCGAAATGCTTCGCCCATCATCAGATCCCATGACTTTTCTCACATCCCGGTTGGTTTAGAGTCGCTGTAAATGCCTCGAAATTAGCTGTACTTACTTCCCGGCGGCAAACTCGTAAACGTCGTGCTCGCCGGAGGAGACCTCGACACCCGTTCCAGCAGACTGAACATCGCCACTCACCACGTGCAGGCGATTGCCGATGACGCCAACTGCCAGACCATGACGGGAAACTGGCATAGGTGGGATTTCGCTCCAGGTATTAGTCGCTGGATCATAAGCCTCCACCGCTCGAAAGGTCGCCATCATGCGAGGATCCTGGTACTCGCCACCTGCAACATAGATTCGTCCATCATAGACGCCTGCGCCGATTGCACTCCGCGCCGTTGGCATCCGCGCCCGCGGCGCACCCCATTGATCGGTAGATGGGTCATATTCTTCAACCACCGCGATATCCGAAGCCAAGCCGATGAAGGCGGCTCCGACTCGCCCGCCAATCACATAAATTTTCCCGTTCACCACGCCGATGGCAGCATGATTTCGCGGTGTGGGCATCGGGCTCCGCTCGCGCCACGTGTTCTTCAACGGGTCATATTCCTCGACAGTGCCCACCGACATCTGCGGACGAGCAGGGTGCACAGCCGTTTCTTTGGATCCGGCAATGGTGGTTGCGCCTCCGATGACGTAGATCAGGTCGCCCACCACGGCTGCCAGTGCGGCACCGCGCTTGGTCGGCATGGGGGCTAGAGCTTTCCAACTATCAGCGGCCGGATCGTATTCCCAGGCGTTGTCGATAGGCACCCAGGCCGGAGGTCCCGATTCCGGAAGAACAAAACCGCCAAACGCATAGATTTTATCGTGGTAGGTTGTGAAGGCGACATGGTGCGAGGGCAGCGCCATTGTCTTCTTCTTTGTCCAGTGGTCTGTGGCTGGGTCGTACTCATACACCATACCCACCGGCTTCCACACCGGCGCAAGGCCGGCGAAGACGTACATCTTGCCTCCCGCTGCCGCGCCTGATATCTCCTCGGCCGGCTCCGGAAAGGGAGCGAGTTTGATCCATTTTCCCTGAGCCTGAGCGGAGGACACTGTGAGAATCGCTCCGAAGATCAATCCGACGAACCGCAGGCCACCTAGTGTGTTAGTCGGGGACATCACATCACCTTTAGAACGGGGACGGAAGTCAGTCTCCCGGGTGTAGAGAGCAGAGACTTAAGATGCCGAATCTACCAAATTACCTTCAGAGCAACCTGAATCTGTCTTGAAGTGGTCGCGGTGCTGTCCAACAGACCAGGAACGAGTCCTCCGGTACTTCCATCGGCATTAAACACCTGATTGTTAGCCGTGGGTGGATTGAAATTCGTTCGATTAAGGACGTTGAAGGCCTCTACTCGAAACTGAATGTTGAACTGCTCTGAAATGCGTGTGATGTAGTTATTCTTGAATAACGATAAGTCAAAGTTGATCAGCCCCGGACCAGTGACACTGTTGCGTCCTGCGTTGCCCAGAAGATTCGCACAGGTACCGAGAATGCCCGGACTGGGTGTGCTGGACACAGCAGCTGACACGAAACCAAACGGCTGACATCGCAACGCTATATCCGGCGTGGCTTGAGGAAGAACAAAGCAGTTGACGTTCAAGTAGTTGAGCCCGCCATGGACGGGGTTGCATCTAGGCACGATATTGGGAAATTCGTACGCGTCTGTGCTGTTTATTCCGAGCGGATCGGGCGCGATGACAACGGAAAAGGGTATGCCGGTGGCCGCCTGAAGGATCCCGCCGAACTCCCACCCGCCTGTTGCCCAGCCCAGGCCACGCGGGAGCTCTTTTCTGCTCGGGATCTCCCACGTAAAACTAAGCACAAAATTCTGGGTCTGGTTAAAGTCAGATGGTCCACGTCGAATCCGGGAATCGAAAAAGAACTGGCTCGACAGGCCATTGCGGAACTGATCGCCATCGGTCGAGCCCGATGCGGTGTCAATGCTTCTTCCCCAGGTGTAAGAGGCCTGCCCTGAGAGGCCATGACTGAATCTCTTCTGACCCTGAAGCTGCAAGGAGTGATAGATCGCATCGCCGCCCCAAAGCGTTGCGGGCACGCGCCCGAAATTTGGGTTTAGTGTCGGGTTGGGCACCAAGGTCACCGCTCCATTTTGGAGCATCAGTGTTCCTCCCGCAGTGCACTGCGGATCGAAGGCGCTGGGACTGCACGGCCAGAGATATCCTTCCGCCGTCTTGGTCAGTGGCAACACAATTGACGAATCATCGGTCTGCATCAGATTGTGCACAGAACGCGAACCCACGTAAGCGATCATTCCGGTAGTATTGCCCGGAAACGAGCGCTGAATATTCAGGTTCCATTGCATCACGTAATTGCGCTTAGGATTCTGTTCGAGGAAAGCCGCGCGCTGCGAAGTCGCACTGGCCGAGAGACTGTTGTAGGCTGCGAATGGGTTTGCGGCGACGGGACCGAACGATCCGGGGGCTAGGGTTGAACCATTCACAGACTGGTAAAAGGGTACTGTGCCATCCACCGTGTGCCGCAAGTTGGCAGGGAAGATCTGCACGTCGAAGACGCCGAAACCGCCACGGACCGCAGTCTTGCCGCTGCCGGAAGGATCCCAGGCAAAACCAAGCCGGGGCTCGAAATCACGCAGCGTGGGATTTCGAAACAGCGGTGAATGTACGATCACCGCCGGCGCGTTCAGGCTCGGCAAGCTGGCCAAGCGGCCGCTGGTTTCAGAGGGCACGGTGGCCATCTCATAGCGCAGTCCCAAGTTGAGCGTCAGGTTGGAACGCAGGTGCATGTCGTCCTGCAGGTAGGCGCCAAAGAGCGTTTCTCGCATCCGTCTGCGTGATGCCGTGCCCGGAGCGTCGGCGATTAGAGATAAGGGTTGATTGGTTAAAAAGTGTGCCAAGGAATCAAACTCGAAATCTCCTCCCGGCTGAGAGGGCGTGGATTGGTTATCAATGATTCGCTCCACGTTCGCGCCAAATTTCAAACTGTGGATCCCCTTTGTGAAAAATATATTGTCGTAAACTTGCCACGAGTTCCAGTTGTATTCTGCGGGGGCTTGCGTGCTCAGGCCACCCGTGAAAAACGTCAGTCCGGGTACACCGATAAACCCCACGGTATCTCCCGGCACGTACCCCAGACTGGTATCCGCAGCGAGTGGATTGATAGCTTTGCTGCCAGAGGGGGCGGCGGCATACTCGCGGTGATATCCTAGCCGGAAAGAATTCATCAGCGAAGATTTGAAGGAGTGGTTTTCTTCCAGGCTCACCAACTGGCGCTTGGTCTTCGTAAAAATCAGTTTGTTGTTGAATTCGTCGTTCTGCGAGGACGGCGAATTGTCGAACATGTAGCTGCCCGCCAGACTATCCTTGTCGGAGAAATGGTGATCGACCCGGGTCGTAAAGTAGTTTTCCGTAGTAATTGCTGACCCCGAAAAACTGTAGATTCCCGTATCTCCAGAGACCGCGCCGTTCGGTAGCGGGTAGAAAGCCAGATATGGTTTTACAAAGGGATCAACTGTGACGTTGCCGGTGCTTAATTGTCCCGCGCGAGCCGCGAGTGAGGGTACGTTGTCGACCATGCTCAAACCCAGAGACTGCCGCAACCCCTCGTAGTCGCCGAAAATGAAAGTCCGGTCCTTTATGATGGGGCCACCGGCCGATACGCCAAATTGATTGCGGCGGAAGGGAGCGATGGTAGGCGGATCGAAGTAGTTGCGGGCGTCGAGCTTGCTGTTACGTAGAAACTCGTATGCGCTTCCATGAAAGTGGTTGGTGCCCGAGCGGTTGATGCCGCTAATGACTCCGCCCGATGTCCGTCCGTACTCGGCGGGCTGATTGACTGTCAATACATTGAACTCTGCCACCGCGTCGGCTCCCAGGTTGCCACCCAGGATGCTGCCCGGAGCCTGATTGGTGTAGTCGTTAATACTGATCCCATTTAGCAGATAATTGTTCTGCTGTGGCCGTCCGCCGCTCACAGACAACTCAACTCCGAATCCACGGCCGAGTCGGTCCGTACTCGAGACCGGTGCCATGTCGCGGATGGCGGCAACACCAGGCTGCAGCTGGGCCAGATCGGTCCAGGAACGTCCATTCAGAGGCAACTCGACAATCGTCTTCGAATCCTGCACACCGCTGATCGTCGAGGTTTCCAGTTGCAGATCCGGAGGCAGGTCACTGACTTCCACCCGTTCACTGATCGCTCCAATTTTCATGGAAACGTTTGAAACCAGCTGCGAACCTACGCTCAGAGTGATTCCATTGCGGACGGCAGTTTCGAAGCCTGACGCCGAAACTGTCTGCTGATAGGTTCCGGGCAGCAGGTTGGGTATGCTGTAGACGCCCTGGCTATTGGTGGTGGCGGTCGTTATCACGCCGGCGGCCAGGTTCTTCAACGAAACAGTTGCCTTAGCTATGACGGCGCCAGAATTGTCAGCGACTGTGCCAGAAATAGTTCCACCCACAACCTGTCCCTGGAGATGGCCGGGGTAGAGTACACAGAGCACCAACGTTACGACTGCCGCATGGCCAATAACGAATCTCCTCAGGTCGAGTTCACTAGTCACGACTACCTCCGTGAGTAATGACGCGAGGGGCTGCCCCACCGAGAGCAACGGAGAGGGAGGTCAACCCCGCGGGGCATGCTTTGTAACACCAGTTCGGAATGCCGGGCACGGGCGTGCATGTTCGACCCAAGACCGTATAATGTCAAATAATAATGCGGTATGTTAGCGATTAGTTATTGGTATAGCTTCAGACGGGGAAGCAGCATACCGGCAAAGATTATGCCTACAGGCGTCAGGCGAGTCGAAACTTCAGTTCGCCCAGTTTTTCCACGCTGCAGGCGATTTCGTCGCCAGCTTTGAGCCATACCCGTTTTTCCTCGGGACAGCCAAGGATGACCCCTTCCGGCGTGCCAGTGAAGATTATGTCGCCTGCCTGGAGCGTCATGTGTCGGGAAATGTAGGCGATAAGCTGCCCACAGTTGAAGATGAAGTCGTCGGTCGTGGAGGACTGGCGTGTCTCGCCATTGACGCGGCACTCAATTTTCAGTTTGTCGGGATCGACTTGGTCTGCCGTCGTCAGATAAGGGCCCAGGGGGGCAAACTGATCCAGAGTTTTGCCCACCATCCACTGGCCGCCAGTGTCGAACTGGAGCTCCCGCGCACTAAAATCGTTCCCGGTCGAATAACCGGCTACAAATGAGAGTGCGTCCTGCTCGCTGACGTTTTTGGCCTTCTTGCCCATAACAATCACCAGTTCGACCTCATAATCAAACTTCCCGGCCACTTCCACTGGCAGCTTAATGGTCCCCTTGTGGGCGCTGAGAGAATTGTTGTACTTGTTGAAAAGTACCGGCTGCTTGGGAATGGCCATATTGACTTCTCTGGCGTGGCGCAGGTAATTGAGACCAACGCAGATGATTTTTTCCGGACGAGTGACCACGGGTCCGAATTCGATCTGCGCTTCATCGCAAAAAGCCTGATCAGCGGCGCCTGAGCAGAGCGCAGCATCCACCAGGGCGCTCAAGCTCGGCCCTTCTTCGTTCTGCAGTAAATCGTCCATCGTCGCCGGGGCAAAGATGTTCAATCGCCGGGCTGCATCCGGTACGTCCAAAATGCCTCTGGTAGTTTTCACCGCAAGCCGGTACTGGTGGTTGCGGCAGATCGTGAGCAGGGTCAAGCCGCGCGCCAGACCGCGAGCACGTTTGTCGTTACTGTTGGCCTCGACGCTGTTGGCCTCGACGACCGCAGCAGTAAATCCACCCCCAGCGCCGGTCGCTTTCAAGCTGTTCTCATCTAGCTGCTTCATTCGTGAGTGCTCCTGATTCACCATCTTCGAGAGGCTGCGATTTTACCCGCGCGTCGCGCGTTGGGTCCATGGATGTTTCGGCAGTCTTCAAGCTGGCAATGACCGTCCCTTGGTCTCTTCGCCAAACGGCAATAGCAGCAGGCCTACGAGGAATGCCAGGGCAATCAGAGCCACGGGCTTGCCCAGGCTTTGAAAGTGACGAACCCCGGCGCCTACCAGGAAAGTGAAACCGGCAGCGGCAAAACGTCCGATATTGGTGGTAAACGCGAACGCACTGGCGCGACACTCGGTCCCGTACTGTTCCGGTAGCCAGAATGAATACACGATGAAATTCGCGCCACCCAGGCCTAGGAACAAAGCGCACACCAGGAATCGGCTCACCGCGCCAGTCTCCAGGTAAAACACGCGACCGAACGCGACCCAGATCGAAACCAGCATGATGACGTAGAAGATTCCCAAGGTCAGTCTGCGGCCCAAGCGATTGGCAAGGAAGGGAACAATCAAGGCTCCCATGACAGTCGCCATGCCCAGCAATGCCGTCGAATAAGAGGCTAGCCTTGCCGCGTCCATCGCACTCCGGCCTGCTCGGGTCGCGATGTAGGTCATACCAGCCGGCACGTAAACTGATCCAGCCCACAAGCCGGCTAGCGAGACGATGAGATAGATGGAGTTGAGAACCGTTCGCCGGCGATAGCGATGCGAAAAAAGTTCGAAGAAGGCATAATGCATCTTCCATCTTGAACCGAGTTCATCCCGTTTTCTTTCCCAGCGGACCGGTTCGGAGACGTTATTTCGGATGAAAGCCACGAGGAGCGCGGGCATCCCGCCGACGAGGAAGAGATAGCGCCAGCCGAAGCGGCTGCCGATAAAGTAATTGGCAATGGCGGCCAGAAAAAAACCGACATAATAACCGGTGTGCATCAGAGCTGCGCCCATGGTGCGGCGGTCTTCGGGCCAATCTTCCGAGACGAGTGACGCCCCGATGGCCCACTCCCCGCCAATACCAACGCCCGCCAAAAATCTGCAGAGGGCGAGGCTCCACACACCCGCGGCAAAGGCAGCGAGCAGGGTGAACAGGGAAAAGCAGGAGATGCTGAACATCATCGTCCGCACACGGCCAAAACGGTCAGCTATAGGACCCCAGAGGAGAGCGAAACCATAACCGATCATGAACAAAGCAAAGAGCAGCCCGCCATAGTATCCCACGTTGGCAGTTGTTCGAGGAATTCCGGATTTGGGCAACAAGTCGTGCAACGCTGGAACTAAGACGAGGGAGTAAATGAACGAGTCCATTCCATCCATCGTCCAGCCCGCCCACGCAGCCCAGAAGCTGCGCACTTGATTTCGATTCAAGTGTGTCCGTGCGGGCAGTGTGGCCGGAGCCCAGTTCCCGACTGCCCCTTGCTGGCCGACATTTTCCGCTGTCGCTTCGCGAGTCTTCGCCGAGTTCTGTCCACTTCCTGTTGTATCGACCCTGGGCAAGAACAGAGAGTAACCCAACTTTTGCCGCAAAGGGACGATTTTCCTCGCAGCCGGTGGTTGACATGGATCCTATCGTTGTATAGGGTGGCGCTTGTTGCCTAACAAATCTCAGGCGCAGCAAGCCGGCGCTCTCGGGTTGCTGGTAGAGCGTACGGAAGACGTACTGACCTTCACCCTGGACAATGCCGAGCATGGCAATGAGGTCACCGCTCAGATGCTCGATGTCATGCAGGCCGAGCTAGCGCGAGAAGCCCTCCGCCCGAGTGCGCGGGTCTTGCGGATCCGAGCGCGCGGCAAAGTGTTTTGTCGGGGAAGGGAGCGTGCGGGTCGGGACGCCCAGTCCATTCGTGAAGAGGCGGCTCGCCTCATCGAGACAAAACGGTTGGTGCGAAAGTCTCCCTTGGTAAGCGTCGCCGAGGTGCAGGGCGACGCACTTGGCTTCGGCTTTGGACTTGCCATCGTGTGTGACTTCGTTCTGGTGGCCCGCCAGGCGGCCCTTGGGTTTCCCGAGATGCGTTCCGGCCTGGCGCCCTCAGCGATCATCTCTTACCTGGTTGATTACGCCTTGCCCCGTTTCGCGTTTCCTCTGGTGCTCTTCGGAGACACCATTGACGCGCAGCAAGCGCTCGAAATAGGGCTCATCTCGCAGGTCTGTACCCTTGAAAATCTCGCCCACGAAGCCGATAGACTCATCACGCGAATTCTCCGCCTCGATTCAACTGCTGTTCGACGCTGCAAGCAATTTTTTACGGCGGCTCAACAGAATTCCTTCGAGCAGAACTGCCGCCTGGCGGCTGAAGCCTTGACCGTCGACAGTCTGGCCCGGCTTGCAAGGGGGAAGTGAAACTGTCTGCGAGTGCGAATGCGGGCGCACGTTTGGATCGCCTTCCCTTTTCCCCGTTCCACCGCCGGATTATGTGGCTGATCGGCATTGGAATGTTCTTCGACGGATTCGATATTTATGTGGCCGCAACCGTTCTTGGCGCCACACTCAAGAGCGGCTTTTCCACCCTAAGTCAGAACGCGGAATTCGTTTCCATGACATTTCTGGGAATGATGATTGGATCGTTTCTAACCGGCTTTCTCGGGGACCGATACGGTCGACGCTTCACTTATCAGGCAAACCTTGCAATCTTCGGGGTAGCTTCGATCGCGGCTGCCTTTGTATCTTCGATGGCGTGGTTGATTGCGCTGCGCTTTATCATGGGTGCGGGTCTCGGTGCCGAGAACGTGGTTGGATATGCGACCATGACTGAGTTTGTTCCGCCCCAGACCCGGGGAAAGTGGCTAGGCATCATCTCCGTTTTCGTAGTTGGGGGACTACCCGCTAGTGGACTGCTGGGAACCCTCATCGTCCCTAGCTTTGGCTGGCGTATCTTGTTTGTGCTCGGCGGGTTGGGCGCGATGGTGGTCTGGAATTTGCGAAAGGCGCTGCCAGAGTCACCGCGCTGGCTGGAGTCGATCGGCCGGACCGAAGACGCTGATGCTATTCTGCGAGACATCGAGGGCCAGGTGTCGCGGCAACATGGCTCACTTCCGCCGCCACCGACCCCGGCGCCTCAGATCCATTCACGCCAGCTCGGTTCGCTTTTGAATCGCGTTCTTCTCCCGCGGCTGGTCGTGGGGGCCACTACTCTGGTCGTAGTCAACACCTTGATCTACGGATTCGTCACCTGGTTGCCAACCTTCTTTGTCGAGCAAGGGCGCAGCATCGCATCATCATTGGTTTATGCGTTGCTCATGTCAATGGGGGCACCGCTCGGTTCCGCTATTGGAGCTTTCACGGCGGATTCCTGGGGGCGCAGGCCGACCATCGTCGGCGCCTCCCTCCTTACCATCGTGATCGGCACTATCTATACGTTGGTGAGCAATTCTGCGATGTTGCTGATAACAGGTTTTCTGCTGATCATACCTATCTACGTCCAAGTCACGCTTCTGTTTGCAATTTATATCCCTGAGCTTTTTCCAACGGAGGTGCGCATGCGGGCCTCCGGGATTTGTAACACCGTAGGTCGTGCGGCGACGATCGTTACCCCTTTTGTAGTGGTTCGGCTGTTCAAGTCCTACGAAGTAACCGGTGTTCTTGCTTTCATGATCGGGCTTCTCATCGTGCAGATCGTCGTCGTGCTCATATTCGGAATTGAGCCGCGAAAGCGCCGGCTCGAGGAAATCCACCAGGAAATGCCGACTGCTCACGAAGCTGCCAGGGCCTGATTGCTAATCGCCTTCAGCTTCTTGTCTCGAGTGCCGTTTTCACGCGCGCTGGGGTAAAAGGGATTTGGCGCACACGCGCGCCCGTCGCATCGAAGATAGCGTTGCCGATCGCCGGGGCCACAACGGTAATGGCGGTTTCGCCGGCACCTGTTGCGCTAACATCTGGCCGATTGATCAGGACGCTCTCGACCGCCGGTACCTCGATCCCAGCCGGCAGGCTGTGATATGTCGTCCAGCTGGTCGATGTTACCCTGTGCTTATCCCAGGTCACCTCTTCGCCGAGCGCTCGGCTCATCCCTTGCAGCACGCCGCCTTCAATCTGATTGCGCATGCCCGCAGGATTCGAAACCGGGCCACAGTCCTGCGCGACCACAAAGCGTTTTACTTGGACGCGACCGGATGCCTGATCGACGTCAACTTCGGCGATCAGTGCCACATAACCGTTGTCACCTTCATAGGCCACGCAAGCAATTCCCCGCCCAGTGCTGGTTCCCCTGGGGGAATGATTGGGTTTTGGCGATGGGCGCGCATCCCATTTGGCTGCCTCGGCTGCTGCTTTCACCACGTCGATGATTCGCGTCTCGCTGAGGTGCCGCAGTCGGTAAACAACCGGATCCGCCTTCACCTTCGCGCTGATTTCGTCCATGAAGCTTTCGTGCGCAAATGTATTCTGCAAGCGCAGTGGCGAACGCAATGGGCCGGTCAAGAACGGCGATTTTACTGTATGGACAAGAACACGCTCGCTTCGAATCCTTCCCACGCCTCCGCATTTGCCGCCGACGCAGCCAACTACATACGAAGGCACAGCGTTGCTACCATTGTTGAGTTCCCCGGTCGGCTCCGATGCTACTCGGGGAGTTATGCTCTGAGGTGCATAACCTACGAGGGAACCGGTGATCACATTTCCGGGGCGGTCATATCCGGGACGGCCTCCGAGAGAGGCTACCCAAGTCTCCGAAGCCCATGCGAAGATCGAGCCATCGGCATCGACAGCGGCGCGCTGGTCGATCACGCACGCGGAACCATAGTTCTCGCCCCCAGCCATCTCATCTTCTCGGGAAAGTTGCACGCGCACCGGGTTGCGGACGGCCTGTGACAGCAGCGCCGCGTCATACGATACGGTGTCAGCGCCGTTCAGGCCATAACAACCCGAGCCGCGCACAAAGATGACGCGTACGCTGTCGGCCGGCAGCCCCAGCAGCGTAGCCACTCCGTTTCGTGTCGGATATACGGACTGCGTCGCTGACCAGATTGTCGCTCGATCTACCTTTACATCCGCTACCGCACAGGATGCTCCTATGGAGCCGTGCGCCTGGTAGGGGTGGGAATAGGTTGCCTGGAGGAGCGTGGCGGCCGACGCGAGTTTCTGGTCCACATCCCGGGAGTTAACGACCAGGACGTCGCGCGATGGCTGCTTGCGTATGTACTCATAGAAATCGTCCTGGGTAGGAAGTTCAATACCCGAAGTCCAGGTGACCTTCAGGGCGCCGGCAGCTTGCACGGCTTGATACTGTTTTTCCGCAACCACGCCGACGAAATTCTTGCGGAACACAACCTTCAACACACCGGGGACTCCTCGTACTGAGCTCTCATCGACGGCGACCACGGCAGCACCGACGCGCGGAGGCCGCACTACCCGGCCGTGCAACATTCCGGGAACATGAATGTTGTGCACGAACTCGAACTGACCGGTTGCCAGCGTGGCTATATCCAGGGAGGGAACCGGCTTTCCCAAAACCGTCCACTCGGTGGGGCCCCTCCGCTTCGCCGTCGGGCGGATTGTAAGGTTGAATCTATTGCCTCTTATCAGATCTCCATAGCCAATATGCGCGCCAGTCTTGCCGCTGATCACGCCGTTGGAGGCCGTAAGTTGATCAACTGGGATCGCCAGCCTTTGGGATGCCATCTCCAACAGTGCCTCTCGCGCCGTGGCGGCAGCCTGGGCCAGACCGGAGGTGTTGAAATTTGTGGGTGTCGATTGACTCCCTGAGGTAGTGCCTTGGTCAGGTGTAACCAAGGTATCGCATTGAACCAGCCGCACGCGGTCGATCGACACACACAGTTCTTCGGCAACCAACTGTGTTTGCACGGTGTACATGCCCTGGCCGAAGTCGCACTTTCCGGTGTACGCGGTCACAACGCCGTCGGAGCCGACGGCGAGCCAGGAATCGAGCTTCTCGGGATCGATGTGCGACATGTGTGTGTCGAATGGACCCTGTGCCAATGCGGGCGCTTTGACGAACGGCGCCGCGCCGAAGCTGACAATGAGCATGCCGGATGTTTTCAGAAAGTCCCGCCGTGAGAAACTCCCGGTCATGACCGTCTCTCCCGGGCGTAACGCTGAATCGCTCCAAACATGCGTACGTGAGCGAAGCAACGGCACAGCACGCCTGAAAGTGCTTGTGCGATTTCGGTTTCCGTCGCCTTCGGGTTCTGATCGAGAAATACTTTGGCGGTGAGCATAACGCCGCTTAAACAAAAACCACACTGTGCGGCTTGCTCGTCGATGAATGCTTGCTGAATGGGATGCGGCTTCTGGGCTGTACCGAGACCTTCGAGGGTCGTGATGGCCGCATTTTTCACCTCGCTCACCGGTGTGATACAGGAGCGCACTGCTTTTCCGTCCATGATGACGGTGCACGCCCCACATTGGCCGAGTCCGCACCCAAATTTTGGGCCTCGTAGTTGAAGCTCGTCGCTGAGCACATACAGTAGCGGGGTTGCTGGATCGACTTCAAGCGAATGAACGGTGCCATTTACCTTCAATGAAATAATGCTCATTGCGTAGTTGCCTCGCATACGGAAAATCGATTTGTCGATAACAAAGTTAATCCTCAGGCTCAGCAGGTGAGCTCTTGGACTCCGGCAATTTCCCCAAGCGTTCCCTTCAACCAGTTTAAGAATTCTCGGCAGGCCATCGAAAGCGGCACGTCCTTGGTGCGTATGAGATAAAAATCGAGCCAAAGCTCAGGTCGGCAAATCGGCGCCGCCATGAGCCTCCCCTGTTTTACTTCGTCCATCACCGCAAGGCTGGCCACAACCGTGGCCCAATCGGAGTTGCGAATAAGTTCCAGGGTCCCTAGCATTCCATCGATCTCCAGTATCCGGCCTGATCCGCTCGGACCGAGGCGTAGCGCCGCAGCTTCGATCACTTGTCGCAAACTATGCCTGGATGAAGGGAGGACCAGCTTGAGCTTTTCCAGGTCACTGGCACTGCAGTGAGCGTTGCGCCCCCTCGCTGCCTCACCACCTGCGCGAGTGACCAGAACCAGGCGGTCGCGAAAGAAGTGCGCGGTTTCCAGTCCCAGATGGCTTGGAGGCTTGGTTACGATCGCAACTTGAACTTCACCCGACACCACCCAGTCCGTCAGGGTCCCGCTATAAGCCTCGGCTAGCCGGACATTTACATAAGGGTGAGCCGCCAGGTAATCGGGCAACATTTTAGAGAGCGCACCCTTGAACATGGTGGGAGAAACGCCTACGTTAATTTCACCGGCCATGCTCTCTGCCAGGTCGAGCATTCGCTGCTTGGCGGCGCCTACGGTTCTAAGCACCTCAGCGCAGCAACTATAGAAATGTCTGCCCGCGACCGTTGGAGTTACACCGCGCGCCTTCCTGTCAAATAATCGGTGTGCCAGCATGCTTTCCAAGCGCTGAATGTACACGCTAAGTCCAGGTTGGGTGCAATGCTCACGATGCGCCGCCTTGCTGAAGCTCCCTTCTTCATAAGCCGCGACGAAGCATCGAATCTGCTTTAGATCAATAGAGTCCATAGCCGTTCGGGGTATGCGCCGGGTCGCATTCGATGAATTCCCCTTGCTAAAGGCAACCGGATGATTCAGAGATGTCTGATGTTCTGCTGACATAGGTTAGCCATAATAAAAACCTATGAATAGTATTTCAAGATATTACTGGTGGCGATGTCTCAGTTGGTCTACGATGATCCGCCGGAAAACGGGCGTGCCGCTGATAGCGATCGAGTGAGTGCTTCCGATTTCTCGCAGCCTGGAACTGCTGCAAAACACCGACTGACATGCAAGGAGATCTAGCGCAATGGATATCCGGTTTATTGGCCGGCCACACGAATGGGATCCGCGTCGCGTTTACAGCCAGACGAGTGCCGATTGGCAGCAGCGTGTTGACTTCGATCGCATGCGCCGGGATCGTTTGCAGCGCGTTCGCGAGCAAATGGACGCTCAGGACCTCGGCGCCCTGGTTTTATTTGCAGGCGCCAACATCCGCTATGTGACCGCCTCTTATCAAGGCAATTGGAAATACAACATCAATATCCGCTACGCCGTGGTGCCGCACGACGGTGAACCGGTCTTATTCGAGACCGCCGGGTCTGACCTTCATTGCGCCGAGATCGATCTGCCCTGGATGGACGGCCGGATAAGACCGGCCATTACCTGGCAATGGGCAGAGGGAGCTGTTCCGGTTATGGCGGACCGTATGGCCCAAAGTGTAGTCGACACTCTGGAGGCACACGGGCTTCGTAAGGAAAGAGTGGGCATCGATAACTTCGATTGGCCGGCCTTGAAAGCTTTCCAGGCAAGCGGCCTCAACATCACCGATGCTTGGCCGGCGATATCGGCCGCGCGGGTGGTCAAAACTCGCGACGAAATTGAACTACTGAAGCAGGCTTCCAGCATCGGCGATGCCGCAATGTGGAAAATCAAATACGAGTGGCTTAAACCCGGAGTGCGGGAACGCGAGATCGAAGCCAAGACACACGAATTTATGCTGGAACGAGGCTGCGAGATCATTTACGACATCATCGTTGCTTCCGGAGGCAATACCAGTCCGTACCGGCGTTGGGCGACGGAGAAGATCATCCGTCAAGGCGATCTGGTAATCGTCGATATCAATGCGGTGGGCCCTTCCGGTTACTTCATTGATTTTGTGCGCTGCTTCAAGTGCGCAGGCAAGATGAATCAGAAGGAGATCGATCTGTATCGAGAGGTCTACGATTCCATGTATGCCGGTTTGGAGAAGTTGTGTCCCGGCAATAGCACAGCAGATGTGGCCGCCGCCTTCCCCCAATATGACGACGACAAATATAAGACTTGCACATTGCAGCAATTTGCGCACAGCATTGGCCTGACACTATACGAGGGCATGTGGATTTCCCGCGCCTATTCCCTCAATTTTCCCGCCGAAATTAAAGAAAATATGTACTTCGCGATTGAAACCTTTGCCGGACACCCGGGACTGCAGCAGACTGCGCGGCTGGAGGAAAATGTCCTAGTTTCCAGTAAAGGACCAGTGGTATTCACACTAATGGAGCACATGGTAGAAGCCATGGCCGATTGACCATGCTGCACCCGCTCATCGCCGTTTCCGACTCTGCCTTTCCGAACTTGGATCCAGCTCGGATGCTTCTCGCGAAATGCGATGCCGAGTTGCGCCTCGCCGAAGAACCGACACCTGATGCCATCCTGACGGTGGCGCGAAACGCCGATGCTGTGCTCGTCACTTACGCTCAGGTTACCGGCGAGATGATTCGCCAAATGATGCGATGCCGGATCATTGCGCGGTTTGGCGTGGGGGTGGACAACGTTGATATTGGAGCTGCGACCGAAGCGGGCATTGTAGTCACCAACGTGCCCGACTACTGCATCGACGAGGTCTCCGATCATGCCATGGCTTTGTTACTCGCTCTGGCTCGCAAGGTGTCCCTCGCCAATAGGCATGCGCACGCGGGTCGATGGGAAATGCCTTCCGTGGCCCCGATTCACCGGCTGCGAGGAAGCATCCTGGGTCTGTTGGGTTTTGGCCGAATCTCGCAATTATTGACGCCCAAAGCCCAGGCTTTTGGACTCAGCGTGATCAGCTGCGACCCTCTGGTCGAACAGCAGGCCATGACACGCACGGGGGTGGAGAAAGTTGATTTTCGAGAGTTAATAAGGATTTCTGACTTTATCTCCATTCACGCCCCATTGGTGCCTGAAACTAATCGCCTGTTTGACGGCAAGGTCTTTCGTCAAATGAAACCATCCGCCTACCTTATCAACACAGCTCGTGGCGCTATCGTCGACGAAGCCGAGCTGGCGCACGCGTTGGACAGAGGACAACTCGCGGGAGCGGCGCTGGATGTCTTGTCCCGTGAGCCGCCCCAAAACTCGCCTTTGCTGGGGCGTGAGAATGTGATTCTTACGCCGCACATGAGCTTTTATTCCGAGGAATCACTCATCGACTTACAAACCAGGGCGACGGAGGAGGTGCTCCGTGTTCTCGGCGGCGAAGAGCCGCATAACGCGGTTAATCCTGAGGCATTGAAGGTACGAAGGCAACGAGGGCTCAGTGTGGACCAGTCAATTCGCGTGTAGTTTCAAGGAAGGAGAATCATCATGCGCTCGAACATTACTTTTTCGATAGTAGGTGCGATTCTTGTCACGGCTGGGTGTGGTTTTTTGCTAATCGACTCTGCCAAGGCGCTTCCGCCAGGCCCATCCGGCTATCAAGTCGTGAAAACCATTCCGGTCGGCGGTCAAGGCAGATGGGACTACTGCGTCGTGGACACCGCTGCTCGCCGACTGTATGTTTCGCACGGCAGTCATGTCGTTGTGCTCGATACCGACTCGGACAAGATTGTGGGCGATATTCCCCATACTTTAGGCGTCCACGGCATTGCACTGGCGACGGACTTGGGACGAGGTTTTGTCAGCAACGGTCGTGCGAGCACGGTTACGGTCTTCGACCTGAAAACGCTAAGAACCATAAGTACGGTCAAGACCGGCGGTATGAACCCGGATGCGATCTATTATGATGCCCGATCAAAACGCGTCTTCGCCTTCAATGGCCGCAGCGCCAATGTCGTTGCCATCAACGCAGCCGATGGCCAGGTTGCCGGTATGATTCCAGTTGGCGGTAAACCCGAGTTTGCTGTCGGCGATGGAAAAGGTCATGTGTTCGTGAATATCGAAGACAAATCGCAGCTTTTGCAGATCGACGCACAAAAGCTTTCCGTCCTCAATCGCTGGCCGCTTGCCGGCTGCAAAGAGCCCTCGGGACTGGCGATCGATCAGAAAAATCGGCGTCTGTTTTCTGTCTGCGGCAACAAGAAAATGATGGTAGTGAACGCCGACACCGGAAAGATTGTGGCGACCCCGGCGATCGGCGAAGACCCGGATGCCGCTGCTTTTGATCCCGGCACACAAATGGTATTCAGCTCGAACGGTGAGTCTGGAGATCTGACGGTGATTCATGAAGACTCGCCGGATCAATACAGCATCGTGGAAAACGTTCCTACCCGAAAGTATGCGCGCACCATGGCGGTCGACGAGAAAACGCATGCTATTTTCCTGCCTATCGCCGAATTTGAGCCGGCGTCTGCGAAGGCCGACGAGGAGCCACCAATGAAGCCGAATACGTTCGAGTTGCTGCTCGTTGCCAAGTAAAGGCCGGGCAGTGTATCGAATATGGGCGGAGGTGTTGTGAAGCAAATCAGCATCGGAATTATCGGCACCGGTTGGTGTGGAGGGATACGCGCAGAGACTTGTGCCGCCAGTCCCTACGTAGGCGAGCTGCATCTGGCTGAGATTAAAGCGGAACGACTGAAGGAAATTGCGACCAAGACCAATGCCGACACAACAACCGCCGATTACCGGACTCTGCTGGCAAACAAAAATATCGACGCCATCGTCATTTCCGCAACCCCGGAAACAACGCATTTTCCGATGGCTAAGGAAAGCCTGGAAGCTGGCAAACATGTCCTTCTTGAAAAACCGATGGCGCTCGAGCTCTCCGAGGCGGACGAGTTGATTGCCTTGGCAGCCGCGAAGGGTTTGCTGTTCACGATCGGATATTCGCAGCGCTTCAATCCTAAGTTTGCCTATGTCCAGCGATCCATTGAGGATAGCACCATCGGTCAACCTGTGAGTGCTCTGGTAAGCCGCCACATCACGCGTAATCTCGGCAACAAAATCGGCGGTCGAATTAAGCTTTCGCCCGCCGCCATGGAGGCTACTCACGATATCGATTTTGTACTCTGGTGTTTTGCCCCGAGAAGACCTGTGTGCGTCTACGCGCAAGAAGCTCGCAAGATCATGCAGTATACGCACGGTGTCCCGGACTGCACGTGGATGATTGTCACTTTGGAAGATGGGTGTGTCTTCACCATCGGGGCCAGTTGGGTGCTTCCTCCGGCGTATCCGAATTTCTCCTCAACGTGGATCGAAATGATCGGCACGGAGGGCGCAATCATGGTGGATGATACCCATCGGGACGTCAGCCTCAACACCATGAAGCGGGGCATCGAATTTCCCATCTCTACGATGCCTGGTGAAAAGGTGGGACATGTCTACGCAGGTCCCATGGAAGCCGAAACGATCCATTTTCTTGAGTGCGTAATCAAAGGTCAGCAGCCGCTGGTAACGCCGCAGCAAGCCAGGACTGTCATGCAGGTATATCAGGCGGCAGATCAATCGGCCGAGACTGGTGTGCCAGTCTACCTCGCGTCTGCGCCCCAGCCGGACTATCGGTCACCACGGCCAGCAAGCACGGGGAAAGCCACCGCAGACCGTAGTTGAACGAATGCCGCATACCACTCCTACCGCGGTTCAGGAAACAACTTCCTTTCGGAATAAGGGTATTGCCAAACCAACCAAGACTCGTTGGCTAATCCTGCTGTTGATCAGTCTGATGTACATGATTACGTATATGGATCGGACTGGTATCTCGATCTCAGCGTCGGCCATGGCAAAGGAATTTGGTCTCGGTGAAACTGCTCTGGGTGTGGTCTTTAGCGCTTTCCTGTGGGCCTACGCCATAGGTCAGATTCCTTCGGGATGGCTCGCGGATCGAGTTGGTCCCAGATGGGTGCTCCTGCTGATAGTTCCCGCATGGTCGTTTATGACGGCGATGACCACTATCGCCACGGGCATTGCTTCGTTGATTGGCATCCGTTTTGTTTTTGGATTGGCGGAGGCGGGCGCCTTCCCTGCGGCGACGCGCGGCATGCAGCTCTGGTTCCCCAAATCAGAGCGCGGTATCGTGCATGGTGTGACTCACAGTTTCAGCCGGTTGGCCGTTGCCATAGTTCCATTTCTGGCGGTAAGGATCATGGTCGCATTCGGCTGGCGGTGGATCTTCTATCTCTTCGGAGCGGCCGGGCTGGTATGGTCCCTAGGTTTTTACCTGCTTTACCGCAACCTTCCCGAAGAACATCCCGGCGTGAATCACGCCGAGTTAGCTCATATAAGGGGGCGGCACGCGGACGGTGCCATCACGCCGGTCGATCACGATAAACCATCAGTGACTCCATGGAAGAAAATTTTCTCAACCCCGAACATGTGGTACATCGCGGCCGGCTATTGCTGCTTCTACTACGGAACCTACTTTTACATGACCTGGTTTCCGACATACCTGCTTACCTACAGACGCCTGCCCCTGGCGTCGGTCGGTACCTTGGCGTCTCTCCCACTTATCGCGGGAATGATTGGAGATATTCTTGGTGGAACTCTGACGGACACCATCTACAGAAGAACCGGCAAACTCAAGTTCGCACGCCGTATCGTAGCTGCGCCTGCGATGCTCTTGTCAGGTGTCTGCTTGATACCGGCAGCCATAACTGGACAAGCGTGGATTGCCGTCCTTGGTTTGACCGCTTCGCTGTTTTTTCTGGAGCTGGTGATCAGTCCTGCCTGGGCGGTTCCCATGGATGTAGGCGGTGAATACAGCGGCACAGTCTCAGGCATAATGAATATGGCCGGCAGTCTGGCCGCCTCAGTCTCACCCATTATCTTCGGGTTCCTGGTTCAGAGGGGACTATGGATTGCTCCCTTCTTTATTTCTGCGGGGGTCCTGCTTGCGGGGGCTTTGATTTGGACATTCCTCATCGATCCGGAAAAGTCCGTGATTGAGACCACCGTTTCGAGGGTTTCCCACATACCACTCCCGGGATAGATTTCTGCCTGAGACCGTTCGCATCGTACGCAATGGCGTTGAAGGCACGGAACGTCGGATCTTTTCCGAGATCTGAGCACTCGGTAAGTGGGATTGCCTGCGGGGCTCGAGGTTTCATGACCGGAAAGGCTTCACCCGAAAGTTGAGATGAACGCCACCATCCAGGAACCCGAACCACTGGTTCGGGAATTTAAGTTGAGGTAAGAAATACAAATGGATGCTGTACGCATCGCTCTAGCCAATCTTCGATTCCCCGCGACGCCTGCGGAATCGGTTTCGCTTGCCGAACACGCAATCTTCCAAGCCTCTGCTGAACGCGCAACCTTAATCTGTTTTCCCGAATGCTACATTCCCGGCTATCGTGCAGACACAAAACGGATTCCGCCTCCTGACCCGGTTTTCCTGGAACACGCCTGGTCGGTTGTTGCCGCCGCTGCTGCGAAGACTGACATGACGGTCATTCTCGGCACCGAGCGCGTAGTTAATGGCAAATTGTTCGCCACTGCGTTGGTAATCAACGGGGATGGCAGGACCGCTGGATTTCAAGACAAGGTCCAAATTGATCCCTCTGAGGAAGGTACCTATTCATCTGGTCCTGGGAGAAAGATCTTTCAAGCGGGCCCGCTGACCTTTGGCATTGCCATTTGTGTTGAGGGCTGGCGCTATCCGGAAACCGTTCGCTGGGCCGCCCGCCGCGGCGCACAGGTTGTGTTTCATCCTCAATTCCACGAAGCCGAACCCGGCGGGTACGTGCCTACGAGCTTCGCCGATCCGCTGAACTCTTTCTTCGAAAAAGCAATGCTATGCCGCGCAGCCGAGAACAACTGTTATTTCGCATCCGTAAACTATGCGAGCGCTGGATCGCCGACCACGTCCGCAGCAGTACGCCCTGATGGAACAGTATTGGCCTATCAGCCATATGGCAAAGAAGGATTGCTCGTCGCGGATTTTGATCTTGCCGCAGCCACATGTCTCCGCGCGATCGACTGCAAATATGGCGAGGAAAGCTCAGTCGGACCTTGAGGTGTTTGACCACGCACTCACCTGCTGCAAACACCGCTTTTGCCGCAGCGGCCGTTGGGGATGACGTGGACTATAGCTATCGCCTGCTTTTCTTTTTGGAAGGTCGAGACGCCACTGCTTATTCAGACCTTGATTCAGGTTCTTGCTGTCCGATTTTCCGGACTCCCCGACTCGGTAAACCGGTAGAGGTGATATACATCCCAGACAGAACACACATTTTGGAGAAACCTTGGGATCGCATGATCTCCGAACAGGGTCACGTGGATTGATTCTGCTTCTGGCTGCGAAATATAGAAGATCCGGCCCCCGGCAAGGCTGAGCTGTGCAAGCGCCGGCGCTAGCTACGTGGGATTCAGGAGAAATATCGAATTGACACAACAATCAAGTGGAGTCTGACTATAGCCTCGTGACTCGGATTGGGATTCCAATTTCTCCAAGAATGAGATTGGCCAGCAAAATGCCCGTTCGAACAATTTCAGAGTCACTCTTGCTTCAGGGTCCCACATGGTTTACCAAAAGCTGTGGTTCGGGTGTATGCTTGTGCACACTAGGGCCGAACAAGGGTTTCCTGGCATTCTCACAATATCCGGGAATTGCAGCTAAGGTTGCCCCCACGTTTGAAAAAAACGTTTGCGGATAGCTCTAAGCTGCAAGGCATGAACGTGACGACAGGCCGCAAATAGGTAGCAGGCTCTGGCGCGGCTAGGTCGGTGGGACTCTAGCTTGGAGAATGCGCTATGAGGCAGACATTTGCCATTGGTATCGGAGGCGCCGCCGGACAAGGGGTAGCCACGCCGGGCGATATTTTCGCCAAGATCTTTAGCCGTCGCGGTCTGCACCTGAACGCTTACAACGCCTATCAGTCCATCATTCGCGGCGGTCACACCTTTCTTACCATCCGCACAGGACCGGAAAAAGTCAGCAATATGGGCGACCACCTCGACTTGCTGATCCCGCTTAACCAGGATTCCATGAATAGGCATCTCGGACTGCTCACGGCGCGCGCCGCCTGTATCTATAACTCCGACTCTATTTGTCCAGGAGAGAGTGCTCCAGGTGTACAGCTGTGTCCGATTCCCGTTTCCAAGTTGGCTGACATCACACGGAACAAGGTGGCTCAAAACACGCTTGCTCTGGGCTCTGCTCTGAACATGATGGGCATCGGCTTCGAGGCGCTGGAGAGTGTTCTGACCGAGCAGTTTAAGAGGAAAGGCGAAGCAGTAGTATCGGAAAATGTAGCTATCGCACGCTCTGGCTACGAGTACGCCAGCGGCAATTTCAAGCCTTTCGCCGGGGCACTACCCATGACGGAGAACCGGTATGCAGTGCTGAGCGGCAACACAGCCATGGCTATGGGTGGTGCCGCGGCGGGCGTGAAGTTTTATTGCGCCTACCCGATGAGTCCTTCCACCGGGGTCTTGCACTGGATGGCAGCCCACGGCCGCAAGGCTGGCATAATGGTCCGGCAGGTGGAAGACGAAATCGGTGTCGTGAACATGGCGATCGGGGCGGCGCACGCTGGTGTTCGCTCGATGTGCGCTACCTCCGGAGGCGGCTTCGCATTGATGAGCGAAGGTCTTGGTCTCTCTGCCATGATGGAGACTCCGGTTGTCGTAATTGACTGTCAGCGTGCCGGGCCTTCCACGGGGGTTCCTACGAAAACCGAGCAGGGTGACCTCTGGCAGATGTTGGGCGCCGCTTTCGGAGACTACCCCCGAGTTATTGCCGCTCCGCTGGACATTGGCGACTGTTTTAAAGTCATTCCAGAGATTTTCAATGTGGCGGACCGGTTTCAATGCCCAGGTATCGTGCTTTGCGACCTTCTGCTATCGGAAGGACGACTCAGCGTGGACCCCAAGGATTTGGACTTTGCTCCCGTCGTTGATCGGGGCGAGCTAATCACATCCGCCACCTCGAATTCCAACCCGGACAACGACGGCGGCTACAAACGTTACAAAATTACCGAGAGCGGCGTCTCACCGCGCGCCGTTCCCGGCCTTCCCGATCATACTCATACTGCAGCCAGTGACGAGCACGACGAGGATGGCGTCCTGATCAGTGACGAATTCACGAACCCGACAAAACGGCGCGCCATGATGGAGAAGCGCATGCGCAAGGTCGTCGGCATTAAGGCCGCGATTCCAGCACCGAAGTTGGAGGGGCCGGGTGACGCCGAAGTTACCTTAATCGGTTGGGGATCGACCAAAGGAGTCATTGAAGAGGCATGCGAGCTTCTCAATGAACAGGGCATTTCGGCGAATCAGCTTCAGATTCGCTGGCTGGTGCCCCTCCACGGTGAGGCGATTCTCGAAATTCTAAAAGAATCGCGGCATACGATTATTGTCGAGAACAACTACAGTGGCCAATTTGCCCGCTATCTGCGCAGTGAAACCAGCTTCGTGCCGGACGGACATATCCGGAAGTACGACGGTGAACCGTTCATGCCGCACCATATTGTCGAGGCGGTGAAGGAACAACTAAGCGGAAAGTCCAACCTTTCCGTTCCCGCGCACGAAATTCTGGTGTAAGGAGGACTGAACCATGGCGACCGCTCTAGCGACTCCCAAGCATGTGACAATGACCGATTTGAAAGGCAAAGTTGATCCTGATTGGTGTCCGGGATGTGGTGATTTTGGCGTGCTTGCGGCCGTTCAGAAGGCACTGGTCGAGTTGCAAATTCCGGGTCACAACGTGGTTACCATCAGCGGCATTGGCTGTTCCTCGAACTTTCCGGGTTATATCAATACCTATGGTATGCATACTTTGCACGGCCGCGCACTGGCGGTAGCTACCGGCGTAAAGCTGGCCAATCATGACTTGACCGTGCTGGTGACAGGTGGCGATGGCGACGGCTTTGGCATCGGTGGTAATCACTTCCTACATTGCATGCGCCGCAATGTTGATCTGTTGTACATCGTGATGGACAACCAGATCTATGGGCTCACCACCGGGCAGACCTCGCCTACCAGCCGGGTAGGCATGAAGACGAAAA
>Ga0126372_10000030_pt1 | contig 33719 bp, 31 predicted proteins | sample PanSoiMetaPlot_6_FD_92762 | JGI IMG/M metagenome (GOLD analysis project Ga0126372, IMG submission 92762) | Tropical forest soil microbial communities from Panama - MetaG Plot_6 | ecosystem: Environmental > Terrestrial > Soil > Tropical forest > Bulk soil | place: Panama | collected 2016-02-17
GAAGAACATCGCCGCCAGAGCGACATAAAGTGGAAATGGCGTGTGATCGCGCCCGCCGAAACCACCGCCGCAATAGGCGAAATTGTTGTTGATGCACGCGGGCTTAAAGGACGCCTTGGCGTTGCCGAGCAGATAGGCAACGGATTCCGCGGCCTCGTAAGGCGATTGCACGCCGACAACGAGTTCGAGTTTCTTGCTACTCGCGTCATACCAGGCAAGGCCGCTTTCCGGCTCGAGAAACATTGGGTCGACGGACTGGGTCTCGAATTCGCGCTCAAGCACCAAGAGTGCCGGGTTGTTGGCTGCGAGTTCTTCACGGATCTTTTCGCCATAGGTCGCGGCTTCCGCATAGGCTTGCCCGGTGGGAGTCGGAAGCCGTGCCCAGACCGGGCGTCCCGAGCTCTCGAAGAACCCCGGACTAACCCAACCGTTCTTGACCGGAGAGTAGACATCGGGGGCGTCTGGGGTCGGGCCGCCTATGCGCGTGAAACGAAACTGGCCGTAGTTGGGCATTTTGACCGGGCCGGTTTCTTTACCGAATTTCAGGACTGCTGCGTCGCGCAGCGCGAGCCGCGCCTGATCAAAGGCGTCGAAATCCTCGAAGATCAACAGCGCCACCGGCTGACCCAGATAGAGCGGCGTCTTGTCCACCGGACAAAGGAGGTCGCCGGCATAGAATTCGGGAACGCGCATGCCGGCTCGAGCGAGGTAGGCGGCGGTCACAACCACCGCAGGTTTCAACGCACCGCTCAGGCGCGAAAGATCGAGGCCCTCGTAAACGTGCGTCGCGTCCGCTGCGCGAATGAGCATGGCATGCGATGTTTTCGCGGGCCAGTTGGGGAGATCGGCTGCACGAAAATCCGAGGCGTACAGCTTGGCTCCCGTAACCTTGGCCACGCCGTCGATGCGACCGACCCCGGTGGCGGCGGGATTCCAGCCTTGTCGCCCCGGCAACGTCTCGCGCGCTGCAAACTCCGGTTCCTCGGCTAGTGCCAAACGCGACAGGCTGAGCGCGATCCCGCTCGCCGTCACCCATTTGACGAACTCGCGTCGCGATGGCTGCATGCTCATACCTCGTGGCCGGCGTTGTCGCCGCCGACTGTCAGACTTCGAAACCGACCCAGCTTCAGTTACGCTAACGGTACATGAACCGCAAATGGAAATGACACAGTGGCAGAAATCGCAATAGCGACTCGATATTCATGAATAGAAACCGGTCGATCGCGCTTGTTCAACGCTGCAAACACGTGCGATGGAGAGGCACCAGTATGGCGCGACGCACGCAAGGATGCTCGCAATGGATCGTAAATTTATGGAAGAAGCTACGCGGCTAGCGATCGAGTCGGTCGAGAAGGGCTGGGGCGGTCCGTTCGGGGCCGTGATCGTCAAGGATGGCGAAATCATCGGGCGCGGGCAGAACCGCGTCCTGCTCACCGGATGTCCGGTTTTCCATGCCGAGATCACGGCGATCATCGATGCGTCGAGCCGATTGAATCCGAAGGCACTGCTCGGCAGCGACTATCACGCGGGCACCATCCTCGAGATGATCGCGCGTCCCCCCGGCTCGCCCGATTTGGTGCCCCAGCGCGCGCGCATGTCTCAAAGGCTGCGAGATCTACATCAACGGCGCGCCGTGCCCGATGTGCATGAGCGCGATCTACTGGTCGCGCATCGATCATCTCTATTTCGGGGCGAGCCTCGAGGATACCAATCACATCGGCTTCTCGGACGCCTTCCAGTATGAAGACTTCGCGCTGCCCTGGAAGAAGCGACGAGGCATTAAGGTAACGCCGAACTTCGAACGCGAGGTCGGCCTGCGGGCCTACCGCGCTTGGGAGAAAAAGCCAGACCGGCACCCGTACTGAGGCGATCTGCTGTGGCGGCTGCAGCCGCGACACAGCGAAGTGCCGTCGTGCGTCTCACAGGAGACGTGACAAGGCCAGAGAGTCAACGCGATGGCGCGCTTGCGACAGCAACGCCAACTAAATGCGTCGCCGTTAACCCACCATTAACTACGGAGCGCGCTAATCGGATTAGCCTGCTGGCAAAATCCCCGAGGGCCGTGGTGACAAGCGCGATTGCCGTTCGACCGCAAGGAGCGATGCGCCTACATGGCCGCTCGCTCATGGCGTTCGTGCTCACCCCGACGACACCCATCATTGGTTGGCTCGATGAACTCAAGAAATGGAGTGCGACATCTCCCGCTTTTTTTTCCGGCCGACCGATCATTCTCGATCTCACGGCGGTGGATCTAACTGAATCCCAAATCGGGGAGCTGATCGCAGGATTGGGCGAGCGGGGAATCCGCGTCATGGCGCTGGAGGGCACCAAGACGGACCAGCTCGCCCCCTCGTTACCGCCCGTGCTCAAGCGAGAACGCTCCGCCGGAAGCAAGGCGGGGTTGGGTTCGCCTTCTGACAAGCGGGCAGCGGCCCCGCGGCGTCAGGAGCCGAGCTCATTGCTGATCGAAAGCCCGATCCGCTCTGGTCAGTCCGTCATTTTCCCAAACGGCGATGTCACCGTGCTCGGCTCGGTGGCGTCCGGAGCCGAAGTCGTCGCGGGCGGATCAATCCACGTTTACGGCGCACTGCGCGGCCGGGCCATGGCCGGCTCGATGGGCAACGCGCGGGCGCGAATCTTTTGCAGCAAGAACGAGGCCGAGCTGGTCTCGATCGATGGCTATTACCGGACGGCCGAGGAAATGGACGCAAGCCTCCGTAGCCGGCCGGCGCAGTGCTGGCTCGAAAACCGCGTCCTGGCGATAGCAGCGTTGGATTGAACCATGGAAGACACAGCAAGTATGGCCAAGGTTCTTGTAGTCACGTCCGGCAAGGGCGGCGTTGGGAAGACGACGTCCACCGCCGCGCTCGGCGCCGCACTGGCGCAAGCCGGGCAGAAGGTCGCGGTAGTCGATTTCGACGTCGGGCTGCGCAATCTCGATTTGGTGATGGGAGCGGAGCGGCGCGTCGTGTTCGACCTCGTCAATGTCATCCAAGGCACCGCTAAGCTATCGCAAGCGCTCATTCGCGACAAACGACTGGAGACGCTGTGGCTGCTGCCAGCGTCGCAAACACGGGACAAGGATGCTTTGACCGAGGAAGGCGTGGCGAGCGTGATCCAGGAGCTGCGCGGGAAATTCGATTGGGTCATCTGCGATAGCCCGGCAGGAATTGAACGCGGCGCGACGCTCGCCATGCGGTTCGCCGACGTAGCCGTCATCGTCACCAATCCAGAAGTGTCGTCGGTGCGCGATTCCGACCGTATGATCGGGCTGCTCGATTCCAAGACAGAGAAGGCAGAAAAAGGTCAGCGCATCGATAAGCATGTTCTCATCACGCGTTACGACGCCCAGCGTGCCGCGCGCGGCGAGATGCTCAACATTGAAGACGTGCTCGAGATCTTGTCTACACCGCTGCTAGGTATCATTCCCGAAAGTGAAGAGGTGCTGCGCGCCTCCAACGTGGGATCGCCAGTGACGATCAGCAATGCAATGAGTGCCCCGGCTCGGGCCTATCTCGACGCCGCCCGCAGGCTCAAGGGTGACGATGTGCCAATGAACATCCCCAGCGATCGCAAGGGGTTGTTTGACAAGCTGTTTGGACGGAGAGCGGCATGAACGTCTTCAACCTGTTCCGACGTCGTGGCTCCGCCCCCGTCGCGAAAGAACGGCTGCAGATCCTCCTGTCCTACGAACGGGCAGCGCGCGGCCAGTCCGATCTGCTCGCCGTTTTGCGAGAGGACATTTTGACCGCGCTCACGAAGCACATTACCGTCGAGCGCCAGAACGTTCAGGTGAGGATGGATCGCGGCGAGAGTGTCTCGACCCTCGAGATCGAGGTCGAAATCCCGAACTCAGCCGGCATGCTCCTGGCGACGGGAACCTAGGCGGCCAAGCCGCTGCCGTCGTGGCCGGCTTGTTCTCCCTGTCTTCATTCGAAGCGGCAAGCCACAATAAAGACGTGGATGGCCGCGACGATCTCCGGATCAAGTCCGGGGATGGGCATGACGGACGAGGAAAGACGATCCGACCTGATCCGTGCAGGCGCTGTCTTTTTGCCCTCCCATCGCGGGCGTGGCAAGTTACGGTCTTCGTCGACAACTCGGAACGTTCCCAACCCGCGGTCCGGTCCAAGCGTTTTTTCAAGGTTTAGCAGGAGGCGCAGGCACGCGCTCCTCGCCTTCGCCTGCCTCGCCCTCGCAGCCGGGTCCGCTCACGCCATCGTCGGCGGTGCACCCGTCGCCGAGGAGGCAATTGCGCGTCACGTTGTTCTGATCGTAGGCGCGGATCACCTGTGCAGCGGGGTCGCCATCGCTTCTGATCTCGTGCTGACGGCGGCGCACTGCGTGCCGAGCACCGGCAAATACAGACTTGTCACCTTCGACGGCCGCCGCCCTGCGGTAAAGGACGTGGCGAGCGTCGCTGCCCATCCGCAGTTTTCACTTCGCGCCGATGCTCCCGACTTGGCTCTCGTTAAGCTTGGAGCGCCGGTACCGAATCTCATACCGGTCGTATTCAGCGAGCGGCGCGCTCCGCCGTCGGTCGGTGACCGTTTCATCGTCGCGGGCTTCGGTGTCGGAGTACAAGGGGATCGCAAGACCGCTGGCAAGCTGCGAGCTGCCACCCTTGTAGCGACCGACCGGCCCACGTCCCAGCAGCTCGCGCTGATCGATCCGCGGAAACTCGGCGAGGCTACCGGCTTCGGGGTCTGTAACGGCGATTCCGGCGGTCCGGTGTTCGACGAACGAGATCGGGCGCTGGTCGGAATCGTGAGCTGGTCGGCGCGGTCCGACGGCGAACCCGGTTGTGGATTCGTGAGCGGCGTCATACCGCTCGCACGGTATCGCTACTGGATCGTGGAAACAGCAGCCAGATTGGGATCGCCGCTGGAGCCATGATCCGGATCGCGATCATTCTCGTTTGCACCTGTACGCTTGCATCTTCGCTCTCGGCCATGGTGGGCGGCGCGCCTCTCGCCGGCGAGGAGGCGGGGCGCGCGGTCATCATGCTGACCGGCTCGCGCGGCACCTTCTGCTCGGGCGTCGCGCTCGCACGCGATCTCGTGCTCACCGCAGCGCATTGCGTGCTACCGGGCGCTGACTACAAGCTGGTGGAGTTCGATCCTGCGCGGCAGCCGGTGCTCAAAGAGCTGGCGACCATCGCGCGCCATCCCGGCTTTGACGTCAACGCGGTGCTGCGTCATCGCGTCACCGCCGACGTTGCACTCGTCAAGCTAGGCGCACCCTTGACGGTACGTCCCGCGCGGCTGGCACCGGAAGGTGTTTTGGTCTCGGCAGGGGACCGTTTCGACGTGGCCGGCTATGGGGTCGCCATTCGGGGCGATGGCAAGAGCGGCGGTATCGTACGCGCCGCGACGCTTGTCGCGACCGGACAACCGGGGACGTTGCAAATCAGGCTCGCCGATGCCGCGAGCAACGGCGAGCGCGCCGGGCTCGGGGCCTGCACCGGCGATTCAGGCGCGCCGGTCTATCGGGAAATCGGCGGCGCGCTGGCGGTCATTGGCGTGGTGAGCTGGTCGACCGGCCCGTCATTAAGCGATGGCTGCGGCGGTCTGACCGGTGTCACTCCCCTCATGCGCTACCGCGTGTGGATCGTGGAGCAAGCGCTAAAAATGGGCTCGGTGCTGCCGCCCTAAACCGAACCTTATTCTGCCCGCAATCGCGACGGCGCGCAGGTCGGCGGCAGCCGTGAGCGGGGCCAACGCGAGCATGCAAGGCGCGACAAGAGCGCGGCCCAAGAGCCCATGTTCCACGCAATGCTACCTGTTCCGTTGTGATTGCATGAATTTCGGCGCATAACGTCATATCCACTTAGGTCGACACGGCAGGTTTCCATGGCGCGCACCATTCGGCTTCAAAGCGACAGCAACGCCCATGACCGACCCTGGCGGGTTGCGGTGGAGCAAGGCTTCTTTGCCGAAGAAGGGCTCGACGTCGTCTATCACGAGGACAATCCCAAAGGTAACGAAGGCCGCGTCGAGGACTTCTCTCAGCGATGGAAGGAGACGCAGCTCCAGCAGGGGACACTCGAAGTCTATCCGGTGTGCGAGTGGGGCGCTATCGAGCGCGTGCAGCAGTTGGGCCGCGGCAAAATCATCGGGCTCGACGCCACGATACGCACTGGCGCGATCATGGTGAGAAGAGATTCGCGTGTGCAGACGCTGGCCGATCTGTGCAACGTGCCGATCGCGGTCACGTGGCACGCCGGCACCTTCTACGCTGCCGTCGAGGTCATGGAGGCGGCTGGGATCTCGTTCAGCGAGATCAAGCTCGAACACGCGGCCGATCGATTGGGCGCTTTGCTCAGCGGCCGGAACGAAGCGGCGGCGCTGATGGAACCGCTGGTGAGCCGCGCCATCGAGGCAGGGTGTCGCAAGATCGCCGATCTGCGCTGGCACGGCGGCATCGTCGCGGCGGACGACATAGACGCAGAGACTGCGGACAAGCTGCGGCGCGCTCTCAACCGGGCGATCGAATGGCTGCGCGAGAACGAAGAACGCTCCCGGGAGGAACTCCTGCGCGATTTGACTCCGGAGCTGCGCAAAGATGGGCTGCTTCCCGAGCTGACGGGGGTTAAGGCCTATCGATCAGCAGAGTTCGACGCAAAGGTCGACTGGATGCTCAAGCGCGGCTTTTTGCGCGAGGCGCCGAGTTACGAAGACACCGTGCGCACCAAATAGCGCCACACATTCGGCTGCTCTTCGCAAAGCTGCGGCAGGTGCGCGGCGCGTCACTCCGCCGGCGCCGGCGGGGTATTTGCCGAGACAGGGGGCCCTGCAGTCGCGGGTCCGCGCAGGGGGCGCTCTTCCATGAGCAGCACCGCGCCAAGCGCCGCGACCAAGAAAACATCAGCAGCAAAGAATACGAATCGAAACACGAAGGCCATGTCGATACCGGCGGCCGTTGCAGTTTCGACCAAGAGCTGCACGCTGGTGCCGCGCTCGGGCGCGGCGCCTAGGGCAGCCAAAAGAATGGCACCCATGATGGCAACCGCGAGCGTGCTTGCAAGCGCACGGAAGAAATTCATGGTGCCTGTCGCCGTGCCCACCTGATGCGCTGGCACAGCATTCTGGATCGAAACGGTCGCGACCGGGTATACAGTACCGGCACCGAATCCGATGAACGTCAGCGCAATGATGACGCCGTAGAGCGGCATAGCAGGTTGAATAGCGAGCGCCGTTACGCTCGCAATTGCGATGATCGCGCCTGCGGTCGCCGAGATTTTGTAATGGCGCAGATACATCATCGAGCGTCCCGATAACATCGATCCGGGCGTCGTCATGACGACGATCGGAATAAGCGCGAGGCCGGCTTCGGTCGCGGAGAGCTTGTGCACGACTTGGAAATAGAGCGGCATATAGACGGTGAGGCCCAACACAGCCCCGAGCATCCACGAGGTGGCGGCCGTGCCGGCGCACATCACCGGATTGCCGAGCACAGTGAGGGGCAGAAACGGTTCCGGCGCCAGCCTGAGCCACCACACAAAGGCAAGGCTGAGCACCAGTGAAATCCCCACCAGAGCCAGGATGGTCGACGACATCCACGGCACGCGGGTGCCACCCGATGTGAGCGCGATGAGCAGGATGGTGGCAGCCGCGACCATCAGGGCCGCACCCGTGAGGTCGAGTTGGTGCGGCACTTCATGGCGCGGCAACCGCTTCATCGCGTGGTAGGTGAGTAGCGCTGCGAAGAGTCCCAGCGGTACGTTGATCCAGAAGATCAGCGACCAATGCAGGTACTCGGCAATGGCGCCGCCAAGGACAGGTCCTGCGACACCGGCCACGATCCAAGAAGTGCCCATGTAAGCCTGGTATCGGCCGCGCTCGCGCGGCGTGATCATGTCGGCGATGGTGGTTTGCGTGAGCGGCACGATGCCGCCGCCTCCGACGCCTTGCAGCGTTCGACCCGCGATCAGGATGGCCATGTTGGGCGCCGCTGCGCACATGGCCGAACCCACGACGAATAGGCCGATCGCCAGCAGCATCATGCCGCGCCGCCCGTGAATGTCGGAGAGCTTGCCGTAGAGCGGCGAGACCACCGTCGACGACAACAAATAGGCAATGATGACCCAGGACAGATTCTCGAAATCGCCGAACTCGCGGCCGATGGTGGGCAAGGCGGTGGCGACGATTGTTTGATTGAGGGCCGAGAGGAACATCCCGAGCATCAGACCATAGAAGATATTGCGCACGTCGGCCTTGGACAGCCGCGGGCTAGGCGTGGCAAGCATGGGCTCGGATTTGAAAGCTTGCTTCGAGTTTCGGCTCGAGGGCGTCATTCGAGTCGGAAATTGAATGAATCGATTCATGCGGTGTTGTTGCCTGCTTCGTATGGCGCTCGAACATCGCCAACGCAATGGTCCCATGGACAGAGCAGGTATGACGCCGCCCGCTCGGCTTTTGTGCTAGCCGCGACCAACTCCGGCATTGCAATCGCGGCGCTTGCGCAAAGAGCTATTCGGACTGCTTTGTCCCCTGGGCGGAGCCGCGCAAGGGGCGCTCCTCGAGCATCAGGATAGACGCCAGTGCCACCATCAGGCAGGCGATGGCGGCTGCGAAGACCCAGCGGAAGCTTTCGGCCGCCTCGGCTCCCGCCAGCACCGCGTCGGCGGAGACGCCGCGGACCATCGGCCCGCCCGCGAGCACGATGGCCGCGAAGCCAGAGACCATAAAGGCGGACCCTAGGGCACGAAAGAAGTTCATGGTGCCGGTGGCGATGCCGAGTTGATGCAATGCAACTGCATTTTGCACCAGCACCACTGTGAACGGGAACATTGGTCCCAATCCGAGGCCCACAAGCGCGATCAGGCCGAGCGCAGCAGAGGGCGCAAGCTCAGTAGGAGCGATCGCGAGCGGAACAAGCGCTGTCATCGAGAGCAAAAGACCCACGAGCGGGACTCGCTTGTAATGCGTGAAGCGGACGAGCAGCCGCCCGCCGATCATTGACGTGAGCGTGGCAGCACCTTGCAGAGCGATGATGGCCGAGCCCGATTCGCTCACCGAAAGGCCAAGCGCAAGCTGGGCGTAGAGCGGCAGGATGATGGTCAACGCAATGACCAGCCCAACCGCGAAGAAAGCGGCCGCAGTGCCGACGCGCGTGGCACCGTCGCGCAACACAGCGAGCGGAATGAATGGCTCCTCGGCGGTCATTACGCGCCAGGCGAACGCGCCCCAGAGGGCGATGGACACAAGAAGCAGCAAGAGGATCTGGGGTGACGCCCAGGCATAGCGCCGCCCGCCCCAGCTGAGTGCGAGCATCAGCGCCATGGCGGCTCCCACCATCAGCACGGCCCCCAATAGATCGAGGCTGTGCCGGCGTTCGTGGCGCGGCAGCCGCTGCAATACATTGTTTGTGAGGAGAAAAGCGAGCCCGCAGAGCGGCAGGTTGAACCAGAAGATCCATGACCAATGCAGATGCTCGGCAATGAACCCGCCGAGGATCGGCCCGCCGACCGTCGACACAATGAAGATGGACGACGTGTAAGCCTGATAACGCGGACGATCGCGGGGGGAAGCAACATCCCCGATGATGGTCTGCACCAATGGCATCAAGCCCCCGCCACCGAGGCCCTGAAGCGCGCGGGCGAATATTAGCGTCAGCATGGAGGACGCGAGCGCGCAGGCAAGCGAGCCGCTGGCATAGACGCCAATGGCGATCAGCATTATGGCGCGGCGGCCATGGATGTCGGAGAGCTTGCCATAGAGCGGTGTCACGCCGGTGGCACACAGAAGATTGGCGGTGACCACCCATGACATGTTCTCGACCTCGCCCAGGCTTGCGGCGATGCTGGGCAGAGCGGTTGCCACCATGACTTGATCGAGTGCCGCGAGGAGCATGGTCAGGAGCACGCCTACGATGATCCGGCGTGCGGCGGCGTGGTCGACGTAATCCGCCGACGGCGGTGTGAGCGGATCGCGCATGAGTTTGCCTAGGGTCTGCCCGGGCGAGGAGGCGTCGGGCATCTAGGCGGTGAACAAGCGCGTGGACAAGGTGGTGCCCCGCGAGGGCGCCATGCCCAGATATGTAGCTTATAGGCGGTATGGCGGCTTCCTCGCCGCCTTCGGCATGCGCGCCGGCCAGCTTACGACATGCCCCTCGAGGTCATCGTCTTCCACCTCTTGCTCGCTGGCGGCGACGCGCCCTCGCACTGAGATCCCGGCCTGGTGAACGGTCTCAGGATCTCCCGAAACGAGCGGGTGCCACCAGTAGAGATCCCGGCCGTCGGCCAGCAGACGATAAGCGCAGGTCGGTGGCAGCCACACGATTCGATTTATGTTTCTATGCGTTAGCCGAACGCAGTCGTTCACCTTCGCGGTCCGGTGGGAATAATCGCGGCAACGGCAGGTCTTGTTATCAAGGAGCCGGCAGCCGATGTCGGTAAAGTAAGTACGCGAGGAATCATCGGCGTCCTCGAGCTTGACGAGGCAACAGCGTCCGCAGCCGTCGCAAAGGCTCTCCCATTCCGAATTCGTCATTTCCGCCAATGGCTTACGGCGCCAAAATGGGATGTCTTGCTCGCCCATTCGTGAATTGTCCCTAAATCGACCAACCTCGCCGGGAGCGCCAGTATTCATCCGCTGCCTGATGCCGCCATAGTTTGGAACCCCTGGATCGGTTAGAACTTGGCGCTAAATGATTGAGCGCCAGCGGCCTGCCGGCGCGACGCATCCGCTTCGAGGGGATCCGGAATCTTGAGCAATCTCTTCCAAGACCCCGACAACCGGGTCAGCTGGAAGGTCAGGCTGCGCCGCTTCCTGCTCGATCTCGATGCCCGCATCGACTTCGGCCTCTACCAGGCCAAGACCTGGGGGCGAGAGCTTTACGAACGTTTCACCGTCTTGATGGACCGGTTCCATGTCTCTGGCTGGCGGCGGTGGTATTTCGTGGAGCCGCTGTCGGAGTGCCTGACCCTGGGCAATGCGGGCCTGTTGGTCATGCTGGCGCTCGCCATCCCCGCCTTCCGCGAAACCGCGGATGACGACTGGCTCAAGAAGTCCGAGCTCGCAGTAACATTCCTCGACCGCTACGGCAACGAAGTCGGCTCCCGCGGCATCCGACACAATGACGCGATCCCGCTCGATCAGTTCCCCGACCACCTGATCAAGGCGACGCTTGCCACCGAAGATCGTCGCTTTTACGAGCATTTCGGTATCGACTTTCCCGGCCTGTTCCGCGCCATGCTCACCAACGCGCGCGCCGGCGGCGTTGTGCAGGGCGGTTCCTCGATCAGTCAACAACTGGCGAAGAACCTGTTCTTATCGAATGAGCGCACAATCGAGCGCAAAGTCAAGGAAGCATTCCTCGCGCTCTGGCTCGAAGTGCGGCTGCCCAAGAACGAGATTCTCAAACTTTACCTCGATCGCGCCTATCTCGGCGGCGGCACTTTCGGGGTCGACGCAGCGGCACAGTTCTACTTCAACAAATCCGCGCGCGACGTGAACCTCGCCGAAGCGGCGATGCTGGCCGGCCTGTTCAAGGCGCCATCCAGATTTGCCCCGCATATCAATCTGCCGGCGGCGCGCGCACGCGCCAACGTCGTGCTCGACAATTTGGTCGAGGCCGGATTCATGACCGAGGGGCAAGTCTTCGGCGCACGCCGCAATCCGGCCATGGCAGTCGATCGGCGCGATGAGCGGGCGCCCAACTATTACCTCGACTGGGCCTTCGACGAGATGAAGAAGCTCGCCGACACCCTGCCCAAGTCGGTGCACGAACGAGTGTTCGTGGTCCGCCTCGCACTTGATGTCGACCTGCAAAAGCACGCGGAGAAAGCCGTTGAAGACTCGCTGCGACAGTACGGCCACGAATACAAGGCCAAGCAAGGCGCTGCCGTGCTGATGGACGTCGACGGCGCGGTGCGCGCCATGGTGGGTGGACGCGACTACAGCGAAAGTCAATTCAACCGCGCCACCGATGCCATGCGTCAGCCCGGCTCTTCGTTCAAGCCTTATGTATACGCCACCGCGCTAATGAATGGGTACAAGCCCACCTCGATCGTGGTCGATTCGCCGGTATGCATCGGCAACTGGTGCCCGAAAAACTATGGCGGCGGTTTCTCCGGCTCGATGACGATGACCGAGGCGTTGAAGCGTTCGATCAATGTGGTCGCGGTGAAGCTGTCGATCTCGCTCGGTAACGGCAATCCGAAAATCGGGCGTGCCAAGATCAGAGAGACTGCGCGCAAGGCGGGCCTGCGCACGCCGCTTCCCGATACACCTTCGATGCCGATCGGAGCGGATGAAGTGACCGTCCTCGATCATACCGGCGCCTACTCGATCTTCCCCAACCTCGGCAAGGCGATGATGCCGCATGCGATCCTCGAAGTGCGCAGTGGCGCCGGCGAGTTGATCTGGCGTTGGGACCGCGACGGCAAAAAGCCGGTACAGGTGCTCACGCCGCAAGTCGCCATGGATATGAACATGATGATGAGCAAAGTCGTGGAGGAAGGCACCGCGAGGCGCGCCATCCTCGACGGCATCAGGGCCGCAGGGAAGACCGGCACCACCAATGCTTACCGCGACGCCTGGTTCGTGGGATTCACGGGCAACATGATCTGCGGCGTCTGGTTCGGCAACGACGACTACACCACCATGCACCAGATGACCGGTGGTTCGCTCCCAGCAATGACCTGGCACGAGATCATGGCCTATGCGCACCAAGGCATCGAACTTAAACCCATTCCCGGACTTGGCCCGCAAGCGCCCTCGGTGAGCCGCCCAGTGGTGGCGGAAGGCAAAAAAGACGGCGATGTAGCACCCAGCCGTCCAAACTCCGTTCTCACCAAGCGCGGAGCCGACGCGCTGGTCCGCGTCGAGCGGTTAATGGACGATGCCACGCGAGCGCTGGCAGTTCGCGGCGACATGACCAAAGCTTCAGACGATACCACGGCGAAAGCCCAAGGAAGTTTTGCGTCCGTATCCGACCAACCTCCACTCGACCGAACCCGCGGCGATTGAAGGCGGCCAGCGGTTTTTGCTACACCGGTCGCCCCCACACCTACCTACCGGACCAAACGTGCGCTTGCTTTTCGGAACCGTGTTTGCACTCGCAATTGCAGCCGCGGTCGGGCTTGGCGCGACCTGGATGGCCCTGACGCGAGGCAGCGCCTATGGCGGAGTCAACATCGGTGCATGGACAGGTTGGCCGAAGAATGGAACCCTTGGGATCGACCCTTATGCCCGCGCCACCGTCGCGCGCACCGGCGAACTGCCGGTCGGTTCGGGGGACGGAGTCGCATTCTATGCACGAACCGACGACGTTGGTCTGCCTCTCGACGGCCGCTGCGACGTACTGCTGAGCGGCACCACGCCACAAGCTCGATTCTGGACGATCACCCTGTATAATCCTGAAGGCCGACTCGTAGCCAATTCCACGCAGCGGCAAGGCTTCACCAGCCAGGAAATCATTCGCAACGCAGACGGCAGTTTCGAGATTCTTGTCGCCCCCCGCGCGCGCCCGGGCAATTGGCTGCCAACGGGCGGCGTGGAGAAGTACCTGCTGGTGTTGCGGCTCTACGACACACCGATCGGCATGGGGTCCCGAACCGGGTCGGAGGCCCCCATGCCCTCGATTACGAAAAGAGCTTGCCTGTGATCCGCTTGGCTTTATGGCTCTTGGGCGCGCTTCTGCTTGCGGGCGTGGTGCATCTGGCAACAGTCCTGCTCCTGCCCCGGATGGCAACGCAAGACGCCTATGCCCGCGTCTCCGGGATCGCTCCGATCAATACCGTCATTGCCATTCCTCCCCCGACTCCCGAGAAGGCGCTCATGCCGTTCATGGATCCGGCCTTCCAGGTGTCCGTCTGCCGCTACGATCTGTCACAGGGTCCATTGAAGTTTTCCGTGCCCATCACTCAGGCTTACACCTCCGTGTCGTTTTATACACGGTCTGACGTCGCGTACTACGCGATCAACGATCGCGCTGCCGGGCGCAAAGTCATCGAACTCGATCTGATGACAGCGGCACAACGTGCGGAACTGCCGGAGAACGAAGAGATCACGGCAGCAGACCGGTTGATCGTGGCGTCTCCGACGACTACGGGCCTGATTGTTATTCGCGCACTTGCGCCTGAGTCGGGATGGATCCCCGCCGTGCGAAATGCGCTCGCCGCAGCGCAGTGCCGCGCGCAATGAAACGGCGTGGTCTCCAATCGGGTTAAGAGACCATCAGTCCTTATCGATTTGCACGACGGCGGCGGCGGCGCGCAGTGGTGCCCTGCTGCGGTTCAAGATCGCCGCTCGGCGCCCCCGCATGTCGTTCAATGCGGATGACCGGAAGGATGATCACGGCAGCTGATTCGGAGTTGGCTGCGATCGAACTTGGCGCGCGGGCGGCGCCCGCCGCCGCTTGAAAATTGATCACCGTACCCATGTCGTTGCCCCCGCCACCACCGCCGGATTTCCCAATGCGGTTCCTGCGCGATTTGAGACGCACAAGGTTAACGGTCCGCTAACGCGAGCGCTTTAGCCTGTTCAAATCCAAAGTGTTGCACTAAAGGCGCAGTAACTACCAATGAGGATTCCGGCTCCCGCGGGATTTCCTGGTCTTGAGGACCTGCTCGGCACCACATCCGACGACAGCAAGGATAGGTGCGCAAGTCTTTTGCGAGCTTTGACCGATCTTTACCTGCAGCGGCCCGTCCATACGCTCGAAGACGACCATTATTACACCGAGCTAGCCCTGCGACTCATCGATTCGGCGGACGTTTCGGAGCGAGCCACGCTGGCTGCCCGCCTTGCGGCCTGCCCGTCAGCTCCGCTCCCCGTCCTCAAGCGTTTGGCGCGCGATACCATCGAAGTCGCCGGTCCGATTCTCCAGCATCTGCCGCACCTGAGGACGGCCGAATTCGAGTCGCCTACTGCGGCAGATACTCGCGCTTATTGGCAGATCATCGCGAGTGGGCTTCAGCGTACTCAACCAGCCGCGCGCAGATCTCATCATGCGCATCCAGTCGGCTGCGCCGGAGCGCCGGCTGATCCTGATCAATCTCGAATATGCACTGTTCATCCCGACCCCATCGTTTCCGTCGATCGTACGCACGGATATCTGGCGTCTGGAGGCGGCCGCGCTCCACAAGGCGGAGACGCTCACACGTGAACTGGAACGCCTAAGCGGCGTATCCCAGTCGCAAGCCCGCCGGATCATCAATGACGAACTCGGTGAGCCAATCGTGATCACCGCCAAGGCCATTAACTTGCCCAAGGCGGGGTTGCAGCGCCTGCTATTGGTTTTGAGCTCCTGCCTCGGACAATGGGCCGATCGCCTCCATGAGCTTACGGAACTCTACGAGGAGATCAGTACTGAGGCGGCACGTAAGTTGATTGGCATTTGGCGCGAGGCCGAACACGGCGAGGGCGGTCGGCCGCGATACGCACCTTGTCATTTGATGACCCGCAGCAGAAAAGCCGGCGAACGCTTGTCCGAGCTCCCGCGGGTTGGAGAACGCGATACAAGCCTTGGCCAGGAGAGTAACAGCTTACTCCGCCAGTTCAGGCAACGACCCGATCGAGGAAATGACGCCCGGCGCGGTCCTCAACTTCTAGGATCCAGGCGTCGGGGTCGAAACGCAGTTCCCGCGCGAGGCGTTCCTCGATTTTCGTCTCCGGAGCCGGTTGTTCACCGTGGCACCGGCTGAACAGCCGATCCGCTGGATGCGCATCGTCGAAGGCGCTCTGCGGCGCCGGCCCGAAGAGCTCCGCAGTGCCGTCGAGCCGGTTCAGCTTCACGAAAATGGCCCCAGCCTCCTCAGCACCGCGCCGCCGCACGGCGGCGAAAGCCCCTTCGGTGTGGCAGCGGCGTATGTAGGCCGCGACCCAGACAGCAGATTTCAGGCGCATGCCAGCGTCTCGTCGTCATGCTTGTCGAGCGCAAGCCAAGTACTGACTACATGCGTGACCAGGGATGAGAGCCCGCGTCCGTTTCCTTATAGTATGCGCGCCCAATCGCACGCGACCGGATCTTATTCCAGCGCTCGGCCGGTCATAGCGGCAAGTTCGCGCACGACGCGGTCGCTAGCCTGGCCCGTGATCGGCAGCTTGCGCTCGCGCTCGAATTTCTCGATCGCCGTCCTGGTGTCGCCGTCGATGATCCCGGTCGCCTTGATCTGCCCATAACCGTACTCCGCAAGCGCTCGCTGCAGGGCGATGACGCGGTTCGAAGCTGGCGACCGTTCGACGACGCCATTACGCACCACAGACGCTGCAGCGGGCTTGCTCGGCGCCGGAAGCGCCGCCGGCTCGCTCGCCCGTGGGCGCGGGACCGCAGCCGACGAGCTGTGCGTTGCCGTCGTCGATTTCGTCTGCAGCGGGGCGCCTTTGAACATCGGCGCCGGGTGCAAGCCAGACTGCATGAACAGCACGTTGACGAGAACGGTGATCGTGAGCAGTGCTCCAACGACCACACCCAACGCATCTCGCGCCTTCCAACCCAGCATCGGCACTAGGCTCCTTGCGAGGTTGCCACAGGGGACGCTCTTCCTTCGGCCCGCACACGTCATTGCATTGTCCATTGTGCGCGCTCTCTCTTTTTATCCAGCAAGATCGTGTCAGAGGCCGCTTAAGCGAACGCTAAAGTAAGTACGAACCAAGAAGCCACGGACTTCTTTTCATCTACCGCCGTTGGCATTCGCAGCGAATTTCTAGCGAATGGTGAATCGTCGGTTGCCGAGCGGGCCGCAAGAATGTGCTCGGGCAGAGGCCACCTCATACGCGGACGTTCGCTTGCGCGGCGTTTGTCACCGCCACGTTACGATCAATTTTAGTTAAATGGGCTCCTTCAAAATTTGTGAAAAAGCATCGGTGATTTGCGTCTAACATGGACAAAAAGCATCAGGCGCTGCAAACCACTGTTTCAAGGCTTGCTGCTAGCGTCCGTCATGCAGCCGAACTGGGCAGAGCATGCGATTCGTTTTACGGGTGGCGTTTTGGCTCACCATCATATTGGCGTTACTGCCGAGCGGCGGATCGAAGCCCCCGCCGAAGCTCAATGTGAGCACCATCGATGCCATTTCGGCGGCGCGGGCCACCCTCGGCGATGTGCGCTCGTTCTGCGAGCGGCAGGCCGACGCCTGTACGGTCGGATCGCAAGCAGCGGTTACCATCGGGCACCGCGCGCAAGCAGGAGCGAAGATGGTCTATGAATATCTCAACGAGCATCTTGGTTCCTCCGAAGCCGGCATGTCGCTAAATGGCGTAGCCCCTGACGCCGTCCCGCTGCCTGTCCCCCGGCGCTCCCAGCACACGCTCTCGCCTCCTGATCTGGGCTTACCGTGGCGTTCCCCACACGCGCCCAATCAGGTACGCAGCGATGGCCCGACCTGAGGGCATTTTCGAAATGCGGCCGGCTCCAATAGGGAGCCGGATTGGCGCATCGGCAGCTGGCCGCAGTCCCCATCCGCCAGTGGTCTTTTTGAGCAGCGGCATTCGCCTCGCCCAGCATCGATCCTATATATTGGATGTGCGTGAAACCATGATTGCGAATCCGTCGGAAACTGGCACGACCATCGACGAAATCGTCGACAATTTTTCGCTGCTCGAGGAGTGGGACGACCGCTACCGCTACGTGATCGAACTCGGCCGCGGCTTAAGCGCCCTCCCAGAGTGCGACCGTAGCGAGGCAAATAAAGTTCAGGGCTGCGCGAGCCAGGTTTGGCTCGCAACCACCGTCCACCCGGACGGGCGAGGCGGACCCGTACTCACGTTTTCTGGCGACAGCGATGCTCACATCGTGCGCGGGCTGATCGCGATCTTATTCGCAATCTTCTCCGGCAAGCGGGCCGCCGACATTCTCTCTGCCGACGCGATCGCGCTATTCGAGCGCTTGGGCCTACGGGAGCACTTAACCCCCCAGCGATCAAACGGGTTCCGCTCCATGGTCGAGCGCATTCGTGCAGACGCACGCGCGGCGCTGGCACCGGCGGCGTAAACCGCGACCACGGATTCCGCGCACCAATCAAAGCGGTAAGCAATTTTTTGTCCGGTTGCCACTGACAGTTGCCAATGACATCGGTGTCGTGGCGCATCTGCACCTCGGCGCTCGGCGGCGAGCGCCAACTTCTGTCATGTGTTGGCTAGAGTAGAACGCAATATTCTCATCGTTTCCGCGCTGAATAGTGGAAATTGCCTTCCATATGCTGCAAGCATAGAACCACTCTGAATATATAGCAGCGTGGCTTTTGATACATCTGTCGAATATCAAAATGCGGCAATGACCGATGAGCAACGGTACACCAGGTGGAATATTCATCGAGCTGACTGCCTCGATCGTATCGGCTTACGTCAGCAACAATTCGGTCCCGGCTTCCGACCTACCTGCACTGATCAGTCAAGTGCATGGCGCCTTGACCCGGATCGTGAGCGGCCAGAGCGAGGCAGCTAGCGAGGCGCGCAGGCCCGCGGTTTCAGAGGCGGTCTGCTTACGAGTTGCTTTCGATATGCGCGCGCAGTTCTGCAATCGAGCCGAACTTCACCGTTCCGTGCGGCAACTTGGCCTCGATCGATCCGTCTCTATAAAGCGTGTAGGCCATGCCATCGACCACGCCGGATTTGAGAATTGCGTTGCCCTGCGGCTCTTCGAGAGGTGCGGCCTTTGGCGGGTGATCTTCGGTGGCTATGCCATGCTCCGGCTGGGACGCTTCGACTGAAGATTCGCTTTCGAAACGTCTGCCGGCGCGGGTTTCCGAAGGCCATACGGCGTCAAAGTTCTCGCGCCGAGACACCGGACGCGCAGGCTTCGACCGGAACAAGAAATCAAGCCGCGAGGCCTTCAAAGCTTCGACCGCCGCGCCGCCCGCACGATCTTCTGACGAAACCTCCGGTTCGGGTGGCACAGCTTCGAACGTGCGCGGCTGATGCGTCTGAAGATGCGCGGCGGCGTTGGGAGAGAGCGTCACTCCCTCCTCGTCAGCAACGATCGAAGGCTCGGCCGTCTGCAATCGCTCTGTGGCCGAGACCTCGGCAGGTGACGGACCAGTCGCCACGTGGGCGTCGACCGGAGGCACCTGTAACGCTTCCGGTTTCGGCGGGGCGGAGTGTGCTTGAACCGGCCTGGCACGGACTGTGGGTGCTGAAGTGGTGAGGTTGGCGGGAACCGTCATCGGCTGCACGAATTCGGGCGGCTCGCCGGAACGAGCCGTGGGCCGGATGGCAAGCCGGGTGCGCATCGTCTCGCTGAGGCGGCCCAACTCCGCCACCACAGCGGCAAGACCGAGCAGGACTAAGCCCCCGGTGAGCGCGCTGACACCGGCAACGATGAGCGTGGTTCCCAGAGTGAACTCATTGATAGGAATACCGAATCCGATCGCGGCAACCCCTGCCGCGGCGACTGCGATGCCCAATAACGACAAGATCACAGACATGTTCGCGCCCTGCCCCGCCCCGCCTTCTCGGCAGCAGCTATGATGCTATGGTTAGCAAAGAATTTGATCGCGTTCCGCTTCAAACCGCAAGAATTAATGTGGCGCCGCAGGCGCCTAATCCGGTCTTGATTAACACCAGCGGCAGTGAAATCGCGCAACCGTCACGACCACGTGCTCCTGAAAGCGAGGTCAATTCTCGGAGGAAAACACTTCCCACCGCTCCCTCTCTGGCATGGGGCGCCGACCAGCATGGCCTGCTCGAAGTTCGATCCGTTGCCCTGACGCCCACTCCGGCCTAATGACTTAATCCCGGAACCGAGGGCTGGCAGGCATTGTTAGCAGGGAGAGCCCTCGTCCCGACCGTTTCATCATTTGAGGAGTAGACCGATGTCTTTCACGCTGCCCGATCTTCCCTACAAGTATGACGCGCTCGCCCCTTATATGTCGCGCGAAACGCTCGAATACCACCATGACAAGCACCACCTCGCTTACGTCAACACGGCCAACAACCTCATCAAAGGCAGCGAGTGGGAAGGAAAATCGCTCGAAGATGTCGTGAAGGGAGCGTTCGGAAAGAACGCGGGCCTCTTTAACAATGCCGGTCAGCACTACAACCACCTACATTTTTGGCAGTGGATGAAACCCAACGGCGGCGGCGACAAACTTCCCGGCAACCTCGAAAAAAAGATCGTTGCCGATCTCGGCTCGCTCGCAAAAATGAAGGAGGACTTTATTCAAGCCGGCGTCACCCAGTTCGGGTCAGGTTGGGCTTGGTTGGCGATCAAGGATGGCAAGATCGTCGTCACCAAGACACCGAACGGCGAGAACCCGCTGGTTCATGGCGGCAAGCCGATCCTTGGTTGTGACGTGTGGGAGCACTCCTACTATATCGACTACCGCAATCGGCGGCCCGACTATCTGAAGGCCTTTGTCGATCATCTGGTCAACTGGGAATACGTCGCCAAAATGTACGATGCGGCGATGAAATAATCGCTCGCTTTCATTCCGGGCTATGGACGCCGCTCCGATGATCGGGACGACCTGAGCCTGCCACGCGCGCACGCGCCAACATGCGGCTTTTGCCGCGAAAACATAGGCCGCATTCGCAGGTAAGTTCGCTGGCAGCACCTTTGCGGTTCGCGTCATGCATGCGCGACGATAAACAAATGACGCCATAATCGGCCGCTAAACCGATCCCCGCGCAAAGACCTGAGCCGACCCGTGGCCCTCGCAATTCCCGTTTCCGCGCAGTCGTCACGAGACGTGACGATGAGCCACATCTTCGATCGGCTTGCGCTCGCGGTGCTTGGCGTCCTCGGCGTCATAGCGCTCCTGACATTCCGCGATTACGGGCTGAGCTGGGACGACTTTGCGCATGCAGAGTACGGGGATCTCCTGGTTAAATTCTACGCGTCGGGTATGCGCGACCAGCGCGCGTTATCGTGGGTGAATCTCTACTATTACGGCGGCGGCTTCGATCTGCTCGCCGCGCTCGCGGCCAAGTTTCTGCCTTTCTCGTTGTTCGAAACTCGCCGGCTAGTCGGTGCGGCCGTCGGGATTGTAGGGCTGTTCATTACGTGGCGGATCGGCCGGCGGGTCGGCGGACCAGCGGCAGGGCTCATCGCGCTCCTCCTCCTTGCGACCTGCCCGCTCTATTACGGCCACATGTTCATGAACCCGAAGGACTCTCCATTCGCCGTGGCCATGGCGATTTTTCTCCTCGGTCTGGTGCGCTGCTTCGAAGAGTACCCACGCGTATCGATCGCAACCGCTGCCATCACCGGCGCTGGTTTCGGCCTGTCTTTTGGATCCCGCATCATGGGCGTATTCGGAGCACTCGAGGCACTCGCGGCGCTCGGCATGGTTTTCGCGTTTGAATGCCATGCGCGGGGCATCAGGTCGGCAGGTGCACGGCTTGGACAATTTGTTTTGACGCTCGTGCCTGCCTTGGCACTCGCTTACGCGGTAATGGCGCTCGTTTGGCCATGGTCCGTGAGCCACCCGCTCAACCCAGTGCGCGCAGTCGAATATTTTTCGCATTTTTTCGAAAAGCCGTGGCACGAGCTGTTTGATGGCCGCATCATTTCTGTTCCGGAAATGCCTCGTAGCTATGTGCCGACGTTGCTCGCGCTCAAGCTGCCGGCGATCCTGTTATGCCTGGGATTGATGGGCGCAGCGGGGGCGCTGGTGACAGCCTTCAGAGGCGCTCTTGCCATACAGCGTCGCGCCGTCTTGCTCCTAGTCGCGTTGGCGGCACTGTTGCCGCTCGCCGTTGCCATCGGGCTGCGGCCGGCGATGTACAACGGCATTCGCCATTTCGTGTTCGTCTTGCCTCCCTTCGCGGTGCTCGGTGGCCTTGCCGGCGCCGTTCTCGTCGACGCCGCCTCACACAAGTTCCGCTCGGCGGCCGTTGCGGCGGCCATTCTCCTCCTCGTTGGCACTGCGATGCCTATCGCCGAGATGGTGCGGCTGCACCCTTATGAATATACCGACTTCAACGCATTGTCCGGCGGCGTGCGGCGAGCGCGCGATCGTTACATGCTCGATTACTGGGGTCTCTCCTTCAAGCAGGCTTCCAAGGCGCTGTTAGCGGAGCTGGCCGAACGTCACGAGACCAAGCCCGCTAATCGCCGATGGAAGATTGCCGTCTGCGGGCCGCATCGTTCTCCGCAGGTGGAACTCGGCCCTGATTTCGAGACCACCTGGGAGCCAGTGAGCGCCGACTTTGCAATGATGCTTGGGGAATTCTATTGCGCAACTCTTGACGCGCCGCTGCTAATCGAAATCGTGCGCGACGGCGTCACCTATGCCCGCGTCTACGAGATCCGCGGACGCTCCATCCCAACCTTGCTGACACGACCGGGCCTCTGACCTCGCTCTTTGCTACCAACTGCAGACCGCAGACTAGTCGAGGGGCCAGCGCCGGGTGCCACGGTCAGCGCTGCCGAAGGTTGTGAGGATCGCTCGCTGACGCCGCGGCCGCGTTGACGATTGCTGAGCGGGATCGATACTATCGCACAAAATCAACGAAGAATTCGGGGAGGATAAAAATGCGCCTTGCTCTTTCGCTTCTGCTGGCAATGGTCTTGCTGCCGATCGCTTCCATGCAGACCACCTACGCACAGGACAACGCTGTTTACGTCGTGAGCTATATCGACGTTGCGCCGGCTGCGCGCGGGATGGCCACGAGCCTCTTGCGGCAGCTGGCGAGTGCCAGCCGCAAGGACGAGGGCAACATGCGCTTCGACATCCTGCAGCGCGCCGCTCCATCCAATCAATTCGCGATCGTAGCGATCTGGAAGGACCAAAAAGCCTACGACGCGCATCTGGCGGCCTCGCACACCAAGGAATTTCGCGAGAAGGTCAAGCCACAGCTCATCAGCGCGATAGACGATCGGGTACACACGGGCATGGAGATCGCAGCGACGCCGGCAGGAAAAAACGGGCGGGGCGCCGTCGTTGTGGTGACGCATGTGGACGTTCCGCCGCCGAAGAAGGACGAATGCATCGCGGCCCTCAAGACATTGGTGGCCGATAGCCGCAAAGATCCTGGTTCCGTTCGTTTTGACGTGTTCCAGCAGGGCAATCGGCCGAACCACTTCTCGGTCGTTGAGATTTGGAAAAGCCAGAGCGCGTACGAGGCTCACATCACGGCAGTGTCGACAAAGAAATTTCGCGATCAACTCACGCCTATGAGCGGCGCGCTCTATGACGAGCGGCTGTACCGGGCGATCTAGCAGGCCATCTCTATCTCAAGACGGGGGCTCATGGCTGCTCTGGATGACGTCAGTGGGTCTTCCAGCGCGCCCTCGCTTCGGCGCCTGACTGTTTGAGATGGACACTGTCGTCGACGTGGTCGACCCACGCAAGTGGAATGAAGTGATGCTCGCCGCCCGCGTCGGCATCATCCTTCGTCAATTTGACCTGATCCCGGCCTTCCAAACCATCCACGGTGCCGACGTGCACGCCGTCCGAACCGAGGACCTCCATATGTTCCTTGATCGTCGTCGGTGCGACCATGCGAGTCCTCCATACTTTCAATAATAAACTCGAATAATGGGCTGCGGTTCCTCAGCAAAATGATCCTGGTTCCCGGCAGTTCAAACCGCCAGCGATGCCAAGATTCGCGCCCAGCTGCGCGTGCCTTTGTGAAATGAGGTCAAATCGAATTTCTCATTTGGCGCATGCACCCGGTCGTCATCGAGCGCGAAGCCGACCATAATCGTGTCCATTCCAAGAACCCGCTTGAAGTCGCCGACGATCGGGATCGAGCCACCCTCCCCAATCGCGATCGCTTTCTTGCCCCACTCGGCGGCAAGCGCGGAGCGGGTTTTGACGAGCGCCGGGTTGTCGAAGGGAAGCTGCGTTGCCGAGGCGCTGGCGAAACTCTTAAACTCAACCCTGGCATCGGCAGGAAGGCGCCTGCGCACGAACGCGTGGAAGGCAGCGCGAATTTTTTGCGGGTCCTGCGCACCCACCAGCCGAAACGATACTTTTGCCATGGCCTCAGCCGGAATCACAGTTTTCGCCCCTTCGCCGGTATAACCGCCGATCACTCCATTGATCTCGGCGGTCGGCCGCGTGGCGATCTGCTCGATCAGCATGCGGTCCTTTTCACCCGCTGGCACTTTGAGCCCGACCTCGCGCAGGAAATTTTCAGGCGTGAGGTCGAGCCCCTTGAGGTCGGCCTTAATCTCCGGCGGCAACTCGCTCACGCCGTCGTAAAAGCCGGGAATCGTCACGCGGCCATCCTCGTCGTGCAGGTCGGCCAGGATGCACGCAAGCACCCGCAGCGGGTTTTGCGCTGCGCCGCCGAATAGACCGGAATGGAGATCCCGGTCGGCGCAAGAAAGCTTGACCTCCTCGTAAACCAGTCCGCGCAAAGACGTAGTCACCATCGGCGTCATGGGATCCCACATGCTGGTATCGCAGACCAGCGCGAGATCGAGTTTGAGCTCATCGGCGTTGTCTTTGACAAAGCCGAACAGGTGCTTGGAGCCGCACTCCTCCTCGCCCTCGATCATCATGGTGATGGGAAGGGGCAATTGGCCGGTGACGGCCATGAAGGCACGACATGCTTCCACGAAGGTCATCAACTGGCCTTTATCATCGCAGGCACCACGCGCCACTATGATCTTGCGGCCATCCGGCAACGTCGCGATGCGCGGCGCAAACGGCGGCGCCTCCCAAAGATCGAGAGGATCGACCGGCTGGACGTCGTAATGGCCGTAGAAAAGGACGCGCGGCGCCTTACCCTGGGAGCCGCCCTTGCCGACCACTATGGGATGGCCTTCGGTCGGCCGAACACTGGTCTTAAATCCGATGCGCGAGAGATCGTTGGCGACGTACTCGGCGGCAGATCGACACTGCTCCCTATAGGTTAGGTCGGTGGAAATCGACTGGATCCGCAGGAACTCGAATAGCCGTTCGAGGCTTTGGGAGAGATCGGCGTCGATTTTATCCAAGACCGCTGGCAGGGCTTGCGCGGGAGTCATGTCGATCGTGCTCTCTATTGGCTAGTGATCATCACGCCGATTGCGGAAAGCTATCATACTCGACGCCCGCCGCGCAGCGCTAACGAACTGCATTGCATTCCGGAATACAGCGTCTCTGCAGATGGAAACACCGCATCCAGCAGCGAGCAACGCATCTCCGGTCATGGCGTTTGTCACATGTGGCGATGTAGAGCGGAGCGAGTATGCCTTCCGGACAGACGTGACGACCGTGATGCGCAAATGCAACAACGTGTCTCGAGTTTTCTGGTCAGTGCTTGTGTTCTGAACTTTTGCGAGACTAATATATAGCTAACCTGCCGAGAGTGCGGGGCTGGTGAGGGGTTGCATGGACGATCTCATCGGAAGTCTCGGCGCCGGGAGCGGTGCCGACCGCACGGCCGCGGAAAAGGCCGTCGGCATTATTCCGCACTCGGCGAGATCGTGGGCACGATTCCCGGCCTTGGCCAGTTCTTCAAGTGTTTGATGGCGGCGGCTGGCCAGGAGCGAGGAGAATTTAATGTCCTATTCGATCAGCGCCATCGAAGATATCCATGCAGACGAGGCCAAGGCGCTCAAATCCATTGGTATCAGAACAACTGAGAAGCTGCTCGAGGCAGCAAAAAGTCCAAAAGGCCGTAAGCTCCTGGCCACGAAGACCGAACTTGACGAGAAACGGCTCCTGCGCTGGGCCAATCTTGCCGACAAGCTGCGGATCAAGGGAATGGGCAAAGAATATGCGGGGCTGTTGTGCGAGGTCGGCGTCGATACTGTCAAAGAATTGCGATATCGCAACCCCGCCAAGCTCGCCAAAACCATGGCTGAGGCCAACAAAAAGCGAAAACTGGTTCGATTTCTGCCCTCCGAGAGGCTCGTGACACGCTGGGTCGAGAATGCCAGGAGGCTCCCCCAGAAGATTACGTATCGATAGTCCAATCAGCAAAGCGTCTCGGCGCTTGACAGCCCGCATTTGGCCGGCGCAAAGCCACGCTAATGACGCTCGTACGCCAAGCGGCCGGGTATCCGGGCGGCGATAGAAGCTCGCCGAATTTGCTGGCGCGGTTACTGGCGCTCGGTCGGCCGCTCGTTATGGGCGTGCTCAATGTCACCCCGGACTCCTTTTCCGACGGCGGCCGTTTCTTCGATCCCGCTGCTGCTATCACGCAGGCGAGGCGCATGGTCGCGGATGGAGCCGATATTTTGGATATCGGCGCCGAGTCGACCCGGCCCTACGGGGGCGCCGCAGCCGTGCCAAGCGCCGAGGAAATCGGGCGACTCGCGCGCGTGTTGCCTGCGGCGGTGGGGCTGGGCGTCCCTCTCTCCATCGACACCATGAAGGCAAGCGTGGCGGAATGGGCACTTGCGGCCGGGGCCGCCATGGTCAACGACGTATGGGGACTGCAGCGGGACAGCGACCTTCCACGGGTGGTTGCCCAGCGCGAGGTGCCGGTGATCATCACCCACAACCGGGAGGCCGCCGACCCTTCCATCGATATCATGGCAGATATCGCCGCGTTCTTCTCTCGCTCGCTCGATATCGCCGCGGGCGCCGGCATCGGGTGGCAGAACATTGTGCTTGATCCCGGCATCGGTTTCGGCAAGACCGCGGAGCAAAGCCTCACCGCGATCGCACGCATCGGAGAACTCAAATCATTTGCGCTGCCGCTTCTGGTCGGCGCGTCGCGCAAGCGCTTCATTGACAAGGTTTCGCCCGCCCCACCCGATCAGCGGCTGGGCGGATCGATCGCTGCCCATCTGCTCGCGGTGATGGGCGGGGCAGCGATCATCCGCACTCACGATGTCCCCGAGACCGTGCAAGCGCTGCGCGTGGCCGCAGCGATCCGGAGCGCCCCGTGACCGATACCGTATTCGTCACTGGCCTTGCCGTGCACGCCTACCACGGCGTGATGGATCACGAGGCCACGGTGGGACAAACCTTCAGGCTCGATCTCGTGCTCGATGTGGACCTGAGCGCGGCGTCCCGCTCCGATAAGCTCGCGCACACGGTGGGCTACGATCAGATCGTCAACGTTGCAAGTCTCGCCTTCTGCACCCGCCGACATAGACTGGTCGAGGCCGCGGCTGGCGCGGTCGCCGAAGCGGTGCTCAGCCGATTCCCGCAAGTCTCGCGCGTGCGGGTCACCGTGCATAAGCCACATGCGCCCATTGCGGCGACCTTTGCCGACGTGGGAGTCACCATCATCCGCGGCCGTCAGGACCGTGGCTGAAGCACTCGTCGCGCTCGGGGGCAATCTCGGCGACGTGCGCGACACGATCGATCGGGCGGTGACCGCGTTCTGCGATGGCCAAAAGGTGCGCCTGCTCGCCCGCTCGTCGGATTATCGCACCCTGCCTTGGGGCGTGGAGGACCAGCCTGCTTTCGTTAACGCGTGCATCGCCGTTGAGACGCGTCTTACTCCGCGTGCACTTCTGGCTCGCGCACAAGCGGTGGAGCGGGCGCTTGGGCGCGAGCGTTCTAAGGAACGCCGGTGGGGCCCCCGCCAGATCGACATCGACCTCATCGCTTACGAGGACCTGGCTCTGGAAGATCCAGAGCTGACGCTGCCGCATCCTCAGCTCTTCGCCCGCGCCTTCGTGCTGGTGCCGCTCGCCGAAATCGCGCCGGACCGGCTGATTGCGGGCCGGCGTGTACGTGACGCGCTGGCGCATCTCGACACGCGCGGCGTCGAAAAGTTGGCGGGCGCCGGGTGATTGCCGACCATTGAGTTGGCCCGCCGCTCGCAGCATGGCATTTTGACGGGATGACCGACGCCTCTGCCGATGACCTCCCGTTCGCCGCCGACTTCCCACCCGCTACACGCGAGCAATGGCGCAAGCTGGTCGAGGACATGCTCAAAGGGGCGCCATTAGAGAGTCGGCTACTTGCGAAGACTTATGACGCGCTCGCGATCGAGCCGCTCTACGGCCGAAAGGCGCGGGCCCAGCCGATTGCCGCACGGCCCCCGGCTGCGCTCTGGTCGGTCATGCAACGCGTCGACCATCCCGACCCCGCGGCCGCCAACGCCGAGGCGCTGTACGATCTCGAGCATGGCGCGACCGGCCTCTCCATCGTCTTTGCGGGCGCCGTTGGCGCTTACCGCTATGGTCTTCCTGCCGACGAACAGGCCATGGCGCGGGCGCTCGAGGGCATTCACCTCGAAACCGGCATTGCGCTTGACCTCGAAGTCGGTCCTCAGATGCAAGACACTGGGTACTTGCTTGCGGCGCTGCTTAAGCGCCGCGGCGTCGCGCCTGCCAGCACGCATATCCGCTTCGGTTTCGACCCGATCGGTATCGCAGCGACCGGCGCAAATCCGCTGCCGAGCAGCGACCACGGCGCGACTCTGAGTAGGTTCATTTCGGACTTGGCAGCGCAAGGCTTCCGCGGGCCATTCGCGGCCGCCGACGGTCGGGTCATCCATAATGCCGGCGGATCGGAGGCACAGGAGCTCGCCTTCGTGCTGGCAGTGGCGGTTGAATATTTGCGCAGGCTCGAAGCGGCCGGCATTGCGCTCGACGCCGCTCGCGGCATGATCTATTTCCGTCTGGCGGCCGACGTCGATGAGTTTTTGACGCTGGCCAAGTTGCGGGCCCTGCGAATGCTGTGGGCGCGCGTCGAACAAGCCTGCAGACTGGCGCCGACGCCGCCACTGATCGTCGCAGAGACCGCATGGCGGATGATGACCAAGCGCGACCCCTATGTGAACATGCTGCGTGCGACGGTCGCAGTGGTTGCTGCGGGCCTCGGCGGCGCCGACGCGATAACCGTGCTGCCGTTCACTATGGCGCTCGGTCTACCTAATCGGTTCGCACGAAGAATTGCCCGAAACACCCAGTTGGTGCTGCTCGAAGAATCAAATCTGGCGAAGGTGACAGACCCGGCGGCCGGCGCCGGCGGGCTCGAGGACATCACCGAGCAACTCTGCCGTGCGGCCTGGACGCGGTTCCAGGAGATCGAGCAAGCCGGCGGTGCGTCGGCTGCACTCGGAAAAGGGATAATCCAGAGCAAAGTTGCCGCCGTGCGCGCCGAGCGGGAGGACGCCGTGGCTCGGCGCAAAGACGCGATCATTGGGACCAGCGATTTCCCAGACCTGGCGGAGGCGCCGGTCCCGGTGCTCGATGTGCCGCCGGTGGCGTTGCCGCCTGCCCCCGCGCCAATATTCGAGCCGCTGCCGTGCATTCGGCTCGCCGAACCCTTCGAGGAGCTGCACGACGCGTCCGATCGCATGCTCGCACGCACGGGGACCCGGCCCAAAATTTTCCTCGCCAATCTCGGCAGGCCGGCTGAGTTCAGCGCGCGGGCCGCATTCGCCAAGAATTTCTTCGCGGCCGGCGGCATCGAGACGACATCCAGCGACGGCTTTGCCGGCGTAGGAGATATGATCGAGGGATTCAAAGCCTCGGGCGCCAAGCTCGCCTGTCTGTGCTCTTCGGACGAGGTCTATGCGCGGGAGGCTGCAGATGGTGCGGCGGCCCTGAAAAGCGCCGGCGCAAGTCATATCTATCTAGTTGGGCGCCCTGGAGAGCAGGGGACCGCCCTGAGGAGCGCCGGCGTTACAAGCTTCATTCGCGCCGGTTGCGATGCGCTGGCAACGTTGCGTGCAGCGCATGATAGGCTGAAGTTAGCTGAATGAATTAGCTGTCAAACCATGCGTTTCGGCGTCAATTTGCGCAGTGACCTTGCAAGCGTAAGAAAGGTAGCCCCTTGGGCCATGTGATGAGCCGCATTCCGGACTTCGCCAGCGTCGATTTCGCGGCCGTGACCCCAAAGCTGCTCCCGCCTGGTGCCGCTTGGCTTACGCCGGAAGGCATCGCAGTGAAGCCGGTCTATGGGCCCGACGACGTCAAGGCTCTGGATTTCCTCGATACCTTGCCAGGCATCCCGCCCTATCTGCGGGGGCCTTATCCCACCATGTACGTCACGCAGCCGTGGACGATCCGGCAATATGCCGGCTTCTCCACCGCCGAGGACTCGAACGCCTTCTACCGCCGCAATCTTGCGGCCGGACAGAAGGGCCTATCGGTCGCCTTCGATCTCGCCACTCACCGTGGTTACGACAGCGATCATGCCCGCGTAGCAGGCGACGTGGGCATGGCCGGCGTTGCAATCGATTCCATCTACGACATGCGCACGCTGTTTGCCGGCATCCCGCTCGACCAGATTTCGGTGTCGATGACCATGAACGGCGCGGTGTTGCCGGTGCTTGCACTCTACATCGTGGCGGCTGAGGAGCAGGGCGTAAAACCACACCAACTCTCAGGGACGATACAGAACGACATCCTCAAGGAATTCATGGTGCGCAATACCTACATCTATCCCCCTGAGCCTTCGTTGCGCATCATCTCCGATATCTTCGCGTTCACCGCCTCGCACATGCCTAAGTTTAACTCGATATCGGTTTCCGGCTACCACATGCAGGAAGCAGGCGCGACGCAGGATCTCGAGCTGGGCTATACGCTGGCCGACGGCGTCGAATACGTGCGCGCTGGGCTCAGGGCCGGACTCAATGTCGATCAGTTCGCGCCGCGCATTTCATTTTTCTGGGCGATTGGCATGAACTTCTTCATGGAGGTGGCGAAGCTGCGTGCTGCGCGCCTGCTCTGGGCGAAGCTGATGAAACAGTTCGAGCCGACCGATGCGCGCTCGCTGTCGCTACGCACCCACTGCCAGACCTCTGGCTGGTCGCTCGCCGCACAAGACGTGTTCAACAACGTGGTCCGCACTGCGATCGAAGCAATGGCGGCGACGCAGGGCCAAACGCAATCCCTGCACACGAACGCGCTCGACGAAGCGCTCGCGCTTCCGACCGACTTTTCCGCACGCATCGCGCGTAACACGCAGATCGTGCTGCAGCAGGAGAGCGGTACCACCCGCATCATCGATCCCTGGGGGGGCTCATTCTACGTCGAGCGCCTCACTTACGAGCTCGCCAGGGCCGCCTGGGGCCACATCCGAGAGGTCGAGGCGGTGGGCGGAATGGCCGAGGCGATCGAGGCGGGCCTGCCGAAGCTTCGCATCGAAGAAGCGGCGGCGAAGACCCAGGCGCGCATCGATTCCCGAGAGCAGGCGGTCATCGGCGTGAATAAGTATCGGCCCGAGCGGGAAGCACCGGTGCATCTGCTCAAGGTCGAGAACGCTGCCGTGCGTCAATTGCAAATTGAGAAGCTTTCGCGCCTCAAGCGCGAGCGCGATCCGAAGGTGGTCGAGGATGCGTTGTCGGCGTTGACCCGCAACGCTGCTGGCGGGAACGCCAACCTGCTCGCCCTCGCAATCGATGCCGCCCGCGCCAAGGCAACGGTGGGCGAAATCTCATACGCGCTGGAGCGGGTCTTCGGCCGTCATCGCGCGGAGATCAAAGCGATTACTGGCGTCTACAAGCGGGAGGTCGGCGCTATGTCGGAAGCCTTGGAGCGTGTGCAGAAGGTCGTCACCGAGTTTGAGGCCAATGAGGGTCGCCGGCCGCGCATCCTGGTCGCCAAGATTGGCCAGGATGGCCATGACCGCGGACAGAAGGTGATCGCGACCGCTTTCGCCGATCTCGGCTTCGACGTCGATATCGGTCCGCTATTCGCCACGCCGGAGGAGGCCGCGCGCCAGGCCGTAGAAAATGACGTCCACGTAGTCGGGGTATCATCGCTCGCAGCGGCGCATCTCACGCTCGTGCCGCAACTCAAGGCCGCGCTCGTCAAGGAGGGACGCGACGACATCATGATCGTGGTCGGCGGTGTGGTGCCACCGCAGGACAGTGAGGAGCTCAAACGTGCCGGCGCCGAGGCCATCTTTCCGCCGGGCACGGTGATCGCGGAAGCCGCCGTGACGCTGCTCCGCAAGCTCAACCAGCGTTTGGGACACGGACAGCAAGCCGCCGAGTGATTAGACTCGTCCATGCGATGGCCGCCCTATTTGCGGCCAACGCGCGGTCCCGCCGTCTGAAACACATTGATGTCTTTACGTCGGCAGCCCACCATTCCTGATCTTGCGGATCTCGCGCGCGGCGTTCGTGCGCGCGAGCGCGCGGTTATCGCCCGCGCGATCACCCTCATGGAGAGCCGCCGCTATGATCATCAAAAGGCCGCTCGGCACCTGGTGCAAGAGCTTCTGCCCTCGACCGGCAAGGCGATCCGCGTCGGCATCACCGGCGCACCGGGCGTGGGCAAGTCGACCACCATCGATGCCCTGGGCACGTTTCTCACCGACAAGGGCTGCAAGGTCGCGGTCCTTGCCGTCGACCCCTCCTCCGCGCGCAGCGGCGGCTCGATTCTCGCAGACAAGACCCGGATGCCGCGGCTCAGCAGCGACAGCAACGCCTTCGTGCGCCCCTCGCCCGCCTCCGGGACCCTGGGCGGCGTCGCCGCAAAGACGCGGGAATCGATGCTGATCTGCGAGGCAGCGGGCTACGATGTGGTGCTGGTCGAGACCATCGGCACGGGCCAGTCAGAGACCATGGTCGCCGATATGACCGACTTTTTCCTGGTACTGATGTTGCCCGGCGCTGGGGACGAGCTACAAGGCCTCAAAAAAGGCGTGGTCGAGATCGCGGACATGATTGCCATTAACAAAGCCGACGGCGACAACATAAAGCGCGCCAACGTCGCCGCCGCCGAATACCGCGCCGCCCTGCATATCCTCAAGCCCCACTCCCCGAATTGGTCGCCGTCCGTCGTGACTTATTCAGCGCTGACCGGTGCCGGGATTGCGGAACTGTGGGATACCGTTCTCGCGCACCGCGAGCGCATGAGCAAAGCCGGCGAGCTCGAGGCGCGGCGACGCGAGCAGCAGGTAAAATGGATGTGGGCGATGCTCGAACAGCGCGTGTTCGCACGACTGAAATCCGACCCGACCCTCAAAGCCAAGCTTCCGCGCATCGAGGCTGCCGTCGCGGCTGGGCGGATGTCGCCCGCCGTAGCCGTAGACGAGATCGCCGTCGTGCTCGGCGTTTAGCGAAACGGCCGCCATTCACGCAAAGCGGCGCGGCGAAGTATCGTCCGGTCGCGGGGGTCCCCTCTCGCGCGGAAAGCCACTTGTCCAGCACAGGATGAATGACGGCCACGATCCTCATCACCGGCTTCGGTCCCTTTCCCGGCGCCCCATTCAATCCCAGCGAGCCGCTGGCACTCGAGCTGGCGCGGCGGCGGCACCCTGCCTTCGGCAGCGTGCGGCGCGTCGCGCACGTCTTCCGCGTGACCTATGAGGCGATCGACCATGAGCTGCCGGAGTTGATCGCGCGCGAAAAACCAGTGGCGCTCGTCATGTTCGGGCTTGCAACACGTACCAAGTATGTGCGGATCGAAACGCGTGCGCGCAATGTGCTCACGCGCGTTGTGCCCGACGCCGACGGGCAAATCCCCATGGCCAGCGCCATCGCCCGAGCAGCGCCCACGACCCTGTCGTTACGAGCGCCCGCGCAGCGGCTGCTGATGGCCGCACTGGCGACCGGCATGCCGGCCGTGCTCTCTCATGATGCCGGCCAATATCTTTGCAACTATCTGTGCTGGCGGGCCGCCGAAGCCACCCGTGCGGGCGCGCTGCGGCTGGCCGCATTCATCCATGTTCCGGGGGTGCGCCGCCTGGGCGTCCACCAACGCGGCTTGCCATTGACCCTCGATGATCTCACGCGGGCCGGTGAGGCCATCGTGCGGGCCGCGCTCGCCAGCGCGCGCTGATCTGTGGGGGTTTGTTGCGCGATTTTCATGTGCGGCCGTGACGCATTGCCGTTGCGCGTGGGAGGTGGCACACGCCATATTTTGGACCGCAAACCTGGTTCTCGTTCCAATCCATGCGCCAAGTCATTCGAAAAGTGCTGCTCGGAATCTTTGTCCTTTTCCTGCTTCCCCTCGCAGTCCACGCGGCGCTC
>Ga0126372_10000031_pt1 | contig 33493 bp, 25 predicted proteins | sample PanSoiMetaPlot_6_FD_92762 | JGI IMG/M metagenome (GOLD analysis project Ga0126372, IMG submission 92762) | Tropical forest soil microbial communities from Panama - MetaG Plot_6 | ecosystem: Environmental > Terrestrial > Soil > Tropical forest > Bulk soil | place: Panama | collected 2016-02-17
GAACACGATCGGGATTGCCGATGTCGCCTGCTTTGCCGCGAGGATGGGCGGAGTGTTGTGGGTAACTATAACATCGACCTTGAGCCGGACGAGCTCCTCTGCAATCTCGGCAAAGCGCGGGATGCGTCCCTCGGCCCAGCGATACTCGATCGTGACGTTGCGGCCGTCGGTCCAGCCTAGTTCACGCAGCCGCTGCACAAAGGCGGCGGTCCATTGGCTCTGTGCCGCCAACGTACCCGAGCCCAACAACCCGATCGTCGGCAGCTTTCCCCCTTTCTGCGCCCTTGCCGCGAGCGGCCACGCCGCAGCGCCGCCGATGAGCGTAATGAACTGGCGCCGTTTCACTGCTAGTGGCTCCCGTGCTTCGACCGAAAGGTAGCACACCTCCGGTACGGCCGGAGACTGCTGCGCTGCGGGATTTCGAGCCGGCCTATGTCGCTTGTGGGTCATGAGCGCCAGATCGACAGGCTCGCGACGTGGGCGGCATTTCCGCTTCGCCCCCGAAAGCGACGGTCGGCCTGGCGCTATTCGATCACCTCGTCGGCCAACGCAAGCAACTTATCGGGGATTTCGAGGCCGAGCGCCTTCGCAGTCCTGAGATTGATCACGAAGTCAAATTTCGTGGACTGCTGGACTGGCAACTCGGCCGGCTTCTCACCTTTGAGGATGCGCCCAGCGTAGATGCCGGCCAGGCGGTACGCATCGGTGATGCTCGTTCCGTAGCTCATCATGCCGCCCGCCGTGGCGAACTCGCGCAGCACAAAGCTTGCGGGCAGCGCATGGCGGATCGTCAGCGCGGCCAGCCGGTCCCGACGGGAGTTGAAGAACGCGCTGGTACCGACGAACAGCGCACCAGCCCCACGCTGGGCGAACGTTGCAAAGGCTGCCTCGATGTCGCGATCGCTGCCCGCTTCGACAATGATAAGTTCCTGTCCGATCGCGTGCGCCGCGGCCTGCACATCTCGCCGCTCTCTCTCGGCTTGAGGGATGTTCGGGTTCGAGTCCACGAGCATCGCAATCGCGGCCGCTTTGGGCACAAGCTGGCGCAGCAGCTCAAGCCGCTTCGTTCCTGACGCGCCAGAGAGGAAGCTCACCCCGGTCGTGTTGCCGCCCGGTCGGTTGAGGCTGGCGACGATGCCGCCGATGACCGGGTCGCCGCCGGTCACGAATACAATTGGCACCGTCGTGGTTGCGGCCTTGGCCGCGAGTGCCGAAGGGGTATTTGTGACGATTAGGGCCACCTGCTGGCGAACCAAATCAGCAAGCAGAGCCGGCAACCGATCGTATTCATCTTCCGCCGACCGGTATTCGATCACGATGTTCTGGCCCTCGATATAGCTGGCTTCCTTCAAGCCCTGGCGGAAGGCAGTTACGAGGTGCGTCGCATCAGCGAGCGGCGCGCTGCGAAGAAAACCGATCACCGCACGCCGCGAACAACGGGGCCAACGGCGTGAACGCTGCCCCACAAAGCAGCGTGATGAACTCGCGCCGTTTCAATGGCTAATGTCTCCCGTGCTTCAAACCGGAAGATATCACACCTCGCGGGTGTGCAAGACCTACTGCACTGCAGGATTTCGATCGGTTTTATGTCCGAGCCGGTTGGTGTGTGCGGCCGCATAAAGGGCGACGAGGAAGCCCTCAGCCGAGGATGAGGTATGACCCACGAGTGCGAGATCGAAGCCGGCTTCGTCGTGCGCTCGGGCAAACTGCATCAGATAGCTCGGCGATAGCCCACCCTCGATGACATGCAACGTCGCGTCATTACTCGGCGGCGTCACCCCGATCATTTCAACGATCCTGACTGGCATCGTCGATCCTTGGACTTTGGAGCACGCGACTTTGCTCGTGCGAAATGCCCACAGTCAAGAGAGAGCGTCGAGGGCCAATCTGGTCCAAGTCATCCAGGAGCTTACTTGCCTCCGGCGAGCACGCGGCGCAGCGTCGCGACCAGCCGCTCGAACTCGATCGGCTTGGTGTCGAACTCGTCGGCCCCGGCGGCGAGGGCCTTTTCGCGCTCGCCGGCAAGCGCGTGCGCCGAGAGCGCGATGATCGGGATGTCGCGCGTTTGCGGATCGCCCTTAAGCCGCCGCGTTGCCTCCCAGCCGTCGACCACAGGCATCTCGAGATCCATCAGGATGATGTCGGGCCGCTCGGCGAGCGCCATGGCGCAGCCCTTCTCGCCGTCCTCCGCGGAAACCACCTCGAAGTCACCCAACAGCTCGAGCCGCATCTTGAGCATGTAGATGTTGTCGTCGTTGTCCTCGACGTAGAGCACTTTTGTCACGGCGCTGCTTCCATCCCGCTTTCGACTTGAGGTTTGCTTCGCGCCAGCCGCCGGATGCGATCGACCAGCTCGGCGGGCCGAAAAGTCTCCTTGACCAGAACCGATTGGACGCCGGAATTCAATCGCGCGCGATCCTTGGCGTCGAGGTCGCGCGCGGTAATGACAATGACCGGAATGTCGCTCCAGCGCGGCTCCTTCTGCAGCGCGGCCACCACCGCAAAGCCGTCCATCTCCGGCATCATCAGGTCAAGCAGGATCACGTCTGGTTTTTCCGCTTGCACGCGCGTCAGCGCCTCGCGCCCGTTCGCGGCCTCCTGCAGCGTCCATTGCGCGCCACCGAGCCAGCTGCGCAGGCGCTCGTGCTGATCCGCATCGTCTTCCACCAGCAGCACCCGCGTCGGCCGCGCGGGGACGCGGAAGCGGCCGATGAGCCGGCGCAGCCATTCCCGCTCGATCGGCTTGGTGAGGTAACCCGCCGCACCGAGCGAGGCGGCACGGCGCTGCTCGTCGAGGATGCTCACCATGATGACCGGGGTCTCGGCGAGATCTGCGTCCTGCCGCAGCGCCGCCAATACCGACCAGCCGTCGAGATCGGGCATCATGACGTCGAGCGTGATTGCGATCGGCCGCAGCTCTTTCGCGAGCTTGAGCCCTTCCAAGCCGCCGGGGGCCGTCGTCACCGAAAAGCCTTCGGCCTTGAGGTGCTCGGCAATCAGCTCGCGTGCGGTCAAGTCATCGTCGATGACCAGCACGCAATCGGTTCCTTGCGGCCGGGCATCGGTCGCGGCGGCTAAACCAGCGCCGCTGCCCGGCAGGCGCACGGTGAAGACCGAGCCCTTGCCGGCCTCACTTTGCACGGTCACGTCGCCCGCCATCATGCGCGCGAGCTTGCGCGTGATCGCAAGCCCTAGGCCGGTGCCGCCGTACCGCTGGGCGGTGGAGGATTCGGCTTGGGCAAATTCCTCGAACAGCTTGGCTTGCTGCTCCGGCGTCATGCCGATGCCGGTATCCGCCACCGAAAACTCGATCCAATCGCGCCCGTCGGCGACCTTGCGCACCTTGAGCTTGACCTCGCCCTGTTTGGTGAATTTGCAGGCGTTGCTCAAAAGATTGAGCAGGATCTGCCGCAGCCGCATGGGATCGACTGTCAGCGCGCCGAGGTTCTCCGGCGATTGGACGAGCAACCGATTCTTGTTCTGCTCGGCGAGTTGCCGCGCGGTGCCGACGACTTCGTCGATCAGCGGCGGCAAATTGACGAGGGTCTGATTGAGCTCGAGCTTGCCGGCTTCGATCTTGGAGAGATCGAGCACTTGGTTGATGAGCCCGAGGAGGTGCGTGCCGGCGCGGTGCACCCGGTTGAGCGGCTCCAGCGCCTTTTCCGTTCCGAAGCGTGCGGCATTCGTCACCATCATCTCGGTCAAGCCGATGATGGCGTTGAGCGGCGTGCGCAGCTCGTGGCTCATGCTGGCGAGAAATTGCGACTTGTGCCGGCTCGCGTCCTCGAGCTGGCGGCTCTTGTCCTGGATTTCATCAAACAGCCGCACGTTCTTGATCGCGATCGCGGCTTGATCGGCGAAGGTGGTGACCAGCTCGACCTCTCTGTCGGTGAAAGGCCGCACCTCCAAGCGCGTCAATGCCAAAAGGCCGATTGGGACGCCCTCGCGCAGCATCGGTACCCCGAGCGCAGTACGAAAGCCGCCCAATCGTTGCGCCTCCGTAAAGGTGAAGTCCGGGTCGGCCAATACGTCTGGAATGTGGATGGTGGTGCCTTCGAGCAGCACTCGTCCGTTAATCGTGCCGCGTTCCAGCTTAACCGGTACATCCTTTACCAATTCCATGAATTCTGACGAGAACCCATAGGATTCGGCGCGATAGAACACGCCATCTTTCTGGCGGGTAATCGTCCCCTGGTCAGCGTCGCACAGCCGCACGGCGGATTCGATCAGCGTATGCAGCACAGTCTGCAGGTCGAAGGTCGAGCGGCTAATGACCTTGAGTACGTCAGCGGTGGCGGTCTGCTGCTGCAGCGATTCGCGCAGCTCATTGAGCAGCCGCGTGTTCTCGATGGCGATCACGGCCTGATCGGCAAAGGTCTTGAGCACCGCGCGCTCCTTGTCTGAGAGCAGGCCGGGCGCTCGACGCGACACGCTTAATGCGCCGATAGCGACATCACCCCGCATCATCGGCATGATCGTCACCGCCCGATAGCCGGTCGGCGCGAAGTTGCGGGCGCCGACCGCCAACTCTGGCGGCGGGTTCTCGACGTCGGCAACGTCTACGATCCGGCCGTCGAGGATGGCGGTGCTGTGCATGTACTCGTGTGTCAGCGGGAACGGACACCTGCGTCGCACCGCTTCGATTCCGGCGGGATCCGGCGCAGCGACCGCCGCAGCATCGACCTTGCCCGCCTCCGCGAGCGCGATGGTGACCGTGACACCGGGGAATAGATTAAGCCCGCTCCCAACGATGGCATCGAAGACCGGCTGCGTGTCGCTCAGCGAATTGCTGATGACGCTGAGGATTTCGGCGGTCGCGGTCTGCTGTTCCAGGGATTCGGACAACTCGCGCGTGCGCGCCTGCACCTCATCGAATAGGCGGGCGTTCTCGATCGCGATCACCGCCTGGTCGGCAAAAGTCTCGACTAGCTCGATCTGCTTGTGTGTGAACGGGCGCACCGCAGCGCGGTGCATGGCGAGGAGTCCAATCGGGACCCCCTCTCGCAGAAGCGGCACCACAAGGATTGTGCGAAAGCCACCCAATCTCTGTGTTTCATGGGCGGTGTATTCGGGGTCGGCAAGGACATCGGGAATCTGAACCGACTTTCCCTCCAGCATCACGCGTCCCACGGTGGTGCCGCGCCCTGGCGCCCAAACTTGAGCCCTCATGTGCTCAAGGTACTCAGGCGAGTGACCATAGCTCGCGGCGGAATAATAACTCCCATCCTCTCCAGTCGGCCGCAGCATCTGTGCCTTATCCGCCTCGCACAGCCGCGCTGCCGACTCGACTAGCGTGTTGAGCACCGTCGGCAAATCAAACGCCGCGCGGCTAATGACCTTCAGTACGTCGGCGGTCGCGGTCTGCTGCTGCAGCGACTCGCGCAACTCGTTGAGCAGCCGCGCGTTCTCGATGGCGATCACGCCTTGGGCGGCGAAATTCGTGAGCAGCTCGATCTGCTTGTCGGTGAATAGCCGCACTTCTTGTCGAAAGATGACGATGACCCCAAGAGGTTCGCCGTCCTTGAGCATCGGCACTGCGAGGACGCTGCGAACACCGCCCAGTTCTACGGCGACGACGCTCTGCGGATGGCGCTCGGCGTATGCGCTGGTCGCGGCGAGATCGGCAGCCTGAGCTGGCCGCTTGGTCCTGGCCGCCTCGCTTACTGGTCCACCGGGAATGGGGCGGAACGGACCTCGCTTCCGTATTTCGACAAGCGCCGGGGGGACATTGTGCGCGCCGCCTATCCGAAAAATGTCACCCTCGCAGAGATAGAGCAGCCCGAACCTGGCCCCGCACAGCCTTACCGCATTATCCAGCAAGGCCGTGAAAACGGGCTCCAGCTCTCCGGGCGAGCTGGAGATGACTTCGAGCACCTGGGAGGTTGCCGTCTGCTGCTCCAGCGCCTCGCCGAGATCGCTCGTGCGCTGGCGCAGTTCATTGAGGAGGCGGGTATTCTCGATGGCGATTACGGCCTGGGCGGCGAAATTCGTGAGCAGCTCGACTTGCTTCTGTGTGAACGGCCGCACTTCCTGGCGGTAGATGACGATCGCGCCGATCAGGTCGTTATCCTTGAGCATGGGCACGGCGAGAAACGACCGCGCGCCGCCTTTCTCGACGGTGGCGACGTGAATGGGATCGCGTTTCCGATACGCCTGCTCTGCGCAAAGATCGCGAATGTGGACCGCTCGTCTGGTCTTCGCGAGGCGACCAAGACCGGTGCCCGGATTCGGCCGCCGCAATCCGCTTTGCAGGCCCGCAGCGTAGGCAGGCGGAACGCCGAAGAGAGCGACGGCTTCGAAGGCCTCGTCGACATACCGAAACAGAATGCCGAACTTGGCCTCACAGATGCGGACTGCATTGTCCAACATAGCCTGAAACACCGGCTCGAGCTCGCCCGGGGAGCTCGAGATGACGCGCAGCACCTCGGAGGTGGCCTCCTGCTGCTCCAGCGCCTCAGCGAGTTCGCGCCTGAGCGCGATGACGTTTTTGTCTTCGAGGCCCGATGCGCGCGGAGATTGCGAGCGACGGGTCGGCGTTCGCCGCGTTTTGGCCGCAACAGGGCTCGCTCTTTTTTTACGACGTTTGGTCATCTGGGGGCCCGTCGTCGGCCGGTGAATTACTTGCCGTCCGGCAGCAGACGCCGCATGGTCGCAACCAGCCGATCGAACTCGACCGGCTTGGTATCGAACTCGTCGCAGCCGGCGGCGAGCGCCTTTTCCCGGGATCCGCCGAGCGCGTGCGCCGAGAGCGCGATGATCGGGATGTCGCGCGTTTGCGGGTCGGCCTTGAGCCGCCGCGTCGCCTCCCATCCGTCGACCACCGGCATCTCCAGATCCATGAGGATGATGTCGGGCCGCTCGGAAAGCGCCATGGCGCAGCCCTTCTCGCCGTCCTCCGCCACCACGACCTCGTAATCGTCCAACAGCTCGAGCCGCATCTTGAGCATGTAGACGTTGTCGTCGTTGTCCTCGACGTAGAGCACTTTGGTCACGACGCGGCTTCCATCTCACTGCCGACTTGAGGCTTGCTGTTGGCGAGGCGCCGAATGCGCTCGACCAGGTCGGCGGGGCGGAAGGTCTCCTTGACCAGCACCGATTGCACGCCGGAGTTCAGCCGCTCCCGATCCTTGGCATCGAGGTCGCGCGCGGTGACGACGACGACCGGAATGTCGCTCCAGCGCGGCTCCTTCTGCAGCGCAGCCACCACTGCAAAGCCATCCATCTCCGGCATCATGAGATCGAGCAGGATCACGTCGGGCTTTGCGTCCTTGAGCACCGCGAGCGCCTCCCGCCCATTTCCCGCCTCTTGCACTTTCCATTGGTCGCCATCGAGCCATCCGCGCAGGCGCTCGCGCTGCGCGGCATCGTCTTCCACCAGCAGGACCCGGGTCGGTCGCGCCGGCGCGCGGAAGCGGCCGATCAAGCGCGTGAGCCGCTCGCGGTCGATGGGTTTGGTGAGATAGCCGGCCGCGCCGAGCGCAACGCCGCGGCGGTGCTCATCCATGATGGTGATCATGATGACCGGAATCTCGGCAAGCTCGGGGTCCTGCCGCAGCGCAGCCAGCACCGACCAGCCGTCGAGGTCGGGCATCATCACGTCGAGGGTGATCGCGATCGGCCGCAGCTCTTTGGCGAGTTTTAGCCCCTCCAAGCCGCCTGCTGCCGTCGTTACCGCAAAGCCTTCCGCCTTCAGATGATCGGCGATGAGGTCGCGCGCGACGGCATCGTCGTCGATGACGAGCACGCAGTCGCTGCTCGGCGCTCGGCTGCCGTTGGCCGCAGCTCTTGCAGCGGGGTCGGCGCCCGCCGGCAGCCGCACGCTGAAGACCGAGCCCTTGCCCGGCTCGCTCGTGACCGTCACGTCACCGCCCATCATCCGCGCGAGCTTGCGCGTGATGGCAAGGCCGAGCCCTGTGCCGCCGTAACGCCGCGCGGTTGAGGAATCGGCCTGGGTGAATTCCTCGAACAGCTTCGCCTGCTGCTCCGGTGTCATGCCGATGCCGGTGTCGGACACCGCGAAGTCGACCCAGTTGCGGCCGTCGGCGACTTTCCGCACCCGTAGCTTGACCTCGCCTTGGCTGGTGAACTTGCAGGCGTTGCTCAGAAGATTGAGCAGGATCTGTCGCAGCCGCATGGGATCGGTCGTGAGCGTGCCGAGATTGTCCTGCGCGTCCACGACAAGCTGGTTCTTGTTCTGCTGTGCCAGCTGACGCGCGGTGCCGATGACCTCGTCGATCAGCGGCGGCAGGTTCACCGATTCCGGGTTGAGCTCGAGCTTGCCGGCTTCGATCTTGGAGAGGTCGAGCACCTGGTTGATGAGGCCAAGCAGGTGCTGGCCGGCGCGGTGCACCCGTTTGAGAGGCTCGGCCGCTTTTTCCGTGCCGAAGCGCGTCGCGTTGGTGACCATCATCTCGGTCAAGCCGATGATGGCATTGAGCGGCGTGCGCAACTCGTGGCTCATGCTGGCGACGAACTGCGACTTGTGCTGGCTCGCCAGTTCGAGCTGGCGGCCTTTCTCTTCGATTTCCTGGAACAGCCGCGCGTTTTGGATCGCCAGCACCGACTGGGCGGCGAAGGTGCGCAAGAGGTCTATCGTATTCTTGGAAAATTCGCCCGGAGACTTGCGCCGCACCACGAGCGCGCCCATGACTTCGTGGAAGCGCAGCAGCGGCACCAGCAGCCGCGCGCGATAGCCTTCGCGCAACATCAGCTCGTTCGCGGCGACCGGCGGCTCGGCTCGCATGTCGGGCACCTGTATCGGCTCGCCCTGCTTCGCCGCCTCGGCGACGGCCCCGGAGATGTCGACGTGGTGGTCCTTGAGCGCGGCGATCAGCTCGTCGCTCATGCCGTAATTGGCCTGCAGCTGGAATTCCTGCTGGGTCTCGTCGTGCACGTAGATCGATCCGGCCTCGGTGTCGGAGAGCTGAACCGCCTTGGCCACGATGGTCGAGAGCACCGTCTGCAACTCGAGCGTGGAGTTGACGGCCTGCGACACTTCGCCCAGCGCGCGCAGCTCTCCGACCGATTGTCCGAGTTCATCCGTTCTTTCGCGCAGCTCCGTGAGCAGGCGAACGTTCTCGATGGCGATAACGGCTTGGCTGGCGAAGTTCGAGACCAGATCGATCTGTTTCTCGCTGAACGGCCGCACTTCAGTGCGGTAGATCACGATCGCGCCTATCAGCTCCCCCTCCTTGAGCATCGGCACGGCGAGAAGACTTCGCGCGCCGCCCGATTCGGCAAGGGCAACGATGCGGGGATCGCGCTCCGTATATGCCTGCTGTTTCGTGAGATCGGCAATATGGACGACCTGCTTGCTTTGCGCGAGAACGGCAAGCGGAATGTGCGGATGATCCCGTAGCTCGATCAGAGGTTCGCGCTCGTGCCAGTCGGCATAGGGCGTCGGCACACCGTGGGTCGCTACTCCGCGAAACGCATCACCTTCGCGAAGCACCAATGTGCCAAATTTGGCCTCGCACAGCCGCGTCGCATTCGCCAGCATCGTCTCGAAGATCGGCTTCAGATCTCCAGGCGAGCTCGAGATGACGCGCAGCACCTCGGAGGTCGCGGTCTGCTGCTCGAGCGATTCGCGCAGCTCGTAGGTGCGCTGCTCGACCTTCTTTTCCAGGCCCGCATAGGACTCCTGGAGCTGGCCGGCCATGTCGTTGAACTGGTTGGCGAGCGCCTCGAGCTCGTCCCCGGTCTTGATCGCGATGCGCTGCGAGAGATCGCCCTGGCCGATGCGCGCGGCCCCGGTCTGCAGCACCTGGATCGGCCCCACCATGCGGCCGGCGAGGAACATTCCGGCGAGCACGGCAAAGCCGAGCGCGCCCAAGAGTACGAAGCCGAGCCGCTTCAACGCCGCGTAGAGCGGCGCATAGGCCTCCTCGGCCGGCAGCTCGACGAACATCAGCCAGCCGAGCGGCGCCACCGGCGCATAGGCGGTGAGTACCTTCTTGCCTTCGATGTTCTCCGCTTCCTGTACGGTCTCCGCCGGATTATCGCCGCTGGCGCCGGCGCCTGAGGTGGCGGCGCGCGCCGCGCGCACTTGCGCGAGCTTCGACATGTCGGTGTTGCGTAGCACGAGGCTGATATCGGGATGCGCGATCAGCCGACCCTGAGCGTCCACGACATAAGCGTGGCCGCGCTCGCCGACCTTGATCTGGGAGACCACGTCCCAGATCAGCTTGAGATTCACTTCCGCGACGCTCACGCCGGCGTCGCGCCGCGTCCCGGCAATGGCAAGCGTCATGTACGGCTCGGATTCGCGGCGGAAATAGACCGGGCCGTAATAGACCTTGCGCGCCACCGCTTCGGCGAATTTGGGATCGCTGGAGAGGTCGGCGCCGCTCGCGACCACGTCCATGGCGAGCCGCGATACCCGCAGCCGCTCCTTGCCGGTGGCGTCGAGCTGCGCGAGCTCGGTGATGGCTGGGACTTGGCGCAACAGCCGCAAGGCGTCGAACCGGCGCTGCTCGATCGAGCCTGCCGACCACGGCAGTTGCGTGGTCCAACCCAGCTGGCTCTCGATCTCCTTGATGAACTGGCCGATCTTCGCGGCGGCGGCTTCCGCCTGCTCGCGCTGAATGCGGATCAGCGAGGCCTTGTGCTCTTGATAGTAGAAGAAGACGTCGAACGTGCCGTTGGAGAGGAGCGCGACGCAGACCACCACGACGAACAGCGCGACGTATTTGGCGAACAAGCGGCGGCGGGTTTTCGGCGTCGCAATGGCGGCGCCCGCGTGCGCCTCCCCGCCCGCAGCCGCGGGGGGCTGACGGCGGGAAACACCGCGCGTGAGGAGATCGCGAAGGCTCATTCCGGCCACTCTATCAGGGCCGGGCCGCGTTTTGTCATCTGCACGTTTTGCGGCTTCATTACAGGGACTGCTTCCCTCAATTCGTCATGCCCGGGCAGAAGCGCGTCGAAGACGCGCGTGAACGCGCTGGTGCCCCGGGCATCCATCGAAAAGAAGCGCTTTAATCCAAGAGGATGGATTGTCGGGTCAAGCCCGGCAATGACGGTGCATGGATTAGCGTGGAGACCCACTGCCTTCACTCAATCACGCGGTTGGCGCGGGCGAGCAGCGTCGGCGCCAACTCGAGCCCGAGCTCCTTCGCTGTACGCAGATTGATGACCAGCTCGAACACGGTGGGTTGCTCGACCGGCAGATCGCTCGGCTTGGCGCCTCGCAGAATGCGGTCGACATAGGTGGCGGCGCGCCAATAGATCGCCTGGAGGCTCGGCCCGTAAGCTATGAGCCCGCCGTCCTCTGCGTAATCGGCATACATGGAAAACAGTGGCAAGGCCGCCTCGGACGCCAGCGGCACAATTTGCGGCCGGTAGGAGGCGATCACCGGATCGTCGATCAGTACCAGCGCCGTGACGTCGGCACGCGCCGCGGATCGTACCGCATCCTTTAGTTCGTCAGCGCCCGCTACGCCGATGTCTATGAGCTCGAGGCCGAGTTGCCGGCCGGCAAGCTCCAATTCGCGAAGGACCGGGATAGCGCCTTCGCTGGGTCTATTCCACAGCACCGCCACCCGCGACGCATCCGGTAGCGCCTCCTTGAGCAGCTCCAATCGCTTCCCGCCCAGATCGGAAGCCATGCTGCTCAGGCCCGTGACGTTGGCACCGGGCCGCGCGAGATTGGTGACAATGCCGGATGCCACCGGATCGGCGACCTGAATGAAGACGATCGGAATCGTGCTTGTTGCTTCCTTGGCCGCAAGCGCTGGCCGAGCCGGGCTCGCAACGATCAGCTCGACCGGGCGGCTGATGAGTTCGGCCGCAAGCTTCGGCAACGGCTCGGCGCTGCCTTCGGAGAAGCGCCACTCGATTGCGAGATTGTGACCTTCCACCCAGCCGAGATCACGCAGCCCCTGCTGGAACGCGCTGAATCGCTGGGTGGGATGGGTGCTGGCCGAGCCCTGGGAGAGGACCCCGAGATGACGGATCCTTGCTTGCGCGCGCGCCGGGGGCGGTTGTTGAATGGATGATGCCGCCGCTCCACCAAGGAACGTAAGGAAGTCGCGCCGTCTCATTTTTAGACCCTGTTCGCCTGATCGCACGCTCAGCGTGTACTGATCCCGTCTCTTTCAACTTCCGGCTTCTATGGAGCCGTTGGGGACACAATGCCCCGGCAGATTTTGCCGGAAGTCGTGGCCCCGGTCCTTGGGCAAGATCTGAATTGTTCTGAATCGTTCTGGGAAATCACGCGCCGCGTGCATTTAGGCAGTTGCACGACGGATGGTTGTTTTCCACCAGGACGAAGGCGCGTCCGTCCTATTCGACCACCTCGTCGGCTCGGGCGATGAATGTCGGCGGAAGCTCGAGCCCGAGCACCTTGGCGGTGCGCAGATTGACGGCGAGATCGAACTTCGTCGGCAGTTCGACCGGCAGGTCGGCCGGTTTGGTGCCCTGTAGAATTCTGTGCACGTAGGTAGCGGCGCGCCGGAACAGGTCGGGCACGCTCGGCCCGTAGGCCATGAAACCGCCGGCCGCCACGTTCTCCTTCGCCTGGAACATCCCGGGCAGGCGGCTCGTCGCCAGGAACTCAATGATACGGCCGACGTGAAGCTGCTGGAACGGGTCGTTGGTCACCATGACCGCATCGGGCCGCTCGCGCAGTATCGCGGCGAAGGCGCCGTCGAAGTCGCCGACGCTGCTCAACTCGATTGGAATGAGTGCGATGCCCGCGGCCGGTGCCGCCACCTTCATTTCGGCGACCGTGGCCACGCTGGAGGCGTTGTCCGGATTGGCGAGATAGGCCACGCGGGTCACGTTCGCGATCGCCTCACGCAGGATCTGCAGGCGTTTGGGGCCGAGGTCGGGGCTCAACACGGTGTTGCCGGTGATGTTACCGCCCGGGCGGGCGAGGCTCGCGACGAGGCCCGCGCGCACCGGATCGCCGACGCCGACCATGACGATGGGGATCGCCGTCGTCGCCTCCTTGGCTGCATGCGTCGGCGGCGTGCCGAAAGTCGCGATCACATCGACCGGCCGACGCACGAGCTCCGCGGCGCCCGCCGCGAGCCGGTCGGGCGCGCCTTCGCCATAGCGGTATTCGTAGGCGATGTTCTGACCCTCGACGTAGCCCAGGTCGCGCAAGGCGTGCCGAAACGCCTGCCACATGGGCGCATCGTCGAGGATACCGATACGCGGGATTTTTGCCGGCTGCTGCGCGCGCGCCGGAAGCACCCACGTGACTGTGGCGCTGCCCAACAAGGCGATAAATTCGCGGCGTCTCACTTCAGGAACCTCTGAACGACCGACGGCGCGCGGCTATTCACAAATCTACGCCAAAACGCGCGCCGCGCCCACCTTCCCAGAGGTGAGCGAGCGCAGCGCCGGGGCAAACGCCAGCAGCCGCCTGCCGGCTCGTGAGTGCATAGTGACCCAGGTCGCCCAAAGGGTCCTTGGGCTGGATCTGAATCGTTCTGAATCCGCTGTGACCTGGCCGCGCAACGGGCTTCCCAAAGCCGCGTCGCGGCTAGAGCGCAGAGGGGTCGAGCCGGCGCACAGTGAGCATGGTGATGTCGTCGGACGGGAGTGCGGTCCCCACGAAGCCGCGCACCGCCTCGCCCACGGACTTTACGATCGCGGCCGCACTCGTGCAGCCGGAGGCGGCGCGCAGCACCGATTCCAGGCGCGCTTCGGCGAAGAGTTCCCCCTCGAGATTGGCCGCCTCGGTTACCCCATCCGTGAAGACGTAAATGCTTTCGCCCGGCGCCAGAGAGCTCCGTCCAGTGGCATAGACCGCATCGGGGCGAATGCCGAGGATGATGCCCTTGCCGCCTTCGATGGGGGCCAAGCCTTGCCCGTTCAAACGGTATGGCGCGTTGTGCCCGGCATTGCAAAATTCGACCTCGCCGTTTGACGGCCGAAGCATCGCGAAGAACAGCGTCACGAACATCATGTCCCCGTTGTTTTGGCAGAGCTCGCGATTTACCCGCGCGATGATCTCGGCCGGCGCTGCCGAGGGCCCATCCCGCGAGCGCATGAGGTCGGTGGCGATGCGAATGAGGCTCTTGGTGCGGGCCATGAACAGCGCTGCCGCCATGCCCTTGCCCGACACGTCACCGACGAGGAAACACAGCATTCCGTCCTCGGTGACGAAAAAGTCGTAGAGGTCGCCGCCGACCTCCCGCGCCGGCTCCATGCTTGCGCACAAATCGATCGGAAAGTCCGCGCTCGGGGGCGGAAATGATTGCGGCACCATCGCCATCTGGAGCCGGCGCGCCGCATCGAGCTCCTCCTGCAGGCGAGCGAGATGGGCATCGACCTCGTCCCGCAACCGTTTCTTCTCCAGCGTCGCGCCGAGGCGCGCTTTCAGCAAAACTGGATTGAACGGCTTAAGCAAATAGTCGACGGCCCCGAGCTCGATGCAGCGCGCCATGCTGTTCATCTCGGTGAGCGCCGAGATCATGATGACCGGCAGATCGCGCAGCCGCGCCTGATCCTTAAGCCAGGTGAGTACCTGAAATCCGTCCACCCTGGGCATCATCACGTCGAGAAGAACGAGGTCGAAAGCGCCCGTCTTGAGCCGGCCAATCGCCTCCTCACCGTCGCGGGCGGTTTCGACCTCCGTATAACCCTCGAGATCGAGATGCAGCTTCAACGTGTAGAGGTTATCGTCGTTGTCATCGACAACGAGGATGCGGGGCGGAGTTCCCATCGGCTGATCGCCGGTCACGGTGCTGTTCCGATTCATGCCGAAGCAGCACTCTAGACCAAGTCCGCCTCCTATCGAACCATTAGCCGGCTTGACCCGTCTTATTAAGGTCCGCTCGTCCCCGCGGAAGCGGGGCCACTTTCTCCTGGATCCCGGCTTTCGCGGAGATGCACGAATCCTTGTTTTCCTGCGCCTAAGATCGATGGCGAAGCGACGCTTTTCTTGCCGCTGAATCCTTCTGAAATCTCCTGAAGCAGGCGGGTTTCGCCATTCCGCGGCAAGGCGAATATCGCTATGACAGATACGGTGGCGGAGGTGCGGCATGGACATCTCGGTCGACGATCTCGCCGGCGGCATCACCAAAGTCGTCCTGCGCGGGCGCTTCGATACGACGGGCGCGGTGGTTGTCGAGTTGCCATTCAACAAGATCGTCACGGAAAAACGAAAGATCATTGTCGATCTTTCCGCCGTGAACTTCCTCGCCTCCTATGGCATTCGCGTTCTTCTCGTCGGCGCCAAGATCGTAAAGAACAACGGTGGCACCCTAGTCATCCTGTGTCCCGATAGTAATGTCGCAAAGGTGCTCAAAACCGCGGGCATGGACGCACTGATCCCGCTCTATCAGACCGAAGCCGCTGCAAGGGCAGCGTTGGCATCGTGATTGCGATGGCAAATAGCGAGGCAAGTCGTCTGGTGCTGCGTAACGATGTTGCCGAATTGAAGCGCCTGGCGGGCTGGATCGAAGGGTTCACCGAACAGCGCACGTCGCCGGATGTCTCCTTCGCCTTGCAGCTCTGCCTCGAAGAGGCGGTCGCCAATATCATCATGTATGGGGCCGCGAGGGACGATCCGCTCGAAATTGCGGTTGAGCTCGAGCGCAACGGCGCAAATCTGGTCGCCCGGATTGAGGATAACGGCCGGCAATTCGATCCCACCCGGGCGCCGCCGCCGGTTCCGGCGCGCTCGCTCGAGGAGGCGAAGGTCGGGGACGTTGGCATTCATCTGATACGCAGCTTCGCGACCGGCATGAATTACGAACGCCGTAATGGCCGCAATCGGCTCACCCTGCGGTTCGTCGAACCGCCGGTAGCTCCGGCGGAGTGATCCAATGAGCGAAGCTTTCGCCTTCGGACCATTCCGATTGCTGGTCGCGCGGCGCGAGCTGTTGGCCCACGGTGTCCCGGTGACGCTTGGGCAGCGCGCGTTCGAAGTCCTGCTGATGCTGGTGAGCCGCCACGGCCAGCTGGTAACCAAGGACGAGCTGATGGCGCAGGTATGGCCCGGCGTGGTGGTGGAAGAAAACAACATTCAGGTTCACATTTCCGCCGTCCGCAAGGTGCTGGCCGCGGCGGGTGACGGCGACCGCTACTTGCTGACAGTTGCAGGGCGCGGCTATCGCTTCGTGGCTCCGGTCACACGCGAGACCGCCGGGGAAGTCAAAGTAGCGGCAGTCGCTGACCAAAGCGCGCCGGTCGCTGCAGACATTCCTGCCGCCACCAATAATCTTCCCCAGCAGTTGACCAGTTTGATCGGACGCGAAGCCAATCTCGCGGAGATCAAGACGCGACTGAGTGATCACCGTCTGGTGACGCTCGCCGGGGCCGGCGGGGTCGGCAAGACCCGCCTCTCGATCGAAGCCGGCCGCGGCCTGCTCGATCGCTATCCCGACGGCATATGGCTCGCAGAGCTCGCTCCGCTCAATGACCCACAGCTCGTAACCTCCATCATCGCAGATGCCTTGGGCGTCACGCTGAGCGCCACCACCGGCGCACTGGAGACGCTCACGTCAGCGCTTAGGACCAGACAGCTTCTCCTGATCGTTGACAATTGCGAGCACGTCATCGCCGAGGCCGCGCGTGTCGTCGAAGCGATGATGCGCAGCTGCCCGCGCCTGTCCATCCTGGCATCAAGCCGTGAGCGGCTGGCGATCGCAGGAGAAAGCGTCATTCGCGTGCCCTCGCTGCCGGCGCCGCAGCCAGGCGATGCGGCCACGGCGGAGCGCGCGCGCGACTACGCCGCCGTGCGCCTGTTCGTCGAGCGCGCGAACGCGCTCGGCTGCGGATTCGCTCTTACCGACGCCAATGCCGCCACCGTCGCGTCGATCTGCCGCAGGCTCGATGGGATCCCACTGGCGATCGAACTGGCGGTGCCTCGGCTCAAAGTACTGCCGGTAGATAAGCTCGCCCACGGCCTCGACGAGCGCTTCCGCCTGCTGACCGGCGGCAGCCGCACCGCGTTACCGCGACAGCAGACGCTCCATGCCTTGATCGACTGGAGCTACAGCCTGCTCAGCGACGCGGAGAAGATGTTGCTCGCCCGGCTGTCGGTATTCTTAGGAGGAACCACGCTCGGCTCGATCAGCGCCGTGGTTGCGGGCGACGCAATGCCGACGGAACAGGTCGGTGACCTGCTCCTCTCACTGGTCGAGAAGTCGTTGCTGCATGCCAATCTTGACGACGGCGAATGCCGCTATGGTTTGCTCGAGTCGACCCGATACTATGCGGCCGAGAAGCTCGCCGACGCGCCGGCCCTGCGCCGGCGGCACGCCGAGCACTTTGCCGCGCGGTTGGCGCAGGCGACGGCGGCATGGGAGACGACCCCGACGCAGCAATGGATCGCATCCTATGCGTCCGACATCGACAACTTGCGCGGTGCGCTCGAATGGGCGTTCGGAGCGGATGGCGATGTTGCGGTCGGCATCGATCTTGTGGCGCACAGCCACGTCTTGTGGGCCGAGCTCGGCTTGATGTTGGAGCACCGACACTGGGTCCTTGCGGCGCTCGAAAAAACCGGCAACGGGACGCCGCCCAAAATAACAGCGCGGCTTCTCTCCTGGCAGGCCGGCGACGTGCGGGAGCTCGATGACCCCGCCGATTACGAGGAAGCGATGCGCGCCGCGGACCTTTACCGCAAACTTGGCGAGGGCTTTCACGAGGGCCGCGTATTGTTGCGGGCGGGGACCGCGCGCCTGTCGCCCGACTGTGCCGAGGAGGGCGAACGCCTGCTGCGCGAGGCACATGCGCTGGTGCGTCCATTCGGAACCACAAAGACGTTGGCGCGCTGCCTCAGCGCGCTGGCATCGGCTCGGCTTTTCGCTGGTGATCTCTCGGACGCACATGCGCTGCACCGGCAGGCGCTCGAGGTTTATCGCGATCTCGGCGAGAGTTCCGATGAGCGTCCGCACTCGTGAGCGGTCCGGCCGCGCAGCGGCCAGATTGGTTGCACCCCTCGCCTGGCTTTCTAAATCCACGGCGCAGGCGATATGATGAAGGCGGCTCCTTCCGCAGCCGAAATGAGGGTAGCCGACGCGATTAGCCGACCGAGAGGAGCTCGAGGTACGAATGGCAACGGATCTCCCCGGTATCCTCATCGTCGACGACAACGAGGACAATCGGTACACGCTGCAATTGCTGCTCGAGACGGATGGTCACGAGCGGATCGCGAGTGCGGCGAGTGGAAACGAGGCCATCGCGCTCATCGAGAAGGAAAAGTTCAGTCTGGTCCTGCTCGATCTGATGATGCCGGATTTGAACGGGGACGAGGTGCTCAAACTGATCAAGAGCGATCCGGACAAGCGCGATATTCCTGTGGTCATGATCAGCGCCGACACCGATGCCGAGAAGGTCTCGCAATGCATCGAACTTGGCGCCGACGATTACCTGCCCAAGCCGTTCAATCCGTCGATCTTGCGTGCGCGGATCGGCGCGGCGCTACGCAGGCACTCGCTACGGGCGCTGGAAAACGAGTATCTCGGCAAGATCGAAAATGAGAAGCGGCACTCCGAGAACCTGTTGCGCAACGTTCTGCCGGCGGAGATCGCGACGCGGCTGCGCAACGGGGAAAGCAACATCGCCGACCATTTCGACGACGCCACGGTCATTTTTGCCGACGTGGTCGGTTTCGGCAAGATCACGGCGCGCATGAAGGCCTTTGAAATCGTCGCCTGCCTCAATCAGTTGTTCAGCGAATTCGACAAGCTTGCGGAAGATGCCGGCATCGAGAAGATAAAGACGATCGGCGACAACTACATGGCGGTCTGCGGTGTCCCCACGCCGCGTCCCAATCACGCCCGGCTGGCGGCGAAATTTGCTCTCGACATGGTCGCAGCGACCGCGCGATTGCGCTCGCGGCTGCCGGTCCCATTCACGATCCGGGTGGGGTTACATTCCGGCCCGGTGATGGCCGGAGTCATCGGCACGCGAAAGTTTGCTTACGATGTGTGGGGCGATACCGTAAATATCGCCGCGCGTCTGGAGGCCGCGGGTGCGCCCAATCGCGTGCTCGCGTCGGCCACGACGGTGAAAGCGTTGGGAAACGATTACAGCCTCGATGGCCCGCACAAGATCGAGAACAAGGAAGGCCGCATGCTGGAGGCGTTCTTCGTGGCCCAGCGATCGTGACATGAGCGCGCGGTGCAACCTTTAAGTCTGCTGTGCGGCGCCCGCGGCGGCGGCCTGCTCCTTGGCTTTGTACTGATCGATGATGCCTTCCAGGCGTGCGATATTCTGCAACAATCGCTCCGTGCTCAGACGCAGGAAGTAGTAGCCGAATTCGGGATTCTGGAAATAGATCTCGAGCAGCCGATCATAGGTGATGGCGAGCATTTCCCCGTCCTCGACGCATTCGAGCGACTGAGTGCGCCGGTTGTCGGGTGAGAGAAAGGCGAGTTCGCCTACGAGGCGCCCCGGCGGCAGCTCGATGCCCAATTCGGTGACCAGAAATCTTCCGGTCACCGTGAAGAACATCTCATTGGCCCGGTCACCTTTTCGGAACAGCAGGTCGCCTTTGGCGTACTTGCGCCGAGTCATGAATGGCTTGAGCCAATCCATGGACAAATCGCCTTGCGCGGCGGCTCGTGCCTTCTTCACGAGCTTGAGCATCTGCGTGAGGCGGAAAATGTTGATGGGCAGCAGCAGTAGATATAGGATCAGAGTAGTGAACGTGGCCGACAGCACGCCAAATCCGATAAAGAACACGTCGCTGATAATGCCGGCCACGCGCAGCGGCACCATCGTGCGCATCAATAACGTGGTGACGAAGAAAATCGCGCCGACTAGAGCGAACATGTTGGCGACGGTCACCGAGGCTAACGCGAGATCCACCACACGTTGGAACAGTGCGTCGAACGTGATGTTGCTCGCATCGAGCTTGAGATGAGTGAGCAACTTCGTGACGATGTCGTCCATCGCCGCATCCATTGTGCCATTCGCCAGCGCCGCAAGAACTAGATCGCCTGTCATGGTTCAGTATTCCTGCTGGGGAGCGCTATGGAGGAGCGGTCCGCGACCGGGGGAGCGTCCATATGCCGCGCATCGCCGCGGATAGGCCGATAGCACTGGATGCAATTACACGATCCGGACGCCCAATCAACGACCCCTTCGCCGATAATGCCTGCCGCCGCCGATAATGCCTGCCGCCGTAGCCCGCCCCAGTCACGAATGCAGCGGACCCCGTCACGAATTAGGTGTGCTATGTTTGCGCGCAGCACGGGAGTAGCGATGAAAGCAACGAAAAAAGGGAAGATGGTCCTGACCAGCGCCGCAATCGTTGCGGCGTCTTTCGCGGTGATGCCGCAGGCGTCGGCCGCGGATGTGCTCAAACTCGCAGCGGCCCAGCGCGGGGCCTGGGAATCGGCGGCGCCGGAGCTCGGCCAAAGCGCGGGCATCTTCAGCAAACACGGAATCACGCTCGACGTGCTCTACCCGCGTGACGGGGAGATCGAATCGGCGGTGGCGTCGGGCAGCAGCGACGTGGGAGTGGACGTCGGTACGATCGGCGTGCTGCGGGCCTATGGCAAGGGCGCGCCGCTGCGGGTGATCGGGGCGAGCACGACCGGCACCGCCAACTATTGGTACGTCCAGGCTGCCTCGCCGATCAAAACGATCAAGGATATCGACGGCAAGACCATCGCTTATTGGACCAACAACGCCGCCAGCAAGTACGACGTGTTCGACCTGATCAAGCAATACCGCCTCAAGGCGAGGCCGACGGCAATTGGAGGCGCTGTCGCGACCTTCAATCAGGTCATCGCCGGTCGCATCGATGTCGGCTGGGCTGAGGCGCCATTCGGGGTCGACGCCATCGAAGAAGGCAAAATCCGTGTTGTGGCGCGAGCAGCCGACGTTTCTGCGATCCGGCGCGACACGGTCCGCGTGCTCATTACCAACGCGGATACATTGCAGAAGCGTAAGGACGTCCTCGGACGCTTCATGCAGGCTTATCGCGAGAGCATCGACTGGATGTATTCCGATCCCGCCGCGCTCAAGCGTTTCGCCGAATTTGCCGGCGTATCGGAAGGTGTCGCGCAGCGCCTGCGCGACGAGTTCTTCCCGAAGGATATGCTCGTACCGGACAAGATCATCGGGCTTGACGCGATCATGAAGGACGCGATGACATCGCGATATCTGCAAACGCCGCTCTCGAAAGCGCAAATTTCCGAATTGGTCCAAATTCCCGCACCAGCGCGGTAGTGCTGTTTGCGGCGGTGGAACGTTTATCCGGCCGGCTGCGAGCGCTGATGTGCCCTGAGCGCGGCGAGGCGGCGATCGCGCCAGCGCATGCGCGCGGCGACCTGCTCGGGCCCCGAAGCTTTTCCCCACTGCGCGAGGATGCGCGCGAGGTTCTCGCCCGCATAGAGGGACGGACTTGCCGCGCTCAACGCGCTGAGACTGGGACCATAGCGGCGGCAGTAATCGAGGATACCGGCGGGGGCATTGAGCTCGATTGTCTCGAATGGTCCCATGAAGGACCAGCGCAAGCCCAATCCATCTTTGAGAGTCTTATCGAGATCCTGCGGCGTGACGTAGCCGTCTCCGACGAGTCGGAATGCCTCCGACAGCAGCGCGGCTTGCAGGCGGTTGAGGATGAAGCCGTCGATCTCGCGCTTGACCACGATCGGCGCCTGGCCCGCTGCCTCGTAGATCGCCTTAGCCTTGGCGATGATTGCCGGGGCTGTCCAAGGCGCGCCGACGAGCTCCACAAGCGGGATCAGATGCGGGGGGTTGACCGGATGGGCGACCAGACAGCGATGCCGTCCGGGGAGCTGTTCTGAAAACAGGCTGGCCACGATCGTGGAGGTGGAGGAGGCCAGTATCGTCTCGGGGGCGGCGAGCCGATCGAGCTCCGAGAAAATCGCGCGTTTCGTCTCCAACTTCTCGGGGAGGTTCTCCTGCACAAGAATCGCGCCGTCGAGCACATCGCGGAGATCGCCGGCTAGGCGCATGCGCGCGGCGGCGGCCGGCGCATCTTTCATGAGTCCCTGCTCGGCGAGATCTTCGAGCCCCTGCATGACCAGCATGCGCGCGTTCTCGGCGACCTCGCGCGCTGCATCATAGAGCGCGACCTCGCAGCCACCGCCTGCGAACACGACCGCCCAGGAGCGGCCAATCAAGCCGGCCCCGACGACGGCAATCCGATTGTTCACATCCACAGCACTTTTCTCCTCAGCGCGAGGTCGTCGCGTAACGTGTGCGACGGGCCGGTCCACGTCACGGATCCGCGCTCGAGCACGACGGTGCGGTCCGAGAGTGCGAGCGCGAGATCGAGATGGTGATCGACGATGATGATCGCGACATCGTAGCGCAGCCGATCGAACGCCTCGAACAGCTCCTCGGTCACCGCTGGAGAAAGTCCCTCGAACGGCTCGTCGAGCAGCAGCACGCGAACGTCTCCGGCCAGCGCGCGAGCGACTGCCAACATCTGCTGCTCGCCACCGGAAAGATAATCCGCCGGCGAGTGCCAGCGGTCGGTCAGCCGCGGAAAATACGAGGCGATGCGCTCGTCGCTCCAGTGGATACCGGTGCCGGTCATCCGCTTGAGGCGGCCGAGCGCCAGATTGTCGGCAACGCTCATCCCGGCGAACAAACCTCTCCCCTGCGGCACGTATCCGATCCCGCGGCGCGCGATTTCGGCGGAGGCAAAGCCTGCCGTATCCTCGCCTTGGAGCCGGATTGCCCCTACCGCGGGTGGAGCAATCCCGATCACAGTCTTGAGCAGCGTCGACTTGCCGGCGCCGTTGCGGCCAAGCAAAGCGAGAATTTCGTGCTCGCGCACATCGAGCGAAACAGAGTTGAGAATGTGGCTCTTGCCATAGAAGGTGTCGACGTTGTCGACCACCAGGATCGGAGTAGCGCCAGCCGCCGAAACGCGGGGCTTTGCGGCGAGCGCGGCGACGCCCGAACCGATATAGACCTCGCGCACCTTGGCATCGTTGCGCGCGTCCTCGACGGTGCCATCGACCAGCACCTTGCCCTCGTTCATTACAGTGACGTGGTCGGCGATCTGGAACACACGATCGATGTCATGTTCGACCAGCAGCACAGGAATTTCCGTAGCGATGGTCGACAACAGCGAAGCGATGCGAGTGCGCTCGGCAGCGGCCAGCCCGGCGAGGGGCTCGTCGAGCAGCAGGATGCGCGGCCGGGTCGCAATCGCAAGCCCCATGTCGAGCAGACGCTGCCCGCCGTAGGAGAGAGAGGCCGCCTCGGCGCGCTCCATTCCGCTGACGCCGAGAAAGGCGATGAGCTCGGCGGTTTCCTTGTTTACCTCTCCGACCCCGTCCGCCGACGCCCACATCGCAAATCGCTTTGCGCTACGTGCCTGCACCGCGAGCCGCAGGTTCTCCTTGGCCGGGAGCCCGCCGAACAAATTTGTGATCTGGAACGAGCGGCCGACTCCGGCCGTGGTGATGTCCTCGGGCTTCAAGCCCGCGATCGAGTGGCCCGTGAGCTCAATTTGGCCGGCGTCAGGTGGAAAGAGACCCGACAGGAGATTGAAGGCGGTCGTCTTGCCGGCGCCGTTCGGGCCGATCAGCGCGTGCAGGGTGCGGTCTTTGACGGCGAGATCTATGCCATCAACGGCGTGAATGCCGCCGAAGCGTTTTACGAGGCCGCGCGCCAATAGGACCGGCGTCTCGCTCGCGCCGTCGCGACGATAGATCTGTGGCAGTTTCGCGTCTTCTGCGATCTGCCGGCCGGCCATGGCCGCGGCCTCGATCGCGCGCTTGCGGAACGGGTCGAGCACCCGTGCGGCGACGCCGACGAGGCCGGTCGGGGAGAACACGATAAAACCGACGAACAGCAGGCCGAAATAGAACAGCCAGTGCGCAGTCCAGATCGACAGGAACTCGCGAAACAGGATGAAGAATAGCGCACCCAGCGCGGGGCCGAGAAAACTGCGCATGCCTCCAATCACCACCATAGCGACGAGCTCGCCCGAGAAGCCCACTGCGAGCGGTTCTGCCGAGGCGAATCGGTGATTGAATACCGAGAGCGCTCCCGCGATCGCGACCACGCTCGCCGAGAGCACGAAGCCGATCAGCTTGTAGCGATTGGTGGGATATCCGAGAAAGCGCGCGCGCTCCTCATTCTCGCGGATTGCGAGGAGGACGCTGCCGGCGGGTGATCGGTGGAAGCGCCAGAGCAAGTAGCATGTCGCCATCCCGATTGCCGCGACGACCCAGTAATAGAGGCGGTCGGAGTCGAGATCGAGGCCGAGCACGCTCGAACGGGTGACACCACCCAATCCGCTCTCGCCGCCGGTGAGCTCGGTCCAGCGATAGCCGATAGCGAAGAGGAGCGCGGTCAGAGCGAGTGTGAGCAGCGAGAAATAGACGCCGCGCCGCCGCAGGATCAGGGCGCCCGAGAGGAGCGCGCCCGCCGCAACAAAAACAATCGCGAATAGGAACGGCAGAACGATCGCGCCGGGAAACCAGTACCGCTGACTCAGTGCGGCGGCATAGGCGCCGAGCCCGAACCACGCCCCGTGCCCGAATGAGACCAGGCCGGTATGGCCGAGAAGCACGTTGAGCCCCATGCACGCAATGGCGAACACGACGACGTCGACTGCCGAGCGCAGCGTCAAGCCGACGAGGTCGAGCGCGAACGGCAGGAGCGCCAGCGCGAGCGCTGCAACCACAAGCGGGGCGTGTTCATCGCGCATCGCCAGCTACTCGAACTTTTGGATGCGCTCGCCGAAAAGGCCGCGCGGGCGCACCAGCAGCACCAGTGCCATCAGGAGATACATGGAGGCTTCGCCCCAGGATGGGTTGAAGTAGATGGTGATGCCGCGCACGACGCCGACAAGGAGGGAGGCGGCGATAACGCCCCAGAAGGAACCCAAGCCGCCGATCACGACCACGACGAAGGCCGCGGTGAGGATTTCGGCCCCCATGGCGGGGTGCACGCCTGCGATCGGGGCGAGCAGCACGCCGGCAAGTCCGGCCAGTCCGACGCCGAGTGCCGCGATGGCCGTCATGTAGGGCGCGAGCGAAATGCCGAGCGCGCCGACGACGTCTGGGTTCTGCACGCCCGCGCGCACGACACGGCCGAAGGCGGTGCGATAGACGATGAACCAGGTCGCGGTCACCGCGGCCACCGCGACGCTCAAGATGATGAGGCGGTATCGCGAATAGATGAAGTCGCCAATGAAGATCTGGCCGCGCAATTCGGGCGGGATCGAGAACGGCAGCGGGGTCGCGCCGAATACAATGCGCAGACCCTGCTCGATGATCATGGCGAGCCCGAAGGTCAGCAGCAGGCTCAAGATGGGGTCGGAGCGATAGAAGCGGCGAAACAACAATCGTTCGATCGCAATGCCGATGAGACCGACCGCGAGCGGCGAAGCGACGAGGGCGCCGGCGAATCCGATGCGATCCGCCAGGATGACCGCGAGGTAGGCGCCGATCGCGTAAAAACCGCCGTGGGCGAGGTTGACGATGCCGCCGAGCGCGAAGATCAGCGACAGGCCGAGCGCGATCAGCAGGTAATAGGCGCCGACCAGGAGTCCGTTGAGAACTTGTTCGAATATGAAGACGAGTTGCACGCGGCACTCTTGGGGCGTGAGGGCGGATAGGCGCCGAGTTTAGAGTGGCTCATGCGCGGGCTTGACCCGCGCATCCATCTTCTTCGTAAGAAGCCTTTTACGAAGATGGATGGATTGCCGAGTCAAGCCCGGCAATGACGATCTTAGTTTAGCGCCTATCTCCGGATACGGGACCAATAACAACCGGGCCGACGCTATGCCCCGATCTTGCAGCTGCCATCCTTCGGCGGGGCGATGATCTCCATGTCCTCGTTAGCAGCGGGGACCGCGCCGAGCGCATCGTAGATATCCCACTGATCCTTCATCTTGGCTGGGTCCTTGGCGCGCACCGCATACATTTCCATAACCATCTGATTGTCATAGGGGCGGAAATACGCTTCGCGCGCCTTCATGACGTCAAATTTTGCGCCCTTGCGCAGATGCTCCGCGAGCTTCTGCGGGTCGGTCGACTTGGTCTCGGCCATCGACTGCGCCACGATCTTGAGCGAGTTGTAGTCGCCCCAGGACTGGTTGTCCGGAAGCTTCCCGTATTTCTTGTGGAACACCTCGACGTATTTCTTCGAGCTCGGCGTGTCGACGAGGTGGTGCCACACCAGCGGCCAGATGCCGGAGAAATTTCCTTTGCCGGCGCCCCAAGCGACCACGGTATCAAAACCAAAGCCGGCGACCGGGAACTGCAGGCCGTATTCGGAATATTGCTTGAGGAAGCTGGTGATCTGGTTGCCAGCGAGATTCGAGATAACGAGATCGGGCCGGGACTGGCGAACTTTCAGGAGATAGGGCGAAAAATCGGTGGCATCGGTCGGCACCAACTCGTCGGCGGCAAATTGCCCGCCGTTCGCTTCCATGAATTTTTTGGCAACCCGCAGCAGATCGTGGCCAAAGGCGTAGTCTGCCGTCAGCGAGTACCACTTCTTTCCGCGCACCAGGTTCTCGCGCAGCAAGTACTGGCCGACCGCCATCACATACATCGAGTTCGCGCCCTCGATGTGGAACATGTACGGATTGCAACTCGCGCCGCGCAGCGCGTCGGAATTGCAGCCGGTGTTGATGTAGACGGTCTTCAGGCGGTTGGCGACCTGGCCGATGGCAAGGCCGGAGGCGGAGGAGATTTCGCCGATGATCATGGCGACCTTGTCGCGCTCGATCAGCCGCTCGGCCTTGGCGGAGGCGGTCTGCGGGTTGACCGAATCCTCCATCACAAGCTCGATCTTGCGGCCCATCACGCCGCCGGAATTGTTGATTTCCTCGGCAGCGAGCTTCACTCCCATGACCGCGTATTCGCCGAGCGGCCCGAGAAAGCCGGTGAGGGGAGTGAGATGTCCGATGCGGATCGCATCGACTTGCCCGCGCACGATCGCGGGCATGCCGATGCCGGCCAACAGCGCGGAGCCGGCCGCGCTTTTGATGAGCGTGCGGCGTGACAGACTGGACGTCATGGCAACTTCCTCCCTTGGCAGAATTGTTTCGCTCGTTGCGGACTTCGCGTCCGTCAGTCGGCGGTCGCCCGGATAGCCCGTGCTTCGGCTTTACTTGCCACAGAATGCATGTATCACTCAAGGAGTTGCGGGCCGCGTCGGCGAATGCATGCGATGAGTGACAAGCTCGAGTTCAAGCTCAACATCAACGGCCATGACTATGCCGTTCGGGTCGAGCCGAGACGGACACTTGTCGATGTCATCCGTGACGAATGTGGACTGACCGGCACGCATATCGGGTGTGAGCACGGCGTATGCGGGGCATGTACCGTGATCCTCGATAACGAGGCGGTCAGATCCTGCCTGATGTTCGCGGTCCAAGCCCAGGGCAAGCGCATTCGCACGGTCGAAGGCCTCGCCGATGGCGATAAGCTGCATCCCGTGCAAAGTGCATTCATCGAGCACCACGCGCTTCAATGCGGGTTCTGCACCCCGGGTTTCCTGATGCTGACCGTGAATGCGCTGGAGACCAACCCCGACCTCACGGACGACGATATTCTCGATCTTTTGTCGTCCAATTTGTGCCGCTGCACCGGCTATCAGAACATCATCAAGGCCGTGCGCAGCACGGTCGCCGAGATGCGGCGGCAGTCCGCGCGTTGATGCCCAAACGTAGCCACCTGCAAGCCGCCCCGGCTTGCTTTCCCTCATATCTGCATTCAAGTTGCCTTTCGCATTACGGACCCGGCCGCAGGACCAAAATCGCATGGATGAGCAATCCACGGGCGCCAATGACCTCCTGTTCGAGGTGAAGGACGGTATTGGGCGCGCCACATTCAACCGTCCGCAGGCGCGCAATGCCTTCACCTTCGCGATGTACGAACGGCTCGCGCAAATATGCGAGCAGGCCAACAAGGACCGCTCGATCAAGGTGCTCATATTCCAAGGCGCCGGCGACAAGGCCTTTGCATCGGGGACCGATATCAATCAGTTCCGCTCCTTCAAGACGCCTGAGCATGCGATCGAATACGAATCGCGCATCGATCGCGTGTTGACGACGCTCGAGCAGTGCCGTGTGCCCACGATCGCCGCGATCACCGGCGCCTGTACCGGCGGCGGTGCTGGGATCGCCGCTTGCTGCGATATACGCATCGGGACCAAGACGACGCGAATGGGATTTCCGATCGCCCGCACGCTCGGCAACTGCCTTTCCATGTCGAGCCTCAGCCGGCTCACGGCGCTAATCGGACCCGCGCGCGTGAAGGATCTCATATTCACCGCACGGCTCGTCGGCGCCGAGGAGGCGGCAAGCGTTGGCCTTCTCAATGAAGTCGTCGACGATCTTTCGGCCCTGCAGCGGCGGGTCGAAGAGCTTGCGACGCTGATTGCCGGCAACGCGCCGCTGACGCTCAACGCCACGAAACAGGCGCTCGCGCGGCTGCAGCGCCGGCTCTCGCGCGAGGAGGGCGAAGACCTTATCCTCATGTGCTACATGAGCCGAGACTTCCGTGAAGGATTGGATGCCTTCCTCAACAAACGCCAGCCGCAATGGGCGGGCGAATAGGCTCCAACTAACAAGTAGGATTGTCCGATGGGCCCGTTGACCGGCTTGCGGGTGATCGATCTGACGCACGTCATGGCGGGCCCGACCTGCACGCTGATGCTGGCGGACATGGGTGCCGAAGTCATCAAGATCGAAAAGGCGCCCAGCGGCGATGACTCACGTCACATGATCCCGCCGAAGATCGGCGAGGAGGCCGCGGCGTTCCTGATGATGAACCGTAACAAACGTGGGATTGTGCTCGATCTCAAGACAGAGGGGGGAAGGACAATCCTGCGGCGGTTGATCGCGACTGCAGATGTGCTGGCGGAGAATTTCGCGCCGGGGGTGATGGACCGCCTTGGGTTTGGCTATGAGGATCTGCGCAAGGATTATCCTTCATTGATTTACTGTTCGCTGTCCGGGTTCGGACGCACGGGTCCTTACAAGCACAGGCGCGGCTTTGACCTCGTTGCGCAAGCGATGAGTGGGATCATGAGCTTCACCGGCGAGAGCCCGGACGGGCCTCCCGTGAAATGCGGGGCGCCGCTGTCCGATATTACCGCCGGGATCCTCGCGGCGATGGGCATCCTCGCCGCCTATGTGCATCGATTGCGAACCGGACAGGGCCAGTGGGTCGAGACCTCGCTCTTCGAAGCCGCGCTGGTGCAGACTTACTGGCAATCGGCAATTGCGTTGGCGACGGGAGTGGCTCCGCGCGCCATGGGGTCGGCGCACCCGCTCAACGCCCCCTATCAAGCCTTTGAAGCGTCGGATGGATGGATCGTCGTCGGTGGTGCCAATCAGAAGAATTGGTTGCGCATGCTCGAGGCGTTGAACGCGCCGGAACTCGCGGATAATCCGCGTTTTAAATCCAGCGCAGACCGGATGGCTCACCTCAAGGAGCTTGAGACGGAACTCGAGCAACGCTTCCGAACCAAGCCGGCGAAGTACTGGCTGGACGCGCTCGAGGATAAGGGCGTTCCCTGTGGTCCGGTCAATGACATGCTGCAGGCGCTGGCGGATGCGCAGACGCTTGCCCGCGAAATGGTTGTCGAGGTCGAGCATTCGACGCTGGGTCGCGTCAAAACCATCGGGTTTCCGGTGAAATTCTCGGCCACGCCCGGCGAGGTGCGCACCGGCGCGCCGCTCTATGGCGAGCACACGCGCGAGGTGCTGCACGCGTGCGGATTCGATGACCAGCAGATCGAGCGTTTCGGGAAAGAGGGCGCGATCGTCACAATGGCGTCGCACCCTGCCCGCCAGCAGGTGGCCTGATGCACTCACCCCATAACAAGATCAGGAGGAAACATGAGCTCAGCTGCAAGATCGTTGATTTTATCTGCCGGCGCCATTGCCGTCCTCACTTGCGCTCCGGCGGCGGCCGAGTGGCGGCCGAGCAAGCCGATTGAGTTCGTCGCAACCGCTGGTCCCGGCGGCGGCACGGACAATCTCACTCGCACGGTTCAGAGCATCATCGTCAAATACAAGCTGACCGATCAGCCTGTCGTCGTCGTCAATAAGGGAGGTGGAAGCGGGGCCGAAGGCTATACCTATGCCAAGGCGTCGGCTGGTGACCCATATAAGGTCATCTTCGGCACGTCGAATGCTTGGCAGCAGCCGATGGTCTCGAAGGTTGCCTTCAAGCACACCGACCTGACCCCGATCGCGGCGATGGCCCAGGACGAATTCCTGCTCTGGGTGAAGCAGGACGCCCCCTACAAGAGCGTTGGCGAGTATCTCAAAGCGGCGGCTGCGAAGTCCGGCGAATTCAAGATGGGCGGCGCGCAATCGAAGGATACCGACGAAGTTCTCACCCGCATGATCGAAAAGACCGCGAACGTGAAGCTCACCTACATTCCGTTCAAGAGCGGCGCCGAAGCGGCGGTACAGCTCGCCGGCGGTCACATCGACTCACATGTCAACAATCCGAACGAAAGTCTCGGGCAGTGGCGCGGCGGCACGCAGCGCCCGCTGTGCGCGTTTAGTCCGCAACGGCTGCCGAAAGGTCCGAACATCACCGCAACGCAAGGCTGGAACGATATTCCCACCTGCGTCGAATCCGGCTTGAACATCCCGCAATTCCAGCAGCCGCGTACGGTGTGGCTGCCCGGCAAGGTCAGCGCCGACCAGTTGGCGTTTTACGTCGACTTGATGCGGAAGGTGCAAAATACGCCGGAGTGGAAGGACTACATCGAGCGCACGTCGCAGACCGACACATTCCTGACCGGAGCGGCGTTCGACAAGTTCATGAAGGAGGATATCGAGCACGTGCGCAAGATCGCCGCCGAACAAGGATGGCTCGTTAATTGACGGCGAGCGCTGATGATCTCGCGACGCGCTCTGGAACTCACGACAGCAACGTTGACTGGAGTCTTCGGCGCAGCCGTTCTCATCTCCAGCATTGACAACGGCATCGGATGGTCGACGGCAGGGGTTGATGCCGGCACATTCCCATTCTTGACCGGTCTGATCGTTGTCATTGTCAGCCTGTGGAATTTTGCCCGCGGATTGCTGGAAAGCCGGGCCGTGGCCGTCAGTTCGTCCGACCTGCGGCACCTGATTGCGCTATTCGCTCCAGCCGTCGTGTTCGTTGCGGCAATCCCGCTGGTCGGCGTGTATGTAGCCTCGGGCTGCTACATGTTGGGAACGCTGGCCCTGCTGCACCGGTTCTCGTTGCCGCGTTCGCTGCTCATCGCGGTGACGACGCCCATCGCGCTCTATCTGGTGTTCGAACGCATGTTCCAGGTGTCGCTGCCGCACGGCGCTCTGGCGGATGTGCTCGGGTTCTAACGGGGGCGCGATGGACAACATCGAATCCTTGCTGCACGGCTTCACGATCGCAATCACGCTGCCGCATCTGGCGTTGATGCTCGTCGGCGTGCTGCTCGGGATCCTCGTCGGTGTACTGCCTGGGCTGGGCGCCCCGAACGGCGTATCGCTGCTGCTGCCCCTGACGTTCGGCATGCAGCCGGTTTCTGCGATCATCCTTCTGTCCAGCATGTACTGGGGCGCGCTGTTCGGCGGCTCCGTAACTTCGATTTTGTTCAACATTCCCGGCGAGCCATCCTCGGTTGCGACCACCTTCGACGGCTATCCGATGGCGCGCGATGGCCGAGCGACCGCGGCGCTTGCGACTGCGTTCGGATCCGCGGCCTTTGGCGCGCTTGTCGGCGTTATGCTCATCACCTTTCTCGCCTCCTGGGTCGCCCAAGTCGCTCTCGCGTTTGGACCGCCGGAATATTTCGCAGTCTATTTTCTCGCCTTTGCGAGCTTTGTCGGTATGGGAGGCGCCCCGCCGGCCAAGACGGTCGTCTCGCTGGCGGCCGGCTTTGCCATTGCCGCCATCGGCATCGATACGGTTTCTGGCAGCGTGCGGCTCACGATGGGCATCGATGAATTGGTCAAAGGGATAAGCTTTGTCGTTGCTGTCATGGGCCTGTTCGGGATCGGCGAGCTGCTCTTGGCCGTCGAGGAGGAAGTTCAGGCCAAGGCCGTATCCTCGAGAATCGACTGGCGGGAAGTCTTTCGCACGCTTCTTAACCTTCCGCGCCATGGCTGGGCGCTCCTGCGCAGTGCGGCGATCGGCTGCTGGATGGGGATCACGCCCGGCGGGCCGACGGCGGCCTCGTTCATGAGCTACGGCATCGCCAAGCGCTTCTCGCCGCGCAGCGCGCGCTTTGGCCAGGGCGAGGCGGAAGGCATCATCTCGCCGGAGACGGCCGATCACGCAGCAGGAACAAGCGCGCTCTTGCCAATGCTGTCGCTCGGCATTCCGGGTTCCGCCACGGCGGCGGTGATGATGGGCGGGCTGATGATATGGGGCCTCAATCCGGGGCCGATGCTGTTCATTGAACAGAAGGATTTCGTATGGGGGCTGATCGCGTCGATGTATGTGGGAAACATCGTCGCGGTGGCGCTGGTGCTGGTGACGGTGCCCATTTTTGCAGCCTTGATGCGCATTCCATTCTTCATCATCGCACCGCTCATCTTCATCATCTGCACGGTCGGCGCCTATTCGGTATCCAATTCTTATCTCGACGTCGTGCTGATGCTTGGGTTCGGAATTATCGGTTACCTGTTCAAGAAGCTCTCTTATCCGCTCGCGCCGCTGGTGCTCGCGATCGTCATCGGGGACAAGGCGGAGGATGCGTTTCGGCAGGCAATGCTGATGTCGAAAGGCTCGCTTGGCATCTTTTTCGGCAATGCACTAGTGACGACGCTGGTGCTCGCGGGGATGGCGCTGCTGCTGTTGCCGCTCGTTCTGCAAGTCGCGCATGTGCGCACGACGACAAAGCCGATATTGGATTGAGGCGAAGCGGCGGAGGGGCAAGCCATGAATGTGCGCACGCGTGACGCCAGGCCACTGATCGCGCTCGCGATGGGCGATCCCGCCGGCATCAGTCCTGAGTTGACGGCGAAAGTTGTCGCCCTTGCTGAGGTGCACGCTGCTGCCCGTTTGCTCGTCGTGGGCGACCGACGGGTCTTCGATGAGGGAGCGCGGATTGCCGGGCTCAAACCCGACATCGAGACGGTCGCGCCCGACCCCATGGTCACGCCGGACGACCGCGGGCCCATTTTCATCGATTTCGCCAGCCTGGACCCCGCTTCGATCAGCCGAGGCGTTGCCGCTCGGCGAGGCGGCGAATTTGCACTCGAGAATTACCGCTATGCCCTTGGCTTGGCGCGTGATGGGCGCGCCGATGCGGTCTGCTTTACCCCGTTCAACAAAAAGGCCATGCGGCTTGCCCGCCCAACCTACGACGACGAGATCGCCTTTTCGGCAGAGGTGGTCGGACTGGAAGGCTCGGCCAGCGAGTTCAACATCCTCGACAAATTGTGGAATGCGCGGGTCACCTCGCACATCTCTCTCGCGGAAGTCCCGGCCCGGTTGACCAAAGAGCGTATCTCCCGCGCGTTGAGCTTGACGAACGCCTGCATGCGCAGCGCCGGATTCGCACGTCCGCGCATTGCCGTTGCCGGGCTCAACCCGCACGCGGGCGACGGCGGCAATTTCGGTCGCGAAGAGATCGACGTGATTGCCCC
>Ga0126372_10000032_pt1 | contig 33293 bp, 28 predicted proteins | sample PanSoiMetaPlot_6_FD_92762 | JGI IMG/M metagenome (GOLD analysis project Ga0126372, IMG submission 92762) | Tropical forest soil microbial communities from Panama - MetaG Plot_6 | ecosystem: Environmental > Terrestrial > Soil > Tropical forest > Bulk soil | place: Panama | collected 2016-02-17
GCACTTGGATGTCTGGCGAAATATCCCTATTAGCTTTGCTCGCAGTGACCCGTTCCAAATTGGTGCATGTTCTGGGCGCAAAACCCAACCGCAGAAACAATGCTTAGAGGCTTTTCCAGCGCGGATCTTCCAGGTTATGTCCCTGCATTCTCCTCCGAGCCCATTCAAAGACGATACGTTGCTCGTTATCGAGGGAGATGAACCGTTGGCGTTATTCGCCATGAGGCATTTCGGTACGCGAGCCTCGGCGAGCTTGCCCTTGTCCAAGCCGGAGCTGGTGACCCATTCATCCTGTTGACGAGGGCGATCGTGGCCTTTACACGGAGTGCAAACAATCCTCCCCTTCCGCTTCTTCACAGCAACCCGCCGTGTGTGTTCCGCAACTAAGTCTATTCTGCTCGAAGGCGAGCGAGGCATGCGATTACGGCTTTTTCTTGTTATTTTTTCTTCACTGATGGCACTGACTGCTTGTGGCGGCGGTGATAACAAGTCGCGTTCGGCCCTCTCATATCAGCTTAAGGTCAAGGTTGCAGGATCTGGCAGTGTGACCAGCAGCCCCGCGGGAATCAATTGCCCTACGACGTGCAGTGCCGATTTTGCTTCGGGGAGTCCCGTCACGCTGAGTGCCACGGGTGCATCCGGTTCCCAGTTCGGCGGTTTTGGCGGAGCCTGTAGCGGCACATCCTGTCATATTGTGCTTTCTGCTAATCAATCAGTTTCGGCAACATTCACTTATATAGCTGCACAGTTGACAATAAGTGTTTCCGGCAAAGGCACAGTCATGAGTAATGCAGCCGGAATAAATTGTCGCTCGGTTTGTACAGCAACTTTCAATAACGGAACACCAGTCGCTTTGAATGCAAGTGCATCGGCTGGATATAGCTTCTCCGGTTTCGGTGGTGCCTGTAGTGGCAGTAATTGCAACTTGATGATGTCAACGGGCCAGAATCTCATTGTTAGGGCAACCTTTGTATCGCAGGGTATCGACGCCATCAATCACATCATTGTTATGCTACAGGAGAATCGTTCCTTTGATCACTATTTCGGGCACTTGCCAGATTATTGGAAGGCGCACGGATATCCGCAAGCGAGCAATGGCACGACGTTTGACGGCGAGCCGCCGACTGCTTCAAATCCCGACCCCACGGGTGTGATCGTCAATGCCTACAATCTGCAGTCGGCCTGTACAGAGAATCCCAGCCCCTCTTGGAATGAATCTCACGTGGATCGCAACCTCTCGAACCCTACCGACGCTAATAATGCAACTATGGATGGCTTCGTTCATACCGGAGCCGGGGACGCTAGCGTCACTCGGCTCTACGACATTCGCGGGCACCGCTCTATCGGCTATTTCGTAGGTGACAATCAACTGAATTACTACTACTTCATGGCTTCGAACTTTGCCACTTCAGACCGTTGGTTCTGCCCACTTATGTCGCGAACGCAGCCAAATCGTATGTACTTGTACGCGGCTACGTCGGAGGGACACGTCTATCCTCTGCCTACTAGCGGCAGCCCGCCATTGACGGCAAAAACCATCTTCGAACTTCTGCAGGACAACGGCATAACTTGGAAGATTTATGTACACCCAGGCTCGGCCGGTTGCGCATCGCCATCATGCCTATCGGGGAACAGCTTTCTCACGCAGTTCACTTATTATCGACAGGTCGTCAACAATATGCCCAACCAGTTTGGCTCAATCGCACAGTTGATAAATGACATGCAGAATGGAACTCTGCCGCAGGTTTCTTTCATTGAGCCCGCCGGCTATGTGCATTTGGACGAACATTCTTCGGACTTCGATGTTGGCGACGATCGTGACGTGCAGGCGGGCGCTGCCTACGTATCCAGCATGATTAATGCATTGATGTCCAGTCCATCGTGGAAAGACTCGGTCTTCATCCTAAGTTATGACGAGCCGGGCGGCTTCTACGATCACGTACCGCCTCAGCCCGCCGTTCCACCCGACAATCTTCAGTTTCCCGTCGATCTTCTCAAGACAGATATTTGCGCCGATAACAAAATCGATCCGATTTGCGGGTTCTTTTTCACTGGCTTTCGCGTACCCTTGGTTGTGATTTCGCCATTTGCCAAAGTCAATTACGTCTCGCACACAGTGATGGACTACACGGCAATTCTGAAGTTCATCGAGACACGCTTCCACCTTCCGAGTCTAACGGCGCGTGATGCGGCCCAGCCCGATATGAGCGAGTTCTTTGACTTCGTCAACGTACCTTGGACGACGCCACCGCCCCCACCGCAACAGCTACAGAACATGCCATGCATACTCGAAGCACTCAGCGGCGTGACCATCTCTCCTAATCCTGCTCCGGCCGGAGGACAAGCGACGGTGAAGTTTAGTTTGTCGAAGCAGGCGTTGGAGAACGTCACCTTGTCCTTGTCTGCCAGCTCCCCCGGGGTGCTTCCGGCAAGTACGGTCGTTGCGAATGGCACATCGTCTACCTCGGTTACTATCGCTGTTCCGACCGGGATCAGTTCACTCACGATTACCGGGTCAATAGCTGGCATTCCGGTCAGTGGAACCGTTGCAGTGCACTAGGCGGATGCCGCAATTTGCATTCCTCCAGGTGTGCCGGGCTCCGAACGCTAACACTCTGCATAATCTAGAGGCTGCTCACACTAGGGTCGCGGACCTGGTTCATCAGATCGAAGGCTAGGAATCACCCCTGAAAGTACGCGGGGGGGAGCGTCGGCTTAGGGCTCTGCTGCGCGTTTTCGCTGTGCCGCAGATCGCTCCGAGGGGATTGCAGCCCGTCAAAGCGTGACACAAACAAGTGAGACTGTTGAAAAACTCGGCGATGACAAGGATCCCTTCGCTCTTTTTGTTCTTTCGGGATTTTTCTTTCCTTTACTGTTCGCAGCCCGGTTGGACTCTAGCACGCTCCCATCGGTGACAGAGTTGATCGCGGCGCTAGAAAATGCACCAGTCGTTTTATGTTTTGTGCGGCAGCCGCTAATAGAAACTGCTCAGAGACGTTCCACAGGCGCCGTAGGCGCACTTTTCGCACTCGCATACGCAACTTGAGTTCAGCAATCTTATAGCGAGCTCGTTGGGAATGTTTGTGAGCGTCTGTGCCTGCCAAAGCGCGTACCGCTTCTCGAGCCGATTCATGCCAGTTAACAGACAGGCCGCGCGAAGGGGCAGAAGTGCATTGTTCCTTCTGCGGACTTCCTCGGCAATCTGCTTGCCGGCCTGATATGCGTATCTCTGATTCGCACGTCTTCTGCGCTCCTGGCATTAGCCTGTCAAGGGAAGGTTCTTCCGTCGACGTTCGTTGACTTCGTCTTCGTTCCGAGACGCAACCCCGAGGTATCCAATCGGCTCACTGCCAGCGGCTACTCGCGTGTTCCTGCGCGAGTATAAGGAGAGCAGACCCATAGAGGCCAGAGCTGCTACCCACCACAGCGACATACTCGCCTGACAATGGACGAGTACCTGGCTAAAGTTCTCCAGGTTCTTACTCCGACCTGGAGCCATTCACGGCAGACCGCCAATCCACGGCAAGCCATGATCGCTACATCGAATGTCGGCTATAGAGGAAGCGGCTCTGACGCACGGCAGCGGAACGACCGATGCTCCAGAATTCAGACCAGGGGCTTCGGCCAGATGCCTTCCGTGGGCAGATGCACTCACCTACGTCGAAAAAATGTAAGTTGTATGTCTAATTTCAGCTCGGCCAAACGTCGATATGGTAGGCGCACAATTGGCGCCGAGTTTCTGCACCCGGATGTTATAGCGCGCCGCGGATCGGCGAGTGTAGGAACGAAATCGGATCAGATCTGACGATGTCTGTCATCGGCGGCGAAACTAGCGATTCCTGAAGGAGCCACAATGCTGAACTTGAAAATCCAGAAACTGGGGGATACCACAGTCATCCAGTGTGCGGGCCGAATCACATTTCCCTCTGCAGACACTTTGCGTACGGCCATTTTGCAACAGCCCCGGATGCGAGCCGTGATCCTTGACTTGGCTGACATCAACGCAGTCGATGCACGGGGATTGGGAGTGCTTGTCTCTCTGCGAGCTTGGGCTAACGAGACCGGAACAGCACTCAAGCTGATGAACATGCACCCCAGAGTGGAAATGTTGATGGAACTAACACACTTGAACTCTGCATTTGGTATCTGTTCGGCACGGGAAATGGTCGATTTAATATGTCGTGCAATTCACGAAACTGAATCAGAGCTACTCGCACCGGCTTTTCACGATTTAAACAGGACCGACCAACCTCAAGCTACAGGGAACCGCTAAGCACGCGAACCACCCGCCGCCGCTAGGCTCTTCGCCTTTGGTGTCCAAGAAAACGTAGGAGAACGCGCGAACACTTTCACACGGCGCTCACGTTGTACGTAATCCGATGGAGCGACGATTCCTTCCGCAAAAGGTTGATTCCTGCAACGAGACTGGCTCGCATCCTTCGGCGGCCGATGGACCTGATCAGACTCCTATCGCCCGGACAAACTCGCGGCTGATAGGATGACATTTTGAATCATCACTATTGACCAACCCAACCAGTCAGAAATCAGTGTTCAGCGATTTACAGCCATTTTCCTCGGAAGAAATGGGCAGACTTGACGTAAGCTGCCCAACTTGAACATTTTTGCGTGCATTGACGTACCCTGGAGCCGGACCTCGATCATGAATAGGATGGAAGGCTATCACCGACCGACGGAGAACAGCGCTAAGATGCGGAGGATCGAATGCGATCAGAAATCGATGACGCTGAAGCGGACAAGACGCAACGAAGATACGCGAGAGTAGCGGGGTTTTTGTTCGTTGTTGAAATCATCATCGCTCGCGGCAGCGGCTTCATCCTCGACCGCATCACTGGGAACGGAACCTTCGCAGAAACAGCCAAGAGAATCACAGCGTCGGAACATCTATACCGAGCAGCGCTCTCCACGGTGGTCATTGTGACATTGAGCAGCGCTGTGCTGGCCTTCGCATTGTACGCAACCCTGAAGCCCGTCAACCGTTTGCTAGCTCAACTTGCAATGATCTTCGTCTTGGGAGATTCATTTCTGGCGATGCTGGTGCGGATGTGCAGCTTTGTGAGGCTGCATCTGTACATCTCCGCACAAACGGTTGGGGCCGGGACGATCGGCGCGGAGGCATTGTCCGACCTGATGCGCAGTATTGCCGGTGCCACGGAGAACATCGGCGGCATTTCTTTCGGCACAGGCTCTCTGCTTTTCTTTTATCTGTTTTTCAAGTCGAACTATATCCCGGGAGTCCTGTCAGCGCTGGGCCTAGCTGCCTCGGTGATCTGGACATGCCTGTATTTTGCTAGTTTGGTGTTCCCGGAACGGCACGCGCTGTTCCAATACATCTGTTTTCCCCCGATGGCTCTAAGCGATGTCATAACTGGCTTCTACCTTATGTTGTTTGCGCTAAGGGCAGGAACCCGTGGCTATCAAGGTAAGCAGCGGGCTGCGATTGCCGAGGTCTCAAACGGCTAGGAACTGTGACCTTTTTACGGATGGTGGGTCCGTGCCCTGCCTCAAAGGTATTCTTGCTGGGCACTATCGATTTCTAGAGTCGGGGCCTGTTATGTACTCGAAAGAGCAACTGGCGAATGACTTTCGCAAGCTGGGCGTCACGGCCCGCGATACCGTTATGCTGCACGCCTCGGTGCGAGCGGTTGGAGAAATCGCCGGTGGGCCAGACCAGATACATCTCGCCCTCAAATCAGTGCTGGGTTCGGAAGGCACTCTAATGATGTATGCGAGTTGCCCGCGTTATTACGACGAAGTGGGACGCGGGAACTTGACCACGGACCAAGAGCGAGAGATTCGTGAGAAGTTGCCGGCATACGATCCCGTAACGGCAAGATCGGCTCGCGACAATGGGATACTTGTCGAATTCCTCAGGACCTATCCAGACTCACGGGTGAATTGCCACGTCGCCCGATTCGTCTTTTGGGGCAAGCAGGCGGAACACCTCATGTACAGCCAACCCTGGGATTATGCATTTGGCTTGGGTTCCCCGCTGGATCGATTCCTGGCGCTTGATGGCAGGATCGTATTACTGGGTTCCGATCATGATACAGTAACCTTTCTCCACTACGTTGAACATGTCGTCGAGATTCCAGACAAACGAATCGCACATTATCAAGTGCCGTTTATGGAAGACGGCCGGCGGGTATGGCGAGGCATGCAGGAATTCGATACCTCTGGTGCTGGTGTTCACCCGCATTGGCCAGATCGTTTTTTCGCAAAGATTGTTGACAATTTTCTCGCCAAGACTGGGGACAAGGGTGCCCTGGTTGGAAACGCGGCGACTTACATCCTTAGCGCGCGCGAATTGTTCAATTTCGCACTGCCCGTAATGAAAGCTGTCGCAGAAGATGCTTGCGCGGCGGAGCGCTTGACGGAACGGAGCATTCATAGCTAGCGATTGGTCAGCCATCCGCAAATTGGGCCCCGAGTAGCCGTGCTCCGTCGTAAAACTTCTGAAGCTGCATTTGGGATCTCGAGTTTCTGAAGTTCAAAAAGGTATTCCGGGATGCTCCCCTAAGTTGTTGATCCCTTTATGGCGCTGAGGCTCACCGAAAAATTCGCAAAAAAGCCCGCCCTCCCCAAGCGACGTTGATTCGACTGTTTGTTCAGCTTGCCAGAGCCGCGATTAGTGTGTTTCATTGGGCGGATTGGCGCGTAAAATGCCAGGAATAGGTGCACTCATGGCGAAAGTATCAGCCGGAAAATTGGTGAAGAAGAAAAGTATCGCGACGAAAAAGAAGAGAGCCGCGCCGAAGAAGGCGATTGTTCAGAGGACCAAGAAAGCATCTACACTTCAGGCTCCAGAAGCCGGCGACAAGCTCAGCTTCAATCACGCCATGATATATGTCAAGGATGTGCAACGCGCACTAGATTTTTATCGTGACCTGCTGGGATTCAAGCTGGTCGACGAGTTCCGCCACGAAGGCAAACCTGTGTATGCCAGGCTGCGCGCCCCTGGCGGCGACGGCACCATCGCTCTGCACATGGCAGGACCGGGAACCTCGCTGGCCAGCGACGGCATACGCCTGTACTTTGAGATTCGGGAACTCGACAATTTTTGCCGCAAGTTGCAGGCGAAGCACTTCTACATTACGCAAATGCCGCGCATGATGCCGTGGGGCTGGCGGCACGCCTACCTGAACGACCCCGATGGTCATGAGATAAGCCTCTATTGGGCCGGCGAGAACCGCATGAAGAAGACCGTCATGCAAACGGCGAAAGAAGTAGAGAAGACCCCGGCCGCTAAGGGGTACTAACCCGCTTTTTCAGAAATCAATGGTGGAAGCTGTTAGAGACGAGCCTTCAAAACTCACATCCATCATAGACCCAGTACGGCTAAACCCTTGTGTGAGGAAACCAAGCTATTTCGTGGAAAGTGGGCAACTCGGAAGTGGAAATCCGACTCGGCCACTAGAGATTGAACTTGTCGCCACAGGAGGCGATAGGTAGAAGAATCTGGTCCCGACGGCCTACTTCCATTGTCCGGTTTTGAAGTGATAGTCGTTGGCCGCGGAGGGGAACCGCCCACACGAATCGCGATAAGGAAATCCACACATTCGATTTGCTCACCCGAGGGGATGAAGAAATATCCAGCAGTCTTGAATTCTTCGAATGGAGACTGCCGCCAAAAGGACCGAGGTCAGATGGCAACCCTGAATTTCCCGTCGCGCGTGTATTCTACACTGAACAGGGCGGAACCGATGGTCAGAATTGGTCGGAAGGTAAGTTCTAGCTTTCACAAGCAACCTCGAATCGGGCGCCTAGATTTGTGCGCGCGCGCATTGTCAGCAACAGAAGAAACGCCACGGGTACTAGCAAGATTGGGGCAAGAACAATGAACCAAGCGGACCGAAGAGCCTCGATCGGAACTACCCGGTGAAGAGCCAGCACGAACAAAGATCCGAACCATGGCCACGCTATCAAGCAGAGTGCTGACACATAAATCAACCGGACCCATCGGCCTTCCGTCCAAACTTCAGCTGAATTTTTCATGGTCCAGAGAATGACGGGCAGAAGCGCAATTTGCCCCGTTGGATACATTGTTGGTGCGATGACTAACATTACCACCAGCACCGAAGAGCAGGTAAAGTAGAAGCGAGGAGAGCCGAACGATTCACAGCGCGTCTGCCAAGCCAACAGGCTAACTGTCAGCAGCAGGCCCAGGCTGAGGATGGGTCCACCGAGTCTGCCGAATGCAAAGGTAAGAATTGAGATTGTCCCCGTGTAGCGCTGGTACGCAACCAATCCAGTACAAAATTCCAATATCCAGCCACGTAAGAGCAATTCGGATCCACCGATTAGTAGGCTCAAACCAACCAAGAAACCGATAACAAGGCCTTTCTGTCGTCGCCAGGCAAAGCAAGCCCAGAAAAGAACCCAGAGCGCAAATAAAACAGACACCTGCGGTTTTATCGTCGCAAGAGCAAGTAGTGCACCAGAGACATAGGGTCGATTGGCAGCCAAGGCGGCACACGAACCGGCGAGAAATGCCATGGCTAGCAGTACAGGCTGTTGCAGATAAATGCTCTCGAGCGTCTGAAAATTACAAGTACTTAACAAAACAATGGAACTCAGCAAGACTGGGTCGCACTTCCAACGAATCGCCCGCATCCAGAACAGAGTTGTTGCGACTGAGATTACGGGTAAAACAACGCGAAGTAGCTCGTATGTCTCGTGAAAAGATAAACGAACGAAAGGCGCCAGTACGAAGATGATGTAAAGGGGATATGCAAATCTGTTCTCATCATTCGGCTGAGAACGACCCTGTTCCGTACTCACGCTATGCCCATACCTCCACACCTGTATTTCCTGGGAAACGGCCGATCCGTATGGGTCCCTGCCCCGTAATAGCAATTCTCGTGTTCCATACCATCGCGGATACAAATCGGAAGAATGCGGACTCTTTCCAGGAGCCCAGATGCGATCGACAAAAAACAGCATGCTATATGCGACACAGATTGCTATTACTAGCAAACTTACCCGTCTCTTTACGAGGCCTGGCGTGGAGATTCGCAAATTAGAGAGAATAGTACGGCGAACAGGAACGCCTGGGTAGTCCATTACGCATTGCCTCGCAAGCGGCTGGAGGAACTCAGATTGCGCAAAAGCTGAAGAATGTTGATTGGGAAAAAGCTAGTAAGCAGACTCACCGGCTCCGCCGAATTCTGGTATGGGGGCGTACACCATGACGATTGACTGTCTTCTTGACACAGCCCTGGCTGAAGGATCTTCCTAGTGGGGTAGAAGGTGATGAAACCCGAATTACCTCCAACTAGTTGAACTTGGACGGGGCACGCGAAAGTAGTATTCGGCAGCAACATCACATACGTGCCGACAACGAGTATGCGCCTCATTCGATATTCGATAACTTTCCAAGATGTGCGGCTGCAGACACGGTCAGCGACCACCGTTTTCCATGAGTGCACCTTGCAGCACACCCGCGGTGATCTTGTGCCCTGGGCTTGATCTGCGACTTCCCGCCAATTCCGCCAAATATGCTAGCAAGTAAAGAAACGCAGCGAGAACGTAAAGGAAGCGAAAGCCGAAATACATCGAGTTATATTCCAGCAGTCCACCGCACATAGCCCCAAACAAATTCAATCCTAGCGATCTGGAAATCGTGCCGCGTGAGCGCAGTAACGTCGAGAACACGATACCGGAAAAGAACACAGGACCAGTAAGCAAAATGGCTAACCCTATGCGACCGGGCCAACTGAAGAAAAAGCTTCTCTCCCCCGGCATCCACCAACCGATGCCGATACTGAGCAGCAGGAAAAGATAAGATATATTGTTTTTAATCTTGAAGCGCTGCACAACCCAGTTGGCGAGAAATGCCATGACGAGGATGGCAATGATCACAATACCTATGACCTGCCAACAGTTGCCAAACACCAACCCTAGCTCAGTTATCGCCTTGGTTTCGACGAGCATGAATCCTGCACCCAGAAAGAAGAAAGGCGCATTTCCAAGTTGTGGACGTACGTCCAAGAATCTCGTAAATACGAAAATGGAAAGACACAAGGCGACGGCCACCATCAGCACATAAGAAACGGGATAAACCCGCTTCGGCATGTAAAAGAACGGCCAATCGTCGGTGGACATGTCGGCGACCAGGGAAGGGTTCGAATACAGCAGTGTCCTGTCCCTGAATCCGGTATGTTGCAGAAGTGTAGTGGGAACACTCAATGTTCTATCGTTGGCCTCCAAGAAAATTACTGCTTCGTCATAGCCTGCCTGTACGCACAAAGGGGATCGCCCATTGAAGGCATTCTGCAACATCAGGAAGATTTTGCGACCGAGTTGGGGATTCATCACGGCAAAGGAAAGTGACAGGATTCCATCCCGACTCAGCCGAGAACGAGCCTCGCGCAGACCTTCGACCGTATACACGAAAGAGTCTAATCGCACGCTCGACGCCTGGCTGAGCAAAGTATGAGAGTCGAGCAGGCCGTAAACCACAAGGTCATAGTGCTCCGGTGTAGTGCGTAGAAAGGTTCGCGCGTCATTTACGATCGCATGGACGTGCGGATCTGAATATGGGTGTTCGGGATGGGCAACTCTTCCCTCCATAAGAATTGCGGGATCAATCTCAACGGCGTCGACTCGATGCGCGCCATTTCTTAGTGCCGCGGCAACGTCATTCCCTGTTCCCGCGCCCACCACCACCACGGAACTAGGGGCATGGCCGTATAATTGGTAGGGAAATTCGTAGTAACTGCGTACCTTACTCAGTTCCGGATCCGAATCGACGTTGCGATTAGAACGCGCCAAGTCATTGACCCGTTGATAGTAGTGGCCAGCAGCCGCAATCAGGGTGAATCCGCTTGAATCGTGTCCCACCTCAAGCAGCTGATATGGCGAATAAATGCGTTGCCACATCGGATTGACCGGCCACGCCAGCACCATCAATGCGAACACTGCAGAAATGGACCCTAGAGCGAGTGCACCCAACTTCCTTTCGTGAAACAGCAGAAGGAGAGTGAATGCCAGAAGGAACCAGATGCTTGGGGGGGCCCAAACTGCGCTTAGGCAAAACATAAGCAGAACACCCGTGATGCTCCCAGCCAAATTGATGCCATAGGCTGCAAGCTTTTCCCGTCGCTCCATGAGGCAGCCGCACAATTGGCCCACAGGCAAAAACGCGAGCGCGGTCAGCAGGAAAACGACGGCCAGCACATATTGGGTCGGAAGTCCAATGCCGACATTGTGAACGATCGGTAATCCCATGTTGAGCTGCTCGGAGAAAGGCAACAGCTTGAGGCTGACTCGATCGGTCTCAGCTAGGCCATAGCGGAGGCCCAGAAGGAGGACGAATTGCAAACCGAGAAGTGGAATCGTTAAGACCAGAGGTATCCATTTTCGGTCGGCCAACGCGTACCCGAGCCCGAGACCTGCAAAGCAAGCCAGAAGCGAGAAATTCTTGTAAAACGCGAACAGTTCGAAAACCGTCCCTTGCCAGCGGATGATGGCTACCTCCAGGAAAAGGCTCACTGCGGCCGAGGCAAAAATTGCAAAATTAACGTGTCGACCAGGGAGGTGCGAAAGGAACTGGGCCTGCCTTTCAGCCGCGGAGTCGACGAGCGGTGTTAATTGCACCAGGAGGAACCATACGCCAAGGATGCAGATCGACCCTGCCAATATCATCATTATCATCGAGATGGACAATACTAGTCTGGGCTGAATCATGACTCGACTGGCCACGCACGTTAGGATCGGGGCCATAAAGCTGCCGAGCAGGGCCAACAAGATCAAACGTAGATACGGACGCACCAATGTCTCCCTCAATGGGATTGCCTTCGCTGGCACATGCCTACCAAGAATTTGAATCTAAATAATATGGAGGCTATTCTTTCACAAGACGCCGATATTCCGGAAGTCAGGCGCGTCATGCGGCCACCGCAGACCGGGCTCGTGGTGTCGATACTGAGACCTAACCAATTGTGTAACCCTCGCTAGCGCAATTTCGAAACAGTCCGCTTTTTCGATCGCGCTTTGTGGAATCGCATCGCAGCTCGCAAGAAGGCGAGCCAGCAAGGATGTGGTGCTTCTGGCCGCGATGACAGTTGTGGTTGGAATAGGGTTGCTAGGAAGAAGGGGTGTTCGGGCAATTCCACGGCGCGAGTTTCACCATGGATTCCGCGCGCGCTCACGCGCAGCCCGCCTGCCTGAAACTGCTTTTCATATTCTTCGTTGACACCGTAATTGCAGTAATACTGCTCCGAATGATCTGTGCTTCCGCAAATGGAATGCAGAAGCGTGCCCGGAAGAATCTTTAGTTGCTCATCGCCGGAACACATCGGGCCGCCATCGAGTTGGTTGGGCAGAGCGCAGGAAAGAGGAGTTACGACATTGTGTGCCGCCCCTGAATGGTTCTCGGCGCTGTCGGCGTCGGGGATTTTCAGAACATTGCGTGCATACTCTACCAGAGTATATTGAAAGCCTCCTCACGTTCCAACAAATGGCCAATTCCGCTCGCGCGCGAATTGGATGCCGCGCAGCATTCCATCGAAACTCTTGTAGGGACTCCCTGGAGAAGCGATCAGTCCATCCCAGCGCCTCAGAATCTTGTCTCCATTGGAGTCTGTCAGCGACGGAGTCGGCAGCCAGCGCAGTTCGACCGGAATCCTCAGTTTGGTGGCGGCGTCGTAAATGGCCGCATTGGTCGCAAAGTGCGAGTGAAAGGCTGGTTCAAAGTCTCCGATAACGCCGATACCAATCTGTTGAGTCACATGTCACCTCGGTCCGGACTTAGTTTAGCGTCCAAACATCGTGGGCAAAAAGTAGAGTGTTGCCCTGACCAAAGGGAAAGGGCCCCAGCACTCTGTTCGCAAGCTGAAAATCACCTCCTGCTTGCCCAAAACACGTGCTCGATTTTCGCTGCTACTAATGGGACACGACGTTCACCATTGTAAACGTATGTGGCATTGCGCGCGAGACGTTCCGAGTCATTGGTCAGTCGATCTGTGCCTTTGCAAAATATCGTGATCAATGGGCCGCGATACGGGTGGATTGGTGCAGATCATGGTGCAAGCCAAAGCGGCGGATAGCAATGCAGAAATTGTTGCTGAAACTCAGTCATATGCGGACCTCCAAGTCGTGCTCGTTTGCCGAGCATGGGTTTCTTCATGTATATCGCGTTGTGTAAACAAGAAAACCTCTCCCGCTGGCTCTCATCGGCGGACAAAGACTCAGTCATACGCGGTCACAAACCACAGATTCCGGTGAAGTCATGATCGCCAGGAGGGTGAGCTGCTAGACGATGCAGATTGCAATGTCGATATGATCCGGTTGTTCTAGGGGCAACTGAGCTGATCGGCTAACACCTTCCGTCCGGGTCAACTATCCGGGGCCTGGAGCAAACTCACGATCAATGGGCTGCTCAGCCCACACCGTGGAGAGTCGAAGAGTATAGATATAGATAATGACGCTTACGGTTTTAGGCATGTACGCTACATGTGTTTGCGGCGGATCTTTGCTCAATGCAACCCATATTAGCGCACGAAGGTAGTAACAAGCCGCTGGTCTTTGCCCGTCAGGCAGTCAAGCTCGCAGTCAACCAGTAAATGGCCGAGTTTTTCTTTTTTCGCCTTTAAGTAACGTCGGTTGGTATCATTTGCCCTGATCTGGAGTGGTAATCGCTCGATGACCTCTAGACCATGCTCTGCTAAATCAGCAATTTTCTCAGGGTTATTGGTTAGCAGCCTAATTTTGCGAAGACCGAGATCTGCCAAGATCTGCGCACTTAACGCGTAGTGGCGCAAGTCAGGCTGAAAACCCAAGCGATGATTGGCGTCAACGGTATCGAGCCCTTCTCTCTGCTGTAACTGGTAAGCTTTGAGCTTGGGCAAAAGACCGATTCCCCTTCCTTCCTGTCGCATGTAAAGAAGCACGCCTTTTCCCGCTTCCTGAATCCTGCTCATAGCTACTCGGAATTGGAAACCACAATCGCATAGTCGGCTCTTGAAAATGTCGCCGGTTAGACACTCGCTGTGAATCCGGACCAGAACCGGATCGGTTTGCAAGGGAATTCGGTTCGCCACCTGGAGACCTAAACCACCCACACACAAGGCCAAGTGGGGCTCGGCATCCAGCATCGAGCTGTAGGCGATCAGGTGGAAATCACCGTACGTGGTGGGCATGCTCAACTGAAGTTCGCGTTGTATGAGTGTTTCGTGTTGACACCGATATTTTGTGACCTGCGCGATTGTACACATTTTGAGTCCATATTTACTGCTGAAGGTACGGAGCTCCGGCAGGCGTGCCATAGTGCCATCTTCATTAACGATTTCGCAAATAACGGCAGCCGCTTTCAAGCCTGCCAACCGCGCAAGGTCTGTACCCCCTTCGGTATGACCAGCGCGGGTCAAGACACCACCCTTCGATGCCCGTAGACCAGGAACGTGGCCTTTACCTATTCTCAGATCTGAGGCCGTAGAGTCATCGGCAATGGCCACCTGCACAGTCCTTGCTCGGTCGAAAGCCGAGGTACCTGTGGTTACGGATTTACGCGCATCGATCGATGGAGTGAATGGCGTAGAGCGAGGGTCGGTATTGTTGCCTTGCAGCACTTCTAGCCCCAGCCGATCGCATATCGCAGCCGACATCGCCAAGCAAACCAGGCCGCAGCCGTGTCGCATCATGAAGTTGATTGACTCGGGAGTTGCTTTTTCTGCGGCAGTTACCAGATCACCTTCATTTTCGCGGTCTTCGTCATCCATTAAGACAATCATCCGTCCAGCGCGAAGCTCCGCCAATGCCTCTGGGATCGTGCAAAAGCCTGCTTCCCTTTTCGTCATCGCACCCCCCTCAGCCGAAGCTCTTCTTTCGCAGTCGGAGCTTCTTTTATTCACAGATTTCTGCTCCCGCTAGTACACCTGGCGCGTGATATCGAATCCAAAGAACATCTGTGATGGTTTGTCGGCACCAGGTTGTTGGAGAAATGTCGCGTTCGTACCAGCGCGCTGTGAAACGGTAGTACCGGGGCTGTTGGTGAGGCCCAGCGTGAATGCATGCCTCCATATTTTCTTCTGCACTCCAAAAGCGAAGGGAGCGCGATGTATTCCTAACTCTGGGCCGTTGACTAAGGTCGGAATGGTTTCGGCCACTAGGGCGACGGTCGGGCGGACATCGACAGCGACGGCGAGGCCGAGTGAGAAGGTATTCGCGCAAGGTCGGACTCCCAGCGCGGGATTGACACCCACAGCAAGGGCTAAATTACAGGACTGTACCGGTATCGCATTCTGCAGAGGGGCATTGATGTTTTGCAGCACGGGACGATTGCGAATGGAAAACGTGGGAACCGCATACAGCTGAGTGCGATGGCCGAGGCTACGGGAAACAGTGAGTTCGATGTTCTCTGTAAAATTGCGTGTGAAATTGTTTTGACCGTCGATCGAGAGCCGTACCGCTGCATTGAGAGGCTTACCATCGCTTTCATCGAGAAAGTTATAAGCCGCCATTAACTCGATCGGACGCCCGATGACGCTAGGCGAGCGATAGGCCATCACCGACAACTTCGAGGTTACCCCGTAACGAAACCCGAACGATGACACCGAGAAGTCATCCAGCCCAAGCAAAACATTACCGCGACCAGGACCCACGAAGGCAGCTTCAAACGGAAAACGGTGACTGAAATTGATATAAAATCCATGGCGCTCAAGACGTCGTCCGGTAGGAACGCTGAAGACCAGATCATCTCCAGGAGTATAGATACGAGGGGTCTTTTTCTTTTCAGCTGGTGGTGAAGGGGATGGTGATTGCGCTTGAGCGTTAGTGTTGGACGGGGCAGCGCCAGAGTTATTGCTGGACGGAGCCGCGTCAGAGATGTCCCGCGACGAGCTCTCGCCAGCCTCTGCCGCCGTCGCGCGGGTCGCAACGGGCATTACGTGCGGACCAGTCGTGGCGGACTGTGCACGCTCAACCTCCCGGATGGTATGGTTGGCAACATCTACAATAAATTGTCGACCGTCGTGTGCGATTAGTACTTTTGACGATGATCCATCGATAAAGGAAATGCCCAATTCCCCAGCCGTGGCGGTAGCGGACGCGTTATCTCCTCCGGAACGCGCATCACTAGTCTCTACGGTCGACGTCCGCGCCAACATCATTGCCGGCGTTAACACGGTCATAAAGGCAAGTAAGCTCACAGCCTTACTCAGGAAGTTTCTCAGGCACATGGATTCATTCCTCGTTTCGTGTCAAGGTTGATCTTTTCCCAGTTCCGCGTTCTGTGTGCGGTGAAAATCGCTAGCGGTGGTCTTTCCTCCGGACTTTTGTTCTTGCTGGTGGGGAATGTATAGAGAGCAAACGCATTGGCGGCAAATTGCATTTGTCTCCACATCCAGATCGTTGCGAAACCGTACGGCCGTGGGCGTATTCAGGATGGAGTTGAGCGGACCGTCATGGATATTTCCGATTACCGGATGAAAAAAGCAGGGTCGAATATCCCCGTTCGCCTCAATGACGGCAGAAACCCAAGGCGCATTGCAACGAGGAGCAACATGAATCGTCTGCCCGAGATATGCGCGAAAATGGCTCACGATGCGACGTAACTTGTCAGGCCCTTCCACAACAAAACCCGACTCCAAATCCCGCTGGTGTTCCGCAATCAGTTGTTCGATCTCCCTATGCAACTCCTCGACTTCCAGAAGATTCAAAGCAACTATGCTTTGACGCTCGGGACCCCATCCTGCAGTACGGTTGAACGCCGTCGAGGTGGTATCCGCAGCCAGGAACGAAATCGAATTTAACTGGATTTGCTGAGCCGCCAGAACTGTTGCCCGAAGCAAAGAATGGTTTGCCTTTTGGACAGTACAGCGACCGCGTACTACCATCGCTGGCCGATGTTCCCGTAAAGCTCTTACTCCCGCAGCCATTTGCTCGAACGCCTTCGGCACCCGCCGAATTATGTTGTGCACCGCAGGCGGGCCATCTAAAGAGACAATGACATCATCTATGTTCTCCGCCACACAGCTGGCTTCCTGCGCCAACAGCAACCCCGCGGTGAGCATCGTCACTCGGATTTGCTTATTACGAAACATGCGGGCCAGCGAAAACCATTGGCGATTCATTTGGGGCTCGCCGCCCGACAAGACGACCCACCGCACTCCGAGCTTGCTCAACGAACTCAGCTGGCAATCCACATCGGCTGGAGTGATTTCCCGGCCTTCACGAATTTTCCAGATGTCGCACATCGTGCACCGGCAGTTGCACTGACTATGCGGGAAAACCACGAGCACAGGCAGGGTGCTAATGTGGTGGTCGGCAATCGATTGGTAGGTACCGAGCACAGCGCGTGGTATTAAGGACGAAGTATAAGTGCTCACCACGGACCGCCTGATTCACGCACACGCTCGAAACTTAAGAGGATGTGGTCGGCGCATCCCCGCACGATGTAGGTCTTTCCCAGCCACGAATCCGCACGCGTCGTCAAACGCAAGAGTTTCGGGTGTCGCTTCGCAAGATGTTCAAGGTAACTCGGGGGGACTGTAACGCCAATTCCCTTCCAGTACTTCAAGCGGAAGCCATGTGAAAATATCCGGATTACGCGCTTTACCGAAGGATAGAAAATGCGTAACGTCGCATCTGGTGCCAGTCGCGCGCTCACGCTTCCACGCCGGATCCGCCGAAATGCCTTTTGCAGATTTCCATGGGCGAGATACCAAAGTACTTCCCACACGCAGTGTCTTCCCATTATGCAGAGCAGGAAGGTAGCTCCTGGCTTCAGCAACCGGGCTAACGCGCTTACCACTCCTTGGAGATCCTCTACGCAGTTAAGCACGCCGAAGTTAGAGAAGCCCCCATCGAAGCGTTGCCTGGTGCTGAGTTCAGACAAGGTTTCGGCTGGTAATAAGTGCAGATGAACTTTCAATTCGTTCGCCTGCCTGACTCTGCGATCGGCAATCGCAATCATTGCTGGCGAGCTATCACAGGCAACCACGGTGACACCCCGGCTGGCTAAAAAGCATGCATCTACGCCAGTACCACAACCGATCTCCAGGATCCGGTCTCCCGCGTAAAACGTTCGAATCAGGTCCTTCCATACCGCTGTTCGCTGGGCGCGGCCAACATTCGAGCCAGTAAATGTGCGATCGTAATCTTCTGCAACCGCGTCGAACGGAACGGAATAAATCGGCATACCAATCACCGTTAGGCCTCGATCTCCGCGGCGGTAGCTAGTAAACTGGCACGAAAGTCAGCAACCTTGCCCTCCAACTCCTCGACAGTTGAAGCACCCGTATCCACTTGCCTGCGCCTCTTCTCAAGTTCAACTTCGGTACGGAGCAACTTATCGGCAAAGCTGTAAAATCGCCGTGAATGGCGACCGCGAATTCGGGCTTCCCTATCGGAACCGACATTCCATTCCTTCAGGTGCTCGATTCGACATTCAACGTCATTAAAATAGGGAGTTCCGGCAATCGGATAAGCAACCGTGGTGAAGAAGATATCGGGATCAGTTTTCTTAACGTGCTGAATCGTAGCCTCGATATCCACGATTTCTTCCCCCTGGTAGCCCCACATAAGAAACATCCCGGACTGAATGCCACGCGATCGACACAGTGCGACTGCGGTCTGCACTTGTTCGACGGTGACACCCCGCTCCATGGCATCCAATATGCGTTGTGATCCACTCTCCGAGCCAATCCACAGGCGAAAGCAACCTATATCGGCCAGCGTGTCGACGACCGACGCATTAAGGCGATCAGCGCGCGAGATGCACTCGAATGGCAATTTCAAACCGCGTCGCTTCAACTCGTCGGCGTATTGAAAAAGCCATCCGGGATGGATCGTGAAAACGTCGTCCGCCATCCACGCCATGTCCGGGTGATACCGGCCGATTAACCACTCCAGTTCATCGGCAACTAGGGCTGGCTTCCGACGACGGTGGGTTTTCCCAAAGACCTGGTGACTGCACCACTTGCAGTGGTAAGGACATCCACGCGCGGTAATGAGGGAAACGGAGCCCATTCCATGATGCTTTCGCCACACCGCAACATACTCATTCATGTCGATGAGTTCACGCGCTGGCCACGGTTGTGCATCGATATTGGGGATCTGCGCGCGGGGTTTAGTCCGGACGATATTGCCGTCTAAGTCGCGAAAGGCAATTCCGTCTACATTATGAAGGGACTGGACCGCACCCGATCTTAGAACCGGAACTAACTCCTCCAAGGTAATCTCGCCCTCCCCAATTACTACCACGTCAGCACCGACCGCAAGGTACTCTTTGACGTATGCACCAGGTTCTGGTCCACCAACCACTGTTTGCCAACCCGCACTTTTGGCGAATCTCAGAATCTCAACGACATTAGGCCGGGTCATTAGGTTCGCGTAGATACCGAGGACCGAAGGACGCCCGGCCTGTAGGATAGCGAACAGCTTTTCACGTGACGCAAACGTCGAATCGAACACTTCTGCGTCTATTCCCTTTTTACGTAGATGTGCGCAGATATAGAGGATCCCCAAAGGGGGGTATGGCTTCATGATCTGAAGCTCCTTTGAATCCTCGTACAGGAAGTATCCGTGAGTAAGAAGTATGTCCATGCTAGAGAGTACGATCCATGCGCGCGGAAGTGCGCGGGAAATCTCCTTCCCCCACCGCCTGCAGTTGCACCAGGTCCGGCTGACGAATCTCAGGCAGCACGGTGGGCCGGGGATTACGACAGGTTTCTTCCAGCGTTTCTACTCTTTGCCACAATCGCTCAGCATTTTCTGCCCACGCAGCGTCGCCTTCCATGTTCTCCTCATTATCCCCATGACCTAGGCCCCACTGTTCGACTTGAGCATGCAAAGCGTCGTGCAAGGCGCGGTAGAACTCATTGTTATAGGCACCTTGAAACATCATGGCGAGATCTTCGCTGTCCGACCAGTTCGTCTTTTCCCCAAGTTGCGCCCGCACTCTTTCGTGAAACTTTGTTCCCGGTAATGGATACGAGACCGACACTCCGATGTCGTCGGGACGAGTGCTGCGAACTATCGCAGCCGTCTTACAAATGTCTTCCCAAGTCTCCCCTGGGTATCCGAACTGCAGGAAGTAGCAGGCGCGAATGCCCTGTTGTCGCAGGTTTTCCCGTGCCTTTGCAATCTGCTCGACGCGAGTTCCCTTATCCATGGCATCCAAGATTTTCTGCGAACCCGACTCGACTCCCATCCATACTTCCGCACACCCCGCCCGCCGCAAATCACGAACCGTGTCAGCCGTCATTAGATCTATGCGACTTTGCATTTTGAAGGGTACGGCGGCATCAATTTTCTCCACATGTGCTGCGAATTCGCCGACCCATTTGGCTCTGAGGCCAAAAATATCGTCAGCGAACCAGAGGTGTTGAGCGCCAAACTCATACTTCAACTGCCGCATCTCTTCCGCGACACTGATGGGCGAGCGAACGGCAAAAGAGCTGCCGTAGATCGGTTTCGCACACCAATTGCAGCCATAGGGGCAGCCTCGGCTGGAGACAATATTTAACGAAAAGAATCCGTGGGCATCGCTCCAGGCAGTGCGGTAGTTGTCAAGATCGACCAACTCCCGCGCCGGAAAAGGTAAGAGGTCTAAGTTCCGCATTAATTTTCGCTCAGGGGAGCATGCTACTTCTCCTGTTTTGGGGTGCAAATAGGCCAGGCCCGGAATACAACCTCCGTCTAGCTCATCCGCCTGGAGAAGTTGTTGAACTACTTCCAGCAGCGTCCACTCTGCTTCTCCTAGGAGCACGCACGAGACGCCTTCGCGAAGATAGTCAAGGGCGTGATCGCAAGCATCTGAGCCGTTGACGAGGACCTTTGCGCCACTCTGGCGAGCAGCATGCGCCATTTCGTAAGCCACTTCCCGCATGCGAGTCAGACACATCTTCGACAGGAAATTGAAATTGTCTTCGTAGACAACGACGACACGCGGTGAATGCTGTTCAAGAGCATCCCGGAAGCCTTGGTGTGGTTCGTTCAACATCGTGTCAAATACTGCCACTGAAATCCCATGTTTTCGCAGGAGAGCGGCCGCATACAAAGTGCCTAGTGGAGGATAGGGTTGCATTTTCCGCGTCTGCTTGCGGTCGTAGTACAGGTGATAAGAATGTGTCAGCAGCACGTCAACCACGGGCATTCACCTCTCCGATCTGAGGAGAAACCGCTCAACAGACTTCCGGCATGCCTTCCTTCAATTTCTGGCCTGTCAGCAGCGACCGACGCGCAACCACTCTTTCCACGGCTCGCGATGCCCACAGTTCCCAAGGGAAGGAGTAGCTGTTTCTACGGATGCGCCAACGTATGGGAACCCCGAGAGCGCTTCGCACCCCGCGTCGCAGCCACGGTATCTTCTTGCTCACTCTTCGGAGTTGGTTGTTTAGCAGGAAGTACGCAAGACCCCGACGCAGGCGTCGGAGCTCTTCTCCTTGCAACCAAGGAAGCACATTGTGTCCCAAGGCGAGAGTCTCCCACTCCGCCAGGGACTTCGGCTCGCGTACACCCAGCTCTTTAAGTTGCGGCCAAATTGGAATGCCTGGATAAGGAGTGAAAATGTTGGGAGAAAAACTGACATTCCAATATTGCCTGGCTATATCGCTCATGAAGCGAAACGTGTGCTGGCGATCGGCTTCTGTTTCGCCTGGATAGCCGAGAATTATGTTGAATACGATATGAATACCCGCTAAGTCGGCCTTCCGGGCTGTTTCTACCATCTGGTCTACATGTTGAAAACGCTTGTTCATCAAGTACAACACCTGCTGCGATGCCGACTCCGTACCGAAGCCGATGTGGTGGACGCCGCTTTCCCCGAGAAGACAAACTTCGTCCTCACTCATCTTGGCCAGAAAGTCTGTCGATGTTTGGAAGTCCCAGCGAAATTTCAAACCACTGGCAATGATCCCGCGCGCGATTTCGACGGCGCGCCTTCTGTCTACCAGAAAATTGGAATCGAAAAGTGGAACGTGTTCGATGTTGTACCGAGGAACCAGGTCTGCAAGGTCAGCGAGAACTCGTGTCGCGCGGTAGGCATTGAAGCGCCTTTTGTAAAAGACCTGGTCAGTACAGTAGTTGCATTGATAAGGGCAGCCTACGCTGGTCGTATAAGCTAACTGCCTGACCCCGGATACTCTGGCGTACACACCGGGATCAACGAGATGATAGGCGGGAGGGGGGAGGTCATTGATATTCGCCACCGGCCTTTCTGGTTCCTCGTGAATCCTGCCGGCATGCTTGAAGGACAGGCCCAGCACCCCATCCCAAGGCTGCTTCCCTGCAATCCGCAAGACTAATTCAAGAAAAGTGTTCTCACCCTGTCCCCTTACGATGCCATCGACAAAAGTTTCGCGCAGTGTTTGCTCCGTGGCCAGACTCGGGTGCCACCCGCCGAACACGATTGGTAAGTTGGGGCGAAATTCTTTTACCGTGCGTGCGACGCGGATCGCAGCACCGATATGCGGTCCGGTGAGCACTGAGATTCCTAAGCAAAGTGCGTCTTTGACTTCACGCAGGATTACATCCTCGTAATCGGGGGCAATGACGTTGTCGATCAGTGTCACTTGAAAACCTGCTTCGAGCAGAGGCCCGGCCAAAGCAAGCAAGGACAGAGGTGCTCCCAACGGAGGTCCTTCATACGGAGGGTAGAACAGCACCACTTTATCCTTCATTGTGAATATCGTTCCTCAAGCGCCGGATTGCCCGAAACGGCATCGCCTTTTCTTCCCGACGAGCACACAAACTAGGACGGATGAAAACGTCAATTGTCAAAACCTTGTCAATATTCTGTAACTTCTGCCGCGACCCACATGTTTGATTTTTCACAACCACGCCCCAGCACGCATTTTGCAGAATTTTGACAAATTAGAGACAAGTTGCAATTGTGGGATTGCTACCTTCCCGAACGCATGACAGTTTCGTGACCCGACGAGCGCGTTAGCCGTGATACTTTTGTACAATCCCAAAGCGACGAAGTTTCGAAACCGACGACTTCCGCTGTCGATTTTGTCGCTTGCAGCCGTACTGGAAGGGCACGAAGAGTACGCAATTGTTGACGGAAATCTCGATCCTCATCCTACCGAGACATTACTCTCTATCCTGAAACAGAAACCCGCGGAACTGGTGGCAGTCACGGTCATGCCGGGACCCCAAACTGTTGGCGCTGTGGCAAGCTGTCGCGAGATTCGCAGCAGGTTTCCATACGTTCCGATCGTATGGGGAGGATATTTCGCGTCCAATTACACTGCAGCCGTTTTGAATGCTGCCTATGTGGACTTCGCGGTGCGCGGTCAAGGCGAACGAACATTTCTTGAGTTACTCGAGGCTTTGCGCGGCTCGCGCGACTTCAACGATATTCAGGGGCTTTCGTACAAAGGGGCTGAAGGAGAAGCCCATCACAACCCCGAGCGTCCCATGCAAAGTCCGGACGAGTTTCCCTGGTATCCGTATCATAGAATTCTCGCAGAAAAATACCTGCTTTCGACGTTCCTCGGCCGGCGCACAGCTGTGCACCAAGCTAGTATCGGCTGCCCATTCAGGTGCAATTTTTGCGGTGTCGTCACATTCTCAGGTAGGCGCGAAAAGATGGAATCTCCGGCGCGGACAGAGAGTATCTTGCGACACTTGGTACATCGCTATGGTGTCGATGCGATCCAGTTCTATGACAACAATTTTTTCTTGCGTGAAGACCACACGCGCGAACTTGCAGGCCGACTCTTACCCCTCAAGCTTCGCTGGTGGTGTGAAGGTCGCACAGACATAATGATGCGCTATTCGGATGCAACTTTCGACGCCCTGCGTCGAGCCGGCTGTACCATGATTTTCTTCGGAGCTGAATCAGGTTCCAACGAGAACCTGAAGGAGATGAACAAAGATCTCTGCGCCGAGGATACTCTGGGTTTGGCCTCCCGCATCCGGCGTTTCGGCATTATCCCAGAATTCTCGATCATCTTCGGTAACCCGAAGGATCCTGAGGGTGACACGCACGATTGCATCCGATTCATTCGACAGTTAAAGCGTCTGAATCCGGACGCCGAAATCATAGTTGAGCATTACACTCCAGTCCCCCAACGGGCGCGTATGTATGGCGGAGTCGAGGATAAGATCCAATTTCCTACGACTCCAGACGAATGGGCGACCGATCATTGGCAACGGTTCGCCACTCAGAAAGACCCCCAGACACCGTGGCTGAAGCCACAAACGAAGAGGCTGATTGACAACTTCGAATTGGTTGTCTCTTCTCGTTGGCCGACAATACAAGACCTACGGCTTCCCTCGTGGGGTCGCGTCACGCTGAAGGCGCTTAGCAGCTGGCGCTACAGACTGGGCATTTACACGGCGCCCTTCGAATTAAAGTGGACTCAGCAATTTATCAATCTTCGTAAGCCTAAAGAAGAGAGCTTGTGAGTAGAAAGTTGCAAACGCCCCACACAACAGTTGCTAAACAGGACCAAGTATCTTCAAGTTCCAGCTGCCGCCGATTTCTTCTTTCGCCGGGCGAAGCGTATGAACTCTGGGCCACAATGTACGATGTTTCCCTTAACCCGTTGCTCGCTCTGGAAGAGCGTCATCTCCTGCCGTTGATTCCGCCCATGAAAAACAAGGCTGTCCTGGATTTGGCGTGCGGCACTGGACGTTGGCTGAAGAAACTCGTCGAACTCGGCGCGCGACTCGGCATAGGCGTTGACTGTTCTGCGGCAATGCTGCGGATTGCCGCGACCAAATTTGCAATGGCTCACCACCTTGCTCGGGCAGACTGCACGCAGCTGCCGTTCAGAGCTGGATTCTTTGATTTTGCGATTTGTTCGTTTGCACTGAGTCACTTTCCGGATCTAAGCGTGGTGTCACGCGAATTCGCCATAGCGCTGAAGCCCGGCGCGGACCTAGTTGTCAGTGATGTGCATCCGGAGGCTTACGCCCGCGGATGGAGAACCGCCTTCCGAGATGGACGTACTGCCGTAGAAATTAGAACGGTGGTGCATCCCAGTCGAAAGGTTCTGAAACAGTTCCTATCCTCTGGCTTTGATTGCTGCGATCTTTTTTCAGAGCCGCTCGGTGAACCGGAAAAAACTCTCTTTCTACAGTCTGGCAGAGGACACTTGTTCCAATCTGCTTGCGAGACTCCGGCGGTCTTTATCGCACGCTTTCGAAGGAATCGGTCACACGTGAGTCGAGAAGGCAATGGCGACATCATCGATTTAAACCGCACGCTTGAGTGTCGAACCGGCAAGCGTGTCTGACGGGAAGCGCAGCACTCCAGTTTGCACGATGCGTGCTGTCCTAGGAAAAAATGACGAAGTTTTGACAATTCAGTGACGAACGCCAGCAAGTGTTGACGTAGGTTTTCTCCAACTATGACGTACGCGGGCAGGGCATTACGCCTGAATAATGGATCGATTCCATATCACTCATCGATGGAGAAGTTGGACTCGATTGTCACAATGAAAACCGTAGACCAAGCGATTGAGGTTTTCCTGTTGGCGGAAAATCGTCTTTTGCGGGAAGCTTTGGCGAGAGTTTTGAACAAAAGAGGCGACATACGTGTTGTGGCCGCATTTGCGTATGATCGCGAGATCGCCGAGGGAATAGAGCAAATCAAACCACACGTGCTTATCTTGGATTCCGCAACCTACGCGGTAGCGGGGCTGGAAGTTGTGGGTTTCGTACGACAAGCCCTTCCAGCGATAAAAGTGCTTATGATCGGCATGGAAGCTGACAAAGATATCTTTTTGCGCTGCGTAAAAGCCGGCGTAGCGGGGTATGTCCTAAAAGATGCATCAGCCCTTGAGATCGCTGCTGCGGTTAGAGGTGTTGTTTACGAAGAAGCGGCGTGTCCGCCGAAACTGTGCCTGGCTTTGTTCGACTACGTAGCGCGACAAACCAGTCGCGTCCCGGCTACGTTCAGAGGCCTGGAACTCGGGCTTAGTAGGCGCGAACAACAGCTGATGCAGTTGATTAGCGCTGGATTGACCAACAAAGAGATAGCTTCTCAGTTAAACCTTTCGGAACAGACTGTAAAGAACCACGTCTGCCATATCCTAAGAAAACTCGGCGTAAGGGACCGATTGACGGCGGCTGAGTACTACCGCGAGCAGGGTGCTGCCCTGTCAAATTGAGGCACTCGAGCAATCTTAGAAGTGTGACTTGCAATCATCTAAACGTGCTGTCGAGCCGTACTTGGATACTTGGAGCAACGCGGTAGCTAAAAGCTCACCTGCAATGAGAAGCTTCGCAAAAAATGGAGCGAGAAGGGGAGGCATTTCGGGGCAGACTGAATTGTTGCGCACCACAAGTATCGACGATGGCGAGGGGAAGAGGTCAAGTCATTACACTGATGAATCGACTCGACGAGCGCCGCCTACAAGAGGTTTTTACAAGTAATTGACAAGTAATTGACGCGCTTGTGATTTTGGCTGGCGGATTCGCATATAGAATTTTATGGTCCGATAGAAGAGCGTTCCCCGCTCTCGTTTGCTGAATGAGCAACCATCGCGGAAGCCCTCAAAAAGGTGCTTTCAGCTGCCAGGATCGTTCAAGCAGCCGAAATCAGAAAGGAATTCATTCATGATTGTGAAAACCCTGAACGCCTATCTCGTCACTCTTCTTATAACTTGCTGCCTAGGGGTAGCCCAGACAGGCCAGCCAGCAGGGAACGCAGTGCAAACCTTCTCCGGCGAAATTATGGATGACCTGTGCGCCAAAAACAAGTCGCACGACAAGATGATGGAACAAATGAAGAACATGACCAGCGATCCTGCTGTGTGCACCAAGAAGTGCATCGAACTCGGCGCTCACTATGTTCTGTACGATCGCCCGAAGGATGCCATTTACAAACTAGATGATCCGCAAAAGGCGGAACCCTTTGCTGGGAAAACCGTACACATTTCGGGAACACTCGAGAAAAACAAGATCAAAATAGCCAGTATAGAAGCCGCAGGTGGGGCTAAGTAGGGCTGAAGGGAAATGCCGCCGCAAAACCGATGGGGAATGCTGGCGTTTGTCCTGGCATCGCTCACGGCTGCCATTCTGTGCTCGTGTAGCCACCCGAGGTCAACCCACGATGATCATGCCTTGTCTGAAAGCGAAATCTTCACACTCCAGCACCCCACGGTGGCAGACGCGGTTAAGGAATTCGTTGGGTGGCGCGCTACGCCAGTGCAACCGATCGCGTTTCCGCATAGCAAACATATAGCGAACGGGATCGGCTGCATGACATGTCATATCGGCGTCGACAAAGGTCCGGTGGCGGGGATTCCTAGCGCCAAGGTGTGCATGGGCTGCCACGTGGTGCTTGCAAGTGATCGTCCGGAAGTCAAGAAGCTGACTGCTTATTACGACTCTGGGCTTGATATCTCCTGGCAGCGAGTCTACGGGTTCGCTACGTCGGCCCATGTGAAGTTCAATCATTCACCTCATATCCGAGCCGGCGTCGATTGCTCACGTTGTCACGGGGATGTAGCAAAGATGACGGTAGTGGTGCGGGCCGTCAAGATTGATATGGGCTTTTGCCTAAGATGTCACCGGGCAAAACAGGTTTCGACAGATTGTGTCACATGCCATTATTGATTTGATGCCGGGGCTGAAAGCACGATGAACCGTCGCGATGTTTTAAAGTTAGGCGTCTTGACAGGAGCGACCGCGACCCTCGCATCTTGTGAGAAGCCGGCTCAACAGCTCATTCGCTTTGTTCCTGAGGAGGATTTCTTACCTGGCATCGCTACTTGGAAACCAAGCTTGTGCACAGTTTGTCCAGCCGGGTGCGGCATGATGGTTCGCATCGTCGACGGTGAGGCCGAGGTAGTCCGAAATGGACAACTCGGGATTATCAACATGGGTCTGGCAAAGAAGTTAGAAGGCAATCCCAAGCATCCCGTCAATCGCGGGAAACTTTGTGCACGCGGACAAGCTGGGCTGCAGATTACCTATCATCCGGATCGGGTACGAACTCCTCTAAAGCGATTCGGCCAGCGTGGCTCCGGTGTTTTTCACACCATCGGATGGGAAACGGCGCTGAGCGAAATTGTCGTCAAGCTACAAGAGATTCGCTCGCGCGGGCGAGCGAATTCGATCCGCTTCCTTACCGATAGGGTGCATGGACGGCGGCGCGAGTTGATCAACAACTTTCTGGGAAGTATCGGGGCGCCGCCTGCCCTCGAGTTTGATCCCCTTGATGAACCGGTTCTGCGCCGCGCCAATCTGCTCGACTTTGGGCGGCCCGTCATGCCTTCGTTCGATTTTGCACGATCAAACTATGTGATTTCGTTTGGCGCAGACTTTCTGGGTGCGTGGAACTCTCCTGTCGCCCAGTCGATCGGCTACGGAGAAATGCGACGCGGGCGTCCGGGCAATCGCGGCAAGTTCGTACAAGTCGAGCAGCGAATGTCGCAAACCGGGGCGAATGCCGACGAATGGGTGCCTTCCTCACCCGGAACTGAAGGCCTGCTGGCGTTAGGTTTGGCTCATAGCATTGTCAAGGAAAGACTCCGCCCTAAACCGCACGAGAGCGTTCACAACCCAGATTGGGCGGAACGTCTGACAACAGAGATCTACTCACCCACGGAAGTCGAAAAAAGAACTGGAGTTGCAGCCAGCTCTATTGAGCGATTAGCGCGTGAAATGGCCAGCCATATTCCAGCGGTAGCTCTCATCGGAGGAGCAGCTCTAGCGCATACGAATGGGTTATTCAGCGCACTTGCTGTGAATCTTCTCAACCGAATATTAGGAAGCGTGGGTGCGCCGGGAGGGGTTTTCTTCGCCCCAGGGCCGCCCATCACGGAGCCCACGAGCCGTAGCCATAACTCTGATTTTTTTTCGCAGTTGCTATCCGGAGGCTTCGAAGATACAGAGGCTCTATTCCTATACAAGGCTAACCCGGTATTCGCAACTCCACCCGGATTCGAAATCGGGGAAAAGTTGACGCGAACTCCTTTCACCGTCAGCTTTAGCAGCTTCATCGATGAAACCAGTGTTTTTGCCGATCTGATTCTTCCCGATCACTCGCCGCTGGAATCCTGGCTCGATGATGTTCCGGAGTCGGGCACTTCCGAAGCTGTCCTCACACTCGCTCGACCGGTGATGCACCCTCTGCATGACACGCGCGCCATGCCTGATGTGGTATTGGAGATTGCGAACAGACTCGGTGGGGAGGTAAGAGAAGCCCTGCCCCGAAAGACGTTCGAAGAAGTGTTGAAAGCTTCATACAGTCAGCTCGCCAGGACCCAAACCTGTAACCCAACCGACAATTTCGACAAGCTCTGGGAGCAACTATTGGAACAGGGCGGCTGGTGGGATGGCAACTGTCAACTCCGTTTGCCTGAGGCCAGTCGTTCCCAATTCCGAGTTCCAGAATTTATCGCACCCGTGTTCGACGGCAGCGAACAAGAATTTCCTTTTTACTTTCAGCCTTATCTGTCGGGGACCTTTCTGGACGGTTCGCTCGCGCACTTACCCTGGATGCAAGAACTACCCGATGCTCTTTCAACTGTGATGTGGGGAAGCTGGCTTGAAGTTAATCCGAAAACGGCTGAGAGACTACAAATCCAACAGGGGGACCTGGTTCGTGTTCGCTCGCGGCACGGGACACTCGAGGCGCCAGCAATCATCAATCCGGGAATTGCCTTTGATGTGGCGGCCATGCCTATGGGCCAAGGGCATGAAAACTTTGGCCGCTATGCCAGCCTGCGGGGAGCAAATCCGATGAAGATTCTGGCTCCCACGCAAGTGCGCGAAGTCGATGCACTCGCCTGGGCAGCTACCCGCGTCAACCTTTCGAAGGTCGGCCAAAAAGGACGTCTGGCTCTCTTCTCGGGAGCATTGAGCGAGCAGGGAAGAGATCGGGAGCTCCGCTAGGAGGATCTATGTCTCATCGTTGGGGGATGGCCGTCGATTTAGACCGGTGTACGGGATGTAGCGCCTGCGTTATCGCCTGTCAGGCGGAGAACAACGTTCCGACTGTAGGGGAAGAAGCCGCACTTAAGGGCCGGATTATGCATTGGATTCGGATTGAGCGCTACTATGAAGGCGAATTTCCGAATGTTCGGCTTAGATTTCAGCCGGTACTCTGCCAACAATGTGATAGCGCTCCTTGCGAACCGGTTTGTCCAACCTACGCCAGCTATCACACCTCGGAGGGATTGAATGGCCAAGTCTACAACCGCTGCATCGGAACTCGGTATTGCGCCAACGCCTGTCCGTACACAGTGCGTACCTTTAACTTCTTCAATCCAGTATGGCATAAGCCACTGCACCTACAGTTGAACCCTGATGTCTCGATACGCCAGGTGGGCGTGATGGAAAAGTGTACATTTTGCGTACAGCGTATCAAGGCGTCAGAGATCCAAGCAGAGGCAGAGGGTCGCGAACTCAGAGAGGGAGAACCCACTCCAGCGTGCGTGCAAACCTGCGCCCCGAAGGCCCTAGTTTTTGGCGACCTGAACGACCCCGAGAGCGAAGTGTCACGCCTAGCGCGCTCTCGACGGGGCACGAAGCTGCTGAACGAACTGGGAACACAACCCAAAATCACATATTTGCAACGAGACTCGTGGAATGAAAAAGACCGCTGAACAAGTCCAAGGAGACTTGCTGCGATCTGTACTAGAAACTTCGTGGCGCTTTCCGCTCGCTGTAGCAGTCCTGGGGATATTTGTCGCCGCCGGATTTTCGGCGTGGATATATCAAATTTATACCGGCATTGGCGTAGCCGGACTTAATCGGCCTGTATTCTGGGGATTCTACATTACGAATTTTGTGTTCTGGATCGGAATTAGCCATGCGGGAACGCTGATATCGGCGATTTTGCGTCTCTCCAATGCTACCTGGAGGCGGCCGATCACGCGCTGCGCCGAGGTTATCACAGTATTTGCTCTTATGATTGGCGCCATGTTTCCCATCATCCATCTTGGTCGTTCCTGGCTGTTTTATTGGCTGGCTCCGTATCCAAACGAGAGAGGCTTGTGGCCGAACTACCGATCACCATTGGTATGGGATTTCTTTGCAATTAATACCTATCTGATTGGAAGTATTACCTTTCTCATATTGCCCATCATTCCTGACTGCGCACTCATACGCGACAAATCCGCGGGATGGCGCCGGAAGGTCTATTCGATCTTGTCTTTGGGCTGGCGCGGCACGCAGAGGCAATGGCATCAGCTGGAGACTGCCATGGGTATTATGACAATCGTGATCATTCCCGTGGCCGTCTCTGTCCACACGATCGTCTCTTGGGACTTCGCCATGACTCCGGTGCCCATGTGGCACTCGACTATCTTCGCCCCCTATTTTGTAGCGGGTGCTATCTTCAGCGGTATTGCGGCATTGATCATTGCCATGGTTTTCTTGAGGTCTTTTCTCCACCTAGAGGAATACTTAAACCTGCAGTGCTTCGATAACCTTGGTAAATTGCTGCTGGTTATGAGCCTTCTCTGGTTTTACTTCATATTCGCAGAGCGGTTAACCACTTGGTATGGAAATACGAGATCGGAAATGGATGTGCTCTGGCTAACCCAGCGTGGATCATACCGGGGGCTGTTTTGGCTGATGGTGTGTTGTAACTTTGTGTTTCCATTCCCACTACTCGCGATCAAAAAGCTGCGTACTATCTTGGGAACTTTTCTTGCGTCGAGTACGATCGTGATCGGGATGTGGATCGAGCGCTATTTGATTATTGTTCCCTCCTTGTCGCACAAGTTCCTGCCCTATGCTTGGGGAACCTATCGCCCTACTTGGGTCGAGATCACAATCACAGTCGCCACGTTTTGCAGTATGGCTCTGCTTTATATCCTCTTTTCAAAAATTGTGCCTGTCGTTTCCATCTGGGAGTTGAAGGCAGGTTTGCGACGATGAGCGCCGCGAGACGTTGTGTTTTACCGTTACTTTATTAGGACAGCTAAAAAAGCCCGGGCTCATTTGACGTGGCCGGAAAGGCGCGCCCCTTTGGGGGATATCGGGGAGTTTTATGAATTCTGAGAGTGACGTTCTTGTGGTTTGTTCCGACCCCGACTTGGCCAGGCAATCAGTAAACGCGCTACTCTCGGCAGGTATCGCGACGAGTGACATAATCGTGTTGTCCGCCGAACCACTCGAGCCGTATGGGCTTCGATTCCCTCAAAAAACACTTATGCCGTGGTTAGTGGTTTGTGGCGCTATCGTCGCCGGAATCGGTGGTTTCCTGCTAACCTCATTAACACAAAAAAGCTATGCGATCAATACAGGAGGCATGCAGGTGGTAACTCTTTGGACTGATGGCGTTATCACTTACGAGCTGACCATGTTGGGCGCAATTTTGAGCACCGGTGTGGTCTTCTTGCTAACGGGCGTGCTACGAGGTCGGAATCAGTTTCCTTGTGAGCAGGAAGTGTCCGAGGGCAAGGTGGTCGTGAGGGTCACTTCTGTCCCTGCCTCGCTGCGGAACAAAATCATCGAAATTTTAAAGGGGTTTGGAGAAATCAAACAACGGCGGAGAACCTCGCCAGATTTGCCCGCGTAAGAGCCTGTGTCTAACAAAATTCCGTACGGGCACCTGATGCACGATGCACTTCCGCATCTCGCAACCGTTGGGGAAATTGTTTGAGCGCAAACGAGATTCCGAGCACCAAAGGTAACTAAGTGGGCACAGATCACGCAGAGATTTCAAAGTGGGCCGAATCGTACGCAGACCTTGGCAGATCAGGCTGCTCGTCGCTGGTAGCGGTGGTCCAGTCCACCCACCTGAGGTAAGGCCACGACCAGTCCGATTCCGGGCGGCTGAACCGGGCGTGGCTCGGGCGAGTCTTTATTCAAAACCAAATGGGTTCGGGAGCGGTAAAACTGCCCGAACCTAGCGTCGATGCGAAACCGATGGGATCGAAAACGCCTCCAAGTTGCCCATAAGATATGTAGACGAGAACTGCGGCCGGGAAAGGGATCACCCAAGACAACCAATTTTCTATAGGAAAGCATAACATGTTATGCCCTGATCGCAGTTACGAGATTTGTGGGTGCAGTGACTAGTTCCGTTGAAGAAGGAGTTAGCCCCAACCCGTAGTTGCTGCAAGCAGTATCGGGAAGCAAGGGACGCATGCGTGCCAATCGCGGTCGATGAGCTATTCATAGATATGCATCGGAAGCCGGCTTGGAGAACTGCCAGATGCAGGACGCAGCATCGCATATCCTGCGGTGAAGATCCTTCGCAGATTTGTGATTATGCTCAAATGCACTGCCCGCGGCAACAACATGATTAGGATTTACTGGGCCGTGGTAAAAGCCGCTCCGTGGAAAAGTCCAAAAGCGGACTTTCCCACTACGCTTGGAAATCCGGCAAAGGCGGCCGGATTCCCACTTTTTCCACC
>Ga0126372_10000034_pt1 | contig 33117 bp, 23 predicted proteins | sample PanSoiMetaPlot_6_FD_92762 | JGI IMG/M metagenome (GOLD analysis project Ga0126372, IMG submission 92762) | Tropical forest soil microbial communities from Panama - MetaG Plot_6 | ecosystem: Environmental > Terrestrial > Soil > Tropical forest > Bulk soil | place: Panama | collected 2016-02-17
CACCACCGGCAAGCTGCGGCCGCTCCGGCAGGCGTAGTCGACGGGCCGCTCAGCCCGGACCCGGTGACGCCGCTCCTGGCCCTCCAGGAGGTTTCCAAGGCTTTTGGCTCGCTTCAGGTGATCGACCGGCTTTCGCTGTCGGTCGGCGAGCGCGAGGCGGTCGGCGTCATCGGCCCGAACGGCGCGGGCAAGACCACGGCGCTGCACTTGATGGCCGGGCGGCTGCGCCCCGATCACGGCCGCGTGGTCTTCGACGGCCGTGACGTCACAGCAGTCCCGGCGCACGTACGCTGCCGCGCTGGCATCGCGCTCACGCATCAGATCCCGCATCCGTTCGAGGCGATGACCGTGTTCGAGAACGTCCTCGTCGGCGCCACCCACGGCGGCGGCCGCACCGAGCACGCCGCCACCGCCCTCTGCCTCGAGGCGCTGGAGCTGTCGGGGCTCGCGGCCAAGGTGAACAGCCGTGCCGGCACGCTCACGCTGCTGGAGCGCAAGCGGCTGGAGCTCGCACGGGCGCTCGCCACGGGGCCCCGTGTGCTCCTGCTCGACGAGATCGCCGGCGGGCTCGGGGAGCACGAGGTGCAGGAGCTGGTGGGCGTCGTCAGGCAGGTGCGAGCGCAGGGTGTCGCGATCGTCTGGATCGAGCACATCGTGCATGCGCTGCGCTCGGCCGTCGATCGGCTCGTCGCGATCAACTTCGGGCAAAGCTTGATGGACGGGCCGCCGGACGCCGTGATGGCGAGCCCGGAGGTACGGCGCGTCTACCTCGGGATCGACGTGACATGAGCCTCCTCGCCGTGCACGACCTGTCGGCGTTCTATGGCGACTTCCAGGCGCTGTTCGGCATCTCGCTCGAAGTGGCGGAGGGCGAGGCGGTCGCGGTGATCGGCGCGAACGGCGCCGGCAAGACGACGTTCCTGCGTACGCTCGCCGGCGCGCTGCCGGTCGCGCACGGCTCCGTGCGCTTCGGCGGCGAGTCGGTCGCCGGCCGACCGGCGCACGCGCTCGTCGACCAGGGCATCGTACTCGTGCCCGAAGGGCGAAAGATCTTTCCGAGCCTGTCGGTACAGGAGAATCTCCAGATCGGCGCGTTCCGCCGGCGGACCGGGCCGTGGACGCTCGAGCGCGTCTATCGATTGTTCCCGATCCTTGCCGATCGGCGCGATCAGCTCGGGACGAACCTCTCGGGCGGCGAGCAGCAGATGCTGGCGATCGGCCGCGGCCTCATGGCCAACCCGCGTCTCCTGCTCGTCGACGAGATCTCGCTCGGTCTGGCGCCGGTCGTCGTCAAGCATCTCTACGAGGTGCTGGCCGGGATCCGGCGTGAAGGCGCCACGTTGCTGGTGGTCGAGCAGGACGTGAGCCAGGTGTTGACGGTCGCGGACCGCGTCTATTGCTTCCGCAAGGGGACGGTCTCGCTCGCCGGCGCGCCCGCGCAGCTGAGCCGCGCCGAGATCTCGGCAGCGTACTTCGGAGCCTGACCGTGGCCTGGCTCGACGCCGTCGTGCAGGGCATCCTGCTGGGCGGCCTCTACGCGCTCTTCGCGACCGGTCTCTCGCTGATCTTCGGCGTGATGCGGCTGGTGAATCTCGCCCACGGTGACTTCAGCATCCTGGCGGCGTTTCTCGCCGTCGTTGCCGTCCGGGTGCTCGCGCTCAACCCGCTGCTGGCCCTCGTGGTGGTCGTCCCGGTCATGGCGGCCGGGGGCTACGGGCTGCAGCGGCTCGTGCTCAATCGGCTGCTCGGCCGCGGGATCCTGCCGGCCGTGCTCGTGACGTTCGGCTTCTCGGTAATCATCCAGAACGGGCTCCTCCAGATCTTCTCGGCCGACTCGCAGCGACTCAATCCCGGCGGGATCGAAACGGCGAGCCTGGCGCTCGGCGGCGGTCTCGCGGTCGGCTGGTTCTCGCTGCTCACGTTCGCGCTGGCCGTCGTGCTCCTGGGCGCGCTTCAGCTCCTGATCGGCCGCACGGCCGTCGGCCGCGCGTTTCGCGCCACGTCGGACGACGGCGACACCGCGGAGCTGATGGGCATCGACAACCACCGGCTCTACGGCTTCGCGATGGCGCTCTCGCTGGCGATCGTCGCGATCGCGGGGATCGTGCTCGGGATCCGGACGACGTTCACCTTCGCCAGCGGTCCGGATCGGTTGCTCTTCGCCTTCGAGGCGGTGATCATCGGCGGGCTCGGTTCGCTGTGGGGCACGTTGGTCGGCGGCGTGATCCTCGGCGTCGCCCAGACAGTGGGTGCCAAGCTCTCGCCGGGCTGGGGCATCCTCACCGGACATCTCGTCTTCCTCGCGGTGCTGCTGCTGCGACCCGCCGGACTCTTCGCGAAATCGCGGCGCGTGGACTGATGGCGACCCGCACGGCGGCGGTCGAGCGCACCACGCGTGCGAGCCGTGTCGGCGCCGTGCTCGGGGCGCTGCTGCTGGGCGGGCTGATCGCGCTGCCGCTGACCGGCGAGTCCGGGCTCATGCGGATGGTGGTCGAGCTGATCGCGCTCCTGGTGCTCGCGCAGATGTGGAATCTGCTCGCCGGCTACGCCGGGCTCGTCTCGATCGGCCAGCAAGCGTTTCTCGGGCTTGGCGGCTACGCGCTGATCGTGCTGGCCGACGATCTCGGTGTGAACGCGTTTCTCGCGGTGCCGCTCGCGGGGATCGTGGCCGCCGTGTTCGCGCTGCTCACGGCGGCCATCGTATTCCGGTTCCGGGGCGGCTACTTCGCGGTCGGCACCTGGGCGGTGGCCGAGGTCTATCGCTTGCTGGTCGCCAATACGCCCGCGCTCGGACGAGGAACGGGGCGCACCTTGAAGGCGGTGTTTCCGCTGGCGCGCGAGACGCGCGAGCTCGTGACCTACGGGCTGGCGCTCGCGATCGGCGTCGTGGCGATGGCCGCCGTCTATTTCTATCTGCGGTCGCGCCAGGGCGTCGGCCTCATGGCCGTCCGCGACAGCGAGCCGGCGTCCGAGAGCCTCGGCGTCGACGTCTATTTCACGAAGCTCAGGGTCTATCTGATCGCGGCATTCGGGACAGGCGTGACCGGCGCGCTCATCTATCTGAACCTCCTGCGCATCTCGCCGGATGCCGCGTTCTCGATCAATTGGACGGCGTACACGATCTTCATCGTCGTGATCGGAGGACTCGGCACGGTCGAGGGGCCGATCGTGGGCTCGCTCGTCTTCTTCGTGCTGCGCGAGCTGCTCGCCGATTACGGCGCCTGGTACATGATCCTGCTGGGGGTGCTCGCGGTGGTCGCGATGATGCGCTACCCGCAGGGCCTGTGGGGTCTGATCGGCGAGCGCTGGGACGTGCACGTCTTTCCCGTTCGCCGGCGCGTGCGGCTCAGCGGGCCGGACGAAGCTGCGAACCGATAACGAGCGCGGCGAGCGGCGCCGCCACGAAGCTGCCGAAGAGCCAGGTGCCGGCGAGGGCGGCCGCGTCGATCGACGCGCCGGCGCCCAGGCCGGCGGCGTTCGCGATGACGCCGGAGAGCGCGGAGCCGAGCGCGATCGCAAAGAGCTGCGTGCTCGGAATCGTCGCGGCGGTCAATCCGCCTTCGTCCGAGCGCGCCGACGACAGGATGGTCGTGCCGATGTGCGCCCAGCAGGTTCCGATCCCGATGCCGACCAGCATGAGCCCCCCCGCGATCGCCGCGACTGGGCCCGCAGCGATCGTGAAAAAGAGGCAGGCGAATCCGGTCGCCATGACGAGTGGGCCGAGTGCGATCACCGTGCGGGCTCGAACGGCGGACACCTGGGCGCTCAGGATCGAGCCGAGCGTCCACGAGAGCGACTGGACCGCGTAGAGATAGCCGGCCGCCGCGGGTGTGACGTCGTGCAGGACCTGCACGAGCAAGGGCACGTAGACGCCGCCGGGCGTGGTCGACATCCCGAGCAGGAAGACCATCCAGAATCCGGGCCCGATCCGGCTGCCGAGCGACAACATGCCGGTCGGGAACAGACGCGCGCGGGCCGTACCGTCGAGCCGCAGCATCAGCGCGACGGCCGCCGCCGCGCCGACGAAGAGCGCGGCGCGCGCGGCGGTCGCGCGCACGTTGGCGATCGAGCCGATGCAGAGCACGCTGGCGCAGATGAGCGCCAGCCGTCCGAACGGCACGCGGGCCGGCCTGGTCGGGCGGCGCTCGGACCGGGGCAGGATGCGCCAGGTGAGCGCGGCGGCGATGAGCGCGATCGGCGTCATCGCCCAGAACGCCGCGCGCCAGTGGCCGAGCCCGGCCAGCACGCCGCCCACGACGGGTCCGCCGAGGGCCGGAATCGCCCAGGCGCACGAGATCGTGGTCAGCATCCGCTGCCACAGATCGGCGGGAAAGAGCTCACGCACCATGCTGTGCGCCGACGCGATCAGCATGCCGCCGCCGAGCCCCTGCGCCGCGCGGCCCGCGACCACGATCGGCATGGTGGGCGCCGACGCGCACACGGCGGCGCCTGCCACGAACACCGAGACCGCGAGCACGACCGTGTGCCGCATTCCCGTGCGGGCCACGGCGACGGAGCTGCCGGCGCTGCCCAGGATGGAGCCGACGGCGTACGCGGTCGAAGCCCACGCGTAGATCGCGAGCCCGCCGATCTCCGCGATCGCGGACGGCAAGACCGTCGCGGTGATGAACGTGCTGAATGCGGGCGCGAGAATACTCAGGACCACGACCATCGCGGAGAAGACGTGAGGCGGCCGGCGCAGCGCCGCCCAGGAGCCGGCTTGCACGGCCGAGAGATACCGCCACGCCGCCTTCCTGTCAACGCTTGCAGGTTGCTGAAAAGGGCCCGGCTGCTTCGTTGGCGCCCTCGTCAACGCGCTCAACGTACAGCGAGTACGCCTCGCGCGCTGCCTTCGGGCGCCGCCTCGCATCCGGACCCTTTTGAGCAGCCTGCGACGTGTCGCCGAGGAAGAGTCGGCGCGCTTGCTCGCGCGTCAGCGGAAGATGCCGCGGAACCAGTTCGCGACGTCGCGGATGATCGGGGAGTCGGCGAGCGAATCGCATCCCGCCGGCTCGCTGCCCTGGCGGAAGGCCTCGTTGATTCCTTCCTCGCCGCTACAGGTCCGGCGGCCTGTGGCCGAATCGACCGATGCCATGACGATACCGGCGGGCGGTGTGAAGGGCGGTGGAGGCGTCCAGCGGATCGCCTTCACCATGACGTCGGCCCAGATCGGTAACGCGACGTCCGCGCCGGTCAGCCCGATCGAGCGCGCGTCGTCGGCGCCGACCCAGACGCCGACGACGAGGTTCGGCGTGTAGCCGATGAACCACGCGTCGCGCAGGCCGTCGGTGGTGCCGGTCTTTCCGGCGGTGTTCTCCTGCAGCCCCCAGCGGGCGCTCGCGCCGGCCGTGCCGCGGCGCATGACACCCCGCAAGAGATGCGTGACGATGAACGCCGACTCGGGCGAGACGACGCGCGCGGGGTCCGGCAACGGCTTGAGCGCGACGGCGCCGGCGGAGCTCAAGGTCGTTGGCCACACGCGCGTGCCGCCGTTCGCGATCGTCGCGAACGCGCTGGTCATCTCGAGCAGCGTGACCTCCGAGGTCCCGAGCGCGAGCGAGGGCACGGCGGCGAGTGAGCTCGTGATGCCGGCGGCGTGCGCCACGCGACTCACGTAGCCGAGCCCAACGCCCTGCGCGACCACCGCGGCCGGCACGTTCAGCGAGTCCTCGAGGGCGCGGCGGATCGTCACCGGCCCGTGGAACTGCCCGTCGATATTGTGCGGGGCCCACGTGCCGCCCTGCGCCGGGATCGCGATCGGCTCGTCGTCGACCAGGGTTGCGGGCGTGATCTCGCGGGCGCGTCCCTCGAACGCGGCCAGGTAGACGAGCGGCTTGAAGAGCGAGCCCGGCTGGCGCCGTGCCCGCGTCGCCCGGTTGAACTCGCTCTGCCCGAAGCGCCGGCCGCCGACGAGCGCTCGGATCTGCCCCGACACCGGCTCGATCGCGACCACGGCCGCCTGCAGCGTGTTGGCCGGCAGATGTCGGGCACGCTCGGTGTGCGCCAGGCGATCGCGCACGGCCGCCTCCGCGGTCTCCTGCACGCGGCGGTCGAGGCTCGTCACGAGATGCACGCCGCCGAGCGCGGCGCCGCCGCGCTGCGCGACCTCGCCCCGCACGAGCTCCATGAACCACGGCGCGGTCGCGGTGGCCCTCTGCGATGGCCGCGTCGGCCGCGCCATCGCCGCCCGGGCTTCGCTCTCGCTGGCCGCGCCGTCCTTGACCATCGCCTCGAGCACGCGATCGCGCCGGCTCCGCAGGAGCTCCGGCGACTCGACGAAGATGCGGTTGGGTGAGCGGATCGCCGCCGCCAGCAGCGCGACCTCGTCGAGCCGGAGCGCCTCGAGGCTCTTGCCGAACAAGTGGCGCGCGCCGGCGCCGACGCCCTGGATGGCGGCGCCGCGCTCCTGGCCGAGGTACACCGTGTTGAGATAGGCCTCGAGGATCTGCCCCTTCGAGTAGCGCACTTCGAGCACCAGGGCGATCGCGATCTCGCGCGCCTTGCGCCACCAGGTGCGCTCGCGACTGAGGAAGAGCCCGCGCGCGAGCTGCTGCGTGATCGTGCTAGCCCCGCGCACGACGCTTGCCTCGCGGGCGTTCGTGAAGGCGGCCCGCGCGACCGCCAGGAGGTCCACGCCGTGGTGGCGCATGAACCGCCGGTCTTCGGCCGCGATCACGGCGGCGGAGACGGCGGGCGGGATGCGCTCGAGCGGCACCCACATCTGGACGCGCCCCGACGCCGACTCGAACGACGTGATCTCTCGGCCGTCGATGTCCAGGTAGACGACCGGCGGCACCCCGGCCCGCGGCAGGGTGAGGGTCCACCAACCCCACGCCAGCACGAGCGCGCAGAAGAGCGGCGCGGCCAACAGGGCAAGGCCGACGAGTGTGCGCGGCCGCTTCACGCGATCAGCGTCCCGATTGGGTCACGACGGCTCGAAGGATACTCCTCGCGAGCGCCTGCGCCAGTACCGCCGCCACGGCCACCGCGGTTCGGGAGCCCAGATTGAGACTCGCCGCTCTCACCGTCGTCGGCGCCACGCGGTCGGGATTGTCGGCGATGCGCTCGACGGCTTGGCTCAGCTGACGCGCTTTGCGAGCGAGCAAGAAGCCGCGCTCCGCCAGCGCGCTGCGGCGCCGCGACTGCGCGCGTGCCAGCGCGATCGGCGTGGCCACCGCGACGACGACCACCAGCACGCCGGCGGCGATCGCGCGGCCGTGCAGCCGCAATTGCCGCCGCCAGTCCGTCGCATTGTGGCGGCGCCGATCGAGCTCCATCACCAGCGTATCGAGCCGGCGCCGCACGTCGGTGATCTCGTCGCCGAGCTCGCGCACCCTAACACTCGAGCCGTTGCCCTCGACTACGCGAGTCGTTCCTTGGCCCATTGCATGTCCTCCTTCACGGTCTTTCGTGTCACGGCGAGGGGCGTGCTGACGCGCCGCTGCCAGCCGATGAGTCCGAGCACCACGGCGATCAGCACCAGCGCCGCGGTGACGACGAGGGCCGCCAGCCAGCCGGGCATCACCGCGGTGAGCGCGAAGACCGCGGCGACCAGCAGCATGTTGACGGCGAAGATGGCCACGACCCCTGCGGCGACCAGCAGCTTGACCATGCCGAGCTCGGCCTTCACGTCGGCCCGGAGCTCGGCGCGGGCGAGCTCGACTTCTTTGGTGACCAGCAGGGATACCGTGTCGAGCAGCTGCGACAGCAGCTGACGCGTCGACAACGATTGAGTGGCCGGATCGATTGGAATCGGCGGAGTCAGTGATGCCATGAAACTCTCCTTCGGAAGCGTCACGTCCAGGATCTGTTGGTTGCCCTCCAGGGCGCGGCCGAGCTGAAGTAGCTCGCCGTACACGACCTGCCAGTCGTCGAACGACAGGGGCCGCTGCGCGATTTCTGCGGCGATCTCGTCGTGGCGGGATCGCAATGGTACGGCGTGTTCGTGCGCCCGCGGGTTCAGTCGATACACCGACCAGACCCGCTGAATCTGGCGCTCGATCTCCTGCCCGTCGCGTGACGCCGTCTGGAACATGTCGGGTTGACCGGTGAATGCCTCGACCACCAGCGCGTGAGCCCGCGCCGCCACGTCGGCCGATGCGCGGAGCATCAGCGCGTTCGGGTATAGCACGGCTTCGAGGTCCGCGCTGTCGAAGTATGCGGACTGGTCGGCGACATACCCGGTGAAGGCTTGTCGTGCCAGATGTTGCAGGATCTGCGAGGGCAGCGCCGCCCACCAGGGCGGCTCGATCCGCCTCACGGTGAATCCGTGTCGGCGCAGAGAGCTCAGCACCAGGTCGGCCGCGATCGGATAGGACTCGGGTGTCGTCACCAGCGGAACATAGGTGTCGCGGCGGCCGTGCAGGGCCGACGCGACGCGCAGCACCGGCACCGTGACCAGCAGGACCAGGAACGCCAGCGCCAGGCCGATGGTGATCGGGAATCCGCGCAGGATGCTTCGGGCATATCCGTCGCGGGTCCCGCTCGGTGACTGGGCGGCGACGGTGATGCCGACCGCGACCGGCACGAGCACGGCCACGCCGAGCCAGAGCGTGCGGACCAGGTTCGGCGGAACCGAGCTGGCCATCGGCACGAACGTGAAGAAAAAGGTCGCGGCCTTGGGTGCCAGCACACCGATGAGCAGAATCGGCCACGCGGCCGCCGCTGCCATCATGCCCCACAGGAACAGCTGGCGGCGGCCGCTCACGCGGCCGAAGAGACTCACGACCGCCCAGTCCAGCAGCGACGACAGGATCTTGCCGAACGTCCGCGTGATGAAGCTGACGATTGCCTGGAGCAGTGCCATCGCGATCGCTCAGCGGGCACTCTTCCGGCGCGGGCCACCACCGTTGCGCCGGCGGGCCCCCGCGGTCTTCAGCCGTGCCAGGATCTCGTGCTCGTAGAACTGGAAAAAGCCCTTCTGGTCCCGGCCGATCTGGTGGACGCACACGTGGTCGTAGCCGGCGTCGGCGTACTTGCGGATCGCGGCGAGGTGCTTCGCGGGATCCGGGCCGCAGGTGACCGACTCCCCGACGTCGTCCTCACCGACGAGCTTTGCCACCGCCTCGAAGTGCGCGGGCAGGGGCAGCTCCCACGAGAGACTCGACTCCATTCCCGAGGTGGGCCACTGCTCGAGCGCGGTGCGCCGGGCGGTCTCCTCGTCCTTGGCCCAGCACACCGTGAGCTCGCCGTAGCGCGGCTTGCCCGATCCGCCCGCCTTATCGAAGGCGGTGAGCAGCGTGCGCTCTGGCGTGGTCCCGATCATGCCGTCCCCGAGCCGCCCGGCCTGCTCTGCGCCGTTCTTGCCGCCGACCGCGACGAGCAACGCCGACGGCGAGTCGGGCAACGTGTACAGGCGCGCATTCTCGACCGTGAAGTACCGGCCGTGATGGCTGTGGTTGCCGCCCTGCCAGAGCAGACGGATCACCTCGATCGCCTCGGTGAGGCGCTCCTGGCGGACTTCGGTCTCGGGCCAGCGGCCGCCGAGGATGTGCTCGTTCAGGTTCTCGCCGGTCCCGACGCCGAGAAAGAAGCGCCCCGGCATCAGCGCCGCCGTCGTGGCGGCCGCCTGGGCCACGATGGCCGGATGGATCCGCACCGTCGGACACGTGACGGCGGTGCCGACGACGAGCCGCCGCGTGGCCTGGGCGATGGCGCCGAGCACGCTCCAGACGAACGGGCTCTGACCTTGCCGATCGGTCCACGGATGGTAGTGATCGGAGATCTGCGCGAACTCGAAGCCGCTGTCCTCCGCCATCTGGGCGTAACGGACCAGATCGGCCGGCGATTGCTCTTCGCTCGAAAGCTTGTAGCCAAGCGACAATGTCATAAGGCTCCTCTCGACGACGTGACGAGGTCGGCGTCGTCTCCCGAGATGTTGCCGTCGTCCGTCGCGGCGCTCCGGGGTGGCGCCGGCATCAATCGCATCAGATCGCTTCGCGCCTGAACCAGCGTCGTCACCACGTCGTCGGCTCCCGCGGCGCAGAGGTCGGCCCGCAGCTTGGGCGAGGCGTGAAGCCCCCAGCACCCGACGACGATCGGGATGTCCGGACATGCCGAGCGGAGCCGTTTCACGAGGTGGCGCGCGCGCCCGCTTTCCTCTACCGAGCTCACGAAGATCGCCGCGGGGCTCATCGCCGTGACGGCGGCGATCGTCTCCGCGACGAGCGCTCCGGCCGGTACGTTCTCGATGCGATAGCCATCCGCGTCGAGCTGGCGGCCCAAGGTCGCGAGCACCACGAGGTCGGCTTCGTCGCGAACCGGGCAGCCCGCCACGATGAGGCGCTCCGGCGCCTCGCTCTCCGGTGAATCTGACGGAGCGCCGGACGAGCCCGACGCGATCTCCCGATCCAGCACCGCACGCGTCGTCTCGATCACGTGGACGTACTCGGCGGCCGGGAGCTGCCCGAGCTCGTGGTCGCGTCGAGCGCGCGCGAGGGCCGGCACCAGGATGGAATCGTGCGCGTCCAGGTCGGAGCCGGCCTTCACCGCCTCGCGCACGAGCTCGGTGGCCTCCTGATCGTCACCCGCCAGCACCCGTTGATAGAAGATGACGTGGGGCAAGAGCCCGGGATCGTCGTCGACCAGGATCCCGATGAACTCGAGGCCCGGGACAGTGTGCGAGAACACTACCAGCCACACGGTCAACGGGATCGCGAGCGCGAGCCCGACCGGTCCCCAGAGCCACGTCCAGAACGCCGCCGCGATCAGGAGCGCGATTGACGACACGCCCGAGCTGCGGGCGAAGAGCATCGGCTCGAGCACGAACGCGATGAACGGCTCCGAGACGGCGAAGAGCGCGACGATGAGGAGCGGTTTCGTCCAGCCGTCGAAGACCGCCAGGCTCATGACCACGGGAATCGACGCGGCCGCCCAGGCGCCGGCGTACGGAATGAAGCGCAGCAACGCCGCGCAGACGCCCCAGGTCAGCGCGAACGGAAGCCCCAGGACGAACAGGCCGACGGCGATCGTGACCCCGAAGCTCGCGTTGAGCGCAGTCTGCGTGAGGAGATAACGGCTGATGCGCTCGCTGGCCTCGTCGAGGGCCCGGGTCGTCTCGGCCAGCCGGTGAGAGCCGAAGAGCCGGATGACGCGAGCGCGCAGCTCGCGCTGCTGGATGAGCATGAACGCGACCAGCACGACGACGAAGACCGCGCCGCCGATTCCCTCGACGAGTCTCGAGAGCTGCCAGATCGGACTGGGGCCGGCGACGATCACCGGCAGCGGCTTCGTATCGGGCGGATGGGCGCGCTCGATCTGCGCCATGACGTCGTGCGCGGTCTCCTCGACCTTCTGCAGCGCGCCGCCGCGCCCCATGCGCTGCACCTCGACGATCTTGCGGGTGAGGGTCGCCCGAAACTTTGGCAGGTCATCCGCGAGGGTAGTGAGCTGGCTGAAGAGTCCCCAGCCGAGCCCGGCCACCAACAGGATCGTCATGAGCAGGACGATGACGACGGCCGCCACCCGGTGCAGCCCGATCCGCCGTAGCAAGGCGACGACCGGGCCGAGCAAGAACGTGACCAGCACGGCCGCCGCGAGCGGCTTGAAGACGGCGCGCGCCCAGTAGAGGCACGCGACCGCCAAAATGAGGGCGCCCAGGACGGTCAGTCGCGACGCCGTCCCGGGCGCATCGAGCGACTTGAAATGAGGCACGCGCGCTCGGACGCGGCTACTGGGCCCGGACCGTGAGATTGTTCACGACGCCGCTGACATGCTTCACGCTGCGCGCGACCTGTTCGGCTCGGCTACGCATTTCAGTGTTGTCGACCGTACCGGTGAGGTAGACCGTGCGTCGGTCGGTCTCCACGCCGATCTTGGTCAGAGTCGAGACCTTCTCGGCCGCAAGCTTGGCCTTGACCTCGCTGGTGATCGTCGAGTCGTCGACGTTCTCGCCCACGGTCTTGCCCGTCGTGGACGTGCAGGCCGCGAGCGCAACCGAGAACAGCGTGACGAACGTGAGCATCGTGAGAGATCTGAGGGCACGCATGGATGTCGTCCTCCTTCGTTGATGGCGCGTTGGTGGCGCGATATATCCACGCGGCAAACCCTGTGCCAGTGATGGACCAACGCGCGGTCGAGGACCGCAAGCGGTCGCGCGCGCGAAAACATGGAAAGTCCAGGAGCGAAAGGTGTGACGGTGTCGAGACGAGGGGCGCGCCTCGGTGAATCCCACGAGGCCGCCCCAACCCTACTCGGTAATTCTTGCTGCCGGCGAGCAGCGGCGCGACCGCGGCGGCCTTCGAGTGGGCCGCCGGATCGTCGCCGTGGCGAGGCCTAGCGCCCTTTGGCGTGGCCCTTTGACTTGTGCTTCTTCATGACCGTACGCGCCGCGACTTCCTTGGCACGCCGGCCGTAGCGACCGGACTTCCGTGCGGACTCCTTGATGTGTTCGTATTGGCGCCGCTCTTTCGAGCTGACGCCGCGTAAGCTTCCCCTTCGCGGCATGAACCCCCCTCCGGGCCGTAGAAATGCTGACGATCGAGCTGCTAGGACGAATGCATCGCGTCCTGGCCCGACCGGGACGCCGCGCGCGTCTGCTCCTTCGTGGTGTCCAGCACGTCCTCGGCTTTCTTACCGACCGTGCGGATCATGTTGGCCGCGCTGCGGCGAACGCCCATGGTGCGGCTCTCGGCGTACTCGCGGATCTCTTCGCCCCAGTACCAGACGGCGAGTCCTCCCACCAGCGCTCCCAAAACGAATCGAAACATCGCCGTCCTCCTTTCTCGTTGAGACGCCTCCCAAAGGAAGCGCCGAGATTCGCAGCAGCAAGAGAAGTGCCACGGCGACACCGCGTGGTCCCGTGGAAATCGTGTGGACGACCGTGGATATCCGCGGTCGAGCGAGCGTTCTTACTCGGTAAGTCTTACTCGCTGGTCACTTCTCGGCGTGGCTCTGGTTGCCACCGCCGAGACGAGCAATCTCTTCGTCGAAGCCCGGCAGAATCGCCTTGAAGAAGGCGTTCTGCACGAGGCGGACGAGCGCCGGGACGGTGCCGACCTTCGGGTTGTCGATTCGTCCGATCACCTCGGCCTTCGTGGCGACCTCCTCGCGCGATCGATTCTTGAGGATCTTCGAGACGCCGCTCACGAGATGCTCGTACATCTTCTTGGAGAGCGGCTTCGACTTGTCCTTTTCCTTGTCGTAGATCTGGAGGTCCTTGAACAGCGGCTTGATGTAGCCGGTGACGACGCCTGCCTTCGCGTCGAGCTCGGAATAGAGAAAGAAACGTCCGGCCGACGAGTCGAACCGTCCGTACGCGCGGAAGAGATCGTTGAGCCTGGTGACGTCGACCTCCTCGATCCGCACGCCGACATCGAAGCTCGGGCCGGCCTTGTCCGCCCTGAAGGTCGCCTCGGCGGTGGCGCCGCCGCTTCCCATGAACGATCCCTTGACCTTCGCGCCGGCCGTACCCTCGATCTCCTGGTTGCTGAGATTCGTCAGGGTCCCGTCGGTGTCAGTGAGGAAGATGCGGTAGGACGGGTTTTTCGTCTTGTCGACGTAGCCGACTGTACTCTTCGTCACGCGGAGCTCGTTGATTCGCAAGAGCAGGCCCGGCGCGTTGCTCGCCTCCTTGGCCGCCTCCGCCGTCTTCTGGCGCGTCTCCCGCTCGGCCCCGGCGGTCGGCGCCGTGTGCACGTAGTCGACGTGGATGCCATCGATGGCCGCGCGCGACAGCAGGACCGTTTTCGCGTCCTGATCGTACTGAAGGTGACCGGCGGCCGAAAGCACGCCCTTGTCGACCGAAACGTTGTAGCGATTGGTGATCGGCTTGAAGTAGTCGAGCCCGATGTTGGTCAGCTCGACGTCGCCGCGGAAGGTCGGGTTCGGCTCCGCGAGGAAATCGGCCTGGCCGTCCGCGAAGACGCGACCCGAGTCGAACACCGCGGCCGAGAAGCGTATGTCGGACGGATACGGCCGATCGGCCCGACGGTTGCGGATGTTGGTGGCCACGAGGTCGAGGTTCTGGGCGCGCAACGGCTTGAACGGGCCGTTGTCGACGTACGTGATGTCGCCGCCGCGAATCTCGAAGTGGTTGATCAGGAGCGGGTAGATCGCCTGCAGCGCGTCCTGCCAGCCGCGGTCCTTCACCGGGGTCGGATCATTGATCTCCTTCCGCGCCTGCGGCAGGTTGAGGTAGACGGTGGGCTGTTCGAGCTCGATGTCGCCGACGAGGCGGCCGGACAGGAGCGCCCGCCAGTGCACGCTGGCACTCAGGTGCGCGACGCGCACCATCGGTGGGTCCGGATGCGCGTCCTGTGTGATCACGACGTCGTAGAGATCGAGCGAGTAGCCCAGGGGATGCAGGTCCAGCTTGCCGATGCGCGCGGTGTAGCCCTTGAGCGCGCTATTCATCTTCGTCTCGGTGTAGCGACGCAGCGGCTCGTCGGTCAGAAACGCAATCGTGTAAACGAGGATCAGGAGGATCGCGATCGGGACGCCGATCGCAATCCAGTGACGCCGGGCTCCGCGCAGCCCAGCGTGCGAGACGGTCGAGAGCCAGGACCGGGTGTACACACTCGCCTCCGCTTCGATCGATCCGTGGCAGCAAGACACGTGCCCGTGGGCGCCGTGGAAAAAACACGAGACGCGACGATCCTTCCGCGTAAGAGTTACTCGCCACCCGGCGCCGGCGAGTCGGGGCGGCGTCGGTGAGATCACGCAACATCGCGTGACGATGCAGTTCTCCAATCGAGTCGGCGATGATGCCGGGTTCGGCATGGCCTTTGCCTGAGTGCGTTCGCATGTGTATGGTCCGGCCCTCCAGAGCTGCCGCCCACGCGAAGGTTCGCGTGGAGGAGAGCGCGGACCTCGAGCGACTCCGCTGACGTCTCGACCGCAAGCGGAAACACCGCGTCCGGCCGTCGCGACGCCGGGCGCATTACATAGAGAGCTGGGGACCTGGCCCCCGGGTCGGGTCTCCAGCTCGACGTACGAAGGCCCACGGCGTTACCACAGGACGAACAAGGGGGTAGAAGCGTGCAAGCGATGCGAATCCTCGCGATCGTGCTGATCGTCGTCGGTCTGGTCGCTCTCGCTTACGAGGGCATCACCTACACCAAGCGCGAGAAAGTTCTCGAGGTTGGTCCGATCACGGCCACCAAGGAAACGAAGAAGACCATCCCGCTTCCACCGATCCTGGGTGGCGCGGCGCTCGTCTGTGGCGTGGTCTTGCTGATCGCCGCGGCCCGCCCCTGAGGGCGTCCGCGGCGTCCTTCCAGCGGTTCCTTCAGGCGATCCGGCGCGTCGCGGTCGACGACCGCGACCGGGAGGCTTCCTTGGGCGGCGTCACGCCCATGTTGTGCACGTAAACCAGCTCGCCGCCGAGCCAGCCGCCCACGATCAGCGCAACCAGCCCGAAGATAGAGAACGCGGCCGGGAGAAACCCAACGGTCGCGATCCAGCGCAACCAGAAGCTTAGGCCGAAGAGCACGAGCCCGATGACATTGGCCACCAGGTGTATGACGCCGACGCGCCTCACCCGCGAGTCGGTGATCGAGAGGAAGTCGATGAATCCGGGCACCGCCGCTAAGATCGTACTGACGATTCCACCGCCGAGCGTGTAGAACGCGACGTCCTTCCACACCGTGGCGCCCCAGCCGAACTGGAAGATCAGGTCGGCGACGACGGAGAACACCCAGAGGCCGATGGGAAAGGCCACGAGTATCGGATGGATCGGGTGCCGGGCGATGCTGGCTGGTGTCGACATGCGGGACTCCTTTCGTCGAGGAGCGACACCCGCGTGCCGTGCAAGGAATTTGCCAGACAAAATCGACCACGCCCGTCGCCGACACGGCCGATCGGTCGGCGGGCCGCCGAGTCATTTTTGCCGGTAAGAATGACGCGGATTCCCGGTCTCAGCCGAGCCAGACGCGTACGTGGTGAGTCGCGGCGTCGTCGGCGAGAGGTATCGCGGCTTGCCCGCCCGGCGCGGCCACGCCGTCGACCTCGATTCGCGACACCCCGCGGTTGACGCCGTGTGGATTCTCGACCTGCAGTTCATAGCGTGCCGCGTGATAGCGGAACGTGATCGAGAAGCCCGGCCAGGTCCGCGGGATGCACGGGTCGATGAAGAGCGACGCCCCGCGGAGGCGGAACCCGAGGAGCCACTCCATGCCCGCCCGGTACATCCAGCCCGCCGAGCCCGTGTACCATGTCCAGCCGCCTCGCCCTGAATGAGGCGCCTCAGCGTACACGTCGCCGGCGACGACGTACGGCTCGACCCGGTAGCGATAAAGCCCGGCGCGCGTGCTCGTGTGGTTGATGGGGTTCAGCAGCGCGAACAGCTCACCCGCCCGGTCGCCGTCGCCCATCGCGGCGAACGCCATGATGGCCCAGATGGCGGCGTGCGTGTACTGACCGCCGTTCTCGCGGATGCCCGGCGGGTACCCCTTGATGTAGCCCGGATCCCGCGAGGCGCGCTGGAAGGGCGGCGTGAAGAGCTGAACGATCGCCTGCTCCCGATGCACGAGATATTCCTCGACCGCATTCATCGCGCGGGCGGCGCGACGCGGGTCGGCCGCTCCGGAGAGCACGGCCCAGGACTGCGCGATGGAGTCGATCCGACACTCCGCGTTCTCGGCCGCGCCCAGCGGCGTGCCGTCGTCGAAGTAGGCGCGCCGATACCAGTCACCATCCCAGCCCGCCGTCTCGAGCGCGTGGCCCAAGGCCTCGAGGTGCTTGCGCCAGGCGTCGGCACGCGCCGCGTCGCCGCGCGCCTCTGCGATCGGCGCCCACTCGGTGAGGGTCGCGTGAAGGAACCAGCCGAGCCAGACGCTCTCGCCCCGGCCCTTGGCGCCGACGCGATTCATGCCGTCGTTCCAGTCGCCGGTTCCGATCAGCGGCAGGCCGTGACTGCCGACGGCCAGGCTCCGATCGAGCGCGCGGGCGCAATGCTCGAAGAGCGAGGCGCGCTCGACCGACACCGTGGGCTCGAAGTAGGCCTCGAGGCTGTCCTCGGCCAGCGCCGGTCCCTCCACGAACGGAATCTGCTCGTCGAGCACGGTCGTGTCGCCGGTGACCGACAGGTAGTGCGCCGTCGCGAAGGCGAGCCAGGCGCGGTCGTCCGAGATGCGCGTACGCACGCCACGGCCCGACGGCGGATGCCACCAGTGCTGCACGTCGCCCTCGGGAAACTGGCGCGCCGCCGCCCGGCAGAGCTGCGCGCGCGTGACGTCGCGCGCCGCGACGGTCAAGGCCATGACGTCCTGGAGCTGGTCGCGAAAGCCGTACGCGCCGCTCGCCTGGTAGAAGCCTGCGCGGGCCCACACCCGGCAGCAGAGCGCCTGGTAGAGGAGCCAGCGGTTCACCATGAGATCGAACGAGCGGTCCGGAGTCTTGACGTGCACGGCGGCGAGCAAATCGTCCCAGCGGGTCGTGACGGCGCGGAGCACGGCGTCGAGGTCGCTCGCCCGATAGTGCTGGACGATCGCGCGGGCCTCGTCGACCGACCCGCCCTGGCCCAGGAAGACGACGACTTCCGTGCTGGCGCCCGCGGCAAGCAGGAGCGTCATCTGCAGGGTGCCGCATGGATCCAGTCCGCCGCCGAGGCGGCCCGAGAGCCGCTCGCCTCGCTCGAGGGCGTCGGGGTGATCGAGCGTGCCGTTGCGGCCGAGGACCTCGGTGCGATCGCCGGTCCACGACGTCTGGCTCCCGGCGAGATCGAGGAACGCGACCCGGCCGGGGAAGTCGGTGGTCCACGCGTTGCGCGCGAAGAGCGCGCCGGTCGTCTCGTCGAGCTCGGTGACGACATGGGGCGCGGTCACCGTGCGCGCGGCGCCGAGCACCCACTCGACGTACGCGGTGACGGTCAGACGCCGGGCGCGGCGCGACCGATTCGTGATCCGCAGACGCGAGATCTTCACCGGATCGTCGAGCGGCACGTACTGGACGAGCTCGAGGGCGATACCATGCGAGTCGTGAGTGAACCGGCTGTAGCCGTGCCCGTGACGGCACTGGTACGACCAGGCGTCCTCGCGAATCGGTAACAGGGTCGGCCCCCACAGGCGCCCACTCTCGTCGTCGCGCACGTAGAGCACCTCGCCCGGCGTGTCGCTGACCGGATCGTTCGACCACGGCGTGAGCTGGTTCTCGCGGCTGTTGAGCGCCCACGTGTAGCCGGCGCCCGACTCCGACACCTGGAAGCCCAGGCGCTCGTTCGCGATCACGTTGATCCACGGCGCCGGCGTCCAGTGGCCTTCGTCGAGCACGATCGAGTACTCCCGGCCGTCCTCGACGAAGCCGCCGAGGTCGTTGTCGAACTCTCGGCGCGGCCGGGGCGGCGCCGGCTCGAGAGCGGGCTCGCGTTCCTGGACTGGCCTCCGCTCGCGGCGCCGCGGCGCCGCCACGCGCTCGGCGCGCAGCACCTGCTCGGCGAGCGTGCCCTGGCGGCTGCCCAGCATCACCCGCGCCGCGGCCGCGAGGCAGTTGCGCTCGACGGCCGAGAGCAGGTCCGCGCGCAAGACCACGATCGAGCCTTCGGTGGTGGCGCCGAGCGTCGGCCGCCCGGCGCGTACCAGTCCCTCGAGCGCGGCCTGCAGATCTTGCAGATACGAGGCGGGCTTCTCGTTGAGGATCACCAGGTCGACCGCCAGTCCCTTCATGCGCCAGTACTCGTGCGCGCGCAGGAGCTGACGCACGATCTCTCGGTCCTCGATCTCGTCGATCCGGACGAGCACGATCGGCAGATCGCCCGAGATCCGGTGCCCCCAGAGAGCCGAGGGGCCGAGCGAGTTGCGCGCCAGGATCGGCGCGGGCGCGCGCAGCCGGGAATCGGCGTAGAGGATCCGGTTGGCGAGCTGCTGGAAGAGGTGCGCCTCCTCCGGCGTGATGCCCAGGTGATAGAGCTGGACCTGCGCCTGCGTCCACGCGAGGGTGGTGATGCGCTCGAACGTCGCCGGATCGCGGTACTTGTCCGCCATCGCGAGCACGGCCGGCCGGGTGGCTGCGAGCAAGGTCGAGAAGACCACGCGGCCGCTCTGCCCTGGCGCCAGCCGGAGGCGCCGCCGCAGGCTGAAGATCGGATCGAGCACTTCACCCGTGGTGTTGGACAAAGGCCGGCCCTCGATCATCGACATCGGCGTGCGGATGCCGCGGCCGCGGCCCAGGAAGCGCCCGCGCTCGGTCTCGTACTGCGAGCCGCCGGCGCTCGGGCCCTCCACGGACACGACGTGCGCGGCCCAGACGCGCGCCTCATCGGGATTGCGCTGGCGGCGTGTGGCCAGGAGCGTGTCGAGCTCGGCGACCGCCTCGGTCTGCACGAACAGATTCGAGAAGGCGGGATGCGCCGCGTCGTCGCGGGGCGGTGCCAGCACCACCTCGGCGTACGAGGTCACCTCGACCTCGCGCGGCTCACTGTCGAGATTCGTCACCGTGACGCGCCGGATCTCGGCGTCGTCCTCCGGCGAGACGAGCACCTCGAGCCGAGTCACGAGATTGCCGTCGCGGCGCTGGATCTCCGCCCGGTCCTCGAGGAACGTCACCTCGTAGTGGTCGGGCTCGACCCCCGACGGCTGGAAGCCCGCCGACCACACGGCCCCGCTGCGCGTGTCGCGCAGGAAGATGAAGGTGCCCCAGTGATCCCGCGTCGTGTCCTCGCGCCAGCGGGTGACCGCGAGCTTGCCGCAGTGGCTGTAGCCGCCGCCCGCCGCCGTCAGCATCACGAAGTACCGGCCGTTGGAAAGCAGATGGGTGTGCGGCAGGGGATCCCAGGCGGAAGTGAACCGCCGCGACGTCGGCACCACCTGTGCGCGCGCCCAATCGTGCGCCGGCGCCTCCTTCGCGCGCGGCCGCATGACCGGAACGTCGCGCGGCGCGCGCTCCTGGAGAATGAGCTCGGTGGCCTGCACCATCGGCTGAGCGTGGAAGCGCTCGCGCATCCGGCCGTCCAGCAGGACGTTGGCGAGCGCGACCACCGTCATGCCCTGGTGGTGCGCCATGTAGGTGTGGATCACCGCCACGCGCGCGCCCTCGGGCAGCCGCGAGCGTGTGTAGTCGAGCGCCTCGTAGAAGCCGTATGGCCCCAGCCCGCCGGCGCGCGCGAGCTCGGCGAAGTTGCGGGCCGCCGCGGGCGAATTGATCATCGCCGCCAGGGCCGTGGCGTAGGGCGCGATCACCAGATCGTCGCCGAGCCCCCGCTCGAGGCCCAGCCCGGGTACGCCGAAGCCCGAGTACTGATAGGTGAGGTTGAGATCGCGCATGTTGTACGCCGACTCCGAGATGCCCCAGGGGACACCGCGCCCCTGTCCGTAGGAGATCTGGCGGCGCACGGCCAGGCGGCACGTCTGCTCGAGCAAGCTGCCGTCGGGCTCACGCAGCACGAGCCCGGGCATCAGGTACTCGAACATCGAGCCCGACCAGGAGACGAGCGCGATGCCGGACTCGACCGGCGTCATCGGACGGGCGAGATGGAACCAGTGCGAGGCCGGCACGTCGCCCCGGGAGATCGCGACGAAGCTCGCGAGTCGCGCCTCCGAGGCCAAGAGATCGTAGCGGCCCTCGTCGAGCGAGCCGTCGGTGACGCGATAGCCGATCGAGAAGAGCTGGCGAGACCGATCGAACAGGAACGCGAAGTCCATCCCTTCGAACAGCTCGCTCGCCGTCTGCTCCACGCCGTCGAGACTCTTGAGGAGTCTCTCGGCCACCCGCGCCGACTCCTCGAGCGCCTCGCCCGCCGCCGCGGCGCGGCCGCGATCCGGCAGTCGGTCCGTCCAGGCGGCGAGCGAGCGGGACGCCGCGCGCGCCAGCTCGGGCAGGGCGCCGAGCGTCGGCGGGGCGTCGAGCAGATGCGCGATCGTCACGGCCGCTTCCCGGGCATCGGCTGGGAGCGCGCGCCAGACGTCGTCGAGCGCCTCGATCCACGGCGCGATCGTGTCGAGATCGCGCTGGTGCGACGCGATCGTCGCGTGCGCGATCTCCGCCCATACGACCGCCTCCGCGCCCGTCTCGGCGGGCAGCGCCCTGGCCCGATCGCCAAGCCCGCGGACGACGCGCGCGAGCTCGCGCAAGCGGTTCGGCCAGGCGGCGAACGAGGTCGGTTCCGGGGCCAGCGAGACTCGCAGATCGTCCAGCGGCGCGCGGGTATCCGCGGGCAGCGCCTCGCGCAGCAGCACGAGGGCCGAATCGATGCCTCGCTGAATCTCGGTCCCGACGATCGGCCGGCGCGTGCGCTCGCGGGCGGCGACGGCGAGCACGCTCAGGTGGCCCGCGAGATTGCCGCTGTCGACGGTCGAGACGTACCGTGGCTCGAGCGGCTTGAGGGTACGCGTGTCGTACCAGTTGTAGAGGTGCCCGCGGTACTGCTCGAGCGCGGTGATCGTCGCCAGCGTGGCGCCGAGCCGATCCAGCGCGTCGAGCGTGCCGATGAACCCGAGGTCGCGCGCGGCGACGGTCGAGAGCACATAGACGCCGATGTTGGTCGGCGACGTCCGATGGGCGACCACCGGCTGTGGATCTTCCTGGAAGTTGTCGGGGGGCAGGGAGTTTTCCTCGGCGGTCACGAACGTGTCGAAGAAGCGCCAGCTCCGTCGCGCTGCCGCCACGATCCACTGCCGCTCCTCCGCGCTCAGCTGCTCCGGCGGTCGCGTGGCGTGCGGACGACTGATCCAGCGGGCCACCGCGGGTGAGAGCAGCCAGAGCACGACGAACGTCGCCGCGACCGAGCGCACTGGTCCCGTAGTGAAGGCGGCCACCAGCGCGGCCACGACGGCGAGCGCGAGCGCGCCCCACATCTCCGCGTAGGTCCCCGCGAGGCTCAGCCGCGCGCTCGACTTCACCTGCGCGGCGGAGACCCACTCGAGCATGCGCCGGCGAGTGACGACGAGACGCAGCAGGGTGCGGGCGACCGCGTCGGCCATGAGCCAGGCCTGGTGCGCGAGCAGGATGACGCCGAGGGCGATGTGCGTGGCCGCGAGGGCGACGGTCTCGGCGAGGCCGAGCAGGTAGGCGCGCTTGGAGCCGCCGGGCCGGCGCGGGATCACCTCCGTCGACACGGGCACCAGCGCCGGCACGGCCAGGCACAGCACCACCAGCTTGGTCCACACCAGCGGCGCGCCCGCCGGCAAGAGCCATGCAAGCAGCAGCGTGAGATAGGCACCGGGCGCCGAGAGCGTGCGCCGCAAGTTGTCCAGCATCTTCCAGCGCCCGATCGTCGGGATTTTCGTGTGTGATGCGCCGGCCCCCGCCGTGCCGCGGATCAGCCACGGCAGGAGCTGCCAGTCGCCGCGCGCCCAGCGGTGCTGGCGCGCCGCCGCGACGTCGTAGCGGGCGGGGAAGTCCTCGAAGAGCTCGATGTCGGTGACGAGCGCGGCCCGGGCGAAGAGCCCCTCGAAGAGATCGTGGCTGAGCAGCGTGTTCTCCGGCACGCGCCCTTCGAGGGCCCGCTCGAACGCGTCGATGTCGTAGATGCCCTTGCCGGTGTAGGAGCCCTCCGCGAAGAGATCCTGGTAGACGTCGGACACCGCGGCGGCGTACGGATCGATGCCCGCCGGGCCGGAGTAGACGCGCCGGAAGAGCGAGCCCTCGCGCTCGCTGGGCAAGGTCGGCGCGATCCTCGGCTGCAAGATGCCGTAGCCCTCGACGACGCGTCCCTCGCGCGGCTCGAGGCGCGGCCGATTGAGCGGATGCGCCAGGGTCCCGACGAGCCGAGCGGCGGCGCCGCGCGGCAGCTGGGTATCGGCGTCGAGCGTGATCACGAAGCGGACCGACGCTGGCACGTCGCGCGGCTCGATCAGGAACGAGGTGTCGGTCGCGCCGCGCAGCAGGCGATTGAGCTCGTGCAGCTTGCCGCGCTTGCGCTCCCAGCCCATCCAGCGGCCCTCGCTGTCGCTCCAGAGACGACGGCGATGCAAGAGATAGAAGCGCGGCTCGCCGTCGCCCGTCGGGCCATGCCGGCGGTTGAGCTCCGCGATGCCGGCGCGCGCCGCCGCCAGCAGCGACTCGTCCTGCGGCGCGTGCTCCGCAGGGGTGTCGGTCCAGTCCGACACCAGCGCGAAGCGCAGCTCTCCGTCATCGTTGGCGAGATAGTGCACGTCGAGCTGCGAGACCAGCTCGGCGATCTGCGCGGGGCCCGTCAGAAGCGTCGGCACTGCGACGAGAGTCTTCAGCTCGCGCGGAATCCCGTCGGCCAGCTCGAGCCGCGGCAGCGCGCGGGGCGGCAGCATCTCGACGACGGCGCGGTAGACCAGCGCGGTCGCCGCGTCCGACGCGGGCAACGCTGCCAGCGCCGCGACGGCGAGGACGACGAGCAGGCTCACACCCAGCGAGTGGGTGTAGAGGATCGGCAGGCACAGGAAGAACGCCGTCACGATGGCGATCGACCCGAGATAGCTCCAGGTCGCCGACGCCATGTAGGCGCGCGTCAGCCGCTGGCGCAGCGAGACCTGGTAGCCCAGCGCGTGCTCCAGGCTCGGCCGGCCCTTCGAGATCAGGTAGTAGCCGAGATCCTCACCGCCGCGCTCGCGGTGACTGGCCAGATTCAGCGCCTGGCGGGCCACGTTGATCTCCGAGCGCCCCGAGCCGCGAGCCAGATCTTCGACCGCGTGGCGATAGCGGTCGCGGGTGGCGAAGTCCATCGCGCCGAACTCGGTCTCGGCGCGGAAGAGGCGGTCGATCAGGCTCACCTTCTCGACGAAGTCCGGCCAGTCGAAGGTCGCCATGATGCGCAGGCTCGTGATGATATTGCGCACCGTCACGTTGGCGGCGGCCAGGCGCTGGTGCTCGGCGCGCACGAGATCGTGCGCGGAAGTGCCGCGCGCGGCCAGCCGCTCGTCGAGCCAGCGCGCCGCCGGAGTCGTCACGGGATCCTGATCGCGCAGGCGCTGGGCGAGTCGCATCGCGAACGCCGGGGTCAGCGCCGAATCGTCGAGCGCGCGGAACGCCTGTGGATCGGCCGGGACATCGGTCTGCCCGAGCAGCAGATTCGCGAGGCGGTCGGCTTCGAGGCGCGCGGCGCGGTTCTCGACGATCTCGACGGCGATCCGGCGCAGGTTCTCGATCAAGCTCAATCGGAGCGCGATCGGAATCGCCCACACCTCGCTGATGCGAAGCGCCTCGGACCGCTGGAACGCCAGGACGAACCGCTGCAGGGTCCCCGCGTCGAAGCGGCTGTCGGTGTGGGCGATGAACGTCCACGCCACCTCGAGCGCGCGCGGCGCGCCGGCCAGCGGCCCCTCCTCGAGCGTCGGCAGCTTGCGATAGAAGCCCGGCGGCAGATCGATGCGGATCTCGTTGAGCACTTCCTCCACGATGTGGAAGTTGTCGACCAGCCATTCGGCCGCGGGCGTGGTCGCGCGCTCCTCGTTGACGACGGCGGCCAGCGTCCGGTAGCAGCGGAGCAGTACCCGGCCGTTATCGCGCGTGCGCGGCAGGAGCGGGGCGCGCGGCGAATGGCTGGGTGAGACCCGGTGACGCGCGATGGTCTCGGCCAGTTGCTCGAGCCGCTCCACGCTCAGAAGCTCGCCGCGAATGGGTTCCGTACCGTTGAGGGTCATCGACTCGTCACCTGAGCTCGCGTGTTCGGGACGGGAACACTGAGGGTAAGAGTTACAGAGTAGAGATTGCACGGCGGGCCCCACCGCCCGATCGGATCGACCCTCACGACCGTCGACATTTCCTGCGGTTCGAGGCGCGGGCCCCCCGCTCGATCCGCTGGCACTTCGATTGCCAGACGAACCCCGGACGGGAGGTGGTCATGAGGACCGCAATCGGTCTTATCGGGCTCGGTGTCATCGGCGGCTTGGTGCCAACCGGAATCTCTGGGATCTCGCACGCTGGCGTAGTCTTGGCGGGCACGGCCGGCGCGCTGCTGTGTCTCATCGCCTGCTGCCTGACGGGCGCCGTGGCGGCTCGCCGAGCGGCGATCGCCCCGCCGCCTTTGGTTTCGCGACGGCAACGGCACACCATCGCGTCACCCGAATCCGCTCCTCGCAGCATCTGAGCTCCTCGCCTGGCCCGCGCCGCGCGTGCAAAATTGCAACGCGCGTGCCGCGGCAACCGGGGACGTGCTGGCCCGATTACGGGGCTTTTGGGACGCCGACGCGGGGAACTGCTGAAGGCGGCGTCAGCTCTGTAACAGGGACCGTGTAAGAAACACTCGACGCGGCGGCTAGAGTTCCAGGAGCCTTTCCAGATTGAGCCAGAGGATCTTGTCCTTGTCCTGCTGGCTCAGGTTCCGGAGCCCCTGCACCCACGCCACGGGCGAGGGATCCCAGGCGACGAACGGCCAGTCGCTTCCGAGCACGACGCGGTCGGCGCCGACGTGGTCCAGGAGCAGGCGCAGCCCCGCCTCGCTGTGGGTCACGCAGTCGTAGTAGAGCCGGCGCCGATACGAGCTCGGCGGCTTCTCGATGTGCTCGCGGGCCTCGGCGCGCACTCGCCATCCGTGATCGAGCCGCCCCATCCCGAAGCAGGCCGGCCCACCGCCATGGGCGACGCACACCTTGAGATCGGGACAGGCGTCGAGCACTCCGCCGAAGATCAGCGTGGCCACGATCAGCGCGTCCTCGACGATGACCCCCAGGTTGTTCGCGATGCCGTAGCGATCCGATTCCTTGAAGAGCAAGTTGTGCAGGGGCTGAGGGTGGAAGAACAGCACGGCGCCCATCGCTTCCGCCGCTCGGAAGAGCGGGAGGAATCGCCGCTCGTCCCAGCTGGCGCCGTTCACGACCGTGTCGAGCTCGGCACCCTTGAGGCCCAGCACGGTCACCGCACGCTCGAGCTCGTCGATTGCCGCGCCGACGTCCTGGAGCGGCAGGGTGGCGAGTCCCGCGAAGCGGCGGGGCCAGTGGCGCGTCATGGAGGCGATCTCGTCGTTGACGTCGCGCGCGAGCCTCCGGCCCAGCGCGGGCTCGAGGTCGTAGCCGAAGAGCGGCGTGTGGATCGAGACCACCTGCGTATCGATGCCCTGGACGTCCATGTCGCGCAATCGCTCTTCCGGCGTGAAGCGCACCTTGGCGCTCGGGATGCGGCTGCGCCGCCCGTTCGTCACGGTCGCGCCGAGTCCGGGGCCCGGCTCGAAGCGCGTCCCGTACCACGTGCCGCCGGCGTCCACGGTGCGCCACAAGCATTGCGGCATCAGATGAGCGTGAACGTCGATCGTCCGCACGACGCGTCCCCCTTTTTGCCTTGACACTCTCGTCACGCGGCTGCTAGACGTGAGCCCGCCTCGGCCCGTGGGGCTCGAGCCCGCGACGGCCCGCCACGCGGACACATCGAGAACCGCGTCTCGGCCGGTGGGGGCGTGAGCCCCGCGACGGCCTGCGGCTGCGGATAACGCTACCAGAGGAGGAGCTCATGAGGACGCTGGTAAAGACGTGCAGGGGCTGACCGCGGGCGCGGTGAAGGGATGAGGCCATGACGACGACGGCGAGACCGCTCGATGGCGTGCGCGTGCTCGAGCTGGCCCGATACCAGGCCGGACCGCGGGGCGGTATGATCCTGTCCGACCTCGGCGCCGAGGTCATCAAGATCGAGCCGCCCGGGGGCGAGGAGACGCGCACGCACCCGCCGATGGTGCGCGGCCAGAGCGTCTACTTCTCGGTCTACAACCGCGGCAAGAAGAGCGTCTGCCTCAATCTGCGCGACGCGCGCGGCCAGGAGGTGTTCGCCGCGCTCGTCGCGAAGTCCGACATCGTGCTCGAGAACTTCCGCCCGGGCGTGATCGCGAAGATGGGCTTCGGCTACGAGCGTCTTCGTGAGCTGAAACCGGGCATCATCCTCGTCTCGGTATCGGGCTTCGGGCAGTACGGTCCGTACACCGAGCGGCCGGCGTTCGATCCGCTCGGCCAGGCGATGAGCGGCCTCATGAGCCTCACCGGTCAGCGCGACGGCAAGCCGATCGGCACGGCGTCGTCGGTGGTCGACCGCTACACCGCATTGCACGCGACCATCGGCACGCTCGCGGCGCTCCGGCACAAGGAGCGCACCGGCGAGGGGCAGGTGGTCGACGTCTGCCTGCTCGACTCGGCGCTCACGATGGTCGAGATCCCGACCTCGTACTATCTGGCGACCGGCGAGGAAGGCGGCGAGGGTGGGCGCCCGCCGTACAAGGCCAAGGACGGCTACGTCGTCATCAGCGCCGGCGCGCGCGAGATGGCCACGCGCCTGATGCGCCTGGTCGACGGCGGCTCTGCGGAGGGCGACGACGCGCCGCTCGTCGGCAGCTCGGGCCCGGACGGACGGCGCGCGCGCATCGACGCGTGGTGCGCCGCGCACACGGTCGAGGAAATCTGCGCTGCGCTGTCCGCCGCCGGCATTCCGGTCGGACCCGTTCGCACGATCCCGGACGTGGCGCGCGATCCGCATCTGTGGGACCGGCAGATGCTGGTGAAGATGGACGACCCGGTCGCCGGCGAGATGTACCTGCCCGGCGCCACGATCAAGATGTCGAAGACACCGGGCCGCATCGGGCCGGTGCCGACCCCCGGCCAGCACACCGACGAGATCATCGCCGGTGTGCTCGGCTACGACACTGCGAGAATCGCCGAGCTCCGGAGCGCGGGCGCGATCGCATAGGTCCGCGCTGTCAAGGGCCGCTTTGACGTCGGTGATATAAGAAGCATAGGCGATGTCATCACGACGTTCGCGTCTCCTCGCGGTCTTGCTTAGATGTGATCGACGTCGTCTCGCCGCCGGTTTTCTCGCGCCGCTCCTCTTCGGCCTCTCGTTCGGCGGCGGCTACGTCGCCGCCATGTCCGTCGGCACGACGGACGCGCTCACGCCGGTCGATCAGCCTCTGGTCGCCACCATCGATCACGGCTCGGCGCGCATCGCCGCGCCGCAACCGACCGGTCACGGCGTGGTGCTCAGCCGTTGCCTCGACGTTCAGGTCGATCCGCTCCGCCCCGTCCAGGACCGCGCTCCCCCCGCTCTCGCCTCCTAGCTAGCGACCGCCGACGCGTCTAGTCGCGCCACGCCGCAGGAGATGTCTGCGCGTGGCCCGAGGGCCCGTCTGGCGGAGATCCACGCCGTGCGATCTCACAGGGAGGGGAGGTGAGGACATGACACGTATGACCACCGCAGGGCTCGCGCTCGTTTCGCTGGTGTGGCTCTCGGCTGTGGCGATGGCTCAGCAGGCGCCGATGCAGAGCGACTGTGACAAGTGGATCGCCCGGATCAACGCCGAGGCCGGTATCCGCGTGGACGAGGCGGGCTGGCGGGCCCGGCAGAACGTCGATGACATCTACAAGATGTGCAAAGACGGCAAGACGACTGAGGCCCAGAAGATGGCCGCCGACACGATGGCGATGCTCGGGATCAAGCTCTAGCTCGGCCGGGTCGTCCCGTCCGGTTGTGGCTCGGCCCGGCCGAGCCACTACCGCTCCGGATGGGCGCCTCGCCCGGCGAGGCCCCAGCCCCCCGCGACGGCCTGCAGCGCGCACGACTCTTTGGATGCGCGCCTCGGCCGGCGGGGCCCCAGCCCCGCGACGGCCTGTAGCACAGCCACACGTCTGATACGGATCCGCGGCCCTGCGCCCTACAATGGATGTCGCCCATGCGCTGCGGCCCGAGTGTTTTGCTGTTGCTTGCTTCGGGTGCGGTCTGCGCGGCCACTGCAGCGACGGTGCCTTTTGCAACGCTGGCGAAGGGGCTCGCCAGCGGCGTTGGTCAGCCGACCCAGGTCGTCGTTCGCGGCCAGAACGACTGGGCCGCGCTCTGGAGCCGCCACATTCGGACACAGATCGCGCCTGCCCCGCCGCCGCCCGTCGATTTCTCCCGCGACATGGTCGTCGGGCTCTTCATGGGCGAGCGCCCGACCGGGGGCTACGCGATCGAGGTCACGCGGATCGAGGGCACCGCCCAGGGGCTCTCGGTGCACTACCGAACGAGCCGGCCCGATCCCTCGGCCATGCAGACGCAGGCGCTGACCCAGCCCTTCCATCTGGTGACGGTGCCGCGCGTTGACGATCCCGTGACGTTCGTGGCCGAGAGTCCGACGCGATGAGCCCGAGGAAGGCGCGTCCGAGCGCGGCCGCCCTGGCGGGGCCGCTGCTCGTCCTCTGGGTAGTCCTCCTCTGCGGCGCATTCGCCTCCGCCCAGTCGACCCGATCGGGACCTCGCCATGCGCCCGACACCATCCTGGTCAGGTTCAAGGCCTCGGCGCCGCCGTCGGAGCAGGCGCAGGCCCACGCGCTGACGGGCGGCCGGGTGCACCGGACCTTCACCTTGGTCGACGGACTGCAGGTCGTGAGAATCCCGCGGGGCATGACCGTGAAGGAGGCGATCGAGCGCTATCAGCAGCATCCGGCGGTGCTCTACGCCGAGCCCAACTGGATCGTCCAGCACCAGGCGACGCCCAACGATCCGAGCTTCGCCGACCTGTGGGGCCTCAACAACACGGGTCAGAACGGCGGGGTGCCTGACGCCGACATCGACGCCGTCGAGGCGTGGAACCTGACGACGGGAAGCAGCAACGTCGTCGTGGCGGTGATCGACTCGGGCATCGACCCGAATCACCCGGATCTCAGCGCGAACCTGTTCCGCAACACGGCCGACTGCAACAGCAACGGAATCGACGACGACGGCAACGGCCAGGTCGACGACTGCTTCGGCATCGACACGGCCAACAACACCTCGAATCCCGTCGACGACAACAACCACGGCACCCACGTGTCCGGCACCATCGGCGCCACCGGGAACAACGGCGTCGGGGTCGTCGGTGTCAACTGGACCGTGCGGATCATGGCGTGCAAGTTCCTCGGGGCCGCCGGCAGCGGCACCCTCGGTGACGCGATCGATTGCCTGGAATACGTCAAGCTCATGAAGGATCGCGGCGTCGACATCGTCGCGACCAACAACAGCTGGGGCGGCGGCGGCTTCTCGCAATCACTCTTCGACGCGATCGAGGCGCACCTGCAGCGCGGCATCCTCTTCATCGCCGCGGCGGGGAACAACAACTCGGACAACGACGCGACGCCGTTCTATCCGGCCGGCTACTACCTGCCGAACGTGATCGCGGTCGCGGCGACGACGCGTACCGACAGCCGCGCGTCGTTCTCGAACTTCGGCCGCCACACCGTTGCCCTCGGCGCCCCGGGCGACACGATCCTCAGCACGACGCCCAACAACACCTACAGCTTCTTCAGCGGCACGTCGATGGCCACGCCGCACGTCACCGGGGTGGCGGCGCTCCTCAAGGCGCAAGACCCGACGCGCGACTGGCGGGCGATCAAGAACCTCATCCTGGCGGGCGGCGACACGATCGCCGGGCTCGCCGGCGCCACCGTCACGCAGAAGCGGCTCAACGCGCGCGGCGCCTTGAGCTGCTCCGACGCCCCCGTGTATGCGCGGCTCCTCCCGGTCGGCGCCGCCGTCACGAGCTCCGTCGGCACGCCGGTCGATCTCGCGGCGCTCAACATCAACTGCGCGAGCCCGAACGGCAACGTGGTCGTCACCGTCGAGCCGGGCGGCCAGCAGGTGACCCTGGCCGACGACGGAGTCGGCGCGGATCGCGCCGCGGGCGACGGGATCTACTCGGGCGAGTGGATTCCGACCGCCGTGGGGACGTACACGATCACGTTCCCGGGTGGCGACCAGGTCACGGCGCAGGTGCTCGGGAACTATCAGGTGTCGCAGACGACCTCGACCTATCGGACCATCGCGGGCACGAACCTGAACCTGGACGACGACGCGGTGGCCTTCGTCGGCGCGCCGTTCTTGATCCCGTTCGGCGGCGGCCGCTTCAACGGCGTCTTCGTGAGCGCCAATGGCAACGCGAGCTTCACGGGCGGATTCACGAACCCGGCCAACGTCGCGTTGCCGGTGTCGCAGGTGGCGACCCTCCTCGCGCCGTGGTGGGATGATCTCTTCCCGATCGCGGGGACCTCGCAGAATGTGTTCTGGGACGTGCTCGGCTCGGCGCCCAACCGCGAGCTGGTGGTCGAATGGCGCGACGTGCGCGTCTCGGCTTGCCAGACGAGCGCGACGGCGACGATCAAGTTCCAGATCGTCTTCTTCGAGTCGAGCGACAGCGTGCTGTTCAACTACGCCGACACGTCGGTAGGCGGCGCCTGCGCGTCGTCCGATCGCGGCGGCTCCGCCACGGTCGGCCTGCAGACCAGCACGCAGAGCGCTGTGCAGTGGAGCGTCAACACGCAGAGCCTGACGGACGGCCTGTCGCTCCTCTGGAGCACGTTGCCGCCGAGTCGCATCAGCGTCACGCCGACCTCGCGCAGCTTCGGCACGGTCGCGCTCGGCAGCTCGGAGGACCGCGTCTTCACCGTGCAGAACATGGGCGCCAGCGCCGTGTCGGGCGCCGCGACCACGACCGCGCCGTTCTCGATCCTCTCGGGCGGCGCGTACTCGCTGGCCGCAGGTCAGAGTCAGCAGGTGACCGTGCGCTTCACCCCGGTTAGCGCGGGAACCGCGAGCGCGAGCGTGTCCTTCACGGGCGGCGGCGGAAGCAGCCGGGCCGTGCTGGGAACCGGCGTCGCGGTGTCGCCGGGCCTGGCGCCGGGAGGGCTGACGGCCACGCCGATTTCGGCCGGCCAGATCAATCTCACGTGGCAGGACACGAACGGTGACGAGAGCCAATCGCGCATCGAGCGCAAGATCGGAACGGGGGGGACGTTCGTTCAGATCGCCGCCCCGCCTGCCAACGTCACCACTTTCTCCGACACTGCCCTGAATGCGGCCACCACGTACGTCTATAGAGTCCGCGCGTGCAACAGCATCGGCTGCTCGCCCTATTCCAACGAGGCGACGGCGACCACGCCGAGGCTGCCGGTGGCGCTGAGCCTCACACTGCGCGGCTCGGCCGCGGGCGCAGTCACGAGCAACCCGACCGGCCTCAGCTGTTCGGCGAGCTGCTCGGCGAATTTCGCGGGCGGGGCCGTCGTGACCCTGACGGCGGTGCCCGGCACGAAGAGCCGCTTCAAGAGCTGGGGCGGCGCCTGCAGCGGCACGACGCCGACGTGCACCGTCACCATGAGCGATGTGCGCTCGGTCACTGCGACCTTCTCGATAGTCTTCACCGACGCGACGGACCTTGACTTCTTGCCGCTGAACACGCCGATCAGGGCCGTGCACTTCACCGAGCTGCTGGACGCGATCAACGCCGTCCAGCCCGGCACCAACCTGACCTGGCCGAGCCCGGCGCCCGCGGTGGGCGGCACCGTGCTGGCGATTCACGCGCAGACCCTGCGGCAGCCGCTGGGCCTGTCGCCCGTGAGCATCGGGTCGACCATCAACGCGCAGCACATCGATGAAATCCGCCGGAAGATCCGCTCGCTCGAGTAGCCGCTCTCGATAGGCGCGCCTCGGCGGGCGACCCACCCCCGCGGACCGCCTGCGGCGCGCAAGGCCACCTGATAGACTACGTCCCGCCCGCGACGGGCCGCGCCGACGCGCGCGACGAGAGCGCGAGCGAAAGGAAAAGCGATGAAATTCGGACTGCACTCCGTCAATCTCCATACCTGCGGCTATCCCGACGCTGCCGCGCGCATCGGCCGGGCGGCGGAGGCAGCAGGCTTCGAATCACTCTGGGTGGCCGACCACGTGGTGCTACCCGATCCGCCGGTGGCCGGCCGGCCGATGGCGCCGGACATGCGGCTTCTCGATCCCATCGTGTCGCTGACGTTCCTGGCCGCGCACACGCAACGCATTCGCCTGGCGACGGGCGTGATCATCCTGCCGCAGCGCCAGGCGCTCGTGCTCGCCAAGCAGCTCGCCACGCTCGACGTGCTCTCGAATGGCCGGCTGATCTTCGGGCTCGGCGTGGGCTGGTGCGAGCCCGAGATGCGCTCGGTCGGCGCGCCGTTCGCCGAGCGCGGGCGCGTGGCCGACGACTATCTGGCCGCGATGCGTGCGGTGTGGACGCAGCCCAGGCCGTCGTACAAGGGCCCGTACGTCTCCTTCGACGGCGTGCAGGCGATGCCGCGTCCGGTGCAGACGCCGATACCGATCGTGGTGGGCGGGCGCACGGCGCCGGCATATCGCCGCGCGGTGATGCAGGGCCACGGCTGGTACGGCTTCGGCATGAGCGTGGACGACACGCAGAAAGTCATCGCGGCGCTGCGCGACACCGCCAAGAAGCACTCGCGGCCGGCGGAGCTGGGCCGGCTTGAGATCAGCATCACGCCGCCGGGCTACGACGTGCCGGACAAGGCGACTCGCGATGCCTACGCG